>Ga0213828_1000195_pt1 | contig 64667 bp, 52 predicted proteins | sample MC6MC0897MG_FD_180664 | JGI IMG/M metagenome (GOLD analysis project Ga0213828, IMG submission 180664) | Enriched soil aggregate microbial communities from Iowa State University, Ames, United States - MC6-MC0897-MG | ecosystem: Environmental > Terrestrial > Soil > Unclassified | place: USA: Iowa...
CCCATCTATTCCTACGATCAAACATTGAATGACCCTCATATTTTGGAGCGTGACATGGTCCTGTCCTATGAGCATCCAACGGCTGGGCCAATGCGTACACTAGGCTTCCCAGCGAAATTTTCTCAGACCCCTGGACAGCTAACAAAAGCCGCTCCAACATTAGGGCAGCATAATGAGGAAATTTTAAAATCATTGCATGTGACAGATGAACGCATCAAACAGCTAAACACCGCAAATATCATTCATTCAAAATAGCGCTTATCCATTTTAAGCGTTTTAATAGATTGATTCACTCTAGCTATCCATCACTTTGAGGGTTCTATCCGATGATTCAGTTTGCCTATCCGTCACTTTGAGGGTTCTATCCATCTAAATATAAAAAAGGGTACCTCACGAAGAGGCAACCCTTTTTTATTGAATAACGCCTAGTTCGCGACCTACTTTTTCATAAATTGCGAGTGCATTATCCAGCATTTCTTTTGTATGAGCCGCTGTAGGCATATTACGAACACGACCTGTACCTTTTGGAACCGTTGGGAAAACGATTGATTTCGCATAAACGCCCTCTTCAAATAAACGCTGTGAGAACTCCTGCGTCAGCTTTTCATCGCCAATAATACATGGAGTTATTGGTGTTTCGGATTCCCCAATATTAAAGCCAAGCTTAGCAAGCCCTGATTTTAAATAATCGCCATTTTCCCAAAGTTTATCATGAAGCTCAGTGGAATCAATTAACATTTGTACTGCCGCTGTAATCGCTGCCACATCGCCAGGCGGTAATGCTGTTGAGAATAAAAATGGACGAGAGCGTACTTTTAGCCAGTCAATTAAGTTTTTCTTACCTGCGACATACCCGCCAACAACGCCAATCGCCTTAGAAAGTGTACCAATTTGGAAGTCGATTTCTTTTTCTAAACCGAAATGCTTCACTGTACCCTTTCCTTTACCAGTAACACCTGAGCCATGCGCATCATCTACATACGTAATTAAATCAAATTCCTTTGCAATCTCCACAATTTCCGGCAGTTTAGCAATATCGCCATCCATGGAGAAAACGCCATCAGTAATGACCATAATTTTATTGTATAATCCAGATTCTTTTGCTGCTTTTGCCTTCGCACGTAAATCATCCATATCAGAGTGATTAAACGCAATGATTTTCGCCTTTGATAAACGACAACCATCGATAATAGAAGCATGATTCAATTGATCCGAAAGAATCGCATCATTTTTATCCATTACAGCTGAAATCGCTGCCATATTACAATTAAAGCCTGATTGATAGGAAATAGCTGCTTCTGTTCCTTTAAATTCAGCAAGCTTCTCCTCCAGTTTAACGTGTAGATCAAGCGTACCATTTATAGTACGAACAGCACCTGCTCCGACACCATATTTATCAATAGTCTCTTTGGCAATACGCTTCAATTCTTCATTTGTTGCTAAGCCAAGATAGTTGTTTGAGGATAAGTTAATAAGATTTTTGCCGCGCACCTGAATAACAGGTCCATTGGCTCCCTCTACTGGATCAATCTCGTTGTATAAGCCTTGGTCTCTTAAGTCTTGTAGGTTTTCATCTAAAAATGCATTTAATACTTTTGACAAGCGTATCATCCTTTCCTAGGAAAACTGTTCTAGCTCCTAGTGTAGCATAAGCACGCCAATTGAAAAATTACTTTGTTAATCTTTCGAAAAGTGGAGCAGTTTTTTCTCGCCAAAGTGAAGTAGATAAACAATGGTCTAATAAACGCCGAACAGTATACTCCGCTTCTGCATATCGCTTGGAGTACCCCATTGCATCTTGTATAGCGTCTTTATACTTTGCCCGGATATCTTCGATTAGAACTTCTGCATCCTGTGATAATGCACAATGTTTTCCTATATCAAAAATTTCATCCCCCAGTCTGCCATCCTGTGGATCAAAGACATGTGGTTCTGTACTATCAAATATACAGAAATTTAATTCCGGGATAATGACCATATCAACAGAGCTTGCATCCAAACCGCACCAAATAATTTGTGTATCTAGCCCTCTCTTATTGGCCTCATCTGCTAAGTCCTTCATCAAGGAAGATTTACCTGTTCCCGGCTTCCCTTTTATCATTAATCGGCGAGTTAAATTTTTAGTAATACTCTCTACTGTATTTTCAGCGCCTCTTGGTGTTAATGTTCCTAGTAAGCGATGTGTGCGTAGTCCAGGTTTATTTAAAATGATTGATTGAAAAATGTTTGTTTTTAACATTTCCACTTGATCATTTAATGCTTGCCAATTCATACAGCTTTGTGTGACAATCTCCCAATCGTCATGAATCTTAATGGCTTTACTTAGCATAGCGATACATTTATCACGCCATAACTCTCGTTCCTTCATTGCCTCAGCAAGCTGTTCGCCAACTTTCTCGAGCTGGAGGTCCTCTAAACAATCATAAAATGATAGCACACGATGCTTTGTTCCAAGGAAAGTCGGTTCAATGCCCCATTCAGATGACCAAATATAGAGTCGATTACACCCTCGAACAAATACCGCCTCTACAACATCCTCCAACAGCGCGTCCTTGAACCACTCTACAGCAAAGCCTTGCTTGACGTAAAAATAACCAAGCTCTTTTAAAAGCTCCGACCCCTTCATTGTTGGAGCACCCTGCAAAAGATAAACCAATTCCGCCTCATCCATCATTTCTTTATATAATTGTTTAATTCCTTGCCCTGTCAATGCGTGTCCAAAATAATAGGTCACATTTCCATTCAATACCGCTCCTCCTTTACCCTATGCCCTGCATTATATGAAACAACAGCAAAAAAAATGAGAAGCTACTTCTATCCCTTATGATAAAAGTAGCTTCCTATTTAATAGAAAGGCTTCATATCCTCAATATTGCCAATACACTTCATTAAAAGCTTTCGACAATAAGGTAATGAATATTGCACAATATAGCCTGATGTTAAAGCAATCACCACTGTCCCTACACCAACAGGACCTCCAAGCAACCAGCCGAAAATTGTCACTAACACCTCTATACCCATTCTCGCCGTTTTAATGGTCCCGCCAAATTTTTCAACCAGAATCATCATCAATGTATCACGTGGCCCAGCTCCCATATTGGGTGCAATATACATGCCACAGCCAAAACTTAAAACAAATAAACCTATCACAAAATAAGTAACCTGTAAGCTATATATATTCGTTGATGGCAATAGCCAATTAAAAACATCTATAAATAATCCAATTAGTAGCATATTGAGCCATGTTCCTATCTTCGGCCATTGTCGTAAAACAATTGAGGTCGAAGCAACAATAAAAAGGCCTGTTAAAATAGACCACGTCCCAATCGATAAACCAAAGTTTTGGAATAAACCCACATGCAACACATCCCATGGGCTTGTCCCTACAATCTTCCCCTTAATAGACATAGTAATCCCAAGGGACATAACTATTAAGCCGCCTATAAAAAATGCCCAACGCCACCCCATAACTTTTTGCATTTCATAACCCTCTCTATCTATGTATGATTGCTCTAACTGTACCACAGTTTCTACAAAAAACGAGGGGATGCGTCTTGCCTTCTCTTATAAAAAAGTTTTGGTTACCTGAGCAGTTTTCCTTGCTGGCTGAGCGGATTTCTTCTCTTCCTGAGCAGTTCTCCTTGCTAGCCGAGCGTATCTCTTCTCTTCCTGAGCGGTTCTCTCAGTTAGCCGAGCAATTTCTTTGATTTCTGAGCGGTTTCCCTCGCTGGCTGAGCGGATTTCTTCTCCACCTGAGCGGTTTCCCTCGCTGGCCGAGCGAATTTCTTCTCTTCCTGAGCGGTTCTCCTCGATGGCCGAGCGAATTTCTTCTCCACCTGAGCGGTTTCCCTCGCTGGCCGAGCGAATTTCTTCTCTTCCTGAGCAGTTCTTCTTGCTAGCCGAGCGGATTTCTTCTCCACCTGAGCAGTTCTCCTCGCTGGCCGAGCGAATTCCTTCTTCACCTGAGCGGTTCTCCTTGCTAGCTGAGCGGATTTCTTCTCTTCCTGAGCAGTTCTCCTTGCTAGCCGAGCGTATCTCTTCTCTTCCTGAGCGGTTCTCTCAGTTAGCCGAGCAATTTATTTTATTTCTGAGCGGTTTCCCTCGCTGGCCGAGCGGATTTCTTCTCTTCCTGAGCAGTTCTCCTCACTAGCCGAGCAATTTATTTGGCCTCCTGAGCGGTTCTTTTTAACAAAGAAATGTTTTTTAAATTCAAATAAAAAACTACCCATCTTTCATTCATGGGTAGTTGTAATCGCTTCCAGCTTTGCTTTCGTGACAGCAATTAAATCAGCTAATTGTACATGGATTTGCATGCCAATTTTACCAGCGCTAACAATAATATCGCCTTGCTCTTGTGCCGATGCGTCAATGACAGTTGGATAAAGCTTTTTCATGCCTACAGGTGAGCAGCCGCCACGGACATAGCCTGTATAGCTCAGTAACTCCTTGACAGGAAGCATTTCAATTTTTTTCTCTCCTACAACCTTAGCAGCAGCTTTTAAATCAAGCTCTTGAGCAACAGGAATAACAAATACAAAAAGCTTTTGCGCGCTTGCCTTTGCCACTAATGTTTTAAAAACGCGAGAAGCTGGATGGCCAATTTTTTCAGCGACTGAAATACCATCTACTTGACCATCCCCGGTTTCATATTCAATTACTTCGAATTGTATTTTTTGTTGCTCTAACAATCGTATAGCATTCGTCTTAGCATGTTTTGCCTTTGCCATCATAAAACTCCCATCTGCAACCTTAAGCTATCATCGAGAACGTAGCTTCATTCCCTAGTCGGTAGCCGTTTTTCGCCATTTGGATATGGGTAGCATATTTTTCAGAAGCATGTTTAAATGTCCGTGCCTTGAATGCCTCCCCATAGCTCTTACCGAAAATTGTATCTGCAAATGGATCTAATATCAATTCCTTCGAAAAACGTTCTGGTACTTTGACCTCAATGACTTCATTTAAATAAGCAGGCTCGTTGTCAGTTATTACATTTTGATTGAATTCCTGCTCCTGTAATTGTGCCTGAATTTGTTGAATTTGCGCATTTGCACTTGCCGCTATACGTAAATCTTGGGAGGAAGGCTGTACTGGTGTTAATGCTGCATTCCGTACCTGCTCTAAAATTCGCAATGTATTTTCGGGATTTATTCCAACTACATCTTCATCATCTGATAGCTGGGAGGAGGAAATTGATTCAACCCCCTCACTGCTGACCATCTTATTTACTTGTTCATGAGCCAGCACATTCTTTTTTGTTTGTTCCATCTCTTGGAAAATGGCTTGTTGGTGGGGCGTGACTTCCTGTGATTCCTCTTTTTGTTGCTCGTAGAGGTCTAAATCTTTTTGTCCTAATAATAAATTCTCAAGCTCTTGCAATATTGGATTTTTCTTTGGCTGAAAATACAAAGCATTTTTTCGATAGGCATCCCCTGCTTCTTTTCGCTGTAATACTTTCTTGCGATTTGAAGGTGAAATTCTTTCATGTTCTATTAAACTTGATATTTTCATATAATCACCTCTGCTTTCTTACTTAATATGCAAGTTAAATATTAGATATGATAATAACCCTCTATTAACTATATCTCTACCACCTGAACAATTTCTGTACACTCATTATCGGAATTTTCTATATTAAATTCAAGTACAAATTACTACTAACCTCCTAAAGAAATAATCAATTTTCATTAACATAGGTATAAATACCTTTATAAAATCCTATATTTTCTTTTAATTATAACATTTCTATGAAACTTAATACTTTTTTCACCTTCCAAATAGTGTTAATTCCATACAAAAAAACAGTCTTTTGGCATAGACTGTTTCTACTATTTTTTTTTAGGTTTAATAAGGATACTTTTATAGGCTAGATAACCAAACCATGCACCAAGCGTATTTAAAATTAAATCATCAATATCTGCAGAGCCAACCGTAAAAATAAATTGTATCGTTTCTACTGCTAAGCTGGATAAAAAACCTACACAAATCACTGCCCAAGCTTTACGAAACCTTTTGGATAGCAAAGGCAACAAAAAACCCATTGGTGTAAATATTAATAAATTGCCAAGTAAATTAATAATTATTATTTCCAAATTAAAATACTGAGAGTAGTTTATATAGCGTAGAATAGTTTCAAAGGGTACAAAATTTGTGGTTAATCGCCAGTCACTATAATCAAACAGACCTAATTCAACGAGTGAGTATTCGTCCTTCCATAAAACTAGGATGACGTCTACTAGACGATCAATGACTAATTTATAAAAAGCAATAAATGAGTAGATACAAAAAATTACCCACCCTATTATCTTTATGGGAGAATAATATGTATCAATCCATGAACGATAAGGCAATGGGAGTTTGGCATCACCTTGCATATTAGAAATATTATTTTTTTGCATGCCTAAACAACCCTACTTCCTTTAGATTCTTCCCATATTTTAATATGCCTCCCATTCCCATGCAAGAAATATATTAAGTTAGGTTTATATTTAAGCATGTTTAGACAGATTTCAAAAAGCCGACTCATACCATTGAGCCGGCCTTGTCGTTTATCTACGGGATTTCTGCACAAACCTAGCATTAGGGAAAGGTCTCTCCAATGCTTTTATACTGGATTTACTCCATGTTTACGTTCTGAGAATAATAAGTATTTTGACATATATAGCTCTAAACGTGATTCAAGTACTGTTCTTAAATCATTCGGCGCAATCACATCGTCAATGATTAGCTCTGATGCTAAACGATAAACATCAATTTCCTCCTGATATTCTTTGCGTTTTTCCGCAATAAAGCTTGCTTGCTCCTCTTTCGGAAGCTCTGCAATTTTATTGGCATATACAGCGTTCACTGCGGCCTCAGGTCCCATTACGGCTATTTGAGCATTGGTTAGTGCAATACAGCAATCCGGCTCGAATGCTGGGCCTGCCATGGCATACAATCCTGCCCCATATGCCTTACGAACAATGACCGTCAGCTTTGGAACTGTTGCCTCGCTCATAGCAAATATCATCTTTGCACCATGGCGGATAATGCCAGCCTTTTCAACCTGCGTTCCAATCATAAAGCCTGGTACATCTGCAAGGAAAAGGAGCGGTATATTGAACGCATCACAAAGGGAAATAAATTTTGCAGCTTTATCAGCCGAATCGTGGAATAATACGCCTCCTTTTACACGAGGCTGGTTTGCAATGATGCCAACCGATTGTCCTTTAATACGACCAAGCCCCGTTATTAATTCGGGAGCAAATAATTTTTTAACTTCACAAAATGAATCTTCATCAATAATCCGATCGATTAATTTATACATGTCGAAAGGAACATTTTGATTTTCAGGAATTAATTCTTCAATGGACTTATCAAATGATGCGGGTGGTTTTGCCTCTTCGACCCTGCTACGTTCTGCATAGTTATTTGGGAAATAGCCTAAATATTTTCTAGCATATGCAATGGCTTCCTGCTCTGTTTTAACGAGTACATCTCCACAGCCAGAAACTGAACAGTGCATTTTTGCACCACCCATTGTTTCTAAATCTACCTTTTCCCCAATAACCATTTCTGCCATACGTGGAGAACCTAAATACATGGATGCATTGCCCTCTACCATGACAACGATATCGCAAAAGGCAGGAATATAAGCGCCACCTGCTGCGGATGGTCCAAACAATAGGCATATTTGTGGTACTTTCCCAGAAAGTTTTACTTGATTGTAGAAGATACGCCCTGCACCTCTTCGTCCAGGGAACATCTCTAATTGGTCTGTAATACGAGCACCTGCTGAATCAACTAGATAAAGTAATGGACAGTTTAACTTTTCAGCTGTTTCTTGAATACGAATCATTTTTTCTACTGTACGTTTACCCCAAGAGCCTGCCTTAATTGTTGAATCATTCGCTAATACACAGACAGTACGACCATGTATTTTACCGATTCCTGTTACTACACCATCTGCTGGCAAATCACCTGCTAAACAGTTCGCATAGAGACCATCCTCTGATTGTAATCCATCGTCTAGTAATAATTCCAGTCGTTCCCGTACAAAGAGCTTTCCTTGTTGTGCATTTTTATCATGATATTTCGGTAAACCACCTGCTAAAATTTTATCCTTTAGTGTAGTTGAATTATCTGTCGAAATATTGCTCATGTTAATTCCTCCCTTTGCCCAATCAGTTATGCCATAATATCATGGCACTTAGTGGCCTTTTGGTTTCTTACAAAATATCAATTTCGCCTTGGCGTAATTGTAGCTGCCGCTGCCGCTACGCTTACGCGCAAAAAATATCTGCCGCTTTGCTTTCGATACAAAAGACATTTACTGAATGCAGATAAACTATCTCCTACAATCCACCACAACCATCCTTGCTGCATCTGTTTTATACAGCAGCAACAGAATGTTAATTACAGTTCCATATTATTTCCCTGAGTATTGTGGTGTGCGCTTTTCTTGGAAAGCAAGCAAACCCTCTAATCGATCTTGTGTAGGGATCAGAGCACTATATGCGAGCGATTCGATTTTTAAGCCACTTGCTAAATCCACCTCAACCCCCTGATTCATCGCTAATTTTGCCTGAATTAAGGAAAGGGGAGCATTTTTAGCCATTTCTTGTGCAAGCTGTATTGCCTTAGCATGTACCTCGTGGCCCTCGTAAACGTACTCCACAATGCCATAGTCCTTAGCTTCCTCAGCACTTAATCGACGCGCTGTATAGATTAACTCTTTTGCTTTTCCTAAGCCGATTAAACGTGGAAGTCGCTGCGTGCCGCCTGCTCCTGGAATAATGCCAAGAGATGTCTCAGTAAGTCCGACTTTTACATGTTTAGCAGCAATACGTAAATCACATGCTAACGCTAACTCTAGACCACCTCCAAAGGCGACACCATTTAATACAGCAATGACAGGTTGGGAAAGTGCTTCTACTTTCGTTACAGTTGCACCAATTAACTGGACAATCTGCCTAACCTGTTGATCAGACATACCCTTACGCTCTTTTAAATCGGCACCTGCGCAAAATGCCTTTTCCCCAGCACCAGTTAATAGCACTACTCGTACTGCTGAATCTCCGTTGATGTGATCAAGTGTTGCACCTAACTCTTTTAGTAGTTGGACAGACATCGCATTTGCAGCGTCAGGTCTTGTTAGTGTTATAAGTCCAATGCTTCCTTCTACTATTTCAAAACGAACGAGTTGCGTCATTATTGAATCGCACTCCTTTCATTACGGACAATTGTCATCTGTTTAGATGCAACAGTCTTTCCAAGTTTCTTTTCTATAAAAAATGCCGCCTCTAGCACTTTATTCATCTCTACACCTGTTTTAATACCCATTCCATCCAATAAATACAATAAATCCTCCGTGGCCACATTGCCTGAAGCTCCCTTAGCATATGGACATCCCCCTAGTCCACCAAGTGCACTATCAAATTTTGTTATGCCCATTTCTATGGATTTTAGGATGTTAGCGAGTGCAGTACCTCGTGTATCATGAAAATGCATAGCAAAATGCTCTACAGGGTACCTTTTTAGCAATTCGTTTAATAAGCTTTCAACCTGAGTCGGCACGCCAACGCCAATCGTGTCACCAAGTGAAATTTCATCGACACCCATTTCTAATAATTTTTCAGTCACTCTCAAAACCTTTTCCGGTTGTATGTAACCTTCATAAGGGCAGCCTATCACTGTTGAAATATATCCACGCACATTTTTATGAGCTGCCTTGGCCCCTGTAACTACTTCCTCTATTATTGGAAATGTGTCTTTAATCGTTTTATTTATATTGCTTTGATTATGGCTTTCACTGGCTGACATAAAAACGCTCACTTCATCTACTTCTGCCTGCAATGCCCGCTCTAAGCCGCGCATATTCGGTACGAGTGCTGCATACGTAATATTTTTTTGCCGTTTAATGGCTTGAAGCACTTCTACTGCATCTGCCAATTGCGGTATCCATTTTGGATGCACAAAGGATGTGACCTCTATATAATTCAAACCTGTATGACTAAGTAAATTTACTAGCTGTACCTTGTCAGCAGTTGATAGATGAGTCTTCTCATTTTGCAAGCCATCACGAGGGCCTACTTCCTTGATCGTTACATGTGTTGGTAGTTGCATCCAGAAGCCCCCTTCTTATTCAATTTCTAAAATATCATCATCAACATTAATGAAATCTCCTTCATTGGCAATGATTTTTGTAACCACGCCATCCTCTTCTGCCGCAATTGGAATCTCCATTTTCATGGATTCTAATATTGCTACATCTTGACCAGCTGTCACTTTTTCTCCTTCTGCCACCACGATTTTCCATACTGTTCCCGCCATGCTTGCTTTTACTGTTGCCATTGTCCATCACTCCTAATTTTAAGTAGGGCATTCGCACGCGTTAGAGGGTGCGAATGCTTTGAATATTTTTTATTTTGACTGTGCTAATTGCGGTAAATAATATTCATCCACAAATTTAGTCGTTGTATTGCCTTTTAAAAATTGTTCATGTGTAACTGTCTTCAAGAGCATTGGAATATTTGTTTGAATTCCTTCCACTTTATAAGTTTTAAGTGCTTGAATAAGTCTTTCACATGCAATTGCGCGTGTATTTCCCCACACAATTAACTTGCTTATCATTGGATCATAGAAAGGTGTTACCGTTGAATCTGCCTCTACACCACATTCATGTCGAATACCTTCTCCCTGAGGTAGCTCTAGCGCTGTGATAATACCGGGCGAAGGGAAAAACGTGGAAGGATTTTCAGCGTATATGCGTACTTCAATTGCATGCCCTTCTTTACGAATACTCTCTCGTGTAAACGTTAACGGCTGTTTTGCTGCAATCTTTAATTGCTCCTCCACCAGATCCAGCTTTGTAATTTCCTCTGTTACGGGATGCTCCACCTGTAGACGTGTATTCATCTCTAAAAAGTAAAATTGTTGATTCGCATCTACTAGATATTCAATCGTACCAGCATTCACATATCCAATATGCTTTGCTGCCTTGACGGACGCTTCTAGCATACGCTCTCTTGTTCCATCTGAAATGAAGGGAGATGGTGCCTCCTCCACTACTTTTTGGTTTCTCCTCTGGATTGAACACTCACGTTCGAAGAGTGGTACAACATTGCCATAATGATCTGCAATTATTTGAACCTCAACATGATGCGGATTGGCAATAAATCGCTCCATATACATTGTGCCGTCTCCGAAAAATGACTGTGCTCGCTTTTGATTTCCCTCAAATGCCTTTGCTAGCTCCTCGGAATTTTCAACAAGCTGCATACCTATACCGCCACCACCAGCAGAAGCTTTTAACATCACTGGATAGCCAAGACGTGCAGCAATTGCAACTGCCTCTTCTACATTTGCAATAGGTGTTTCTACACCTTCTACAATCGGGACACCTGCTGCCTTCATCGTTTTTCGTGCCTCTAATTTACTTCCCATCGAGGCAATAACATCCGCACTCGGTCCAATAAACGTAAGGCCTGCCTCTGTACAACGCTTAGCAAAATCAGCGTTCTCTGATAATAAGCCATAGCCTGGATGAACAGCATCTGCACCGCTTTCCAGTGCAATTTCAAGGATACGATCAATATTTAAATAACTCTGTGCAACAGGCGGCTTTCCTACACAATATGCTTCATCAGCATCTTTAACATGAAGACTGGCAGCATCAGCCTCTGAATACACTGCAACTGTTTGAACATTTAGTCGCTTACACGATCTTATAATCCGCCTAGCGATCTCCCCACGATTAGCAATTAAAACCTTCTTGAACATATCACCGCCCCCTTCCTACATTACTGTCGCAACAAAATTCTCACGTAATTTATACTTTTGAACCTTCCCTGATGCAGTCATTGGATAATGATCAATAAAGAAAATATGTCGCGGAATTTTATGTCTAGAAATTTTATCTCTGCAAAAGTCCCGAATCTCTTCTTCTGTTGCTTGTTCTCCATCTTTCAGGATAATCCAAGCAGCCGCTTCCTCCCCATAAACTGGATCAGGAACACCAGCCACCTGTACATCAGAAATTTTTGGATGCTTGTATAGGAACTCCTCAATTTCTCTCGGATATAAATTTTCACCACCACGAATAATCATATCCTTTAAACGCCCTGTTACTCGGATATAGCCCCCTTCATCCATCGTTGCTAAATCTCCCGTATGCAGCCAGCCTTGCTGATCGATGGCAAGATCCGTTTCTTCTGGATTCTTATAATAACCTTTCATCACGTGATAGCCTCTTGTGCAAAGCTCACCTTGCTCAAGTGGTGCAGCTTCTTCATCTGTACCAGGAACGACAATTTTAACTTCTAGATTCGGTAGTGCACGCCCAACTGTTTCTACCTTTAATGCGAGTGGGTCATCTGTTCTTGTTTGTGTAATTACTGGCGATGATTCTGTTTGACCGTAGCAGATGGTAATATCCTTCATCCCCATTTTTTCGATAACAGCCTTCATCACCTCAATAGGGCAGTTAGAGCCAGCCATAACACCCGTACGTAATGAGGATAGATCAAATGACTCAAAATTCGGTAAATTGAGCTCACTAATAAACATCGTTGGTACACCATGCAACGCTGTGCATTTTTCTTTTTCAACTGTTCTCAGTACCTCAGCAGGTGAAAATTCCTGTACTGGCACCATCGTCCCACCAGTTGTTGTGATAGCCAGTGTTCCAATGACGCACCCGAAGCAATGGAAGAACGGTACGGGAATACATAAACGATCCTTAGAGGTTAATTGCATGCATTCTGCAATATTTATAGCATTATTCACTAGGTTATAATGCGTCAACATCACGCCCTTTGGAAAGCCTGTTGTACCAGAAGTATATTGAATATTAATAACATCATCGTAATGAAGTGATTGCTGTCTTTGATCTAATTGCTCCTCTGTTACTTGCTCAGCAGCAGCTAAAACCTCAGACCAATTAAGTACTCCAGGGTATTTCGTCTCACCGATTAAAATAACATTCTTCAATAAAGGCAGTCGCTTAGCTTGTAAATTACCAGGTTCACAATGCTCAAGCTCTGGACATAACTCTTGTAGTGTATTGATAAAAGAATGGTCGCGATAATTTTCAATTAAAAAAATTGTTTTTGCATCGGATTGCTTTAATAAATATTCCAACTCACTTGCACGATAATTTGTATTCACTGTGACGATTGGGGCGCCCATTTTGCCTGTACCAAATTGTAACTGTACCCATTCTGGAACATTTGTTGTCCATACTGCGATATGTTCGCCCTTTTCTATACCAAGAGCCATTAGCCCTCTTGCAACTAAACGACTTTGACGATTTAACTGCTCATAGGTCATTCGTAAATCCCTATCTGTATATACTAATGCTTCGTGCTGTGGATACTTCTCAGATTGTTCATCTAGCAATTGACCAATAGTTTGATACACAAGTTCTGCCATGAGGATCCTCCTTTATTATGCTATTTAACTTTTTTCAGCAAAGGTTTTTTAACAGCCAATTAGACGAGAAATAACGAGACGTTGAATTTCTGATGTTCCCTCACCGATTTCCATTAATTTAATGTCACGTAGATGGCGCTCGACATCGTATTCTTTCATATAGCCTGAACCACCATGAATTTGAATTGCTTGATTACAAGTACGGAAGCCCATTTCAGAAGCAAATAATTTTGCCATTGCAGCTTCCTTTCCAAATGGTTTCTTTTGATCCTTAAGCCATGCCGCCTTATGTACTAATGTACGCGCAAGCTCTATCTCCATTGCCATATCAGCTAGTTTAAACTGGATAGCCTGTAGCTTTGATATTGGTGCACCAAATTGCTCCCGTTCTTTAGCGAATTTTAATGCCTTTTCATAGGCAGCCTGTGCAATTCCTACTGATAAAGCCGCAATTGAAATTCGTCCACCATCCAGCGTATTTAAAAACTGACTAAATCCTCGTTTTTCGTCCCCTAAAAGATTAGCTCTTGGGACACGCACATTCTGTAAAACAATTTCACAAGTATTGGAGCCACGAACACCCATTTTGTCGTAATTGCAATTTATCGTTACACCAGGTGTATTCGTTGGAACAATAATAGATGAAATAATTTTTTTACCATCTTCACGCTTACCTGTTACTGCTGTTACTATAATTTGACGTGCATAGCCTGCATTTGTGATCCAGCATTTTTCCCCATTAATAACGTAATCATCACCATCAATAACAGCTGTTGTTCGCGTACCACCAGCATCTGAACCTGCATTAGGCTCTGTTAAACCGAATGATCCTAATGTCTCACCTTTTGCTAACGGAACAAGCCATTCCTGCTTTTGCTCCTCTGTGCCGAAATTATAGATTGGTGATGCCCCTAAGCTAACTGCCGCAGCATAGCTTAATCCAGTACCTCCACATGCACGCCCAATTTCTTCGACTGCTAAAGCGTAAGACACCGTATCCCCACCTGAACCGCCATATTCTTCAGGAAACGGAATACCCAATAAGCCTAGCTCAGCCATTTTTTTAAAGCTCTCTATTCTCATTGTTGATGTCTCATCAACCTCACGAGCATACGATTTAATTTCTTTTTCCGCAAAATCACGTACCATGTCTCGAATCATCGCTTGTTCTTTCGTTAATTCAAAGTTCATCCCTAGTCCCCCTAATTTCTAATTTGCCATAGCAGATTGCTCAGATGACAGTTGCATGCATTTATCAATATCGCCTTGGCCTAATTACGTCCAGATTTGGAATGGTGCCCAGGCTGCACGAGAGCCGACATGATATCGGTCATATCGACAAGACTGAGTCTCTCTTTTTTCAATAGAAGTCTGGACACCCACTGTAAAGGAACCACATCCTATTCATCCACCACCTTTTAAAGGCAGAAGTCTTTTACTGAACGAAGAAAAGTACCGACTAGTCGGTTTGTAAAAACAATTAATAAAACCAGTGATATTACTGGCTACCCCTTTACCATAAATTGTTTTGCTTCCTCCATTGCTTGTTCTGTCACAATCGCACGTAATACCATATCAGTGAAGACCTCTGTAATTTCCTCCATTGTCAATGGACCCGTTTGTTTATACCATTTATATGTCCAGTTAATCATTCCAACAATGGCCATTGTGACAATTGTACACGGTAATTCCGTACGAAAATCTTTGGTTTGTTGGCCCTCTCCTATTACTTTTTGTAAAATATCCCGATATTGATCCCTTTTTTTATGAATAATTTCACTATATTCCTCTGGAAGTGAACGACTTTCCTCATAAAAAACAGTAATATGTGCCTGATACATATCAAATACTTGTGTCAGTGTTTGTAGCATTGCACATAAGCGTGTAATCGGTGTATCGTACTTGTCATAGGCATCCTGTGACTGCTTAATAACATACGAAATAAATACATCGTGAATTTCATATAACAATTCATCTTTCGATTTAAAATTATGATAAAATCCACCCTTTGATGCCCCAATATATTCGACAATGCGATCAACAGTTACATTGTGATAGCCATCTTGCTGAAACAGCACGACTGAAGCGTCTACAATTCTTTGTTTTAACGTTTTCTTTACCATAGGCATCTATCATCCTTCATCTAGCTCTTTACTCTATTACTCCTTATAATTAGAGAAAACATTGACTCAATTTAACTCAGAAAGTCATGCTGATTAATTTTATTTTTCCTAATTATAAAAATACTATGACAACATTAATATAGCATTCATAAAAAAAGGTGTCTAGCAACAATATAGATTTTATTTAAAATTACGAGAATTTATCATACATTAAGTAGAAATTTAAAATTGATAAATACATAGTTACTGTATGATTGCTCTTTAGCTTTCATCACTGATTTCATAAAAAAATCCCTAATGCCAATGCAATGGCAAAAGGGAAGAAGAATTTTTGATCTCACTCAAAAAAGGGTATGTCCGCTGAATTAGAAAACGCATTTATCTTACTACCTTGAATCAAGATAAATTTTTCGGTTTTCGTAGCCAAGACATGACAACCGCTATAATTAGAGCAAAGCCTAAATAGCCCATTGTTGAATATACCCTACCAACCAATGTTGTAAACCCGACTAAGCTTGCTGCAAAGCCTAGTAAACCAATGACCACAATACTTAGTTTAAAATATTTATGCTCAGGCGCTATAAAACGCACTGTAAATGCATAAAACATACCAACAGCTGTATTATACATCATTCCTAATAAAGCGATGGACATTAATACCCCTACTACAGGATGGATTTGCTTAGCAAGCTCTAATGTTGGCATTGCTACCCCACCAACTACATCCATTTTTACGAACATGGCAATATTAATTAATATTATTAAGACACCTAGCATTAGTCCGCCTAGCATGCCGCCAATACCAGCAACTTTACGTTCTTTTACAGTACCACCCATAACAATTAACATCGCTGCACCAGCCGCAATATTATAAGATACATAAAGTAAAGCACCCATTAGCCAATTTGAAGCTGCAGACGTTTGCTCTTTTGCTAAAGCATTTTGCTCTGCAATCGTTAAGTCCATTGTGAATATGGAGTAAATTAAAATAATAAAAATAATCCCCATTAAATACGGTGTCACTAAAGCTATTATATTAATAATATTTTTAACATTTAACAGTAGTGTTAAAATCGTTATAAGCATCATAAAGATACTACCAATCATTGGGTTAACACCGAACATTTGCTGAAATGTTGACCCTGTCCCTGCAAACATAACGACTGCAACGCCAAATAAGAAAAACGTAATAACAATATCTAAAATAACCCCAATATAACGCCCACCAATGTGATAAATAACCTCTTTATGAGATGTCGTTTGTAGATCTGTCCCTAATTGTGCTAGACTCATACCCAAAAATGCGAAGGCAATGGTTGCAACAATTCCTCCTACAATACCGTACAAGCCAAAGCTCGTGAAATATTGCATAATTTCTTGGCCTGATGCAAAGCCAGCCCCAACGATTAATCCTACAAATGCGCCTCCAATTTGCCAACTTTTTTTCATAGAACACCTACTAATCTTGATTTCCTTGTCAAATTATTGATATGTTTTTTTTGCAACTGTAAATGATTCAATCGTTTCTCTATTAATTTCATAGCCAATTCCTGGTTGCTGAGGTACTTCTATATAACCATCCTTCACGATAACTTCAGGATCGATGATGTCTTTTTCCCAATAGCGATTTGAGCCAGCAGTATCACCTGGTAAAATGAAATTGGATAGTGTTGTTAATGCGACGTTATGAGCGCGACCAATGCCAGACTCTAACATACCACCACACCAAACTGGAATATTATTGGCCTCACAATAATCGTGAATTTTCCTTGCTTCTGTCAAGCCACCCACACGGCCAATTTTAATATTTATAATTTTTGTACTGCCCAATTCTACCGCCTTACGAGCATCCTCTAATGAATGAATACTTTCATCCAAACAAATGGGTGTATCAATTAGTTTTTGTAATGTAGCATGATCAATAATGTCATCTGATGCTAATGGCTGTTCAATCATTGTTAAATGAAAGGCATCAAGTTGCTTGAGTGTTGCAGCATCCTCAAGATTATAGGCTGAATTTGCATCTGCCATAAACGCTACATTGGGAAACGTTTCACGTAAAGTACGCATTACTTCTACGTCCCAGCCAGGCTTTATTTTAATTTTCATGCGCTTATAGCCTTCCCGTACATATCCATCCACTAGCGTTACCAAATCGTCAATTGAATTCTGGATGCCAATACTGATTCCTACTTCAATTTTGTCCTTTTTGCCCCCTAGCGCTGCTGCCAATGTTTGCTTCGTCTGCTGTGCATAGATATCCCAAATTGCTCCTTCAATTGTTGATTTCGCCATATTATTTTTGCGGATAGGCTTAAATAGTTCATTCACTTCGTCTGGATGCTGAATCTCGTTATTCAACAAAAGAGGTATTAGGAAGTCTTCTAACATATGCCAGTTTGTTTGTAGCGTTTCTTCATTGTACCAAGGAAAGTGAAAGGCAACAGATTCACCCCAGCCAATGATTCCAGATTCATCTTTCGCCTCTAACACTAAAAAATCTCTATCATGAAATGTGCCAAAGCTTGTTGTAAATGGTGCCTTTAATTTCATTTTGAGTTGTCGAATTGTGATTTCTGTAATTTTCATTTTATTTTTCCCCTTCCAGTGGTAAGGCTGTTTTTTTCGTCAGCACATATTCATTGTATTTTTCTTGTTGCTGTAATTTCACAACAGCATATCCCTGTGCAAATAGCTGCTGTAAAATATGGCGTGTTTTAAAACGCCAATCTAATGCCAAATCTGGATTTTGCACTTTCAATGCTTGAAAATCCTTCGGTACTGGCAACACATAAAATTCTTTTGTATATTTTAAATTTTCAGTTATTTCTAAGCGTAGAAGGCCTTGCTCATTTAGGCTACAGCTTGCCACAGGAACTGGATTAGTTACTTCAATTACGATATCCTGTATCACATAGTCAGATGTTAAATGCCAACTTACCTCGAAACGATCGGACGGTAGCCCTTTATTTAAACCATCCTGCATTTCACCGTAGCAATTTTCGATGTACGTATAACAAATACCCTTTAATTTCGAAAGATTTAAATAGGCATTACGCGTTTCTAAAGGATCAAAGGTCCATACCATTAAATCATAGCCCCTATTAATCGCAATCGCTCTTTGTGCCAGCTTTAATTTTTCACCTATCCCTTGTGAACGATAATTTTTATCAATCCCCAACATATGTGAGCATAAGAAGCTTTTTCCCTCTCGAAATCCTGAAAAACCATAGCTAAATCCAACTAAATGCTCCCCATCATAAGCACCAACAACAATCCCTCCATTCTTCACTGCTGTTAAAGTTTGATGGAGAGGTATGGGAGGCATATCCCAGACCTCATATTCTAATTGCTGAACATGCTCCAATTGATCGATCGTGTTTATTTCTTTTATATCAATCATGGCTTTCTCTTCTTTCTCTCTTGTATCCCAAATTTATTGGGTAATAATTCTGCTAAAGCGCACGTAAAATCGCTCTTGTAATAATATTTACACCAGTAAGTAGTCTATCTTGATTAAAGGTCATTTTGGGATGATGAAGACCTGGTGTAACACCACAACCTAAACCCAGCATTGTAGCTTTTAAATGGGGTCGCTCGAACGTGTAAAAATGAAAATCTTCCCCACCAGGTGTCACAACTGGTGGTGCGCAGGCCTTTTCACCCACCACATCGATTATAGCGGCGTTCATATGCTGTAATGCTGCATCATGAACTAATGCGGCAACAATATGTGCTTCAACTTTAATGTCAATTTTAGCACCATACATTGCCTCTATTGATGTCCTTACTCGTTCTACTCCCTCTGTAATAATTTGCATGACCTCATTCGCTTGAGCTCGGGCATCAATGCTAAAGGTTGCTTTTCCAGGAATAATATTAGTGGAAGAGCCTCCAGCATTAAATTGCGTCATTTTGACAGAAGCTGAGACATTGGGGTCCGTCCAAATTTTTTGTAAACCCTCTACAATTGCTGCGCCAACCTCAATGGCGTTTATTCCTAGCTCTGGTCGTGCACCATGAGCCTCCTCCCCGATAATGGTTCCTGTAAAGAGTTTGGCTGCACCGTGGTATAGTGCAGGTGCATATGTCCCATCCTCTAGCTCCTTTAACGGACGAACATGAACACCAAATAAATATTCTAGGTTATCCACAAGCCCCTTCTTGACCAATGCACTAGCACCTTGCGCTTTTTCTTCAGCAGGCTGAAATAAAATACGAACCGCCCCGGAAAGTAAATGCTCCATATCCTTTAAAAGAAGCGCTGTCCCAATAGCCATCGTCATATGACCATCATGTCCACAAGAATGATTAGCCTTAAAGACACCATCTACCTCCTGCCAAAGCGCATCTATGTCGGTACGAAAGCCTACTTTGGGTTCTCCTTTCCCAATATCCACATAAAGTCCTGTCATATCGTCGAATAAATGAGGCTCCATCTGTGCCTCTCTTAATATAGCGGCAATATATTGTGTCGTTTCATGCTCTTGCCAGCTTATTTCTGGATGTTCATGAAGATGTGTAAATATATCAGCCAATCGCGGCTGTAGGTTTTGTAAAACTTGATTCATGTTGTTCAACTCCATCGATTTGCTAAAAAGCTATTTTGGAAATCATCATATTTTACGCGCTGATTTTCATAATAGTCATGATCATGTGCCGTCATCCCTGCAATTAATGTATTCAAGAATGATACTAGTGCAGGCATAGCATCAATTGTTGACATCTCTTGCTGTTCGTTAACAAAGGTAATCGTCGAATATTGTGTAATTGGTGCAATTTGAGCATCCGTAATGCCGATAATCTCACAATTTTTTTCTTGTATTTCTGCTGCAAATTGAATCGGTTCTTTAAAATAACGATGGAACGATAGAATGATGACAACACTTTCCTCGTCAATATCTTGTATAGCACGAATAACCTCACTCGTTTCAAAGTTTAATAGCACAACATTTGGCCTCAAAAGGTTTAAAGTAAAGTGTAGCCATTGTGCCGCTAAATAGGAGGAGCCATTACCAGCAATATAAATTTTTTTCCTTGTATGCAACAGCTTCGTAGCTTTATTAAAATCTTCCTCATTAATGCCCTTTGCCACCTGTAATATATGCGATGCATCCTTTTCCATTGTTTTCTCATAAAAACGTGGATTTTCAAAAAGGACCTGCTTTGAATGCAAATAATTTTGCAAGCTGCTTGTTTTCCCTTCATTGAATAAATGCAAGGTTATTTCTCGCTGTAACTGCGCATAACCAGAAAGCCCTATCGCATAGCAAAAGCGTATGACCGTTGTTTCACTGACACCTGCTTTTTCACCAACATATGCTGCCGAATGAACGCCAACTATCTGCAAATTTTTCAGAATAAAAGTTGCTACTTTTTGTTGGCTTTTAGAAAGCTCTTGAAATTTATCTTGAATGACTTGTTGAATTGTTTGATCATCTCTCAAAGAAGTACATCCTTTTTTTATTTGTTTTTGAAGTTTAAACTTCATTTTACATGTTACTTAGAGTATCACAGTTTTTTTCGTAATTCAATACGTTTTCTGAAATTTCTGTTTATATGGTTAATTTTAAGCATAAATCAAAAAACCCTGTAACCACGAACTTTTACAGGGTTGCTCTTATTAGGTTGTTTCAACAGATAGGCATTCTATAAATGAGATCCACCACTAGCATCCAGTAATTGGCCAGTTATCCAACGGCTGTCTGAGGATGCTAAAAATACTGCAATATCCGCCACATCTTCAGGCTCCCCCCATCTCTTGAAGGTTGAAAGACCCGCTGCATATTTTTGTCCATCAGGATGTTGCAAGGTTTCAGCATTCATCTCTGTGTTAATAATTCCAGGCTGAATAGCATTGACCGTAATATGACGGCTCCCCAATTGCTTGGCTAAAAGACGAGTCAATGTGTCAATAGCTCCTTTTGACATACTGTAGGCGAATACACTTGGTGATGCTACACGCGTTACAAAGGAAGAGATATTAATAATGCTTCCCCCATCTTTTAAGCGTGGTAAAGCTTGCTTCGTAACAAAAAGTGGTGCCTTGACGTTTATTTTCATAATCTCTTCAAAGGATTCCTCTGTTGTCTCCTCTAAAGTGACAATTTGACCAATCCCAGCATTGTTAACTAAAATATCAATTTGCTTACTGCCGGTATGCTCTAAAACACGATTATCTAACTTCATAAATAACTCATGAATACCCTCTAGTGTACTCAAATCTGCACCAATCGCACAGGCCCTTCCACCAGCTTGCTCAATCTGACGAACAACTACTTCCGCCTCCTTTTGCTTTTTTCCATAATGCACTGTCACAAATGCACCCTCTTGAGCCAAACGCAATGCAATACTACGTCCTATTCCTCGACTCGCTCCTGTCACAAGAGCAATTTTGCCAACTAGTTTTTCCATACGCCCATCTCCCTGTTTAAATAGTAGTTGAATCCTTTTTGTATTAAACGGCTTCATTCAGATGGTCCCCTAATACAGACAGAATCTTATCATGGAACAATATTTGAAATGTTGCTTTCTTATTTTTCTTTAAGTAATGAGAATGGCGTTGTGAGAAATTAGAAAAAGCAACAGTTTAACAAAACTGCTGCTTTTTAGAGTTATTCATCTAATTTTAAACCCTTTAACAAATCTGCGAATGCATTATTAAGTGGCTCAGCCTCTTTCTCTTGCTGCTTCAAGTATTTCTGCACACTGCGCTTATCAACTTTACCGCCACCTTCTTTTTTACGACGGGCTTCAAAAGCTGATAATTTTTCACGATATCCACATTTACACACAAAGATTTGCCCTTCACCTTCTCCACGAAGCTCTAGCTTTTTCTTACATTGTGGGCATCGTGCGTTTGTGACACGGGATACATTTTTACGGTGGCCACACTCTCGATCTTGGCATACAAGCATCTTGCCCTTTTTACCATTAACCTCAAGCATTGGCTTACCACAATCGGGACAGGACTTTGTTGAAATATTGTCGTGCTTATATTTTTTAGCACTACCTTTTATTTCAGCTACAATTTCTTTTGTATGCTCTTTCATTTCATGAATGAACGCATCTTTTTTTAATTTCCCTTTGGCAATCAACTCAAGCTTTTGTTCCCAATCCGCTGTCGTAGCAGGAGAACGCAATTCTTCTGGTACTAGGTCTAGGAGCTGACGACCCTTAGAGGTGATATAAATTTCTTTCCCTCCACGCTTTTCAATTAAAAAAGAGTTGAAAAGCTTGTCAATTATATCTGCGCGTGTAGCAACCGTTCCTAGCCCACCTGTAGATTTTAACGTATCCGCTAGCTTCTTATCATGGGTATCCATATACTTCGTAGGATTTTCCATTGCTGATAATAATGTTGCCTCTGTAAAGCGTGCAGGTGGTTTTGTTTGACCTGATGTTTGGGCAATTAGCTTTGTTTTTAATACCTGCCCTTGCTCTAAACGAGGAAGAAGCTGCTCCTTAACATCATCAGTGGATTCATCATCATCAAATCGATTTTGATAAACCTCTTTCCAACCAGCATTTATTACTGTTTTTCCTCTAGCTATAAATTTTTCATTACCGATTTGGGCTTGTACCGTTAACTGCTCATATTCATGCGCTGGGAATAAGACAGCTAAAAATCTCTTTACTACTAAATCATAAATTTTACGCTCTTTATCATTGAATGCAGATAAATTTACATAGCCTTCAGTTGGAATAATGGCATGATGATCAGAAACTTTACTATCATCTACAAACGATTTATTCGCTTTAATTGGCTTTGTTAAGATTTTATTAGTTAATGAACGATATTCACCAATGCCACATGCTTTGAGACGCTCTGGCAGTGTGCCTACAAGATCAGATGATAAATAACGTGAATCTGTACGAGGATATGTCAGTACCTTATGAGATTCATAGAGCTTTTGCATAATATTTAATGTTTCTTTTGCCGAATAGCCAAATAATTTATTGGCATCACGCTGTAATTCTGTTAAATCATAAAGCCCTGGGGCAAATGATTTTTTAGGCTTGCGGTCAAGTGCAACAATCTTTGCATCCTGGCTGCCTAATGCTTTGACAATAACGTCCGTTTTTTCTTTATTAAAGCTACGTGAATTGCCGTTTGCGTCTTGCCAAGTAAGCTTTAAGGAATCTGTTTGTGCTTCAATACCATAATACGTTTGTGGTTTAAAGTTTTTAATTTCATCTTCACGTGCAGCAATAATTGCCACAGTTGGAGTTTGTACGCGACCACAGTTCAACTGTGCATTAAATCTTGTAGTTAACGCACGAGTTGCATTTAAACCAATGTACCAATCAGCCTCCGAACGGGCAACAGCAGCAGCGTATAAATTATCATAGTTGTTACCCGGCTTTAAATTGGCAAATCCCTCTTTGATAGCTTTATCTGTGACAGATGAAATCCATAGTCGTTTCATAGGCTTTTTCACATTTGCTTTTGCAATAATCCAGCGGGCTACTAATTCACCTTCACGTCCAGCATATCTCCATATTAATGCACATAAATATTTTGCACATAATATGTATTATATGATATCTTTAATTATCAGATTATTCACAAAATAAAGGGTGATTTTATTGGGGAATGATAACTTAATATTTATAAAGAAGGAGGATATTAAATTTATTTCGATACCTATATGGATTGATTATGTATTTTACAATGATGGAAAAATAGAAAAAAGGCAAATATGTGTGATAGGGATTAAGGATTCAAAACTTGATATCCATTTAGTACATCCTATAACTGAATTTATAATGAGCTTTTGGCAGAATAAAGCGTTTAATACACAAAAAAAACATGCCAATAATATTGTCAAGTTTTTAAACTATTTAGTAAAGAATTACAAGAGCCTCAGAATTGACTCTATTTTAGATATAAAAATAAATAATGGAAATATGTACTTAAATACTTTAACAGAAGAGGGATTAAAAAAAGATACTATAAAAAATGCTGAACAAACCCTATCTTATTTTTATAAATGGTTATCAGATAACTTTAATACTCAGTTACCAAAGATAAACGTTAAGTATGGAAAGTTCGGGGAATTTTTAGAGTCACCTTTTTCACCTGTTTATCCAGCAGCTACTCCTAAAAATATTGAGCATGCTTTTCCCCCTAGCTATATACCTTTATTCTTTGAGGTTGCTATTGCTGTTGCCAAACCAATAGCATTAGGATTATATATGCAATTTTTAGGAGGGTTGAGGGTTGGTGAAGTTGTTAATTTAACGAGAAATCAAGTATTAAAAACAGTTTCTCAACATGGCATGACATTAAAACTAATGAATAGAAACCTGCGTCCAGATTTAAAAGAAAATAGTAGCGTTAAAAAGAAACGGTTTCAAATAGTTTTTGAATTAAATAATTGGACAAACTCGTTAATAAAAGACCATTTAGCATTATATAAGTCTTCAGATCATTCCAACCCTCTTTTCGTTAATGCTGCAGGAAAAGCCATGTCTGCAAGAAGTTATAGGCAATATTTCGAAAAAGTAAAAAAAGTATTCATAGACCTTTTAATTAATAGTTCAGATATAGAGCAAAAAATGTTAGGAATGCATTTAAACCAAATAAAGTGGTCTACTCATATAGGAAGAGGTACATTTTCAAACTTATTAGCCGAATTTGCTGAAAATCCTTATGAAATAGCCCAACCTCGTGGAGATAATGATCTTAACTCCTCCTTAGCATATATAAAGCGATCTGTTAGAATTCATGAAAAAATTCAACAGAAGTTTTCTAATCTTCATGAAGTATATATACCTAGCTTAATTGAAAGAGAGGATTAATTATGCAGGAATATTTAAGCTTAAAAGAAGCCCAGAAAAAATTGGGTTATAGAAGCCCTACCAGTGTTAGGAATCTTATTAGCAAAGGTTCTTTAATAAATTCAAAAAAAGTAAAGGGAAAATGGTTAATTTCTAAAGATGAACTAGACTCTTTTTTAGAAGGGTTAAATAACAAAGAATATTTCACTTTAAAAGAAGCTGCGGATATTTTAAATAAAGATCCTCAATATCTAGCTAGTTTATGTAAAAAAGGTGCTATTTTTCCTAATGCTAAGAAGTACTCACGTCTATGGGAAATTCCAATTATAGACATCACCAAGTATCAAATGCAATTAGAAGCAGATGCAAAAAACGAGTATTATACACGAACGGATATTTCAAAGCTATTGGGAGTACAAGCTATAACAGTAACAAGGCTAATTACAAAAGGTATAATATCTAATAATATAAAAAAAATTAAGGGTGAATATCGAATTCCAAAAGGCGATTTTGATCTCTTTTTAAATAAACAACGCCTATATGATGAAGAATATATTTCTTTAAAAGAGGCAGCTTCAAGAATCAATAAAAACTTTACGGCTATAGCACAGCGAATAGAAAAATACTTTCCTAATGCTGTAAAAGATTTTAGAGGTATTTGGAAAGTTCCTCCTCATGACATTGAAAACTATTTAAAAGTTAAAGAATATAATTCGAATATAGCTTTAACAGAATTACTTATGTTCATTAATGGTTGTTCCAAGGATTTTAAATATAAAGAAACTTTAAATTTATATAAAGAATTTGTAAGGATTCAATTTAATAAAATGAGAGGTTCTATCTCATATATTAGAGACCGAGAAGGCACATACAAAAAGATATTTATCTATCTACAACAAAACCTTAAAAACGAAATTTATCTTTTAAAAGTTAATGAGGTAGAAAGTTTTCTTAATGAGTCTGAAACAAAGACAAATAAAGTGTTAATTCTCAGATTTACAAATTATTGTTATTCAATTAAAGGAATTGATAATGATGAGAAATTAACAATAGATTCCTCCAATAGACAAAAAAACGATACCCTATATTCCCCAGCTATATTCAACAAAATCTATAAATACGCTAAAGAAATTAACCTTCATAAGAATATGGCTATTGAAAATCAAGGTTATGCGAATATGTGGGCATATACACTTCTCCTTCTAACTGATTTTATACGTGGAGCAGACTTAATTCTTCAAGCGCCTTTTATCGATATAAGAGATTTAGCTATCAAATCATTAAAAGATTTAAATTCAACTAATCTCACATTAAGAGAATCACATTTAATTATTAACCAACTTTATATTCATTTTAGAAACAAAAGAGCTAGTAAAAATGAGGAATTCTTAACTTTTATAGTTTCCCCTGATTTAATTGTGCCATTAGCCCATGCGTTAGTCATCAGTGAAATACACAGACAAAAAAATAATAACCCCTTATTACTATATACATTTGTTAGTGATTCAAAGTTTCAAACTGTATATACTAGTGGACTTCGTACACACAAGGAGTTTTTCAATAAATCCACATTACCAGATGATTTTAAGTTTCATAGTCAAACAATGAATAGAAGTGTGGCAACATATTTATTTTTTAGTATTGTGGAGGAAGATTCAGAGAATTCGGATCTAGCATTAACATTAACGCAAAATAGCAGATCTCATGTTGATACTAACTCTACAGCTGTTTATATTCAATTAACTAATAAAGATGGCTATATTAATCGTGTCTCTATAAATTTGTTTCGAAGAGGGTACTTTGGTTGGTTATATAACTATTTAATTTTACTTGCCTTACAAGACGAGAATGTAAATCACACCTTAGAGGAACGAACAATCGCAATTGAAGAATTAAGAAAAAGATATTCTCCTATGAAAACCGAAGAGATAGCTCAATTGCTTTTAGATTACACATCGTCAGGAGATATTGAAAGATTTTTTGAAGAAAGCGAGAATGATGATTATTCAAAGCTTTTAATTGAAATCTATTCAAAGTCCAACAGTGTAATCGAAAGATTAAAAAAATATTCTAGGGATGAAATAAAAAAAATAATAGTTAAATTAGCTAAAAATGAGCTACCTTCCCTGAATGAATTTGGTCAATGTTTAATACACCCTTCTTGTGAATATCCATTAGTGGAGAATTGTTTTAAATGTGAATATTTTATTCCACAGTATTTAATTTTGATTGAACTTAAACAGGAACTTAATAAGGTTATAGATCTTATTCATGCGTCGAATAATGCGGTTATGATCCGAAAACATACGTATTTTTTAAAGCATTATCTATTTATCTGGAAAGAGGCTCGATCAGCATATGGAAAAGACATCAGTAGCGCTTATCTACCCAAAGAACAAATCACACATAAGCTTGAAAAAATAGCACATAAGCTTGAAATTAACTAAATTTAGAGGTGATTTATAAGTGGAATTAAAACTAAATATATCTAATATTTCCGAGAATTTAGTTATGCAAAGAGTAAGAAAAGTAAGTGCTTTAACATTTAAAGAGAACGAATACAAAGAAATGTTTAATAATCTATTACAAATAAATTTAATCAAAGGTAAATATAAATTATCAACATGGGAAATATTTGATGAATTACAAGACATGTACGTTGAATTTTCTTTTGATACAGGTGGGGATAATCTATTACAAAACTATTTAAAATGGTATGTCTTATTACGATTACAATCTAAAAAAAAACCTATGACTGTGTATAACGAAATACAATGTATTAAGAAATGTATTTTGCATAGTGATGGTTTAAAAGACGGTGTAAAATTAGGTATATTTTTACATGATGAGTATTTAAAAAGTAAAAATCAGGGTGGGAATCTAGCCAGTGATTTAAAACTATTTTTAAAATTTATCCAGATTAAAAATAACGAGGAATTAATTAATATTTGCGAAAAGTTTCCACATAAAAAATATCTAAATAGAGAATTACCAAAGTTAAAAGATGTTCTGAAATTTGACGAAATTATTAATGAATACTTTAGAAACTTCGCGATTGAGTACAATTTTAGATATTTGCCAATAATGTTGTGGTGGTTAATTACAAATATTATTCCTCAGAGACCAACTGAATTCTTACTTTTGAAGAAAGACTGTTTATTTTCTTCGCAAATTGATGGTAAAAATAAGTATTTCATTACGATTTATAGAATTAAGAATAACAATTACGAAGAGTCGATAGAAATTGATGAAGCAACTTATAATATTATAAATAATATTATAAATAAAATTACTACCCAGTTTAATAACGACTCTCCCTATCTATTTACTGTCGATTTTTATTATTATAATCATCCGCAAAAACACAAGAGAAGAAAATCAAATAATAGATTAAACAGACGAGATTTTTATTCAATTTTGGATGATTTTTATGATGAAATAGTTAGCGGCTTATATCAGGTTAATGAGATTGAAAGAGTTAAATTTGGAGATACCAGACATTTTGCGATCATTAATATGTGTTTGCAAGGGTTTAATATGCTTTCTGTAGCAAATATGGCAGGTCATCAGAGTATTTATACACAAAATGAATATTTCTCTCATGCGAAGCATTTTGCCACTTCTTATGTATATATAATGGCTCAGAAAAAATTAGGATTTTCTTTTTCTAAAAACTTTTCAGGTGGAATAGTGGGCTGGAAACGCTATATGTACGATATTGGTAAAACGATTTACTGTGAAGAATTGGATTTATATGAAATTATCGGACAAGTTGATTATGGTATCTGTACAGAGTTAAAGAAAGAGTTTCCTATGAATTGTATTGAGGACTGTAGATTTTGTAATAAGTACTATTTCAAACCTGCTATTTCAGAGTTCAATGAAGGAATAGAATGGTTGGTTAATGGATCGAACCAAATGAAATTTAAAATTGAAAACGCAATCGATTTCATGAAAGATATAGTTACTAATAGTATAAATAATAACAATAGAGCTGCTCAAAATTTATTGCAAACCACATCAAAAAATCTTGTGAGTTATATGGATTTAAAAGCTATAGTCGACGCAAAGATATTGGAGAGGGATAAAAATCATGAATTCTAATAAAATTAAAAAAGAACCTGGGAGACCAGAAAGTTACACTGATTCAGAGCTAAAGGAACTAGCAGTTAAAATAAAGTATAAATTTAAAGGTAAAAAAATTACTTTTTCCTTACTGGAACAAGAAACAGATATAGGTAGAAACACTTGGAGTAGGAGATTAAAAGATTTTTTACAGGAATTAAATGATCCTGTTTTGCGCTCAATTCCTTTAAATGATTCAGATGAAATTTTTCTACCTAACATAGAAATGATTTTTGAAAAATACGGGGATAATAAAATCGATATCATAAGAGAATTATATTCTTTAGAAGAAATGATAAATACTTTATATTCTGAAGTAAGATTATTAAGAGCTGAAAATAAAAAGTTAAGTAATTATGAAATTGAAGCTATCAAATACAAAAAACAATCTACAGAGCAGCTTCAAAAAGCAAAATACTACGAGGAATTATACAATAAAACGGTTGCTTCAAGTTTATATCCACATCTATATTCTAAATCGCCTCTTTTAAAAGAATTTAACATCAATAGTAAGCTTATAGATGTTAAAAATAATACGGATAAACATATGACTTTTAAGAATATTAAGCTAGATATCGATGTAGAAAACATTTATGAAGAGAGTTTATCTTTAGATAATATCAATAAAAAAGAGAATGTAATGACTCTTTTAAAGGATGAATTTGATTTATAAATGTAGCTTTGAAATAAACGGTTAATTAAAATATAAAATTAAAGTGTGTTCTATGGCAAATTAAAATAATCCCTTTTGTTAATCAAAAGGGATTATTATCTATCATATCTAAGCTTCTTTATAAAAAAAGAACTATTAATTTTTTGCTTGTGTTTTTCCACAATCGCGCCCTTTAATGGAATAACTATAAAATTGTTCTTAACCCCTAATCACTTAATTCTTCTTCAAAAACGCCCCCGTTAAGTTATACATAAAGACTTACACATTAATTACATATTATATAAATGATGTGACAATAAGTAATTATTTCTTACCTTTTAGTTCTAAAAGTATAGGTGCAATATTTAGTATGATAGAAACAATTGTCAAAAACCATAATGCCCTTTCCATACCAGGTACTACATCCCCTAAAGCTGACCAATCCTCCACTTTTACCCATCTAGATACAATACTATATTCTGAACAAAGTGTTAATGCTGTAAACGATAGTCCTATAGACATAGCAAGCTTATAATCCTTCCCTACTTTATACATATAAAGGTTTATAAAAGTTGCTACTATTGCAATAACCCCAAATATCATAAATAACATTACTAACCTCCATATATTTTTATTTTTGTCTAATACTAATGTGCATCATCTCAATTTTTTGCATTACTTTTTTATTAGACATTAATACATCAAATCTTATTTTATAGTAAATGCTTTTCTTTTGTGATTTCTTATTGAACAAAACTGCCTGTTAGCCATTCATGTCGCGTAAAATCATCGCTACCACATACGTTCTTTCATGGGATTTTAAGAACAGCACATTACAGCCTCATCAAAATCTTTTTCATTTACTAAAACACTACCATTATCATCAATTATAAAATCGACCTCAGCATTAGTAAGCCTTTTTTTCGCTGAGTCAATAAGTTCTTGACCTTGTGATGAGTCAACCCAAACGTCATAACTTTTTTCTTGAGAACAGCCAACTAACAGAACACTAATTACGGTATATAGAATAAATAATTTTTTCAAAATACCACCTCTATTATTATTGTTAATAACAACATAGACTTTATGAATTTAATGCCATAAATGGAATAAAGCCCCTAAATTAAACTGCCCCATCAGCTTGAGTGCAATTGTTTCACAATCCAACACCAATATTAACATAAATAGCCATTTCCGTTTAGAAGTGTTATTCCATAAAATGCCCATATAACAAATAACACCCATTTCTACATGAGTGTCTTAATTGAATGAAAGTTTTTTAAAAGTATTTACTGTATAAATCCTGTCTTAGCTTTCCACTTAGCTGAGCGTATATCTTTGTAGTCTCACTCTTTTCATGACCCAGTAAACTTTGAATGACATCAATTGGCGCACCGTTATTAATCATATGCGTTGCATAGCTGTGTCGTAATTGATGCGGATGTATAATCTTTTTTATACCCGCTCGATTTGATATGCGCTTGATAATATATCTTAAATTATCAATGCTCATTCGCCTTTTCGGTCTTCTGTCCGTAATAAACAAACATTGTTGGCAGCAGACAGTATAGAGATTTTGAGGAATATTTGTTTTCAGAAGATACATGGAACCGAACGAAGGAGAATACGAGATTATCAGTTAGTTTATCATTCGAAGATTATATGACGGAGAGAACCAGCAGCCTTAACGAAAGGTTAAGGTGGTTAGCTGCCAATTCCAACAAGTTAGACGGGGTTTCTCTTGAAAAAGGAAAGTTGTCACTTGCACGCTTAGAAAAAGATGTTCCAGAAGAGGCAAAAAAGTTTAGTGCTAGCCTTTATCAAATGCTGCCAAGAATAAAATTAACTGATTTACTCATGGATGTTGCTCATATAACGGGATTTCATGAGCAATTCACTCATGCTTCCAATAATCGAAAACCGGATAAAGAAGAAACAATCATTATCATGGCTGCCCTTTTAGGAATGGGAATGAATATTGGATTGAGCAAGATGGCTGAAGCAACACCCGGACTTACATATAAACAACTAGCCAATGTTTCTCAATGGCGCATGTATGAAGACGCAATGAATAAAGCCCAAGCCGTTTTGGTAAATTTTCATCACAAATTACAATTGTCTTCTTATTGGGGAGACGGCACAACGTCCTCGTCAGATGGAATGAGGATGCAACTAGGGGTTTCATCACTACATGCAGATGCAGATCCCCATTACGGAACTGGTAAAGGAGCAACTATTTACCGATTTACAAGTGATCAATTTTCTTCTTACTACACAAAGATTATTCAGACTAACTCAAGGGATGCAATTCATGTTTTGGATGGTTTATTGCACCATGAGACTGATCTAAACATAGAAGAACATTATACAGATACAGCCGGTTACACAGACCAAATCTTTGGATTGACTCATTTATTAGGATTTAAATTTGCTCCAAGAATAAGAGATATATCGGACTCAAAATTATTTACGATAGATAAAGCAAGTGAATATCCAAAACTAGAAGCTATTTTACGTGGACAAATAAATACAAAAGTCATTGGAGAAAATTATGAGGCTGTTTTACGATTAGCCCATTCAATAAGAGAAGGAACAGTCTCAGCATCCCTTATTATGGGGAAACTAGGTTCCTATTCAAGACAAAACAGCTTAGCTACAGCCTTACCTGAGATGGGCCGAATAGAAAAAACGATTTTTATTTTGAATTATATATCGGATGAATCGCTAAGAAGAAAAATACAAAGAGGATTGAATAAAGGGGAAGCCATGAATGGGCTGGCAAGAGCTATTTTCTTTGGAAAACAAGGTGAGCTTAGGGAACGAACCATACAACATCAATTGCAAAGGGCCAGTGCTTTAAACATAATTATCAATGCCATTAGTATCTGGAATACCTTACATCTAACAAAAGCAGTTGAATATCAAAAACAGTCTGGTAGTTTTAATGAAGAATTATTGCACCATATGTCGCCTCTAGGTTGGGAACATATTAATTTGCTAGGAGAATACCATTTTAATTTGGAGAAAATGGTCTCGGTAGATTCTTTAAGACCACTGAAACTTTCTTAACGTTGTTAAAAACAGGGGAATCGTCAGGAAGATTGGCTTAGCGTTGTAAATCCGCATTTTCCTGACACTACCCCTATAACTAAAAATATAGTTTAAAGTCCATTTACTATACATTTCAAAACAATTCTAAAGACATATTTACCGACATTATTAAAATATAAATATATACAAACATTTTTTTATTTAGATTTCAGTATATCTTTAATCATTTGATTAATATTTACACCCATTCCAGCAATATTAGGTTCAAGTATAAAATAGTCATTTATTTTCCTTAATACTTTTTTTATTCCTGAATCCTTATCATCCTCCCTCGACAAATGTAAAAGCTCCTGGAGATTAATTATATTCAGTAAATTTAACAGTAAAAGGATTAAGTCCTTATCAATAAACCATAATTCATAACCTTTAATATTATCTGTTCTTTGCTTATCTACATAGACATACTGTATTTCAATAAAAGTTACACATCCAATTGGATCATTACTATTTTGATTTTTCTGAGTAATTATTATTTTCATTTTATATTCTCCTTTTTTATTATAAGAAGCAGCAACTTCTAAGTCCTATGTAGACGGTTTGTAACTCATCTAGATTCTACATATCAAAGCTTTGCTGAACTTGTTAAATTGATTTTATAAAATTTTTTATTTTTTTTGGTTGTTGTATTTCAGGTATTTTTTTATGTTTCTATCAACAAAACTATCAACAAAACAAAATAAAAAAGAACAGAATAAATTTCTGCTCTTTTCATAATCTTATACGGAAAATTTTTCAAGGTCTTCTTTAGTCAATAACTTCAAAAGATTATTTTGGATATCAATATATTCGTCGATTAGCTCGTAAGTATTTTTATTCATTCTGTTTTGTAATGAATTTAGAATTTGACTGTTGTTTGTTAAATATCCAGGTATATTCTGATTCTTAAAATGTTTATTTTCATACCATTCCTCAAAAGCTAGTTCCATATCTTCTACAGAATTAAAATCCGAAGTTGAAAAAATAGGACCCATTTCTACTACTGGTGGGTTATTAAGAGTTCTATCAATACCTCTATTGTTAATTGCACGATTTAAAATATTTTCAATTTCAATTTCATCAGTTATAGTCACTTCAGGAACTTTTTTAATAGTAATGCCATAATGTGAGTATTTTTCGAATGGCACTTCGCCTTCCTGCAATGTTCTCATTATTTCAGAAATAATTTCAATTGGCTCCTTATTATCTTCTAACAATGTACATAAATTAGTCGTATTGAATTTTATTTGATAACTCTCAGGTCTGGTAACTTTTAGAGGGACAGTATTTTGAAATGATATCGATAAATCTTCATCCAAAAATTCATCAATTAGTTTTTTTACCATGAATCCAATCTTAAAAATTACTACACTCTTTAACTTTTCTATTACAGCAGGAACAATAATCTTAATAAATTTATGAATTATCCATTCGTATGTTAAAGAATTAATAGAAGAAAATTTAAAGTCATTGATAATTACATCAATAACTTCTCCTTTAAATGAACTAATAATTTTCTTTTTGCATACTAACCACATATTATCTCTCATACCTGATAAATCTATTACAGTTGCTTCGCTAATTGGTTCATTTTTAAAATCTCTCTCAATATTAATTAGTTCTCCGTTGCTCCATAACAGGCAGTCTAGAGATTTATCTATTATATCCATATGGGTATCATTAGTTTTTAAAAAGTTATGCCTCTTTAAATTATACTCTGCAAATGTTTCAGCCATCGATAAAACTGCTTTTTGGATTGTTACATCAATATTATCTTTACCATTATATAAATCTATATCAGTATCTAAATTTTTCAGTCTAATTAACCTAAACATTTTTCCGAAAAGCCATTCTAAAGTTTCTTCTAATTCTCTTTCATTTCCGAAAATAATTTCTTTAGGCGATTTATTGAAAAGATTAGCATATTCCAAAAGGACCGTTTCAGTAATAAAGTTACCAATTTTAGGAATCTTTGCGTTTTCAATTCTACTTACAGACGATCTATCAGCAATCCTTTCCATTGAAATACCTGAGTTTAAGCGTAGTGCTTTACAACGTTCTGCAATTTTTAAAACCAAATAAGCTTCTAAATCTATCATTTCAATACCAACTTTCTAGTCTCTTTAAGCTCCTTAGTAGCTCCCACAAATTCTGTATAATCATATTATCGCTTGTTCGACGAAAGATTCTTCTTTTATCTATTTTCTTAAATTAAGATTTTCAACTTCTTGCCTGATAGTTAGTATACAGCTCATATAAAAGCAATAGCACCAACATAAGGTTCAGCCATTAAATTTAATTTTGCTATTTTCTTTTGTAACAATTCAATCAAGTCTATTTCTCCAGATAACACAACTCTTAAATCATAACCATCGATTAAAAAAATTGCTTTATTTGGGTGTTGTTTCATAAGTGGAATTACATTGGATGACCATCCGTTTATTGATATGAATAAACCCATTGTTTGTTTTCCCGAACGTGAAATTTTTCCATATAATGAATCTAATTGCTTCATGTCTGTTAATTGATTTGTCCATTTCATTTCTACAATATAGTGCCATCCATCTAGTTTGAATGCCCCATCAATCTGTTCTCCGCCATTGTTTCTTCTGAAACTCTCTAATAACGCAATATCATATATTTGAAATAACATATTTACTAACTCTTCTAACAAATATCCCTTTTTTTGAGGATTGTACTTCATAGTAGCCATCTCATCAAACATCATTAATAATAACTTGGAACGTTCCAAGATTTCTGACTTCTTTTCTTTTCTAGCTATTTGTTTTAATTCTTCAATCCTTAATTTTCCCTGTATCTTTTCCTCTTCAAGCAATCGGGCTTCAATAGCTTCATTTATTTCAATCGTATTTAGAACTTCCCTTGCTTTTTGAACAGTTGCTCTTGCAATATATTCATTATCAGCTAAATGAAATTTACTCCAATTAGAAGCAATTTCAATAATAGATTTAATAAACTTCTTTTCTTCGATTGGATTATCGAATTCTTCCAATAACTGCGCACCAATTTCTCTTTTGGTCCATAGCTTTCCAACAGCATTTTTAGAACCCCTTAGCCTTACAAATTGTTCTTTTTTAATTCCAGCAGGATTTAATATTTGTTCAAACATTTGATTTTTTATATTCACTAAATTAGCAATAATTTCAATTGTAAGCTTTCTATTTTCTTCATTTAATTGCACTAAACACACCTTACTTTCGTTGTTATTCTCCCACCCTTTATTAGGATAGCATACGTATCTCAAATGTTTAAAAAATGTGACATATTGATGCATCAGACTACCCGATATAAACTATTACCTTTATTCCATGACCGTTTCATTAAACGATATAAAGAGGGTGATTTCGTGGGCTTGATCTCCTTTTCGTTTCCTTTTTTCAGCAAAACTGTCCTTTAATTTAAGTACATTACTCATTACTTCACAATCTAACCCAAAAATTTAACATGGGTCCCCAGATTTTTTTAATAAGTTATTCAATTGAATGGCCCTTTCCATGAATAAAGACGCTTTCCTTATTACAGAAAAGCGCCCAATTGTGGAATCTTTTTGGATTAACGTTCCTACTAAATTGTCTAAACTAATTTATCATCTACATCTGAGGTATCTATAGCATCGCCAAACCAATCTTTGAGTTTTTCTTTGGCTTGATTTTTAACATCAGTATCAATATATATTGATACTTGCCATAAAGCTGCAAGAAGTACTCCTATATCATCAGTATACCCTACTCCCGGTGCTACATCTGGAATCAAGTCGATAGGTAAAATAAAGTAGCCTAATGCTCCAACTATAATCGTTTTATTTTTCATAGGTACCTCTTCCTTTTGTAAGACAAAATAAAGGAGAAGTATGGCATATACTGCAGATGAACCCACTTTTTTAGAGTATTTCTTTATCTTCTTCCAAAGTCCATCTTCTGAATAATGGTTACTAAAGTTTTGAATTTTTTCTTCATCCATAGCCTCAGCTTTGCCTTTTAAGTCTTCAATTTCTTCATCACTAAGCTTTATTTCATCTACTTCTATTACTGGTAGCTCATCTATTTGTTTTTTCTTTCTGAATTTCTCAAACATTTTATATCCTCCTAGCCCTAAACAAATGTATTTTTTTATAGAAAAGTAAATTGGGGTGTATAATTAATTTCGTTTCAGAAAAGGGGTTATATTGGGTAAAAACTATAAATTCTACATAGTTTAAGTATATTACTTAACATTTTATCATAAATTTCCCAATTATTTTAAGATGGTATTCAATTTTATGACCCTTTAATGAAAAAAGCACTTTCCTAATTCCAGGAAAGCGCCCGATTCTTAAAGACTCGATTTTGAAACATCTCTAATTAGACCTTCAACTAAAAATTCGGTGTTTAAGAGAAAACTATTTCTTATTTTAATAGGAATAACCTATTAAGTCTGTTCATTTTTTTGCTCGTTTACTAAGAAAAACCTTTTTGAACGTAGTTCTTCAATATTTATTATAGAATTTTCCTCTTTATGGGCAATCAAATACTCTTGCAACGCCAAGTTCCCAGGTACATCTAAAATGCACTTATTTAACCATTCATTATATCTATCAAGTTCACTCTCTTCGTAAAGTTTATTTATTAAATTCAACATCAGTAATAACTCAAAATACTTGGGTATTTTTACCGAGGAAGAATTAAACTTATCTTTTTGATACTTTAGATAAATAGCTTCAGTGTCAGAAGCGTTGTAGGGTATTCTCTGTCCTAGTATCGAATAAGTTAATATCGATTCAATAGTAGGTTCATCCAAAAAATTTTGATTGAATTCTATTACTTTTTTATAATTATTTAATCTAAACTCTTCTATTAAACTTAAATTGTAAAGAATATAATTAGAAATCATAGCTAGCTTATATTTCTTTTTGCTTTGAGGGATCTCTTTTTCATATATTTTCATTAACTCTGTTAAATTAGTTAATGGCTTTTCAAAAATATATGATTTCGCCAATTGCGAAAGAAACCCATTAAGTTTGTCAAATGCTTGTTCCTGACTAAATCCTAATGTACTATCTATCCAATATTTTTCGTCCAACTGTAAATATACTACTCCAGGAAGTTCATCTTTCCAGTGATATTCTTCTGTTTCATAATATTCCTGATCCCCAAAGTAATTTTTTATTACATGATGAGTTAACCGAAGTAAACCCTTATATGTAAGGTAGGGATCTCCTTCCCAACTAAATACCTCACCTGACCCTATACTAGGCATTTTTAGTTGTTTCATTATTGACTGTAAAGAATGTACATATTTAGACCTAATTCCATATGCATTTTTTAACACTTGTTTAAGTTCAGATTTTCTTAAGGGAATATGTACATTCACTGATTCTTTTATGAAAAAGTCGTCACCTATATTGGATGAAACAAAATTTATTAACCTTGTTTGTAACTTCAAATGACTATCTTCAAGTAATATATTTTTTATTTTCCCTGACTTTCCTTCTCCAATTTCGTTTAATACAGTGTCCAGTTTAGCTCTTATTCTTTGATTGTAGTCCTCCCATTCAGGTTCGTAATTATCAAAAGATTGGCTCAACGATTCAAGACAATAAATTAAAAGGGAATACGCTAATTCAAAGTTATGGTTTAAAGCTAACAAAGAGTTATTATAAGCTTCTAGGCATTGAATTAATTTCTTGTATTTGCTTCTTTCTAAACCTATCATATTTTTCAAAAATACATTGAATTCTTTAACTTCTTGTTCACTTCCATAAATTTTCGGTTCGAAAATTCTACCAGCAAATTCGTACGGTATAAATTGATCATTCATATTTCTCTTGGTCTTACGGCAATTCAATTCGACTGTGTTTCTATCAGAATCACTAAAACATTGAAAAAAGTATGAAAAAATTAATTTGAATTGTTCTATAATTTCATGGTCTCCTGTTCTTACTAATACCCCATCTTTCTCTAATTTGTTTTTATAACTAAAAACATATGATGTGATGTTTCCATGATAATCAACAGGCTCTATTGTCCCTATACAAGTATCAATTGAATTGATCCATGAATAATTTGTATATAATATACCTTTACCATCATGGATATGTAAATCATCACTAACAAAAAACTTACCTGTAGATATTTGTAACAATTTAATTCCCCCTTCTTTTAATAGCATCTTTACTTAATTATTCCATAAATACCCTATTTTGGGTAGTTAATCGGGGTTTCCTGTTACAAAAAAGAAGGATTGTGACTATGAAGAAAGAAATTCATTCACTAGATGTTTAGTTTTACTAGTATCTAATTTTATACTTATTTAGACAATATCTCTAAAGCAAGTATTCAGGATAATGGCCCGATTGTTGAACACAAGTTAAACAACACTCTTCATACAGATAGGTAAGCCTTTGAAATTATCGCCAGCTTTTCCCCCTGTCCACACCGTACATGCAACTTTCACCGCATACGGCGTTCCAACTAATCCAATTCAATTAATCATCAACACTTCTGATATCAAAATACCTTCTATGTCTCAATTCTTCCGTTTCAATAAGTCGGTACCTCCCTTGGAAGGTGAACCTCTTTTAGTCTCACGAGAACCTTATTAACCGATAAAGATTTGCCAAGCATGATTAAGTAATTCTTCATTAGTCTAGTGGCTATCCCTCCACGTTCATTACTCGCTTCAACGGTACTGTGCCACCACTTTCACTGATATAAAGTAAAGTTATATAACCGCTAATCTTACGATTATTTTCCTTCGCAACGCTTCAAAGAGAGTAAGCCCTCCACGTTATCAGCTTACAATGTTGAATTATATCTATTATGGAATGAACTTAGGTGCTTCCTGTAAGCCTGTTAGCATTCATACGCCTGTAACGTATCATGGATTTTCATATTAGCTAGTCTTACTCACCCACATCTAACCTCACAATTTGGTGACATACACATTTCTATGTATCGCAGTTATAGACCCGTACATTCAGAAGTTTGTCAGCTTAACCTTTTATTGTAGGTTCATTCGCATTCTCACCATATTCATTCAACTCAAGCATCATGATTTACACCACCCCCGCGGGTAGGCTTTCATCAGCCGAACTGTTACGGTAAATTCTCACGCCTTTTCGCCGAGCTTATAACACTTTCATTCTTACTAGATCAAGTGCTATTCGACTAAGAAATCTCTAGAGGGGAGATGATTTTAATCAATTTTAATCAATCTTTATTTAAATTTACTGAACTTCAATATTTTAAAAAACCTTATACTCCTAGCATTATTTCAAAAAATTTCTTATGTCCTCAGCTAAAATTTTTGACCCCGATATTCCTTTTAAAAACTTTAAATCTCCATTTGACGACCAATCAATTTCCCCTATACTTAGCAGCTTATTTGCGATTTTAACAGAATCTGTTTGTTGCGATTTTTCTGAGTAAAATTCATTTATTAGCTCATTACCTACTATAGCAAGGGCATTTAAACATGTTATATGTGTGAGACGGTAATTTATATAATCATTCCATTCATCAGGTAGCAATTCCTTGATTAAATTAAAGTAAAATAGTGTAATATTTAGTATCTTTTCTTTTGGTAACTTTGCTAAAGGTGATTTTTTAGTTAATAAATTTACAATTTGATATAAATTTTGTAAAGTAATATGTTTTTCCTTTGTACGCCTGCCAATTAATGTCCCCTTACTAAAGAATGGACTTTCTGGCTTTAAAATAAGATTAGTGGCTATCCAACCAAAAGCGTCATTATTCCGGTTTAAATAACGACTCAACGAAGTACCGATTCCTTTAGCCTTCGTATTGATGACATCGAAAAGTTTAATTTCATCATCATCATCTAAATAATGAAAAGCTAAAAATGGCACAGTTAATGTACTATCTGTTTCACTAATATATTCTTTAATCCCTCCTAAACGATGCTGCCCATCCATCAAGGTTCCCTTTTTTCGACATACTAAACGGCCATAGCTTCCTCTACTTCTATCATATGCATGAAATTCCCAATTTCCACAAGCGTTTAATAATATAGGCGTATATAATGAATCTTCCCCTTGCGATAAATAATCAGCAAAATCTTTACATCTCTTTTTGTTAATAGGACGTTGATACCCCTTACCTGAAGAATCATTAAATAATTTTGAATAACAGAAATTAATAGCTACTTGTGATGATACAGCACCTTGATATATTACTCTTCCCCTCATCTTCGATTGGACAACATTTTCTATCACTATATTTGAACTTAAATGGTTGTTCATATAGGTAAACACTCCTTAAAAATATTTCAAAGTACATAATAGTACTTATAAGTACTAAAAACAAATAAAATGTACTTTTATGAAACTTCATGTGAATTTACGCCTCACATAGTCTTTAAGTGAGGTGATTAAAATGGAACAGTTAGTGGATATCGTTGGTATTAATATTAGAGAAATTCGAAAGCAAAAAAAGCTCACCCAAGAAGAACTAGCAGAAAAAAGTGGACTACAAACTTCTTATTTAGCAGGAGTTGAACGTGGAGATAGGAATATTACTTTACAAACGTTAGAAAAAATTGCTTTAGGGTTAGAAATTAACGCTAAGGAACTGTTTGAACTGGAATCACCATTAATTAAACTAGCCTTGGAAAAACAACAATTACTACAAATATTCACAAGCTATATGCAAGATAAATCTGAAAAAGAGATTCAATTGTTAATAAATATTGCAAACAATATATTTGAAACATACAAGTAATTATTTTGTATGGTTTGAGCAATTGATATATTGAAAAATTTAGGTACCTGCAAAGGCTCATAACTTATTTGAAAAAGAGTTCTATGTTATATTTGCATCATAAGAAAGGGTGTTTTTATGTCTAAAATAGTGGTACTTGCTGAAAAACCGTCTGTTGCAAGGGATATTGCAAGAGTACTGAAGTGTAACAAAAAAGGAAATGGATATCTTGAGGGCGATAAATATATAGTAACTTGGGCATTGGGCCATTTAGTAACACTAGCCGATCCTGAAAGCTACGATATAAAATATAAAACTTGGGATTTAGAGTCTCTACCAATGTTACCTGAAAAGCTAAAGTTATCGGTGATTAAACAAACAGGAAAACAATATAATGCAGTCAAACATGTATTAGAGAGATCTGATGTAACAAGCTGTATTATTGGTACCGATAGTGGTCGTGAAGGTGAATTAGTTGCAAGGTGGATTTTAGAAAAATTAAAGTATAAAAAACCTATTCAACGATTATGGATTTCATCTGTTACCGATAAAGCAATTAAAGAAGGGTTTGCGAACTTAAAGCCAGGCAAAAATTACGATAACCTATATCATGCAGCTGTTGCTCGTAGTGAGGCAGATTGGTACATCGGTTTAAATGCAACACGTGCTTTAACGACACGCTTTAACGCTCAGCTTAACTGTGGACGTGTACAAACACCGGTCGTTGCGATGGTTGCAGCACGTGAAGATGAAATTAAACATTTTAAGCCACAAACGTATTATGGAATCGAAGCCCAAACTACCGATAAATTAAAGCTAACGTGGCAGGATGCCAAGGGCAATTCACGTAGCTTTGATAAAGATAAAATCGATACAATCGTTAAAAAGATTAGCAATGACAATGCTAAGGTTGTCGAAATCGAGCGTAAACCGAAAAAAACATTTGCTCCTGGCCTATATGATTTAACTGAGCTGCAACGGGATGCAAATAAAATTTTCAGCTACTCTGCGAAAGAAACATTGAACATTATGCAAAAGCTTTATGAGCAGCATAAAGTTCTAACTTACCCACGAACAGACTCGCGATTTATTTCAAGTGATATCGTTAGCACGTTACCAGAGCGTTTAAAAGCTTGTGGTATTGGCGAATATCGTTCACTTGCGAATAAAGTATTAACGAAGCCGATTAAAGCAACTAAAGCATTTGTAGACGATTCTAAAGTGTCTGACCACCATGCTATTATTCCAACAGAAGAATATGTGAACTTTGCAAACTTTAATGATAAGGAACGTAAAATTTATGATTTAGTTGTAAAACGTTTCTTAGCGGTATTATACCCTGCGCATGAATTCGAGCAATTAACGCTACGTGCGAAAATTGGTGATGAAAGTTTTATTGCGAAAGGTAAAACAATTGTGACAGCTGGTTGGAAGGAAGTATACGAGAACCGTTTTGACGATGAAGAAAATCAAGAAGATTTAAAAGAACAGGTCTTCCCTCGTATTGAAAATGGTACAACACTAGAAGTTCGTTTAATTGCACAAACATCTGGTCAAACGAAACCTCCTGCACGTTTCACTGAGGCCACATTACTGTCTGCAATGGAAAACCCAACAAAGTATTTACAATCAAATGATAAGCAGTTAGCGGATACTTTAAAATCTACTGGCGGATTAGGAACCGTTGCAACACGTGCTGATATTATCGATAAGCTCTTTAACTCGTTTATGATTGAACAACGTGGTGGCAAAGACATCTATATTACTTCAAAAGGTCGTCAGCTATTGGATCTAGTCCCAGAAGAATTACGCTCACCTGCTACAACCGCTGAGTGGGAACAAAAGCTCGAATTAATTGCCAAAGGGAAATTGAAAAAAGAAGTATTTATCAATGAAATGAAGCAACATACGCAAAAAATTGTTGCTGAAATTAAAGCAAGCGATAAAAAATATAAACATGATAATATATCGACAAAATCATGTCCTGATTGCGGTAAGCCTATGCTTGAGGTAAACGGTAAAAAAGGTAAAATGCTTGTTTGTCAGGATCGTGAATGTGGACATAAGAAAAATGTAGCTCGCGTAACAAATGCTCGTTGTCCTCAATGCAAGAAAAAGCTTGAATTACGTGGTGAAGGCGATGGCCAGATTTTTGTATGTAAATGTGGGCATCGTGAAAAGTTATCTGCTTTCGAGGCACGTCGTAAAAAAGAAGGCGGCGGTAAAGTGGATAAGCGAAGTGTTCAGAAGTATTTAAAGCAACAGGAGAAAGAGACTGAACCTTTAAATAATCCTTTTGCTGATTTATTAAAAGGTTTTAAATCTGAATAAAGTTAAAACTAAAGCAGCTATACACTTATACGCTGCTTTAGTTTTCTAATTATAAACTAGAAAAAAGTTCTGACCAATTATCGACGAAATCACCTTCGCTGTTGATTTCATATTTAATCTTAAATGGAATTGTATAATTACCCGTAATCCATAATTTATGTAGATTTATTAATTCATTTAAGATAGATTTTTTCTTTTCAAGAGATAATCCTTTACAGTAAGAAAAAATATAGTTTTCTATATCACCAGCTAAAGCGTGTATTTTACTATCGAGTAATTGATTTGGCTTTCTAAATAGTTGAATTATATTTGAGAAAATTTGTTTTTTATATTCCTCATCGATAAAGGTGAAAATATGTTTATATATAGTGTCTATACCATCATAGAACCATGGAGTATTATCTCGATTACAAATTAAATGATATATGGAATTGTATAGTATTTTTGCATTTTTACGAGATATAAGTGGATCTATGCTTTTAATATCATCTAATAGTTCATTAAAGTTGACGTGCTTACCCTCTTCAAAATGATTTTCTTTAATTAAATCCAAAATTTGTGGAATATCTACCCCACTTTTTAATTTAATATTCGGTTCCTTGTCATCGAAAAACCGTTTCTCAATCCTATACGCATCTCTAGACATCTTAGGTAGTTTAAATAAAAATGAATATTGTTTCTTCATTTTCTCAATGTAAGCTATATTATCTTCTCTATTTTTGATTGCTATAATTGCATCTCTAACATCCGAAAGGTAAATACAATTTAAGTTATAAAAGCTTTGATTTCTAAAAGATTCATTACATGGGAAAGCTCTTTTAGCTGCTTTTATAAGAAAATCACATTCAACATCTGTAAATGTATTAACTTTCATGTTAGAGATGATTCCATCAAAAATTGTTCTCATCCAGTCAGGGTCGTACATATGCTCTAAATTAAAGAATTTATTAAAATCATCGGGACCACAATTCATAGCAGATTTAGAAATGGCATTCTCCAAATAAATTGAAGCTCTATTATCGCCTAATTCAGATGCAATATTATTGATATTTAATATCTCAATCCCTGCCGTTCTCCAAATAGTTGGGTCATTATCTGATACAATTTCAAACCACTCGAGTAAATTGAATAACGAGTATTCTTTTCTGCCACTATACCCAATAAATTTAGATGATAAAGTATTTTTAGAAGCTACTATCCTAGAGGAATCAATCACACCTTTAGATAAATCTAAGAATAAATTAGCTAACCTTTGTAATTCTGAAAATTCCTCTTCCCATACTTTCCCTCCATTATCCATCCAATATGAATATAACTTACTTAAAACTTCATTCTCTCCGAATTCTTGAAGGATAGGCCAGATAGATTCTAGATATAAAATATTATTAGGATTTTCTAAATGTTTCTTCAAAACTTCAATTAATTTATTTTCAAATTCCCTTGGTAATAAATCTGTAACTTCTTTTAATTGATTTAAAATCCACCTTGAGACTGATAAAATATCAAAATGACTAAGAATATTGGTGATGTTATTAGGATTAAGAATATTTGCTAAATGTTTTTCAAATTCATTAGTATATTGGACTTCTTGTGAATTAATCATTTTATAAAGTTTTCCAAGATAATAAGCGGCTTGTATATAAATTAAGTAAATTTCTAATTGAACATCTGACCTTGTAAGATGAAGTTTACTAAAATCTTCTGCAATTATTTCATATTCTTCATTTTCGTACGATTTTGCTATGACTAATAAAAGAACTGGTTTAAAAGAGCGATCAAAATATCTGTTTTCCTTAAAAACTTCTAATTTTGTTTCTACGATGATAGATTTTACAGATTGAATTTCTTCCACCAAATTAGATTTTAAAGCCCAGAAGTATATTTCCAATAATGTATATAAATCACATTTCCCATAATCTTTTATTTTAATTAATTCAAGTAATACATCTTTTGTGTAATGTCTAAGAGCGTCAACAAGAAATTTTTCATAATCTTTCATATACATAATAGGCATATTATCTATTTTATTTATAATATCATCATGTTTAGTTTCTGAAAGATAAGCTAAAAACCCCTTTGAATAAAGCGCTACAATAATTTTTTCATCTTCTTCAGATAAATCTTTGATTTGTATATCTCTATTAAAATAAGCATTTAAATATCCAAATTTCCAAAGTATTTCTTTAATATCTTCATTCAATCTTTCTTCTACTATTAATGGCATATTAAGTAATTTAGCTAATTCTAATGGACCCAAATTTCCAAACCATTTATTAATTAAATTATTGCCCCTACTTTTTTCATCATTTTTAATTAAGTAAAATATATCATCTAATATTTTTGATACATCATTTATATTTAAATTTTCAATAGGAGAATAATATTTTTCACTATCTGATAACTCTATATATTCGATAGAAGGTACATAATTAATATCTGCCCACTGATTACTCTGTAAAAATTGATTTAGAGTGCTAATTGAAAGACTTAACTTAAATAAATTATCAATATCGAAATTTTCATTTATAAAATCTAAACAGAATAATATCTGTTCTTCTAATTCTTCTAGAGGTCTTAGATATTTTATAGCATCTTTAATATAGTCAGGATTCATTAGTTCAAAAAATTCGTTTTGTCGTTGTGCCTTAATTAATATATTAAATATATGCCCATGTTTTAAAGGAATATCTTTGCACCTTTCTAATAAAAAATCTGCTAAATAAGAAGATACTTGTTTAACTATATATGGATCTTGTTCTAAAATTTTTTGAAGATATATTCTAAAATCATTATGAAAAACTGTATATACACCTTCATGTTCTACTATTAACGGGAACAGCTTATCAAGTATATTTTTCCACTTTAAAGTTTCTAAACCCAAATCCGGGAAAATAATCTCTAAATCTTCGAAATATATTCCTTTATTGATAAGACTAAACAATCCAGCTAGTATTTTCTCAAGATGCTCAAATGTATCCCCTAATTCTGAAATGGCACTTTTCCAAATATATTCATAGTATAGATCTAAACCTTGCGAGATATTCTGTTTTTGTAATACACTTTCAAATTCACTTAGATTCGAATATTTTTGAGATTCATGAATCAAAAAGATAGATAATAATACGTTCCCCTTTGTATGGTAATGAATAAAATTAGCTAGTGAGGACCTTTCAGTATCATTTAAAACTATTTTTGAATTCTCACATAGACTCTCTACATCTTCTACGGTAACAGGAGGCATTTCAATTTTTAATACACTAGAATCATTTATCCAAGTAGGATAATTATTATAACTTTTTATTGGTTGTCCAATAATTACAAAACATACTCTATCTGAAAGTAATTCAGGTGGCAAAAGAGTATTTAAAAAACTTGAACTTTGTCCGGACCTAGCTGCATGATCAATTCCATCTATAAGAATAATTGTTTTCTTACCACTTAATTTACTCATAATCTCTGATAGTCGAATAACCTCTTTACGCAATTGATCAATAGAATCAATAAACTCTATTGACATAGGGACATTATATTTAGAAAGCTGCCCTTTTAATCTATCTTTTAATTGTAAAAGTAAATCCCCCCATAAAGTCCTTGGATTACTTCCACCTTTATCAGCCGAAAGGTAATCAGATTTTATATTCAGAGGTTTAAACGTATAATATTTCAAAGAAATTATCGAATTTACTTTATTAACCAAAAAACTAGCTACATTCGTTTTCCCCGAGCCAGCTTCTCCTGATAAAAATATTACTTTTTTATCAGTATTTAAAATCTCTCTCTCTAAATCTTCGCAAAATTTAACTCTGGACTCTATAAACGGCTCTGTAGTAGGTAAACTAATAATTCCTTTAAAATCATCAGACTCAAGAGATAATGCTTCGTATAAATCTTCTAGTGAAATTTCTTCTTTTTTTCTATGAGTAGTTGTCCAAGTAAATAGTGCAACTACTAATTTATCAAATAGAGTTTCAGAAATACGTACACTACTTTGTAAAGTAGCTTCGATTTTATTTATGGCAATCTTTTTTAACTCTAATAAATCAGGTTGAGAAGCTTGAATTTCTAATACCCTTAAAAAATCCAATTTTTGTTTGTCATTTTCTAATATATCTAATTCTTCCAAGAATCTTTCCCAAGCTTTTTTCCATTCTTTCGGGAAAGTAATATCACTAATTTTTTCAACCTTGTGTATTTGTTTATTAAACTTCTTTAAAAAGCTGTCTAATCCGGGTCTATAAAGACCACTTCTGTTGTTCGGAGTATCATTTATAATCCTATTAGTATAAAGAATTACTTTTTTTACATGTACATCTTGAGTTAACCTCATCCAATCTTTAGCGAATTTAGAAATATAAGATTGATCGTTCTTTCTAGATATAATATCCGAAAAACTTAACTGATCTCCTTCACGTGTGTGCTTAACTTGAATACATTCAACACTACCATCATGGTATTTTATCACTACATCATCTAGCCCTTGTAAATCCGGGGCTTGTAGCGTAATTGATTTAATATTGTTATCTGGATTAAGCATATTTATTGTTTGATCTAAGCCTACCGTCCATTCATACCAATATGGATCGCCTATTCCTGACGTTGAATTTTTTATTTCAGTCATTAGATATCACCCTTAGTCCATTAGTTATTCTTTCCAGTTTACTTTAAAAAATGATAGAATTAAAGGTGAATATTATACAGAGAACAGGAGGTTAATTCATGGAATATAAAGGTCATAAATTTAAAAAAGGTAAATTTATAACACCTTTCAATGAGCTATTAACCCAACTTGGAAAAGAAGAACAATGGTATTTAGGAAGGCTACCCGAGTATATCTGGATAGCTTTAATTTACAAATCTAATTCTCGCCAAGAATCTTTACAATTAATTGAATCTATTTTACACGAACTAAATAAATACTTACCTCCTGAAGATAATCACCCTAAGATTTCAAACATTTTAAAACTCTCAGAAGAACAACAACAAGTTTTTTATGGGTACTTATTAACTAAAATTGATAAAAGCATCCTATCTCCACTTACAAATATCATTAGTTATTCTGTAAGTAGACCATTTGCAAAATATTTCTCCAATCATCAAGAAAGCCTCGAAGAAAAAACAAAATTATTAGAAGAAATACTTAAAGACTTCTCTAGCCAACATTCTAATCAGACTACAGACCTAAGGTATTTAATCTTTTACTATATGAAGTTAAAAAATAGAATTATTATGCCTGCTCAACATCTTGAACTAATTGAACAGTATCCATTACTGGAACATGATAATCCTTTAATGTCGATGATTAGACCTAGTATAAGAACTTTAGAAATGGTGTCACCCTCTTTTGAAAAAAATATTGACACAACGTACTTGAAATTATTTTGGGAAAGGATGAGTGAATTGACTGAATGTGAACTTTTTCAAGTTAAATTTGATGTAGAAGATTTAGTAGATAAAAAAGAGTCATTAGAGCAAATACATAACGAGTTAAAATATTTCACTGATTTATTTCATACAACATCCCCTTTAGACCATAAGATGTTAGTTTTATTAGGAATGACTACCTTTTCATATAAGCGATTTTTGGAATTGGTGGAACATAACCTTTATAACACTATTGCTGGTCGAAGTATTACAAGATCTTTAATCGAAATTTATATTATGATGAAATATTTACTCCTTAGAGAAAAAGAGAAAGAAAATATTTGGGAAGAATATCAATATTACGGATTAGGTCAGTTTAAATTAATAACTGAAAGATATGAAGATAGTGGCGATATTTATCCTAACAGTCATGTGGATTATAAATATATAGGCTTACTAGTAGAAGAATATAAAAACAAAAATTTTATTGATATGGATTTGAAATATTTCGATAACCATAATATAAAAAAGAAAGCCGAACTGGTAAATGAATCGGATTTGTATAAACATCTGTATGATTACGATTCAATTTATGAACATGGTTTATGGGGGGCAATTAGAGAAAGTAGCCTGTTAAAATGCGACAAAGCTAGCCACCAGTTCCATTGTGTACCGGACATTGAAAATCAACAGAATTTAAAAAGTGTATGGCTTGATGCTAAAATGCTTATGCAAAAAACACTAGAAATTTTAAAAGGACTCTATGGATACCCTTCTCATATGGAGGGGAATTAAAATGATAAAAACAAAATTTATGGAAGAGCTTATTAAAATCCAGAATGAGTACATTTATCTTTTGGAGTTAGGATTAACAGAATGGGATGAAGAATATTTTGTTGAGTTTATAGAGGAATTAAATTTATTTTGGAAAAGAAATGAAAATGTTCTAAACACAATATATGAGCATGAATTCCCTAATTTAGAAACTATTTTTCTCACAGCTGTTACTAAAATCGATCTCGAATATTTACAGCATTATTCTATGAAAGTTAGTGGGAAGATTTGTTTAATTGATGATCCTTTAATCAGTTACTTAAATCTTTTAGATAAAGACTTACCTCCCAAAATGCGTGAAAAATTTTCAAATGTCATTCAAGAAAATATTCGAGAATCTATTGAATTATATAAAACTGCATCAAATGATTTTTTTATTTTACCACTGCGCACAGTAGTTCCAATAGAAATTGTCACTAAAGCTGCAAAACAATTTTTCATTTCGATATTTGAAGGTATTAGTTCTATTGAAGATTACTTTGAGAAAATAAACACTTTTGAAGATATAGAAAGCTATTTGAAGGAACCAGTTAAAGATTGGATATTATTTGGTTGGGATGACGAAGTAAGAGCTAATTCTTTAAAAGAAAGATTTACTAATTTTGTAAATATGGAATTTATGGGTAATAAAGAAGCGCCTATAAGTGAAATATTTTTCTTTTCACAAATAGGTTATTTATCACAAGGAATGAATATTTTATTCACTATGTCTACAACTAACTTTGTACCTTATATTCGTGGAAATGTGCCTTTTAGATATCTAACTGTACTATATACTTCTTTAAAATACAATTTAAACTTAGATTTGGATCAGCAAATTATTAGAACTACTATAAGCTACTTTTTTGAAAGAATCTTTGACTTTGAAAAACTTAACGACGTATCGTATGAAGAATTTTTAGCAAAAATTAGTGACTTGAATTTATATCAATATGTTTTTCAAAAACTACACCTTGAAAATAAAGAGTTACAAGACACTAGCTTACGGGATATTAATTTAGCTGTAAATGAATTCTATGAGAATAAATTTTTACCTCTGTTTTAAAATGTGGAAGCTTATCAAATATGAAATGTATTTAAACATTTGACATATTATTGTATGTACTTACAACTTATTTCACAAAACAAATCATTTATTTAAAATTATAAATAATAGCGATTATCCTAATAATACTAGAGAAAATCGCTATCGTTTATAACTATTAATTTTGACTAAATTTATTATTACTTGGGCTATGAGGCGATAGTTTAAATGCTAAATAAACTATGACTAATTCTATGATATAGCCTACTACAAGAGAGATTATGTAACCAATTGTAGGAAAATTAAATATGCCTGGAATTAATATTGCTACAAACATTAATAAAGTAGGAATCCAGGATATTGTTTTATTAAAACGAATCTGTAAGAATTCTTTTGATGTTAATAATTTTTTCTCACCATTAATAACCCAAAATGATTTTTTATTAAGTAAAGAATATAAAATAAAAATGTACATTAAATAAAAAACGGAGTATAGTCCACTGAAGTCGATTTTTTCAATTGTTAACGCTAGTATTATTGAAATACTTGTAAGGGTAATTACTTTGAACAAAACATCGTACAATAATTCTTTTTTTGAAGAATTTTTGATTGTGTATAAAAGTAATCCAAATGCTATGAAAATACATGCAAAAAATTTAAAAATATGAGTCCCAATTAGGTTTTGTTCACCATGACTAACCGCTATAAATACTGCCATAGCAATTGTAAATATGACGTCGACAATTTTTGTGATAGTTTGTTTATACTTACCTACTAAGGTAAACTCGTTATTATTCATTTTATTCCCTCCTAAGTTAAATTTAAATTTCACTTAGGTATTTTACGGAGCATACGGAAAAAAGTTTCATTTTTATTTCTCTATATACTAAAAATAATATGGTATAAAAGGCGTTAATTTATAAAATTTTTGCAGACCATTTGAAACAATTTGTTTATGGAATACAAAACTTTTAAACAAAATTTATTTCATAGATTGAACTACAAAAATGTTGTTTTATTAAGATTAATTAAGAGATTTTTATGGCTAAAGTGAAATCAGAATATTATTTTTCCAACTAAATATTTATGTACAATTAAGTAAGGCAAATTATGTGCATTGTAAATTTATTAGATATTATTAATTTGTAAGGAACCAAATAGATTTAGGATTTATGTGCATATAGTTTTTATAGAGATACGCCTGTATCTGTTGCAATAATAATTTCTTTTACATCATTACGATTTAATTGGGACTTTACAGCATTATATTGCTTTCCTGATTGCTTAATAACTGTTAAGCGAAGCCGTTCTGGCAGCATAGGTAAGTCTTCCAAGTTCCATGTTTTATATTTCACATCGTAGCTTTCAGGATCTGCTAGTGTTACTAAATGACCAAGTGCCCAAGTTACAATATATTTATCTCCCTCTAAAAATCCGTTTCCTTTTTTATGACACTTCAATACATTTGCTATATCGCGGGCTACTGAAGGTTTTTCTGCTAGTACTAAACTTTTAGCCAAATTGTAAACATCCTTTCGTCAATCATTGTGTTTAATATAGCACAAGAGCTTTACATTTTGTGATTTAAGAACACATTCAGGCATATGAATGTGTTCCTTTTCTATCCATCAAAAAATATTGCATACTCTAACTCTTCAAACATATGTTGAATTGACAGAATATTCTTTAATTCAAAAAGGAGATGGTTAGATGGAAGCACGAAATTTTAGACCTCGAAATGTCATTTTTATGACTGTTGTTGTTTTTATTGCCGTGTTAATTGGCCATGGTATTTATATTCATTTTATTGATGTTCCTTTCCCTTAAGTTCATTATTTTTTTAATTGCTTAAGCAAGTACTTTCGATTGTCGAGTATACGAGGGTCATTCGGTTTGAATTGACGGGCTAACTCATTATGTTGATGTGCATTTTCATAAAGATGCAAGCGATTGTACAGCAGGCTTAGCTGTAAATGAGGAAGCCATGTAGAAAAAACAGGCTTATGAATACTAAATAACGGTTCGGAAGGCTGCTGCAAGGCTTGTGAGTACCAATAAATGGCCTCTTTATTTTTAAATTGCTCCATAAAAAATTGACCCATTCGACAGCATGTTTCTGGTCTTGGTCGATCATACAGTAATGATTGCACAATAACTTGATTCGCTTGTTTGACATCATGAAGCTCCTGATAGCAATCTGCTAAACTTAAGCAAGCCTGAATTTTATCGTCAGCAGAGCCTGTTACAGAATCTAGGAAACGATGATATTGATTAATCGCTTCTAAAAAACGCTGATGGTTTTTTAACTCATTGGCATAATGAAACGTATCTCTAGCTGAAAATGAATACCCTTCATTCTTTAAACGTTCATAAATACGAATATTACGATGAACATCTCTTTTTAAAGGTAAATGTGTCACCGCTATATCGCTATGATAAAGCTGGCCCGATACTTCTAAATATTCGTGAACAGCACCATACCATTGAAAATGACATTGCCGTTTTACTAGACGATATCTTTTTTCACGTGACTCTACACTGCCATCAGCATCCAGTGCTATATCATAATCCATAGAAACAGCATCGACATTAGGATACAAAGAATGTTTAAGCTGCAGTAGCTTTTGTTGATGCTCTCTTGTTATCACATCATCTGCATCAAGCCAAAGGATATAATCTTTCGTAGCCTGCTGAAAGGAAAAGTTTCGTGCCCTCGCAAAATCATCACACCATATAAAATCATAAATACGTGAGGTATAGTTTTGGACGATATCTTTTGTACGATCAGTCGATCCCGTATCAATAATATTGATTTCATCCACTACATGCTGAACAGAATCTAGGCATCTTTCAATAATACATTCCTCGTTTTTAACAATCATACATAAACTAATCGTAAACATCTGTCCCCTCCCTTTATTTGTAGTAATATATGCAGACTTATCAATTTATCGAGACATTTTTTCAATTTATCACCCTATTTTTTGCTTTTATCACCTTTCTCTAAAAGCAAAAAACGAACGCTAATCACGTTCGTTTTTTGTCTTATAAATATTTTTCACGCCACCGTAGCTGTTCTTTTTCTGTAAGCTGTTGTTCAAGGTCCTGATCCCATTGATGCATTAGGGTGTTCCAAACACGCGCAAACAGAATATCCTGCTCTTTATCATAAAGAACAAATTCAAGGCATGGAATATCATTAATTTGCTTCGCATCTGCTTGAACAATTTTTGAGATTATTTTTTGAGAGATACCAGCTTCTTCGCCATCCTCTTGCTGAAGTGCTGCTATTAATGTAGCTTCTTCAAAATGCTCCTTCTGCTCTGCCTCTTTATTCACATAGCGATATAGTTCTGGTAACTCTTCGTACTCCTCCATACGATCCACGTCAACAGCAAGAAACGCGAGATGGCATGGACTATAATATAAGGTAGCCGTCTCTAGCTCTAGCTCCTCCTCAAAAATGCCCCGCTCCAGTTGCTGCTGTCCTTTGGATGTTAATTGATAAAAGCCTTCCTGCTTGTCAATTAAATTGACTCTAGACATTAATGACACTAAATCCGCTATGAATAATGGGTCAACAAGTAATAGCTCACTTAGCTCCTGTGCACTACTAAAATTCGCTTCCCGTATGCTAGTTAATAGCATGGTCATTAAAACATCCATTGTCGAGCGACGAACAGGTTCATACGTCACTTCTACTGTGCGGATTGGAATACACCACTCATCCGTTTTAACAATTTTAATCATTCGATTTTGTTGAAGTTCACGCAATAAGCGTTGCTGTAATTTTGACAAATCTACATCACCTGTCCTTCATGATTACGCAAGCCATTATAGGATTTTACTGTATTTAAGAGATTGCTATACATTTCTCGCGTATCCTGATGCTTGGCACGTTTCGCAAACATATCAGCGCTTCCAACAAGCAATAATAGCTCTCGCGCACGAGATAAGGCGACGTTTAAACGGCGATAATCTCTTGCAAAGCCAATGTCTCCTCCTTTAGGTGTATTACGGACCATACTCACTAATATGACATCCATCTCCATCCCTTGGAACTTATCGACAGTCCCTGTTCTAAATTGTAGATGAGATAATTGTAATTCCTGCTGAAGAAGACGATTTATTTTCTTAACCTGCTCACCATAGAAACTAATGACACCAACGCTTTTTTGTGCATCTTGTGGCATTCGACCAGCCTCTTTTGCTGCAATAACAGCATCATTTAAATCTATTAAAATACGCCGGATAGTTTGTATTTCCCCCTCATTGAAGCGACTCGTCCCACCCTTTACCTGTTCCTCTAGATAAGGTTTCTCAGTAGGAATATCAATCCACAACAAATGGTCATCTCGGCTAACGAACTGACCTTCTAAGCAATGATCGCGTGCAGCATCGGAATCTGGTAAACCACATTGTAAGCCATTCTCTTCCTTTGCATAAAACGGTGTGATACTATGCATAATTTTTTCATGCATACGATACTGCAATGCAAGCATTTGTTTATGAGTATGAGGCAGATTATTAAATAAACGTTCAAATAAGGATTCACGTAGCAAGTTCTTTAATTCCTGTGCACCCTCAAAGTTTGGATTTTCATCCAGCATTGTCTTTAAGGTTTCCTCTAATGTATCATCTCCAAGTAATGGTGGTAGCTGATGATGATCACCCACTAAGATAATCTTCTTCCCCTTTAGCATTGGTAATAAAAGTTCTGGTGGTGTTGCCTTGGATACTTCATCGATTATAACCACATCAAATGTAGGATAGTTTTCCATAAACTCCTTACTAGCCGAAGCTACGCATGTTGTACCTATAACATTAGCATGACGTACATATAATTTACGAATTTCATCTAAATCATATTCAGTAGCTTTTTGTAGCTTATCTCTCCATTGCTCCTGTAATTTTTTCCGAAGAGGTAGCTGCTGTTCCTTACGTTGCATTTCCTCTAAAGCTGTTTGAGAAGATTTAATCGCTACCTCTACTTCCTCATAAGTACGCTCTGGTGTTGATTGAAGGAGCTTAGTGCAAGTAGTGAGTTGCTTTTCCTTCTTTAATCCAGCAATATTTATTTCCTTTATGCTTTCGTCTATTTGTAAAAGCTGCTGTTCAGCTTCTTGTAAGCTAGTTTGTGCTGTTTGAAGTATTGCCTTCTTTGGTAGGAGCTGTAAATTAGCCTGCTCAACTGCTTCTAGCTGCTTTTGCACGGTCTGAAGGGAGGACTTTGATTGCGATATAAGTATTTTCAACTGCTCTACAGATTCCTCCGGTTCACCATCAATTTGGAATGTCTCAGCTAGCTGCTGGAGTCGTTCTGTATGCTGCAAAAATGGCTGCAATTGTCTCTGTAAGCTTTGAACGTCAAAGCTCGTAATGGCACATTCTTGATGAATTAAAGAGCTAATACTTCTACGCAGCAATTCAAATTCTTGATCCTTATGCTGCTGTTGCTGCTTGAGGGCAACACCTTTTTGCCAGACAAAATCGCGACGCATATACAGTCCCAGCAAATAGCTTTCAAGCTGCTCAGCTGATGGTGATTGCCCATCTTGAAAGGCTTGATTAAGCTGCGCAAAGACGCCTGTTAAATTTTGCAATGAAAACGACTGAACTGGCTGTACTCTACTTTTAGCAAGCGCACGTTCTCTAGCATCGTCTGCAAGTAATGACTCAAGCTTCGCAATGGCCTTTTGTAGTCGCGTATTAATGGTTGCCCATGCCTTTAAATCTTTAGCATCCTCTAAATGACGAATCCTTTCTATTTGCTGTGATAGTACATAGGATGGTCGTATTTGATAATGCTGTAAAAAACGCTGAATTAGCTCATAGGAAAGTAAAGTATCAATATATTTTTGAGCTTCCTTCATTAAATGCAGTCGATCGCTTTCTTCCTCATATTTCACTTGAATATCCTTAAACTGGTAAGCTAACTGTTGCTTTTGTTCCTGTAGCTCCTTATATTGGGCAGCAGCTTCTAGTTTCTCAATCTTTTGAGTAACCTCTTTTACCATATTTTGTAGCTGCTCAGCCGATGGATTTTCAGTAAGAACCTGTTCAAGCGACTTTACAGTAGGCTCAATTTGCGCCAGTTGTTTTTCGTAATGCCCTTTTTGCGCCTCACATTCCTGCTGATCTGCTTTTGTTGCCTTTAATTCCTTTTTTAATGCTTGAATTTCCTGCTGTAAAATGGGCTCATCTATTGCAGCCTGCTCTTTTGACGCAATCTCTTTTGTCAGTTCCTCAAGCCATACCTTCAATTTGTCCTGTTCTTCATGAGCCTTGATTATGCTTGCCTTTAGCTCCTGTTCACGCTCTGTAAAGGATAAAATTTCCTCTTTAATCGCTGCTAGAGTTTGCTCACGCCAATGGAGTGCAACATTTTCCTCTATAAATTTTTTACCTTCTTCTTCAATGCTTTCTGTTCTACCATAGCGTAAAATTCGAATTTCCTGATTGGAAAGAAGGCGGCCTAGTGCATTATCAACCGCTAAATTCGATTGAGAAGCAACAAGTGTTTTTAAGCCTGCCTTGACATTTTGCTGACAAATTTCAGATATAACAGTAGTCTTTCCGGTTCCAGGAGGTCCCTGAATTACGTACAAATCTTCAACAGACAATGCCCCTAAGACAGCTCGTTGCTGATATTCATTTAAATGGTTATGAAAAGAGATATCCTCGGGTAGCTTTGCTGCTCGTACAGTTGGACGTCTTTCAAATAGGATTGTTTCTAGATGAGGATTAACCGCCTCGCCCTTTTCAAGCTTTGTAAACCCATTGCGTAATCGTCTTATTTGACTCAATGTAGCAAAATTACTAAAGCTTGCCTGCTTAGAACGTAAATGAAGCTGATTTTTACGAGCTAAATCCTGTACAAAAGGTTTTAGGTCAATTTCTACTGTTTGTTTTCCTGCATTTGTTTTTAATACTTGGCCAATTTCACCACGAACTCCTTGAATGCTAACACTTAAACCTTCAAGCTGCTTCCATTCCTTAGACTTTATATAAGGGCATACAATCGTAAGCCTTGTAAAATCTTCATTAAAATAGCTTTGTTTAAATTCTGTATGAATATCATCAATCGTTGCATCTCGTTCTTGAATCTTTAAATAGCCTTCCCAGCTCGAAATACGTTTTTTCACATATTCTGTGCGTTCCTCAGCGATTGGTAGCTCTCTAATCTTTGTATGAAGCTCAAGTGGAATGCCTGCACCATTATTGGGCTTTGTGATAAATTGTAATGCTGCTGGCAAACGTCGATTGGTATTAATCGGGCCATGCATATGGACAAAACGAATATTTGTAGCTAACAGGCCCTCCACCTTTAACACACAATCCATAATGGCTGTTTTTTTTGCTAGAACTTCGTTTAGTTTTTCATTATGCTCAGCATTAAAATAAACGGATAAAAACGTTTCGCCTATCGTTTTAGCTTTACGCTTTTCTATGTACACGGTAAAAGATTTTTGTAACGCAAAAAAGGCATGCTCATTTGCCGAGCATTCCTCTACCGCTTCCTTGGCCTTATTCGTCAAAATAAGATTGCAGCGTTGCTTTTCTAGTAAAGCGATGTCCTGCATGAGCAGCCCTCCTTTCCGATTGCTAAAATCCTATTTTATCACAATGAAAAAGGATACTTAAAAAGAAAAATCCCCTGCATAGTGATTTTCTTCCACCATGCAAGGGATCAATTTCGCCTTGGCGTAATTGCGTCCGGATTTTGAATTGTGCCCGCACAATTCATTCCTTTTAAAATCCGTGACATCCGCCGGGGGCCTTATCTTCATTCAGTAGGTGTTTGGACACCCACTGAAAACCGCATTCATCTCACCACCTGTAGAGGTAGGAGTCTTCTGTATCTGCCGCTATGCTTTCGATACAAAAAACATTTGCTGGATGAAGATAAAGCTTCTCTTAATGTTGGTCAATTGTTTCCTTTGGCAATGTTTTGCTCATTTCACAATACTGAACAAACACACGAGCTAGCTCACGTAAACGATTATGAACATCTTCATCTATAATATGATTGTCTGCATCAAAATGAGATGTATGTGTGTATACATAGTTAGGTGTAACAAGTGCACGGAAGTAGTCTAAAATTGGCTTTAATTGATTTTCTACTACTAAATGATGTTGATAAGTACCACCATTTGCTACGATTGACACTGGCTTATAGCGCATTGTTTTCGGATGTAAGAAATCAAAGGCATTCTTCAAAACACCTGGAATCGATGCTTGGAAAATGGGTGTGGCGATAATATATGCATCCGCTTCCTCAAACTTTTGAATCATTTCTTTCATATCATCATTTAACGGTGAACCGTCAACAATTTGATGCTTATATTGACTAAAATGCATAATTTCTAAATCGAAATTAGCATTTAATTCCTTAATATACTGCTCCACCTGCTCTAAAATAGCACCTGTTTTACGACCAAACATTGTGCCATCAACGAGTAAAATTTTCATGTTCACTTTGCCTCCACAGTCATCTTCTACAATAATATTGTAACAAATGAATAAAGGCACGAAAAGCAGTGCAATAGCGAAACCTGCAAATTCAGTCTTTAGGCGGAACGCAATTACCCTCGATTTGTTTGAGATGGCATTTTTATTCATCCTCTCTATGATGAAAATTTACTTCCCTATCTATAACAGTTTCCTCAATTTTATATTTATCCCGATTTATGATGACTTCTCGGTTTACTTTATTGCCTTCATCAATTTCAGAAGATAGTTTGTGTTTTTCCCAATTAAATAAATTCTCTCGCGAAACATCCTCTTCCTTTATTTCTGGGAAATCTAGCGTCGCTAACTCTTGAGATTGATAAATAGCTACAGGCTGTTTCTTACCATGCAGTGCAATAACAATCATCGCCTTTGCAACTTGTGAGGCATCAATTGCCCTGGAACGTTTAAGCGGTCCCACTAATAGAGGTTTGGCAACCTTTAACACTTTCTCACCGGCCTTTTCACCCAAGCGAAATTCCTCTCGCTCACCCACTAATAATGACGGGCGTATAATTGAAAGTCTCTGTAAGCCTAGCTCTATCAAATCATGCTCTAACTTCCCTTTTACACGATTATAGTAAAATGGAGAGCCCTCATTTGCCCCCATCGCTGTAATTACAAGCATATGAGGGATACCCCGTTTTTTTGCTAATGAGGCGATAGCCAGCGGGTATTCAAAATCAACTTTTTCGAACATTTCACGAGAACCTGCTTTTTTTATCGTTGTCCCAAGACAACAATACAATTCATGTGCAAATTCTATATCCTTTTCCTCTAAAGTATCGAAATCACGGATTTTCACTTCAAGCTTTGGATGTTTAAACTCGGGCTTTCTTCGTGCAATTACTAAAACTGAAACATACTCATCATTTTCACATAATTGTTCCACAAGAGAGGTACCAGTTAAACCTGTAGCCCCTACGACAATTGCAGCACGCATTCCCATTGGATGTACCCCCTTCACATTAGTATATCTAACAAAACAATTCTATTAAGCTTCCTACTTTATTTATCGGTAAATGAAGCGCTTTTTATCACAAACTTTTTTAGATGAGAAAGCTCTAACTAAGGCTATTAGATTGAACGAATTCATATTCCACATAATCTAATCCTAATTTTTACACATACTTGCCCTTCACTCGCCATAATTTAAATAGACAGATGAAAGGATGGGATACATTTGCAAAACGAAACTCAAGCAACAGAACTGAAAAAGACGATTGTTTTCATTATTGAAAGCTGTATTGATAAAGGGCTGTATCCTTTTGAACGGGTTGCAACGTTAGCCAAGTTATTTACAAATGAAAAAGTTCTCATATTTGTAAAAACCCCTTCAAATGATGGGATTCAAATTTTAATGCATGAAAACCTTTCTCCAATGCTATTCGACCATTTCGATGAACTATCTAAGCAAATAAAGGAGCTACAACCAGATTTAATTGTAAGGGATGGCCGTAACTCCGAAAGCTGGCAAGTAGAGAATTTACGTCCATACTGCAAAACTATAATTCACTTTGATGATTTTGGTGATGGTGGTCAAGCCTGCGACTGTGTTTTACTAGCACTCTATCAAGAAGTAAGAGATTACTTACCATCACATTATATAGGTGGCAGCTTTGTTTATGCAGTACCTGAAGCATATCAGAATTTCAACGATATTCCAGAAAGTAAAACGCCTGAAGACCCCCCTCATATCGTTGTTGCCTTTGAGGATGGGGACGAGCATAACCTTACCTACCGCACTCTTCGACACTTAACACAGCTACAAATTCCACTACAAATTACCGTGATGATTGATGGTAGCTATCGACATGCAATCGAGGATTTGCAAATGATGGTGCTCAGTCGTCGCAACACAGCTATCCTTCGTGATAAAAATGCACTCCTAAAACTACTACCAAAGGCTGACGTTATTATTTGTAATGCCAATTACACACCTTATAAAATCGCCTCGTATGGCGTTCCTTGTATTACCCTTGCACAGACAGAGGCCGAACTTCTACATGCATTTCCTCGCGAACAGAACGGCTTTATTCATCTTGGTCTTGGGCGCAAAATGAAGCAATCACAAATTCAAAATGCTGTCATGGAGTTCCTATTACATGAAGCCCGAAGTGAAAGAGCTGTCAAAAAGCAACGACAGCTCAATCTAGTCAGTAACAATGAAACATTGCATTCCATGCTATTAGACTTCGCCTACGATCGACATAATATCGCTTCAACTTAGTGCTACTTTGAAGGTGAATATGATACAATATATTAGAATTTTTCACTTATGTGCTGGTATAGCATTTGTGATGTCAAACATGATACGTACCCAATTGATTTTAACGAATAAGCGGTGGGGGATGGGAAAAGCCTCCATCGCTTTTATACGCATTCGCAATACAAATATGTAAAAGGAGCAATCATCATGCCAACAAAAAGCGATATTGAATACCAAATTAAAGAGCTAAAAATGGACTATATAAATTTACAGGGTGACATTGAAAAGCTTGAATCCACTGGTCATAATGATCAGGTGGCAAAAGCAGAGCAACGCCTTGCGAATATGGAAGCAAAACTAGCAGAGTTAAATAAACAATTAGCAGAACTTTAAGAAATAAACAGGATAAATAGTTGGAGGAACATATATGGCAATATTAACAGTTGAAAATTTAGGTCATTCATTCGGTGACCGTACTCTCTTTAAGGATGTATCCTTTCGCTTAGTAGAAGGGGATCATATTGGACTTGTAGGAGCAAACGGTGTTGGTAAGTCTACATTAATGGGTATCATTACGGGCCAAACAATTCACGATACTGGCAAGGTAGAATGGCTACCAGGCACCCATTATGGTTATTTAGATCAGCATACTGTTCTGACGGCTGGACGTACTATGCGCGATGTATTACGTGATGCCTTTCTTCCTTTATATAAAAAAGAAGAAGAACTAAATGACATTACAGGAAAAATGGCTGACGCAACACCGGAAGAATTAGAAGTGTTATTAGAGCAAATGGCTGAGGTACAGGATGCTCTTGACGCAGGTGATTTTTATACGCTTGATATGAAAATTGAAGAGGTTGCACGAGGCCTAGGTCTTGACGCCATCGGATTAGAGCGTGATGTGGCGGCTCTTTCTGGTGGACAACGTACAAAGGTTTTACTAGCAAAGCTTTTATTAGAAAAGCCCAAAGTTTTATTATTAGACGAGCCGACGAACTATTTGGATGAAGAGCATATTTCATGGTTGAAAATCTATTTAAAGAATTATCCACATGCATTCTTATTAATTTCGCACGATACTGAGTTTATGAATGAAACAGTTGATGTAATTTTCCAGCTAGAATTTTCAAAATTAACTCGCTATACAGCAACCTACGAAAAATTTCTAGAGCTTGCTGAAATTAATAAACGTCAGCATATTGAGGCTTATGAAAAGCAGCAAGAGTTCATTAAAAAACAAGAGGATTTCATTGCAAAAAATAAAGCACGCTATTCAACGACAGGTCGTGCAAAATCTCGTGCAAAACAGCTCGATCGTTTAGAACGTATTGATCGTCCTGAAACTGCAGTAAAACCTGAATTCGGCTTTAAAGAGGCACGTTCCTCAAGTCGCTATGTGGTGGAGGCTGAAAACCTAGTGATTGGCTATGACAAGGAAAAGCCATTACTTCCCCCACTAACTTTCAATATTGAGCGTGGTGAAAAAATCGCGCTTGTCGGGATGAATGGTGTAGGGAAATCTACATTGTTAAAAACAATGCTTGGTAAAATCAATCCACTTGATGGAAAGGTAGTTCGTGGGGATTACCTTTATCCTTCCTACTTTGAACAGGAGGTAAAGGCTGATAAAATTACGCCAATCGATGATGTTTGGAATGCCTTCCCTTCAATGGAGCAAGCCCAGGTGCGAGCAGCATTAGCACGCGCTGGACTAAAAACGGAGCATATTACACGCCCACTGAACTCTTTATCTGGTGGTGAGCAAGCCAAAGTACGCTTATGTAAGCTAATGATGGAAGAAGCAAACTGGCTAGTATTTGACGAACCAACAAACCACTTAGATGTTGATGCAAAAGACGAATTAAAACGTGCCATGAAAGACTTTAAAGGGACAATCGTACTCGTGAGCCATGAGCCTGATTTTTATGAAGGTCTCGCAACTAAAGTATGGAACGTCCAAGATTGGTTTACTTCAGGACAACAAAGCTAATTTAAATTGGGGCAATTCCAGTGTGATGTGCCTATCACTTGGGACTGCCTCTTTTATTTGATTGAGAAGTTGTTGAGCGGCTGATTTGAGCGTTTTCTTTGGCTACCTGAGCGACTTCCTCCCTCACCTGAGCTAATCTTACGCTTACCTGAGCAGTTTCTTCGGCTACCCGAGCGGTTACTCTGCCTACCTGAGCGACTTTCTCACCCACCTGAGCTAATCTTCTGCTTACCTGAGCGCTTTCTTCGGCTACCCGAGCGGTTACTCTGCCTACCTGAGCGACTTACTCTCTCACCCGAGCTAATCTTCCGCTTACCTGAGCAGTTTCTTCGGCTACCCGAGCGGTTCCCCTATTCACCTGAGCGACTTTCTCCCATACCTGAGTAATCTTCCGCTTACCTGAGCGCTTTCTTCGGCTACCCGAGCGGTTCCCCTACCTACCTGAGCGACTTTCTCCCCCACCTGAGCTAATCTTACGCTTACCTGAGCAATTTCTTCAGCTACCCGAGC
>Ga0213828_1000196_pt1 | contig 64610 bp, 39 predicted proteins | sample MC6MC0897MG_FD_180664 | JGI IMG/M metagenome (GOLD analysis project Ga0213828, IMG submission 180664) | Enriched soil aggregate microbial communities from Iowa State University, Ames, United States - MC6-MC0897-MG | ecosystem: Environmental > Terrestrial > Soil > Unclassified | place: USA: Iowa...
CCGCTGTCCTGGCCTACCTGGCAGGCGGCATCCTGGTGGTGCTGATCATGCGCATGCTCGGCGAAATGGCGACGTCCTCGCCTGACACCGGCTCGTTCTCCACCTACGCCGACCGCGCCATTGGCCGCTGGGCCGGTTTCACCATCGGTTGGCTGTACTGGTGGTACTGGGTAATCCTCATGGCGTGGGAAGCCTACGTGGCGGGCAAGATCCTGCACGGCTTCTTCCCTGACGTCAGTGTCAACGTGTTCGTGCTGGCCACGACCCTGCTGCTGATCACCGTCAACTTCTTCAACGTCAAGCACTACGGTGAGTTCGAGTTCTGGTTCGCCTTGATCAAGGTGATCGCCATCGTCTGCTTCCTGGTGGTGTGCACCGCCGCCGTGATGAACGTCTGGCAGTTTGGTGAAGTGCGCGGCATCAGCCAGCTGACCGCAGAAGGCTTCATGCCTAACGGCATCACCACGGTGATTGGTGCCTTGCTCGGGGTGATGTTCGCCTTCCTCGGTGCCGAGATCGTGACCATTGCGGCATCCGAAGCCAAGGACCCGGCCGCACAGATCGTCAAGGCCACCAACTCGGTGGTATGGCGTGTGTGCCTGTTCTACGTCGGCTCGATCTTCCTGATCGTCTGCCTGGTACCGTGGAACGACCCGCACCTGGGCGTCTCGGGCTATGGCGCCTACCGCCGTACCCTGGAGCTGCTGGGCGTTCCGTATGCCGAGTTGCTGATGAACTTCGTGGTCCTGACCTCGGTCAGCAGCTGCCTGATCTCCGGTCACTACACCGCCTCGCGCATGCTGTTCTCGCTGTCCCAGCGTGGCGATGCGCCGTCGTTCTTCAAGATCACCCGCGCCGGCACCGGCGTACCGGTGTACGCGATCATGGGTTCGTGCGCCGTGGCGGTAGTGTGTGCGCTGATCAACTTCAGCGAGACCCTGCGTCCGAAAGATGTGCTGGACACCCTGATGAACACCACCGGCATGATCGCGTTGCTGGTGTACCTGGTGATCGCCTTCTCGCAACTGCGCATGCGCCGCAAGCTGATCGCCGAAGGCAAGGAAGTTCGCCTGAAGATGTGGCTGTTCCCGTGGCTGACCTACCTGGTGATCGCGTTCATCGTGGCCGCCCTGGTGACCATGGCATTCATGCCTGACTACCAGATCCTGGTGATCTCCACCGGCATCGCTGCGGCGGTCGTGGTGGCCATGGGCGTCGTGCATCAGATCCGCAGCGCCAAGCGCCACTAAGCCTTAGTCGCTGTTCGAAACGGCCGGCTCCCTTGGGGACCCGGCCGTTTTTGCGTTCAGGGCCTGGCTTTTTTCACTCGCATGCCGGTCAGGCATGTGGAAGCGCTGGTTCATCCAGGGTGAGCCGAGCAGGGCGGCGGCAGCGATCAGGGTCAGGATGGCCAGGGCCAGGTATGTTTTCATAGGCATGCGCATGTAAGGACTGACTTCAAGCATAGGCAGTCAGTTCCGGCCTGCGAGGAACCCCTAACAGGCAGCACATGGCTTATGCTCAGCGCATTGCCCGCCCAAAGGAGCCGCACATGGCCTGGTCCGCCACCCAGTATTCCCTCTTCGAAAATGAGCGCACCCGCGCCGTACGCGACCTGCTGACCGCCGTGCCGCAACGCCCGGTGCGTCATGCCACGGACCTGGGCTGCGGCCCGGGCAACTCCACCGAAGTGCTGCTGCAGCGTTACCCCGATGCCCAGGTAATGGCGCTGGACAGCGACCCCGACATGATCGACAAGGCCCGTGAGCGCAAACGGTTGTGTGTGCCCCGGGTACGCTGCGCCATTGCCGACATTGGCAAATGGACCGCGCCGCAAGCACAGGACCTGATCCTGGCCAATGCCTCGCTGCAATGGGTGCCCAACCATGCTTCGCTGTACCCGCACCTGATCAGCCAGTTGAGCGAGGGCGGCAGCCTGGCGGTGCAGACCCCAGACAACCTCGACGAGCCGGCGCACCGGCAATTGCGCGAGATCGCCAGCCAAGGCCCGTGGGCCGCCAAGTTTGCCGACTTCCAGTTGCCGCCCAGGCACAATGCGGCGTTCTATTACGACCTGCTCAGCCCACTGTGCACGCGGGTGGATGTGTGGCGTACCACTTACCATCACCCCTTGGAGGGTGGCGCCGAAGCCGTGGTGGAGTGGTTCAAGGGCTCGGCGTTGCGGCCTTACCTGGCCAGGCTGGACGAGCACGAGCAGGCAGGCTTCCTGCAGATGTACCTGCAGGCGATGCAGCGCGACTACCCGCCGTCCACCGACGGCAAGGTATTGCTGCCGTTCCCGCGGTTGTTCGTGATCGCTACCCGGTAGGGCGGCGCCAGCGCCAAAGCACGTAACCGTAAATGCCGACATTGAGCAGCAACACCACGGTGCCCAGCAGCACCTGGGTCTGTGGTGTCAGGCCGGCGGGGTAGATGAGCGGCCAGATGTAATGCTCGACGAAGCCGCCCTGGTAGCCCGCATCGCCAGCGGCGCTGCGCATGCGGTTTTCCCAGCTGGTCAGCGGGCAACCCAGGTGCAGGTATTCCACCGCCAGGCCCCAGGCCAGGGCTGGAATGTGCACCAGCAGGGCAGGGCGCCAACGCAGCACCAGCAGGCCGCCGAACAGCACCAGCAGGATGAAGGCCAGGTGCAGCAGCACCAGCGTGTCGGCGGTCAGGCGAAAGAGCATTGGCAGTTATCCAGGCGGTAGGGTCACGCGAGCTTTGCGTTAGCGGGAAGCGATGGAGCGGATTTACAACCCTTCCTGCACCATTTGCAAGAACGTCGCCACCACCCGCCGTGTACGCTGCTCGCTCAGGCACACCAGCGTCTCGGTCAAGTGCCGCTGGCAATCGACGATCGGCAACGCACACACGCGCGCATCGGCGCCAAACTCCGCCGCCGACACCACCCCCACGCCAATCCCCACCACCACCGCTTCACGTGCCGCTTCCCGGCCCTCTACCTGGATCGCCGGCCGAATCCGCAAGCCGGCCCGCTGCATCTCTTCCTCCAGCGTCTGTCGCGTCACCGACCCAGGCTCGCGCAGCACCAGCGGTGTGTCATCCAGGTCCGCCAGGCTGATCGAGCCGCGGCTGGCCCACGGATGGTGATGGGAAACGAACGCCACCATCGGGTCGCGGCGCAGTGGCAGGCAATGCAGGCGCTCATCGTCGACATCCCGCCCCAGCAGTGCCAGGTCGGCCTGGTAGCTGAACAGCCGGGCCAGCGACTCATCGGTGTTGCCGGTCTCGATCTTCACCTGGATACCCGGGTAGCGCTGGCAGAACCGGGCGATCTGCGGCAGCACATGCACCGGTGCATCCACCGCCAGCACCAGGCTGCCGGTGTGCAGGGCGCGCGAGTCCTGCAGCAGCTCAAGGGCTTCGGCTTCGCAGGCGAACAGGCGTTGGCTGATGCCCAGCAGGCGCTCGCCCAGGTCGGTCAATTGCACCGAGCGCTTGTTGCGGTGAAACAGCAGCACGCCAAAGCGCTCTTCGAGCTTGCGCACCTGGTCGGAGACTGCCGGCTGGGTAAGAAACAGCTTTTGCGCCGCACGGGTAAAGCTGCCGTGAACCGCCACCGCGTGGAAGGCCTTGAGTTGAGCGTGTGAGACCGACATGACGACTCCAGTAACAAGCTGAGCTTATGTGTGAAATACGATAAATCGATTTTATTTATCAGTCACCAGCTGTTTCCATAGCTCTCAGCCCAACGCTGGTGCCACAAGCGCCAGCCGGGCCATGGTGCTCTTGCAGCGCCATCTGACCCGATGACGGGCCACCGTCATCGCTGTGCGCAACACAAGAACAAGACAGGCGTTTCTTCACATTCTGCCGGCACACTTGAGCAAGAGGTCAGACTCACATGAACCATTCCCTAGCCACGTTCAAACGCTGGCGTATGCAGATTTTCGCAATTACCTGGCTGGCTTATGCCGCCTTCTACTTCACCCGCAAGGCCTTCTCGGTGGCCAAGCTGGGTATCGCCGAAGACCCAAGCTTCATGCTCGACAAGGCCGCCATGGCCAACCTCGATGCCATCTACCTGGCTGCCTATGCGGTGGGCCAGTTCACCTGGGGCATGCTTGCCGACCGCTTCGGCCCCCGCGTGGTGGTGCTCGGCGGTTTACTGATTTCGGCGGCGGCGGCCGTGGTGATGGGCAGCTACGCGACCTTCCCGATCTTCGCCACCTGCATGTTGATCCAGGGCTTGGCGCAGTCCACCGGCTGGGCCGGCTTGTGCAAGAACATCGGCAGTTTCTTCCCCGCCGCGCAGCGCGGCCGGGTGCTGGGCCTGTGGAGCTCGTGCTATGCCTTCGGCGGCCTGGTGGCCTCGCCGTTTGCTGGCTGGTGGGCCTACACCCTGGTCGGTACCTGGCACGCAGCGTTTTACTCCAGTGCCGCCGTGGTCGCGCTGGTGGCCGTGCTGTTCTTCTTCCTGCAGCGCAACAAACCTGAAGACGTCGGCTTGCCCGCCGTCGAACCCGAGCCGCAAAGCATGGCGCCGGGCGCCAACCTGTGCAGCGTCTGGGCGCCACTGCGCGAGATCATGCGCAACCGCACGGTACTGACCCTGGGCCTGGCCTACTTTCTGCTCAAACCGGCGCGCTACGCCATCTTGCTGTGGGGGCCGGTAATCGTCTTCGAGCAGATGCCATCGGTGGGCAAGGTCGGCGCGGCGATTATCCCGACCGCCTTCGAGCTGGCTGGGCTGTTGGGGCCGATCATGATTGGCCTGGCCTCCGACAAACTGTTCGGCGCGCGGCGCATGCCGGCCTGCGTGATCAGCTTGCTGCTGTTGACGGTGACCCTGGCGGCGTTCATGGCGGCCATGCACAGCGGCAGCGTCGTCATGGTGGTGGGCCTGCTGTTTGTCATGGGCCTGACCCTGTACGGGCCGGATTCGATGATCAGCGGTGCGGCTGCCATCGACTTCGGTACGGCCAAGGCCGGTGCCACTGCCGCGGGCTTCGTCAATGGTTGCGGCTCGGTGGGGGCGGTGCTTGGCGGCCTGCTGCCCGGTTACTTCGACAGCGTCACGGTGTTCATCGTGTTCGCCGGTTGCGCACTGTTCTCGGCCCTGGTGCTGTTGCCGCACTGGAACAGCCGCCCAGCCACCCTGGCCGAAGCCAATGACGTGGCACCCAACACCAGCATGGCGATCAAGCCACTGCGTACCTAAAGGAAAGCGAGCGAATGAGACCCTTCTGGCTGCAACAGGCCCTGGATTCGGAGCAGGATGCGCTATGCCCGCCGCTGCAAGGCGACGCGCGTTGCGACGTATGCATCGTTGGCGGGGGCTACACCGGCCTCTGGACTGCACTGATGCTCAAGGAGGCGGCGCCGGCGCTGGACGTGATGCTGATCGAAGCAGACATCTGCGGCGCAGGTGCCAGTGGGCGCAACGGCGGTTGCGCGCTTTCCTGGTCGGCCAAGTACTTCACCCTCGAACGCTTGTTCGGCACGGCCGAGGCGGTGCGCCTGGTGCGCGAGTCGGAGCGCAGCATCGCGGCCATTGGTGCGTTCTGCGCGGCCAATGGCATCGACTGCGACTACCGCCTCGACGGCACCTTGTACACCGCCACCAACCAGGCCCAGGTGGGCGCGACCGATGCGGTGATCGCGGCGCTGGCGCAGCAGGGCATCAACTCATTCGAACGCCTGCCGCTGGAGGCTGTGCAGCGCCTGGCCGGTTCGGCGCGGCACCTGGAAGGCTGGTTCTCCCCGGCGGCCGCCACCGTGCAGCCTGGGCGGCTGGTGCGTGGCCTGCGCCGTGTGGCCTTGCAGCGCGGGGTGCGCATCCATGAAGGCACGGCCATGGCCAGCCTGGAACACGGCGCGCCAGTGCAGGTGCGTACCGCCCACGGGACGTTGCGCGCCGACCGCGTGGTGCTGGGCCTCAATGCCTGGATGGCGCGGGCCTTCCCGCAGTTCGAGCGCAGCGTGGCCATCGTCTCCAGCGACATGGTGATCACCGAGCCGTGCCCCGACCTGCTGCGCGAAATTGGCTTGAACAACGGCGTCAGCGTGCTCGACTCGCGGATCTTCGTGCATTACTACCACAACACCTCCGATGGCCGGCTGATGCTCGGCAAGGGCGGCAATACCTTCGCCTATGGCGGGCGCATGCTGCCGGTGTTCGACCAGCCTTCGCCGTACCGGCCGCTGCTGCGCGAAAGCCTGGGCGCGTTCTTTCCGGCCCTGGCCGAGGTGCCGCTGGCGGCCAGCTGGAACGGCCCGTCGGACCGCTCGGTGACCGGGCTGCCGTTCTTCGGCCGGCTGGACGGGCAGGGCAATGTGTTCTACGGCTTTGGTTATTCCGGCAGCGGCGTCGGGCCGTGCCACATGGGCGGGCAGATCCTCTCGTCGCTGGCGTTGGGGTTGGACAACCCGTGGTCACGTTCGCCGCTGGTCAACGGCCCGCTGGGGTTGTTCCCGCCCGAGCCGATTCGCTACCTGGGCTCGCTGATGGTGCGCAATGCCATCCGTCGGAAGGAGCGCGCCGAGGACCGCGGGCAACGGCCACGGCACCTGGATGTGCGCCTGGCGCGTTTCGCGGCGGCGGCCGGCAAGGCCGACAAAGCATGAGATTTTTTGTCGATCACAGGCCCGAGGGCGTATAAACTGCACCCACTTTTTGGCCGGTCGCTTCCTGAACTGGCCGTTGAAACAAGAGAGTCGACATGGGCGCACAGTGGAAAGCCAAACATAGAGAAACAGCGGCCAATGCCAAAGGCAAGGTCATGGGCAAGCTGTCAAAAGAGATTCAGATCGCTGCCAAATCGGGCGCCGATCCCGACATGAACCCGCGCCTGCGCCTGGCCATCGTGCAGGCCAAGAAGGCCTCGATGACCCGCGAGACTCTGGATCGGGCAATCCGCAAAGGTGCTGGCCTGGACGGTGATGCCGTGCAGTACCATGCGGTGAGCTACGAAGGCTTCGCACCGCACCAGGTGCCGCTGATCGTCGAGTGCCTGACCGACAACATCAACCGTACCGTCGCGCAGGTGCGTGTGCTGTTCCGCAAGGGCCAGCTGGGTGCAAGCGGCTCGGTGGCCTGGGACTTCAACCACGTCGGCCTGATCGAAGCCACCCCGAACGGCGATGCCGACCCGGAAATGGCCGCCATCGAAGCCGGTGCCCAGGACTTCGAGGAAGGCGAAGAAGAGGGTTCGACCCTGTTCATCACCGACACCACCGACCTGGACGCTGTGCAGAAGGCCCTGCCGGAGCATGGCTTTACCGTGGTCTCGGCAAAGATCGGCTACACGCCGAAGAACCCGGTGAGTGCTGCCAGCCTGAGCGCTGAGGCGTTGGCCGAGGTCGAGGCGTTCCTCGAGGCGATCGACGAGAACGATGACGTGCAGAACGTCTATGTCGGCCTGACTGACTGATTTGTGCCTCTGGGGCCGCTTGGCGGCCCTTTCGCGACGCAAGGCCGCTCCTACTGGTACAGCGCTGTACCTGTAGGAGCGGCCTTGTGTCGCGAAACGAGGGCGCAGCCCTCGCCTGCGGCCCGGAGACGAACACCCATGAACCCAACTTTCGCCTCCCTCAGCCTCGCCCACCTGCGTACCCTCGACCACCTGCTGCAGCTAAAAAACCTCAGCCACGCCGCCGAGCGCCTGGGCGTCAGCCAATCGGCCCTGAGCCGCCAACTGGCCCACCTGCGCGAAGCCTTCGACGACCCGCTGCTGGTGCGCCAAGGCCGTGGCTACGTGCTCAGCGAATATGCCGAAGCGTTGGTCGAACCCCTGCGCCAGGTACTCGAAGAACTCCAGGCCCTGCGCCAACCGGCCGTGTTCGACCCGGCCCGCTGCGAACGGCGCTTCTGCCTGGCGGCCTCCGACTACGTCGCCGAGCACATGCTGCCGTTGCTGGTGGCGGCGCTGGAGCACGAAGCTCCCGGCGTCAGCCTCGAATACCGCACCTGGCAAGCCGGCCAGTATGCCTTGCTGGCCAGCGGCGAAATCGACCTGGCCACCACCTTGTTCGACGAGTCGCCCGCCAACCTGCATGGTCGCTTGCTCGGTGAGGATCGCGCCGTCTGCCTGATGCGCCGCGATCACCCGCTGACAGCCCATCACACGCTCAGCCAGGCGGACTACCTGGCGCACAAGCATGTGCGTATCTCCGGTGGTGGCGACAAGGACAGCTTCATCGACCGCCACTTGCGCGCCCAGGGCCTGCAGCGGCGGGTCAGCCTGGAAGTGCCGTTTTTCTCCGCCACGGTGCAGGTGATCGGCAACAGCCAGGCGGTGGCGACGGTGCCCGAGCACATTGCCCGGCAACTGTGCCGCCTGCATGACCTGGCCTGGCGGCCCCTGGGCTTTATCGACCACAGCCAGCGCTACTGGGTGGTCTGGCACCAGCGCCTGCAGGCCTCGGCCGAGCACCGCTGGTTGCGCAACCGGGTGTTCGAATTGTGGCGCCAGTCGCAGTTCGGCGTGCACGGTGGGCATGCGCCAACGCCATAGGAGGTATGCGCGAAGCGGGGTTCATTGGGGGGCAGGCGGCACTTAGACTGAAAGGCAGCAAACTGCCCAAAGGAGACCTCCCGTGACCCCCGAACAATTCCGCCTGTACGGCCACCAACTGATCGACCTGATCGCCGACTACCGCCAAACCGTGGGCGACCGCCCGGTGATGGCCCAGGTCGAGCCCGGCTACCTGAAGGCAGCCCTGCCAGCATGTGCCCCGCAGCAGGGCGAACCGTTCGAGGCGATTCTCGACGACGTCAACAAACTGGTCATGCCAGGCCTGTCCCATTGGCAGCACCCGGATTTCTACGGCTACTTCCCCTCCAACGGCACGTTGTCGTCAGTGCTGGGTGATTTTCTCAGCACCGGCCTGGGCGTACTGGGCCTGTCGTGGCAGTCCAGCCCGGCCTTGAGCGAACTGGAAGAAACCACCCTTGACTGGCTGCGCCAGCTGCTGGGCCTGTCAGGGCAATGGAGCGGGGTGATCCAGGACACCGCCTCGACCAGTACCCTGGTGGCGCTGATCTGCGCCCGCGAACGTGCCAGCGGTTACGCGTTGGTGCGTGGCGGCCTGCAGGCCCAGGCCAAGCCGCTGATCGTCTACGTCAGCGCTCACGCCCACAGTTCGGTGGACAAGGCCGCACTGCTGGCAGGTTTTGGCCGTGACAACATTCGCCTGATCCCCACCGACGAGCGCTTCGCCCTGCAGCCGGCTGCCCTGCAAGCAGCCATCGAGCAGGACCTGGCGGCGGGTAACCAGCCGTGTGCGGTGGTTGCGACCACCGGCACCACTACCACCACGGCACTCGACCCGCTTCGCCCGATCGGTGAAATCACCCAGGCCCATGGCCTGTGGCTGCATGTCGACTCGGCCATGGCCGGCTCGGCGATGATCCTGCCGGAGTGCCGCTGGATGTGGGATGGCATCGAGCTGGCCGACTCGGTGGTGGTCAATGCGCACAAGTGGCTGGGCGTGGCCTTCGACTGTTCGATCTACTACGTGCGCGACCCGCAGCACCTGATCCGCGTGATGAGCACCAACCCCAGCTATTTGCAGTCGGCGGTGGATGACGAGGTGAAGAACCTGCGCGACTGGGGCATCCCGCTGGGGCGCCGGTTCCGTGCGCTGAAACTGTGGTTCATGTTGCGCAGTGAGGGTGTCGAAGCGCTGCAGGCACGCTTGCGGCGTGATCTGGAGAATGCCCAGTGGCTTGCCGAGCAGGTCGAGGCGACGCCGGGCTGGGAACTGCTGGCGCCGGTGCAATTGCAGACGTTGTGCATCCAGCATCGGCCGGCGGGGCTGGAAGGGGAGGCGTTGGATGCGCATACCCGCGGCTGGGCCGAGCGGCTCAATACGTCTGGGGATGCCTATGTGACGCCGGCAACCTTGAATGGCCGGTGGATGGTGCGGGTGTCGGTGGGGGCGCTGCCTACCGAGCGTGAGCATGTCGAGAAACTGTGGCGGGGGCTGCAGGCAGTGGTCAAGGGCTGAAAATGCAGGGGGCCGCAAAAGCGGCCCCCTACGGTCTATCAGTGGCTTACGGTCTGGAGGCTACCTTTACGGCTGGCCTCATACGCTTCTTTGTCCATCGGCTTGGCCTGCGGATTGCCCAGGTCTTCCATCGCCATACGGTGGGTTTCCGGTGCAATGTACGCCGCCAGGGCGCAGATGCAGGTGATGAAGAACGCCATGCTCCCGACCACCAGCGGAATGTTGTCCGAGCCTGGCGGTGCCACGATGGCGAACAGCGCGGGCAACATGGCGGTCAGCATGGTGCCGATGTTCTGCGCAATGGCCATGGCCGAAACACGGTAACGGGTGTGGAACAGCTCGGGGTAGAAGCTTGGGAACACCGCGTTGTAGCCCTGGTAGACCATGCCCCACATCACGATCGAGGCGGCGAAGGCCAGCGGCACGTTCTGGATGCTGATCGCATACAGGTAGACGAAGGCCAGCAGGCCTGAGCCCAGGCACCCGGCGATCATGGTCGGGCGACGGCCGATCTTGTCGGAAAGGTTGCCGACAAAAGGAATCACCAGCACCGCAACGATATTGCCGACCACCGGGATCCACAGGTACACGCTCTTGTCGAAGCCGATGCCATAGGCCGGTTGCACCGCGTAGGCCGCGCCGAAGATGGTGGCGACCACCGGAATCACGTTCATCAGTGCCATGAACATCACCAGCACCATGTGTTTCCAGCTATGGCGGAAGGCCTCGCTGACCGGCGACTTGGCGACTTTGTCCTGCTTCTCTTCCTTCACGAACGCAGGCGTCTCGTGCACTTCCTTACGGATGATGAAGCCGGCGATCAGCACCACGGCGCTCATCAGGAACGGAATGCGCCAGCCCCAGTCATTGAAGGCTTCGCTGGGCATGAAGTAGGCCAGTGGCAGGAATACCGCCGCCGCCAGAACCTGGCCGGCTTGCACGCCTTGCAGGGTGAAACTGGCGTAGTAGCCACGTCGGCCGAACGGCGCATGCTCCATGATCATCGAACTGGCCCCGGAAATCTCGCCGGCCACGGCAAAGCCCTGGATCAGGCGCAGCACCACCAGCAAGACGGGGGCGAGGATGCCGATGTCGTGGTAGGTGGGCAGCAGGCCCACAGCCATGGTCGACAGGCCCATCAGGAACATGCACAGCAGCAGTACGTTCTTGCGCCCGCGGGTATCACCCCAGTGGCCGAGCACAAAGGCCCCGACCGGGCGGGCCAGGTAGCCGACACCGTAGGTAGCCAGCGAGGCGATGATCGCCATCTTGGGGTCGGTATTGGGGAAGAAGATCTGCGGGAAGATCAGGGCCGCAGCTTGGGCATAGATGAAGAAGTCGTAGTACTCGAGTGCCGAGCCTATCCATCCACTGGCGGTCGCTTTCTTGGCTTGAGAGCTGGAGTGAGCCATCGTTGTCTCCGTTGTTCTTGTTGGTTCCCGCACGGCGCATGGCGAACGTGGGGTTATCTCGGGAGTGGGGTCAAACGTGAAGTGCGGGGGTATTCCGCGCCAAGGCCGTGACAGACAGCCAGGAGACAGGTGCGGAACGCAAGGCCAGAGCAGTGTTCATAGGTCGGTACCCGGTTTTATTGAACTTATTATGTTGTGACGTTGGGCTTGTCAGCGCAGGTTCTGCCGAACGACCGTCTTGGCAAAGGGCATCGGTCGGTGTGCCTGCGTCTGGTTTCATGTTGACCACGGGTTGGCGGTGTAGCAATTCGCGAAATCGGGTTTTGTTCGGTAATCGAACACAAAACTAACCATTCCGTACAAAGGGATTGATGAGGCGACTTTACCTGCGAATAATCGATCGTGCCAGGTACTGTCACAGTAGGTTTCCTGCGCCGTCGTCCTCTAACAACAAGGAAATCCCGCCATGCAGCGTTCGATTGCCACCGTGTCCTTGAGCGGCACCCTGCCGGAAAAGCTCGAAGCCATCGCCGCCGCCGGCTTCGACGGCGTCGAGATCTTCGAGAACGACCTGCTTTACTACGCTGGCAGCCCGCGCCAGGTTCGCCAGATGTGCGCCGACCTGGGCATCGCCATCACCTTGTTCCAGCCGTTCCGTGATTTTGAAGGCTGCCGCCGCGAGCGCCTGCAGAAGAACGTCGACCGCGCCGAGCGCAAGTTCGACCTGATGCAGGAACTGGGCACCGACCTGGTGCTGGTGTGCAGCAACGTTCAGGCCGACGCCCTGGGCGACGAACAGTTGCTGGTGGACGACCTGCGCCTGTTGGCCGAGCATGCCGGCCAGCGGGGCCTGCGCATCGGTTATGAAGCCTTGGCCTGGGGCCGCCACGTCAATACCTACCAGCAGGTCTGGAACCTGGTGCGCCAAGCCGACCACCCGGCCCTCGGGGTGATTCTCGACAGCTTCCATACCTTGTCGCTCAAGGGCGACCCCAGCGCGATCCGCGACATCCCTGGCGACAAGATCTTCTTCGTGCAGATGGCCGACGCCCCGATCCTGGCCATGGATGTGCTGGAGTGGAGCCGGCATTTCCGCTGCTTCCCGGGGCAGGGCGAAATGGACCTGGCCGGCTTCCTCGCCCCAATCCTTACCACCGGCTATCGCGGCCCGCTGTCACTGGAAATCTTCAACGACGGCTTCCGCGCCGCGCCGCCTCGGCAGAACGCCGCCGACGGCTTGCGCTCGCTGCTGTACCTCGAAGAGCAGACCCGCCTGCGCCTGGAGCAGGAGGCCATGGCGGTGGAGCCGGGCGTGCTGTTTACCCCGCCTGCGGCCAGCGCCTACGACGGCGTGGAATTCCTCGAGTTCGCCGTCGACGAGGCGGTGGGCGCACGCCTGAGCAGCTGGCTGAAACGCCTGGGCTTTGCCGATGCCGGCAAACACCGCAGCAAGGCCGTGCAGCTGCTGCGCCAGGGCGACATCAACATCGTCCTCAATGCCGAACCCTACTCGTTCGGCCACAACTTCTTCGAGGCGCACGGGCCTTCGTTGTGCGCCACGGCGTTGCGGGTCAAGGACCAGCAGGCTGCGCTGAAGCGCGCCACCGCCTTCCGCGGCCAGCCGTTCCGCGGCCTGGTCGGCCCCAATGAATGTGAAGTGCCTGCCGTGCGGGCACCTGATGGCAGCCTGTTGTACCTGGTAGAGCCGGGCAGCGCTGGCCAGACGTTGTACGACACCGACTTCAGCCTGGACAAAACCGCCAATGCCAGCGGTGGCCTGCGCCGTATCGACCACATGGCGCTGGCGCTGCCGGCCGAGTCGCTGGACAGCTGGGTGCTGTTCTACAAGAGCCTGTTCGATTTCGCTGCCGACGACGAAGTGGTGCTGCCGGACCCTTACGGCCTGGTCAAGAGCCGTGCCCTGCGCAGCCAGTGCGGCACCCTGCGCCTGCCGCTGAACATTTCCGAGAACCGCAACACGGCCATTGCCCATGCACTGTCCAGCTATCGCGGCTCGGGTGTGCATCACATCGCCTTCGATTGTGACGACATCTTCCGTGAAGTAGCGCGCGCCAAGCTGGCCGGTGTACCGCTGTTGGAGATTCCGCTCAATTACTACGACGACCTGGCAGCGCGTTTCGACTTCGACGACGAGTTCCTCAGCGAATTGGCGTACTACAACGTGCTGTACGACCGTGATGCCCAGGGTGGCGAGCTGTTCCACGTCTACACCGAACCGTTCGAGGAGCGTTTCTTCTTCGAGATCATCCAGCGCAAGGGTGGCTATGCCGGGTATGGCGCGGCCAACGTCGCCGTGCGCCTGGCGGCGATGGCCAAGGCCCGCAGCGGGGTGGCGCGCAAGCCGGTCCTGTAACTGCCTCAGAACTCATGTTTCATTGAGTCAGCAGGGGCGTGTGGCTGCACTCGTCGAAGATCCTTCGGCGTAGGCTCAACGCCCCTCGGCCACCATCAGCAGCGCCTGCGGCACCGCACTTTGCGGGTGCTGCGGCTCCTGCAGGCTGACCAGGCGCAGCCCGGCCATGTCCAATGCATTGAGCCAACTGGCCAGCGTGCGGAAATACCACGGCATCGGCCGCCAAGCCCCGGCAAACCCTGCGAACGACTCTTCCCGCCAGCCATCCTGATAATCGCCCGCTGCCACGCTCCAGGGGTGCAATGTCTGGATCACCAGAGCACCACCGGGTGCCAGCAAGCCCTTCAGTGCTGCCAGCAGTGCAATGATGTCCTGGTGCAGCAGCGCGAAATTGGCACAGATCAGGTCATAGTCACGGCCAACGTTGACGTCGCCCTCGGCTAGCTGGGCGTAGCTGGCAAGGTGCACCTGCGCGGACCCTGCCGCGCGTGCCGCGGCCACCAGAGTCTGATCGCCATCCACCCCGGCCGCCTCGATGCCGCGGTCGGCAAGTGCCCGCAGCAACCAGCCTTCACCACAGCCAAGGTCCAGCACGCGCTCGGGTTGGCGGCCCAGAATGGCCAGCAGGATGGCCTGGTCGGTAACCTGGCGGCGGCTCTCGATGGCGCCGCTGCGCACCGCGTCGATCCAGGCTTGGGCGTTGTGCTGCCAGCTGTGCAGCACGGTATCTTCGGGGTTGGGCATGAGGGTGTCCGCAGCAGTGGGTTGGTTCAAGCATAGGCCGCCATCGCGGCCCCTTGGGGGCTACACGCTGGCCGAGACATTGAACTTGATTTGCGCGCTGACGCTAATGTGGTGTTTCAGAAATACCAATCAAAGTTACTTACCCAGGACCCGTGCCGCACGGGCGACTGAGGCCAGAATGGCCGTGGCTTTTTTAAGGGGGGGTTGTGGATGCCTTGAGACTGTATGCGGGGCCACCAGGTGCCTGGCTTGGCATTTTCAGCGCCTATCAGATCGAGCGCCGCCCGCGCGGCGCATCGCGACGCAAGGCCGCTCCTACATTTGTTTCGGGCCAATTATTCCTGGGGCATTGGCGCGCGGCCCCTTGGTGCCCCCTCAATATCGCGTCGTACAAACAAGGCGGTCGCGCGCAAATGCCACTGGCCTCACTGGCCCGAAACAAATGTAGGAGCGGCCTTGCGTCGCGATGCGCCGCGCGGGCGGCGCTCGATCTGCGCCCCACCTCCAAACCCAAGACAGGCACCTAGCCGCCATCACTTACTGACCATCAGTTCCGGCCCCAGGTAGTCGTTGACCAGCTCGATATCATCATCCCCCAGGCTGCCCACCGATGACGCCAGGCGCAGGCGCGACATCAGGTAGTTCAGCTTGGCCTCGAACAGGTCATGACGCGCGTCGAACAGCAGTTCTTCAGCGTTGAGCACATCCGAATTGGTGCTGGTACCACCCTCCTTGAAGCCCTTGCGCGTCGAGGTCAGCGAGCGTTCGTTGGACGCCACGGCCTTTTCCAGCGCCTGGATACGCATGGCCCCACTCTGCACGCCGCGGTACTCACGGGTGGTGCCCGAGATGACTTCCTGACGGGTGGCGTCGAGTTCGTCCAGTGCTTTCGAACTGTTGGCGCTGGCCTGACGGGTCAACGCGCTGGTGCTGCCGCCGCTGTACAGCGGGATGTTCAGTTCCAGCCCGATCGAGTTGTACTGGTTGCGCTGATTCAGCTCTGAAATCGACTGGCTGCTACCTGCGGTGTAGCCCGCCACAAAGTCCAGCGTCGGCCAATGCCCGGCCCTGGCCCGGTTGACCTCTTCTTCGGCAAGCTCATAGCTGTGCCGGCGTGCGTGAATCAGCGGGCTGTCGGCCTGGGCCTTGACCAGCCAGTCCTGCAGGTTGCCCGGTAGCAGTGGCGGGGTGCTGAAGCCCGGCTGCAGGGTGGTCAGCGATGCCGGGGTTTCACCGATGTATTCCTCAAGCGTGCGGCGGGCGTTGACCAGGTTGTCTTGCGCCTCGATCAGGTCGGCCTCGGCCAGGTCGCGACGGGCGACCGATTCGTCGATGTCGGTCACCGTACCGGCGCCCAGCTCCATCCGCCGCTTGGCCGAGGCAAGCTGCTCTTCGAAGGCGTTCAGCTTGGCCTTGGCCAGGGTGATGGTTTCGCTGGCCAGAAGTACATCGAAGTAGCTGTCGGCCAGGCGCACCGCAGCATCCTGGCTCTTGGCGTCGAACACCGCGACGCTGTAGTCGGCACGCTGCTCGCCCTGGCGGTACTCAGCCATTTTCTGCTTGTTGAACAGCGGCTGGCGCAGGCGCACGCTGGCGCCCTTGGAGTCGTAGTCCAGATCGTTCTCGAGGCTGTTCTGGTGCTGGGTGCCATTGACCTTGTTGTAGTAGGCAGTGGCATTGATCTGCGGCAGCAGGCCGGCCTGGCCAATGGCCCGGTTCTCCATGCCGGCTTGTTTTTCATGCTCGGCGGCGCGGTAGACAGGGCCTTGGTATTGCAACAGGTCCCAGGCTTGTTTCAGGTCCATGGCACTGGCCGGCAAGGACAACCCCAACAGGCACAACAACAGGCAGTGTCGGTTCATTTCATTGCTCCTTGAAAGCACTGTCCACGCGTTCGAGCATTGGCTTGAGCAGGTAACTGAGCAGGTTGCGCTCACCGGTCTTGATGGTGACGGTGGCGGGCATGCCGGGCCGTATGTGGTTGCTGCCCAACAGGCTCATGCCGGCGGGCGAGACGTCCACCTGGGCCAGGTAGAAGGGTTGCTTGCTCTCTTCATCAAGCAGGCGGTCGGCAGAGATGGTCTTCACCCGGCCAGGAATGTTCGGTGTCTGGGCGTGGTTGAAGGCCGGGAAGGCGATGTCCACGGCAAGGCCTGGGACCATCTTGTCGATGGCCTGAACCGGTATCATCGCGTCGACCTGCAACGGCTCGTCCAGCGGGACCACTTCCATCAGCTTGGCGCCGGGCTGGATCACCCCGCCCACCGTGGCGATGCCCAGCGCCTGGACCATGCCGTCGATGGGCGAGCGGATCACCGTGTGGGTCACTTCGTAGTCCAGCGCCCGCAGGCGGTCGGCCAGCGTGGTGTTTTCCTTGGCGGTGTCGGTCAGTTGCGATTCGACCTCTTTCAGGTAGTCGTGCTGGCGCTGCAGAATGCGCAGCTTGATCTCGGTGGTCTGGCTGCGCACCCGGGCGATATTGTTGAGGTTCTCGGCCTGGCCGGCGGACAGGTCGGCGTTGCTGCGTTCAAGTTCCAGCAGGCGGTTGCGTGGCACATACCCTTCGGCCGCCAGCACGCGGGTGCCTTGCAGTTCCTGGCCGAGGAAGTTGATCTGCGAGGCGCGGGCGCCATACACCTGCTGCAGGCCCTTGAGCTGCACGGCCGATGCCGCCAAGTTCTCTTCGAGGATGCTGATTTCGCCAGCCAGGCCGGCGCGGCGGGTATCGAGCAAGCGTTGCTGCAAGTCCATGGCGGCCAGCAGGCGCGGGTCAGTGCCGAAACGCGTGAGCAAGGCCGGGTCGAAGTTCACCGTGTCGCGGCTGTCGCGCTCGGCTTCCAGGCGGTTTTCCACGGTCTTGCTGACAATGTACTGGGCGCTAACTGCGCCTTGTTCGGCGACGGCGCGCAGGGCATCGAGGCGCACCAGTTCCTGGCCCTTTTTCACCACTTCGCCTTCGCGCACCAGGATCGCCTCCACGGTGCCGCCACTCAAGTGCTGCACCGCCTTGCGGTTGCTGGTGACCTTGACCGTGCCGGTGGCGACCACGCCGGCATCCAGCGGCGCCAGGCACGACCACAGCAGGAAGCCGCCGAAGCCGGCAACGACCAGCCATATACCCCAGCGCGCCGGTTTGCCGGCATCCAGGTCGATCAGGTTTTTCGCCTCGGCGGGGATCAACTCGGTAGGTTGGCTCATGTGCATGATCGGTCACTCCCGTACTTTTACCGACGCCAGCGGCGCCGCTGTGCCCGCCGGTATCACGCTGGCTTTACGCAGCGCAGCGAAGACTTCGTCGCGCGTGCCCAGCATCTGCACGCCGCCGTCACGCAGCATCAGCACTTTGTCGACGGCGCACAGCACGTTGGGCCGATGAGAAACCAGTATCACCGTGGCGCCACGCGCCTTGAGTTCAGCCAGGGCATCGACCAGGGCCTTTTCACCGACGTCGTCGAGGTTGGCGTTGGGTTCATCCAGCACCACCAGGTTGGGTTCGCCGTACAACGCACGGGCCAGGGCAATACGCTGCTTCTGGCCACCGGACAGTGGGCTGCCATCGGTACTCAGGCGGGTGTCGTAACCCTGCGGGAAACGCAGGATCATTTCGTGCACACCGGTGCTCTTGGCGGCGCGGATGACCGCCTCGCTGTCCACCTCGGCAAACCGCGCGATGTTGTCGGCGATGGTGCCTTCGAACAGCTCCACGTCCTGCGGCAGGTAGCCGAGCCAGGGGCCGAGTTCGCTTTTGTTCCAGTTGAAAATGTCGGCGCCGTCCAGGCGCACCTTGCCGGCTTGGGTCGGCCAGACGCCAACCAGCAGGCGGGCGAGGGTGGACTTGCCCGAGGCGGAGGGGCCGATGACGCCCAAGCTTTCGCCCGGCGCCAGGCTGAAACTGACCCCACGCAGAATGGTGGTGTTGGTGCCGGGGGCGCCGGCGAACACATTCTCCACGGCGAGCATGCCCACCGGCCGTTGCAGCGACATGCTCGGTGGCCGGCGTGGGTAGTCCTGCAGCAACTCGTTGAGCCGGCCCCAGGCCGTGCGGCAGCCGAGCAGTTGCTTCCAGGAGGCGATCACCTGTTCAACCGGCCCCAGCGCGCGGCCGGTGAGGATCGAACAGGCGATCATCATGCCCGGGGTGATCTTGCCTTCGATTGCCAGCAGCGCGCCGGTGCCGAGAATCAGCGATTGCAGGGTAATGCGCACAAAGCGCCCGGTACTGCTGATCAGGGCTGCACGGTCGGAGGCCAGGGTCTGCATCTGCAGGATGCGCAGGTGGCTCTGGTACCAGCGCTTGCTGATCGACGGCAGCATGCCCATGGCCTCGATGACTTCGGCGTTGCGCAGGTTGTTGTTGGCGTAGTTGGCGGAGGACAGTGCCGCGTGGTTGGCCTCGGCCAGCGGTTTGTGCGTGGCCTTTTCGGTGAGGTACGCCAGGCCCGCGAGGATCATCGAGCCGATCATCGTGACCAGCCCGAGCAGCGGGTGGATCAGGTAGCAGACCAGCAGGTAGATCGGCGTCCACGGCGCATCGAAGAAGGCGAACAGGCCATTGCCGGTCAGAAACTGGCGGACCTGCGCGAGGTCTTGCAGGGCCTGGGCCGGGTTGCCCCCGGCGCGGTTCAGGTTGCGCTCGAAGGCGGCGCTGAAGATGCGTTGGTTGAGGTCCATGTCCAGGCAATTGCCTACCCGGATCAACACCCGGGTGCGGATCATTTCCAGGGCGGACATCAGTAGGAACAGCCCCACCACCAGCAGGGTCAGCATCGTTAACGTGGTGATATTGCGGCTGACCAGGGCGCGGTCATAGACCTGGAGCATGTACACGGCTGGCGTCAACATCATGACGTTTATCACGCCGCTGAAGCCTGCCAGGGCGTAGAAGCTGCGGCGCAGGCGAAAAAGCGCCTCGGCCAATTCGGAACGGGTGCGCGGCTGCTTGTGCATCTGGGGCCTCCCTCTTCACAAAACCGGAGGCCGTTGCGGCGTCCCGGACAGCTCTAGCTGTGGCTTCTGATCGGCTCGCAGGCGGGTCGCTCTATAGGCGGGTTGTCCGAAAACGCTGCGTTGCTCCCACAAGCAGCAGCGTAGGTTGCAGAGAAATGTCTTGTAATATCATTTTGCTCTATAAATGCATTGAACTTCTCATAAGTCACGTAAAAACAGCGAGTTGCAACGCATTATCATCGAGGGTCATTTTTACGGCGGCTTATTGACAAGGTTTGACTCTACGACTTTAGTCTTGGTTATTCGGGCCCTGAATGGTTACCGGCAAGGCCGTACCTACAGGGATCGCGTTTGACCAGAAGTCATCGCCTGTACATCCCCGGAAAACCGAACCACGCACTGCGCACGTCAAACGACTGGGCGCGGGAAGGACCCTGTTGCCCCGCTTGTTTCTTCGATACATCGAGGGCAATTGAAATGGCCAATTTCAGCAAGTCGGACCTGGAGTTCATCCTCAAGCAGATCTTTATCGCCGAAGCCCACGCCAAGGGCGCCAACCTCATCGATCTGCTGCCCAATAGCCAGGTGCCGTTCGGCTTGCGCACCGTGGACGGCAGCTTCAACAACCTGGTGACCGGGCAAAGCGAGTTCGGCGCTGCCGACAACGCCTTCCTGCGCCTGCTCGACCCCGCCTACCGTGCGGCCTACGCCGGCACCGGCACGGTGGTCGACAGCCAGCCCCGCACCATCAGCAACCTGATCGTCGACCAGACCGCGAACAACCCCGCAGCGGTTGAGGCCAACGGTGGCGCCGCGCCGGTGATCAGCCCCGGCCTGGATGGCGTGTTCGGCACCGCCGACGACAAGCCTGTGTTTTTCATCCCCAACCAGTCGGCAGACGCGGGCCTGACCGCCGGCTTCAACGCCTGGATGACCTTCTTTGGCCAGTTCTTCGATCATGGCCTGGACCTGGTGACCAAAAGCGCCACCGACATCGTGTTCATCCCGCTGCAGCCCGATGACCCGTTGTTCGTGCCCAACAGCCCGACCAACTTCATGGTGCTGTCACGTGCCGTGCGCACGGCCGGCGCCGATGGCGTGGTCGGCACGGCCGACGACAGCCAGCCCAATACCACCTCGCCCTTCGTCGACCAGAGCCAGACCTACAGCTCGCACCCCTCGCACCAGGTGTTCCTGCGCGAGTACATGCTCAACGCCGCCGGCGACCCGATTGCCACCGGGCGCCTGATCACCAACCGTGACCTGGGCGCCGACGGCATATTCGGCACGGCCGACGACGGCGATGGCGAGAGTGGCGGCATGGCCACCTGGGCCGTGGTCAAGGCCCAGGCCCGCGACGTGCTCGGTATCAACCTGACCGATGCCGACGTGCATAACGTGCCGCTGCTGGCGACCGATGCCTATGGCAACTTCCTGCGGGGGCCCAACGGCATGCCGCAGGTGGTGATGCGCATCAGCAACGGCGCCGACGGTATTGCCGGGACTGCCGATGACGTGACCCAGTTGGTCGAAGGCAATCGCGCCGCGCCCATCAGCCTGGCCAACGCCGTGAGCACCGGACATGCCTTCCTCGACGACATCGCCCACAACGCCGCGCCGGTGGTGGTCGGCGGCGTGCTGCAGGCCGACGCCGACAGCGACGTGGGCAATGCGCAGCCGGTGGGTGCAGGTGGCAACAACCTGACCTATGACAACGAACTGCTCGACGCCCACTACATCGCTGGTGACGGCCGGGTGAACGAGAACATCGGCCTGACCGCCGTGCACCACGTGTTCCACTCCGAGCACAACCGCCTGGTCCAGCAGTCCAAGGACACCATCCTTGCCGCGGGCGACCTGGCCTTCCTCAACGAGTGGCTGGTGGATGACGTTGCCGCGATACCGACCACACCCGGCGCTATCGCGGCCTTGGTGTGGGATGGCGAACGCCTGTTCCAGGCTGCCAAGGTCGGCACCGAGATGCAGTACCAACACCTGGTGTTCGAGGAGTTCGCACGCACCATTCAGCCGCAGATCGACGAATTTCTGGCGCCCAATGGCTATGACACCTCGATCAACCCGGCCATCCTCGCCGAGTTCGCCCACGTGGTGTACCGCTTCGGCCACTCGATGCTGACCGAAACCGTCGACCGCCTGGACCCTGAGTTCAACCCGATCCTCACCGACCCCAACAACCCCGATCAGCAGCTTGGCCTGATCGCCGCCTTCCTCAACCCATTGGCGTTCGCCGGCAGCGGGGCGACTGCGGATGAAGCGGCAGGGGCGATCATTCGTGGCGTGACGCGCCAGGTCGGCAACGAGATCGACGAGTTCGTCACCGAAGCGCTGCGCAACAACCTGCTGGGCCTGCCGCTCGACCTGCCGGCACTGAACCTGGCACGCGGGCGCGATACCGGCATCCCCACCCTGAACGAGGCCCGCCGTGAGTTCTGGGCCGCGACCGGCGACAGCCAGCTCAAGGCCTACATCAGCTGGGTCGACTTTGCCGACCACCTCAAGCACCCCGCATCGCTGGTCAACTTCATCGCCGCCTACGGTACCCATGCCTCGATCACCGGGGCGACCACCATGGAAGACAAACGCGCCGCCGCCATGGCCCTGGTGTTCGGGGGCGAGGGTGCGCCGACCGACCGCCTCGACTTCCTCAACGGCACCGGTGCCTGGGCCAACGTGACCCTGGCCGGCAAGGACGGGGTACTGGGCACTGCAGACGACGTGACCGGGGTGACCATCACCGGCGTTGACACCATCGACTTCTGGGTCGGTGGCCTGGCCGAGCAGAAGATGCCGTTCGGCGGCATGCTCGGGTCGAGCTTCAACTTCATCTTCGAAACCCAGATGGAGGCGCTGCAGAACGGCGACCGGTTCTACTACCTGTCGCGCATGGCGGGCACCAACTTCGGCACGGAGCTTGAAAACAACTCTTTCGCCAAGCTGATCATGCTCAACTCCGATGTCACCCACCTGTCCAACACCGTGTTCCTGACGCCCACCTTCACCCTCGAAGTGAACCAGGCCAACCAGTTCACCGGGCTGGGTGCCGACGGCAAGGCCGACCCGACTGGCGGCATCATGATCTACGGCCAGGAAATCGTGCCCCTGGTGATCCGCGACAACCCCGATACCGTGGGCGCCGACAGCAACTACCTGCACTACACCGGCCTGGATCATGTGGTGCTGGGGGGTACTGCAGGCAATGACATCATCATTTCCAGCGAAGGTGATGACACGCTCTACGGCGACGGCGGCAATGACCGCCTCGAAGGCGGCGCAGGCAACGATGCGGTGCTGGGCGGCGCGGGCGATGACATCATCACCGATTCGTTTGGCGACAACCGCCTGGAAGGCAACGCCGGCAACGACGTGATCGTCGCCGGCAGCATGGGCGTTGCCGGCAACCTGATCCTGGGCGGCGACGGCCAGGACTTCATCATCACCACCGAAGACATCAGCACCACCTTCGGCGGCCAGGGCGACGACTTCATCCTCGGCGCCAAGACCAACCTGCCACCCACCGGCAACGAGGGCGATGACTGGATCGAGAAGGGTACCCAGGACGGTGCGCCCGGCGACAACTTCGCGCCACTGCTGGGTGATGAAGTGATCGGCAACGACATCTTCGTCGGCGGCGGTGGCTTCGACGAGATGATCGGCGAAGGCGGTGATGACATCTTTGTCGGCAGCGATGCCCAGGACAAGATGGACGGCATGTCCGGCTTCGACTGGGTCACCTACAAGAATGACCAGGTCGGCGTGACCGTCGACCTGAGCCTGGCCGCACTGGCGCAGCCGCATGGGAACGCGCCGAACCAGAACGCCGGGGTGTTCAACCCGGTCGGCGCCTCGCCGGCCTCGATCCTCGACCGCTTTGCCGAAGTCGAAGGGTTGTCCGGTTCCAGGTTCGGCGACGTGCTCAAAGGTGACGACGTCGATGCAGTCACCATCCTCAACCACGGCGGAGCCACGGGCAGTGCGCTGACCAACGTGGCATTGATTCGCGGGCTGGAGCAATTCCTCGCCGATGCAGGTTTACCGACCACCGGCTTTGCCACCGGCAACATCATCCTGGGCGGCAACGGCAGCGACCTGATCGAGGGCCGTGGGGGCGATGACCTGATCGACGGTGACAAGTGGATCAACGTGCGGATCGCGGTGTACGCCGCCGACGACGTCAACCACACCGGGCCGGAAATCGCCAGCTTCGACAGCATGGTCGACATGATCCCGTTCATGCTCGACCGTACTTACAACCCCGGCCAGCTCAAGGCCGTGCGGGAAATTCTGCCGGGCAGCTCGACCGGTGGTGCAGCCTTCGATACCGCGGTGTTTTCCGGGCTTCAGGCCGACTACGTGGTCACCCAGAACACCCGCGGCACGGCCGATGTGGCGGACGATGTGTGGACGGTAACCGATACCGTCGGCAATGACGGCACCGACACTCTGCTGCATATCGAGCGCCTGCAATTCTCCGACGGCCAGCGCGTGCTGGTGGCGGGCGTGAACGCTCAGCCTACCGGCAGCCCGACCATCACCGACAGCAATGCCGGCGCGATCACCGTGGGCGACATGCTGACCGTGAGCATGGCCGGGGTACTGGATGGCGACAACATTTCACCGACCAACCCACAAGGGCTGCTCAACAACACGTCGGTGTCCTACTACTGGCAGTTCGAGGCCGACCCGGGCAGCGGTGTGTTCGAAGACATCATCCTGTTGCCGGCCGGCGACCTGGCGTTCCAGAGCGCCGATGGCACCGCGTTCAAGGTCTCGCCGGACCTGGCCGGGTTGTCGCTGCGGGTCAAGGCGATCTACCAGGATGCCCACGGCACCACCGAAGTGCTGTTCTCGCAGCCCACTGCCGTAGTCGAAGCGGGCGCGCCCGTGGTACCAACTGCACCAACGCCGGTGGTCGATGCCAGCGAAGGGGGAGAGGGTCTGCACATGGTCCGCTCCGACCTGAACTTCATCCTGGCCCAGATCAAGATTGCCGAGGCCGATGCTGCCGGGCAGGATATCCTCTCGCTGATACCTAACATCCGGGCGGCCATGGGTCTGCGGACGGTCGACGGCTCGAACAACAACCTGATGAACCTCAACGGTATCAACAACACCCAGTTCGGTGCTGCCGACAACGTCTTCCCACGGCTGACAGACCCGGTGTTCAACCCGGCCGAAGGCGCGCCGGCCGGCTTCTTCGGCCCTGGCTCGCCGGCCATTCCCGGGTCTTCCTATCAGCAGACCAGCGGAGCGGTGTTCGACTCGCAGCCGCGTACCATCAGCAACCTGATCGTCGACCAGACCTCGAACAACCCGGCAGCTTATGCCACGGCCTACGACCCAGGCGCGGACGGTGTGCTCAACTTCGGCACGCCGGGTAACGACGACGTGCTCAAGGATGGCGTACGGGTGGTCGCCAGCCCTGGCATGGATGGCCAGTTCGGTACCACTGACGATCGCGATGTCTACCTGTTCGAAAACACCACGGCGGATGCTGGGCTGTCTGCACCGTTCAATGCCTGGATGACTTTCTTCGGGCAGTTCTTCGACCACGGTCTGGACCTGCTAACCAAGGGGGGATCAGGCACGGTGTTTATTCCATTGCAACCGGATGACCCGCTCTACGTGCCTGGTGGCAACACCAATTTCATGGTGCTGACCCGCGCCACCAACCAGCCAGGGCCAGATGGTCTTCTCGGCACCGCCGACGATATCCGCGAGCACACCAACACCACCACGCCGTTCGTTGACCAGAACCAGACCTACAGCTCGCATCCCTCGCATCAGGTATTCCTGCGCGGCTACCAGATGACCGACCAGGGCCCCGTCGCCACTGGCCGGCTGATCACCAACCGTGACCTCGGTACCGATGGCAAGTTCGGCAGTGCGGACGACAGCGAAATTGGCGGCATGGCGACCTGGAAGGTGGTCAAGGCGCAGGCTAACGACCTGCTCGGCATTCACCTCACCGATGCCGACGTCGGGAATGTTCCGCTGTTGGCAACTGATGCCTATGGCAACTTCGTCAAAGGGCCCAATGGCTACCCGATGGTGGTGATGAAGGGCGCCGATGGGCTGGGCGGCACGGCGGATGACGTGCTGGTCGAAGGCAACCCGCTGGCGCCGATCGACCTGACCAATGCCGTGCGCACGGGCCACGAGTTCCTCGCCGACATCGCCCACAATGCCGTACCGGTGTTCAACGCTGGCGTGCTGGCGCCCGATGGCGATGCCCTGGTGGGCAACGCCGTGCCGGTCAACCCGCAGACAGGCGCCAACCTGGCCTACGACAACGAGCTGCTGGATGCGCATTACATCGCGGGCGATGGCCGGGTCAACGAAAACATCGGCCTGACCGCCGTGCACGCGATCTTCCACGCCGAGCACAACCGGCTGGTGGCGCAAACCATGGACACCGTGCTCGATGCCGGCGACGTGGCCTTCCTCAACGAGTGGCTGCTCAACCCGGTGACCGCACTGCCTGCCAGCCAGGCCGAGATCGATGCGCTGGTGTGGAATGGCGAGCGGTTGTTCCAGGCGGCCAAGTTCGGCACCGAGATGCAGTATCAGCACCTGGTGTTCGAGGAGTTCGCGCGCACCATCCAGCCTCGCGTCGACCTGTTCTTCGCCCCGACCCAGGTGTATGACGTCGACCTCGACGCCTCGATCGTTGCCGAGTTCGCGCACACCGTGTACCGCTTCGGCCACTCGATGTTGACCGAGACCGTCGACCGTTACGATATCGACTTCAACGTGGTCAAGGACCCGGCCAGTGCCAACCCCGAGCAGCAACTGGGCCTGATCGCCGCGTTCCTCAACCCATTGGCGTACGCCGCCAGTGGGGTCACGCCAGAGGATGCGACCAGTGCCATCGTGCGCGGGGTGACGCGCCAGGCCGGTAACGAAATTGACGAGTTCGTCACCGAGGCGCTGCGCAACAACCTGCTGGGCCTGCCGCTCGACCTGCCGGCGATCAACATCGCCCGTGGCCGCGATGTGGGGATTCCTTCGCTCAACGCCGTGCGCCGCGACATCTACGAGCAAACCGGCGATACCCAACTCAAGCCGTACACCAGTTGGGTCGATTTGGTGCAGCACCTCAAGCATGCGGAGTCGTTGATCAACTTCATTGCCGCCTACGGCACGCACAGCACCATCACCGGTGCAACCACCCTGGTGGACAAGCGCGCGGCAGCCATGGCGCTGGTGTTCGGAGGCGACGGAGCGCCGGCGGACCGCCTGGACTTCCTCAACGGCACTGGGGCCTGGGCCAACGTGACACTGCCCGGCAAGGATGGTGTGCTGGGCACTGCCGATGACCTGAGGGCTGTGACAGTGACCGGGGTCGATGCCATCGACCTGTGGATCGGTGGCCTGGCCGAAGCGAAAGCACCCTTCGGCGGCATGCTCGGCTCGACCTTCAACTTCGTGTTCGAAAACCAGATGGAAAAACTCCAGGACGGCGACCGCTTCTACTACCTGGAGCGCACCTCTGGCCTGTCGATGAATGCCGAGCTGGAAAGCAACTCGTTCGCCAAGCTGATCATGGCCAACACGTCGGCCACCCACTTGCCGGGCCTGGTGTTCTCGGACCCGGCGTTCTACCTCGAAGTGGACCGCAGCAAGCAGTTCAACGATGGCCTGGGCAATGCCGACCCGCTGGGCGATAACGGCCAGCAGGTGGTGTTCCGCGACAACCCGCTGACTGCAGGGCCCGACACCAACTACATCCGCTACGCCGGTGAAGAGCACATCGTGCTGGGCGGCAGCAACGGCGATGACATACTCGTCTCTGGCGGTGGCGACGACACGGTCTGGGGCGATGCCGGCAATGACCGCATCGAAGGCGGCAACGGCAACGACCAGCTGCGCGGCGGTGCCGGTGACGACATCATCAGCGACGTGGGCGGCGACGACAATATCCAGGGCGGCGACGGCAACGACGTGCTGCACGGCGGTAATGGCATCAACCTGATCATCGGTGGTTTTGGCAACGACTTCATCGTCACCGGTGAAGACGCCTCCGAAGCCATTGGCGGCCAGGGCAACGACTTCATCCTGGGTAGCAAGGCCAACGAACAGGACATGGGCAACGAAGGTGACGACTGGATCGAGAAGGGCACCTCGGACGGTGCGCCTGGCGACAACTTCGACCCGCTCGGCAACGACCCGGTGATCGGCAATGATGTGTTCGTCGGCGGCAACGAGAACGACAAGTTCAACGGCGAAGGGGGCGACGACATCATGGTCGGCAGCCTCGGTTTCGGTGACCGCTATATCGGCGGCTCGGGCTACGACTGGGCGACCTTCAAGGGCCTCGCCCAAGGCGTGACCATCGACTACACCGACCGCTTCTTCGATGTGCCGCCGGTGCCGGGCTCGGGTGCTTCGGCACTGGTACGCTTCGACATCATGGAAGGCCTGTCGGGTTCGGCGCACGGTGACTTCCTGCGTGGCGACAATGAAGATGCCGCCTCGCTGCCCACCGCCGGTGCCACCGGCAGCGTGCTGACCAACATCAACCTGATCAACGGCCTGGCCGACCTGCTGGCTGCCGGTGCGACCTTCTACGACGGCGGCAACATCATCCTTGGCGGCAGCGGCAGCGACCTGCTTGAAGGGCGCGGCGGCGATGACATCCTCGACGGTGACAAGTGGCTCAACGTGCGCATCAGCGTGCGCGCCAACAGCGATGGCACCGGCCCGGAAATCGCCACGTTCGACAGCATGGAGCCGATGGTGCCGCTGATGCTCAACGGTACTTACAACCCGGGCCAGCTGGTGATCACCCGGGAGATTGTCAGCGGTACCGACAACTATGACACCGCCTTGTTCTCGGGGGTTGCGACCGACTACAGCGTCGTGGTCGATGGCAATGCGGTCATCGTCACCGACCTGGTGGCGGGGCGTGATGGTGTCGATCGGCTGACCGGCATCGAGCGGCTGCAGTTCTCTGACCGCGCCATTGCCTCTGGCGTCGGCACGGCCGTCAACGCCGACCCATCGGGCCACCTGGCGATCCTTGACGATGCCACGGGCGGGCGTGAGGACACACCGGTTGCCGGCCAGTTGCTGCGTGTCTCTGACTTGGCGGTGCACGATGCCGACAACGTCAGTGCGGCCAACCAGACGGGTGCGGTCAACGGGCCTGTGGCCTACTACTGGCAGGTCGAGCAACTGCCGGGCTCGGGTGTCTATGAGGACATCACCTTCGTCGCCGCAGGCGAAGCATCGCGGGCGATCGGCAGTACCTATCGGGTGACGGACGATGTGGCGGGGTTGAGCATTCGGGTGCGGGCGGTGTATCAGGATGCCAAGGGCACTCTGGAGATCGTCGACTCCGCGCCGAACAGCGCACCGAGCGCCGGGCCGGCCGTGACCGGGCTGCTGGTGCAGAACCAAACACTGACGGCCGACCCGGCGACCATCGTCGACGCCGACGGCCTGAGCAATCCGCAGTTCAGCTTCCAGTGGCAGTCGAACCGCGGTGTCGGTTGGGTCAACATCGCGGGCGCCATCGGCAGCACCTTCGTCCTGACCCAGGCGCAGGTGGGGCAGAACATGCGGGTGGTGGTCAGCTACGTGGATGACTTCGGCGTGCAAGAAAGCATTGCCTCCGACATCCTCGACCCGGTGGCCAACGCCAATGATGCACCGACCGGTGCGGTCCTGATCAGTGACACTACGCCAGTCCAAGGGCAGACGCTGACGGCCCTAACCGGCAGCATTGCCGACCTGGACGGGCTGGGGGCGTTCAGCTTCCAGTGGCAGCAAGGCACTGGCGGCGTCTTCAGCGACATCATTGGCGCCACTGCGGCCACCTTCACCCCGGGCCTCAACCATGGGAACCAGCAACTGCGGGTGATCGTGCGCTACACCGACGGCTTCGGCACCCCGGAGACACTCACCTCGGCGGCGACTGCTGCAGTGCCAGGGTTGACGCTGGTCGGCACCAACGGTAACGACATTCTGATCGGCAGTACGGGCGATGACGTGATCTCCGGCCTGGACGGCGCCGACCTGCTGTTTGGCGGGCTTGGCAACGACATCCTCAACGGTGGGCTTGGCAACGACAGCCTCGACGGCGGGCTTGGCGCGGATACCATGACCGGCGGTGATGGCAACGATACCTATGTGGTGGATAACGCTGGGGATGTGGTGATCGAGGCGGCGGCGGGCGGTTCGGATACTGTGCGTACCACGTTAGCCAGCTACAACCTGGGTGCCAACGTCGAGAACCTGACCTATACCGGGGTGGGCAACTTCGTCGGTAGCGGTAACGCGCTGGACAACATCATGGTCGGCGGTGTCGGCAACGACCTGCTCAATGGCGGTACCGGTGCCGACCGCCTGGTGGGTGGTCTCGGCAACGACACCTACGTGGTGGATAACGCCGCAGATGTGGTGATCGAGGTCGCGGGGGCCGGTACGGATACCGTGCGCACCACGCTAGCCAGCTACAGCCTGGGTGCCAACCTCGAGATCCTGACCTATACCGGGGTGGGCAACTTCGTCGGTAGCGGTAACGCGCTGGACAACATCATGGTCGGTGGTGTCGGCAACGACCTGCTCAATGGCGGTGCCGGTGCCGACCGCCTGGTGGGTGGCCTCGGCAACGACACCTACGTGGTGGATAACGCCGGGGATGTGGTGATCGAAGCCACAGGGGCTGGTACGGATACCGTGCGTACCACGTTAGCCAGCTACAGCCTGGGTGCAAACCTCGAGAACCTGACCTATACCGGCATAGGCAACTTCATCGGTAGCGGTAACGCGCTGGACAACATCATGGTCGGCGGTGTTGGCAACGACCTGCTCAATGGTGGTGAGGGTGCCGACCGCCTGGTGGGTGGTCTCGGCAACGACATCTACCTGGTAGACAATGCTGCAGATGTGGTGATCGAAGCTACAGGGTCGGGTACGGATACCGTACGTACCACGCTAGCCAGCTACGGCATGATCGACAATCTTGAGAACCTGACCTATACCGGCGTGGGCAATTTCGTCGGTGCCGGTAACACGCTGGACAACATCATGGTCGGCGGTGCTGGCAACGACCTGCTCAATGGCGGTGCGGGTGCCGACCGCCTGGTGGGTGGTCTCGGCAACGATAACTACGTGGTGGATAACGCCGGGGATGTGGTGATCGAAGCCACGGGGGCCGGTACGGATACCGTGCGTATCACGCTAGCCAGCTACAGCATGAGCAGCAATGTCGAGAACCTGATCTATACCGGGGTGGGCAACTTCACTGCTAGCGGTAACGCGCTCGACAACATCATCAGCGCAGGCGCTGGCAACGACTTGCTCAATGGCGGTGCAGGTGCTGATCGCCTGGTGGGTGGCCTCGGCAACGATACCTACGTGGTGGATAACACCGGGGATCTGGTGATCGAGGCCGCGGGGGCCGGTACCGATAGCGTGCGTACCACGCTAGACAGTTACACCCTGGGTGCCAACGTCGAAAACCTGACCTATATCGGAGTGGGCAACTTCGTCGGTAGCGGTAACACGCTGGCCAACACCATCAACGGGGGCACTGGCAACGACAGCCTCGATGGTGGCCTGGGCAATGACATCCTGAGCGGTGGGGCGGGCAACGACACGCTGTTCGGTGATGATGGCAACGACATCTTGTCAGGTGGTAGCGGCAGCGACTTCCTCAACGGCGCGATTGGCGATGACAGGGTCAACGGCGGCGCGGGTGATGACACGATGATCGCCAGCGATGGCAACGATACCTTCCAGTTCGGTGCGGGGTCTGGCGCCGACCTGATCATCAACTTCGATGCCAACCTGGTGGGCGGGCAGGACTTGCTGGATATCTCCGCGTTCAACATCACTGCGGCGACCTTCGCGGGCAACGTCACCATCGCCGATGTCGGTGCCGATACGCTGGTCAGCATTGGCGCTACCGACTCGATTCGCCTGGTAGGGGTTGCCGATGCCACGACTGTGACGGCAGCGGACTTCGTGCTGGCGGGGTGAGTCGCAAAGGTGAGGGCAAGGGATGCCCTCCAGGCTTGACATTGGGGCTGCTTCGCAGCCCATCGCGACGCAAGGCCGCTCCTACAAGAGATCGCATATTCCTGTAGGAGCGGCCTTGCGTCGCGATGGGCCGCAAAGCGGCCCCAACTCACTCCCGGTCTAACGCGGCATGCAGTCTCAGCTCTTCATCGATGAACGCCGCAATCATCGCCCGGTACACCCGTTCCACCACGTCGGGCGATGCCCCGGTATCACCGGCAATGGCACGCACTTTGGCAATCACCTGCTCGACCCGCGCCGGTGCGCGCACATCGTCGCGGGTCTTCTTGAAAGTCGCCGCCTGGGCGACCAGTTGGCCACGTTGGGCAAGCAGTGCGACCAGGTTCTGGTCGATGTGATCGATGCGCGAGCGAACGTCCTCGATCGAGGTGCAGCGTACGTCCATGTGGCGGGCTCCTTGAGGGTGTCGCAGCACAGTAGCACAGGCACGCTCGAATGCAGCTCAATGCCCCACCAGCTCACCCAGCAGCCGCTGCTTGTAAGCCTGCAACACGGTACTGTCACGTTCGCGCGGGTGCGGCAGGTCGATGCGCAGGTCTTCGCGGATTCTGCCCGGGTGGGCATCCATCACGATCACCCGGTCGCCCAGGTACAGCGCTTCCTCGATGTCATGGGTGACCATGATCACGGTGCAGCGCTCCTGCACCCAGATGCGTTGCAACTCCTGCTGCAACCTTACCCGGGTCAGGGCATCCAGGGCGCCCAGCGGCTCGTCCAGCAGCAGCACCTTGGGTTTGTTCACCAGCGCCCGGGCAATGGCCGCGCGCTGGGCCATGCCGCCGGATAGCTGGTGCGGGTAAGCCTGTTCGTAACCGCTCAGGCCTACCAGGGCGATATGCTCGGCTACCAGGCGGTCCTTGTGTGTCGCCGGCATGGTGTGGTTCTTCAAGGCCAGGGCGATGTTCTGCTGCAGGGTCATCCACGGGAACAGGCGGTGGTCCTGGAACACGATGCCGCGTTCCAGGCCCGGCCCGTGGACGGGCTGCTGGTCGAGCAGGATCTGCCCCTGGTAGGCTTGGTCGAGGCCGACGATCAGCCGCAGCAAGGTGGACTTGCCACAGCCACTGGCGCCGACAATGCTGACGAATTCGCCGGGCTGGATGTTCAGCTCGATGTCCTTGAGCACCTGCATCGGCTTGCCCTTGAGCGCGTAGCTTTTGCTCAGGCCGCGAATGCTCAGTGCGCCGTGGGTGGCGGTGGTGGGTAAAGCGTGGGCGATGGCGTTCATGATCGGGCCTTTCAACGGGTCGGGCGCCAGCGCAGCAGGCGGCGGGAGAGGAGGGTGCAGAGCCAGGACATCAGGTAGCCGCACAGGCCGATGCACAGCACGCAGACCACAATGATCTCCATGCGTGCGCCGGCCTCGGCGTTCATCATCAGGCTGCCAAGGCCTGCCCCCGAGGACAGGAACAGCTCGCTGCCCACCGAGGTCACCCAGGCGAACGCCAGCGCCTGCAAGACGCCGGCGGCGATGCCCGGCAAGGCGGCGGGCAACAGGATCAGGCGCAACTGCTGTGCGCGGCTGAGCATCAGCACCCGGGCGGCTTCGCGGTGCTGGCCCTCGACCTGGCGCAGGCTTTCGAAGGTGTTGAGCACCATCGGGTACAACGCCGCCAGGCTGACGATGAGCAGCTTGGCACTTTCGCCGTTGCCAAAGCACAAGGCGATCAACGGGATCCAGCCCAGCATCGGTACCTGGCGCAGGGCGTGGAACAGCGGCGCGATCAGGCGGTTGGCCGGTGCCGACAGGGCCATCAGCGCCCCCAAGCCGATGCCACCGACAATGCCCAGCGCCAGGCCTGTGCAGGTTCGCAGCAGGCTCGCCCACAGGTTGACCAGCAGCTCGCCGCTGCCCAGCAACTCGACCCAGGCCGCACCCACCTGGGCCAGCGGCACAAAGGCATAGGCGCCAGCGGCGTCCTGGCGCGAGGCATACTCCCACGCTACGAGCAGCAGCAATGGCAGCACCAGGCCACGAAGACTCTTCAGGTTCATCAGCAACTCCTTAGCGGCTCTGCCAGCGGGTAAACCGTCGCTCGACGCGACGCAGGCCGAAGTCCAGGGTAAAACCAATCACCCCGGTGATCACCACCCCGACCATCACCACATCGATACGCAGCATCTGCCGGCCCATTTCGATCATCTGCCCCAGCCCACTGTCTGCAGCCAGCAGCTCGCACGCCACCAGCACCACCCAGGCGCGGGTCAGGGCCACGCGCACGCCGGTGACGATCGCGGGCACGGCAGCGGGCAGGGCGATAAGGCCGACCAGCGTGGTCCAGTGCAGGCGGTACACCGCTGCGACTTCAAAGTGGCTGCGCGGGATGGCGCGCACCCCTTCACAGGTGGCCAGGGCCACGGGGAAGAACGCGGTCTTGGCGACGATGACGATCTTGAAGGTTTCATCGACGCCGAACAGCAGCACGAACATCGGGATCAGGGCGATGCTGGGGATTTGCCGGAGGGTGTGAAACAGCGGCGCGCAGTAGGCCTCCACGGTTTTTGACAAGGCCAGGGCGGTGCCGAATGCCAGGCCCGCCAGCGCACCGACGACAAAGCCCAAGGCCAGGCGCGAGAGGCTGCCAGTGAGGTGCTCCTGCAGTTCGCCGGTGGCCAGCAGGTCGGTGAAGCTGTGCCAGACCTCCAGCGGCGGGATCAGCAGGTTGGCAGGGAACAGCCCGGCGTTGGCCAGCAGGGCCCAGAGGGCGAGCAGGGCCACGGGGGAAATCAACCAGGAGAGGAGCGAGAGCAAGCGCATGGCAGGCCTTGGGGGGAGCAGACGATGGAAAGGGCTATCGCAAGAGCTGTGCCAGGCGGCCGGGGCCCGGAAATACGGCGGCTGAGGAAGGGGTGATGCTGGAGCAGCACAGGGCTGCTGCTCCAGCAGCAGGCTGCCAGCAACATGGGGTCTTCGCGGGTGAACCCGCGCCCACAAGGATCAGAAGTCGTAACTGACGCTTGTGTAGTAGAACGCCCCCTGCGCGCCCTCGGGGCTGGTGATGGAATACTTCGGCACCCCATACAGCTGCGCGCCTTCCAGCTTGTCCGGGTGGCTGTCGAACAGGTTGATCGCGCCCGCCGACAAGGTCAGGCCCAGGTCAAAGCGGTACGACACATCCAGGTCGGTCACCCATTGCGCGCCGAAGGTCTGGTCCAGCGTCGGGTTGGCGGCGTTGCGGCTCTGCCACTCGCCATAGCGTCGCTGCGCCACGGTGACGCTCCAGCCGTCGTACAGCCAGTTGGCGCTCAAGGTCAGCTTGTCTTTGGGCGTACCGTCCTCGATCAGGCCCTGGGTGTTGCGGCCGATGATCTGGTTGCCGGGGATGCTGCCAACATCGTCCAGCCCGGTGATGCGGGTATTGTTGCGTGCATAGCCGCCATTGAAGTCCAGGCGCCCCCAGCGGCCCACGTCCAGTTGGTAGTGGCCGGCCAGTTCGAACCCGTCGGTGCGGGTGTCGGCGATGTTGCTGTAGAACGCTGCGCTCTGGATGTTGGCGTAGGGCGTACCCGCGAAGATCGGGCCGACCACCGAGGCCGGCAACTGGTCGGACAGGGTGATGCGGTTGTCGATGTCGATGCGGTAGGCATCGAGCGTGACCGAGGCATTCGGCAGCGGGCGCCAGACCAAGCCTACGGAGAAGTTGGTCGACTCCTCGGGCTTGAGCGACTTGCCGCCCAGCAGCGCTGCCTCCGGGCTGTCGGCGCGCAGGGTGCGTTGTTGCACCTCGACCCAGTTGCCACTGCCCGGCGGCTGCTCGACCACCTGCACACTGAACGACGACAGCCCGCTCTGCACCAGCGACGGTGCGCGGTAGCCGGTGCTGGCGCTGGCCCGTGCGGCGATTTGCGGGGTGAAATCGTAGCGCAGCGACAGCTTGCCGTTGGTGGTGTCGCCAAAGTCCGAATAATGCTCGCTGCGCACCGCGACGCCAGCCTGGAATTTCTCGGTCAGCTGGGCTTCGACATCGAAGTAGGCACCGATCACCCGGCGGTCGAGCGACACGGCATCGACCTGGGTGATGCCTGAGTAATAGCCCGGAATCCGTCGGCCAGAGACTGGGTCCAGGGTGTTGAACAACGGCCCGTTGGACCAGCCGGCGGCATCACCTGCGGTCAGGTCGTAGTTTTCCTGGCGCCAGGCCAGCCCTGCCGAAACGGTCAGCGGCTTGAACAGCCAGTCGTTGGCGAAGTCGCGGGTCCAGTCCAGGGTCAGGTTGGTCTGGTCGGCCTCGCGGCGGCCGGTGTAGATCGTCGATGGGCTGGCGTTGCCCCAGCTGGGGTTGAACGCGTCGCGGTCGGTAGAGTCGACGCGGTTATTGCCGTAGTTCAGCGCCAGGTCGAAGTGGCCCAGGGTTTCGTCTTCGAAGCGCAGGCCGCCGGTGACGGCGTAGTCTTCCAGGCCATAACGGGTCACCGGCAGACGGCCGTCGGGGTAGCGCGCCAGGGCCACGCTGCCATAGTTGTTGCGCAGGGTGGTGGGCGGGTCGAAGAAGTTCTCGGCATCGGTGTTCTTGTGCGCGTAGGTGGCGAAGCCGTAGGCGCTGAGGCCCTCGGTGAGGCCCATCTCGGCGTTGGCGGTGAAGTTGTACTGGTCGGAAACGTTGCCCGAGCCCCAGCGCCAGTTGCGGTAGCGGTTGTTCTGCTCGCGCGGGGTGTCGATGCTGGTCGAGCCGGGGTAGAACAAGCGGTTGTCGTCATGGGTATCGCTGGCCGGGTCCTGGCTGCCGGCGTCGAAGGCCAGGGTCAGGAAGCCGTCGTTGGGCAGGGCAAAGCCTTTCCAGCCGCTGAGCTTGCGCTGCAGGCCGTCGCCCTTGTTGTAGCCGCCGAAGCGGTAGCCGGCGTTGCCGCCTTCATCGCGCGCCTTGAGCACGATGTTGATCACCCCGGCGATGGCGTCCGAACCATACTGGGCAGCAGCGCCATCGCGCAGGATCTCCACCCGTTCGATGGCTGACAGCGGGATCAGGCTGAGGTCCACCGCTGCGGCACCGCGGGCGTTGACCAGGCCCTGACGGGTGACGTTGGCGCTGGTGTGGCGGCGTTTGCCGTTGACCAGTACCAGCACCTGGTCGGAGGCCAGGCCGCGCAACGAGGCGCCCTGGGCGATGGAACCGGCGAATGCGCCCTGTGGCGACTGCGGGAAGCTGAACGACGGTGATAAGGCGGTGAGCGCGGCAGACAGGTCGCTGGCGCCGGTTTCCTGCAGTTTCTCGCCGCTGAGGACGTCGACCGGCGCGGCGCTCTGCAGCGCAGTGACGTCGCTGCGGTGGGTGCCGACCACGACCACGGTGTCGAGGTTGGCGGCGGGTTCGGCGGCGAATGCGGGCACGGCAAGGCTGCCGATGGCCAGGGCGATGGCGCTGGCCAAGGGGGTGTAGTGGGGCATGGGGATAATCCTTAGTAGGCGTTGTTGCCTTGCGTCGCGATGGGCCGCGCAGCGGCCCCTTTGTGAGAAAAATCAGAACCGGCTGGTGACACTCAGCCCGACCGTGCGCGGGTCGCCGTAGGTGATCACGTACTGCCCGGCAGTGCCGTTGGGCCGGCCATGCACCTGGTAGCGGCGGTCGGTGAGGTTGTTGACGAAGCCGCTCACGCTCAACTTGTCATCAGGGCTGAACCAGGTCAGGCGGGCGTTGGCCAGGGTGTAGTGCGGCTGGCTGAGGGTCTCGTCGGCACTGCTCTGGCGGTCGGCGAGGAAGTATTCCTTGTCGCGGAAACTCACGTCGCCGCCGGCCACCAGCTTGCCGCCGACCTGAAGCGGTATGGTGTAGTCGGCACCCAGCGACACCACGTTGCGTGGCGAGCGCACGAAACTGTTGCCGCTGTAGTCACCGGTCACCGCGCCCGTGGTGGGGTTGGTGTTCTTGAAGTCGGTGTACTCGGTGTCGAGGAACGACACCGCCGCGCGCAGGTGCAGGCGGTCGGTCGGTTGGCCTTCGATCTCAAGCTCGGCACCTTTGACCGTACCTTTGGCACCGTTGGTCAAGGCGGTGGTGAGTACACCATTGTTGACCGTCAGCAGGTTCACCTGGATGTCCGAGTAGTCGTAGTAGAAGACGTTGGCGTTGACCGTCAGGCGGCGGTCGAACCACTCGGACTTCAGGCCAAGCTCGTAGGCATCCAGTTCTTCCGGGTCGACCGTGGTCAACTGCGCAAGGCTGGTCGACAGCCCGGTGTTGAAGCCGCCGGAGCGGAAGCCATGGGCGTAGCGGAAGAACACCCGCAGGTTGTCGTTGATGCGGTACTCGGGGGTCAGGTCGTAGGTCCAGGCTTCCCAGGTCTTGTCTTCCTGGCGGTTGCCGTTGCTGCCCACGCCGCCCAGCGGGATCAGCGGGCCGTTGGCCGTGGCGCGGGTCAGTTGCACCAGGTCCAGGTCGATGTCCTTCTTCTCCTGGGTCCAGCGCAGGCCGCCGGTGACGCTGAAATCATCGGTGAAGTCGTAGGTCAGGTTGCCGAACAGCGCGTAGCTGTCGGTGCGGTGGTCATAGCCCAGGTCGCGCAACGCAGTGGTGCCAACCTGGTTCGAGCCGGTGCCGTTGGGCGTCGGGCCTGGGGTGACGATGCGCTGGGCCGAGCTGTCCAGGTCTTCATGGAAGTAGTGGGCGCCCGCCAGCCAGTGCAGCGGGCGGTCTTCCGGCGATGCCAGGCGCAGCTCCTGGGACCACTGGCGGTAGCTGTTGTCGGTGATTGCCGCGCCGTTGACTTCATAGGGGGTGTAGTCGGCGTCGCTGGTAGAGCGGTTGCGGATGTAGTCGTAGGCACTGATCGAGGTCAGGGTGTAATCGCCCAGGTACCAGTTGAAGGTCAACGACGCGCCGTCGTGGTCGAGGCGGTAGTCCTCGTTGACGTTGAGCGCGATATCGCGGCCATTGGGGCGCTCGTAGCCGACGTTGTAATAACGGCCCACCGGCAGCGAGCCGTTGCTGCCGTCGCCCTTGAACTGGCGGCTGTGCAGCTTGAGCAGGGCGTCCAGGTTGGGGTTGAGCTGGGCCAGGAACTGCAGGCGGATCGCCTTTTTGTTCACGTCGCCATAGGTGTTGCCGTCGAAATCGTTGTTCTGGAAGCCATCGCGTTCTTCGGAATACAGCGATACCCGCCCGGCCAGCTTTTCGTCCACCAGCGCGCCACCGATGGCACCGGTGACGATGCGCTCGTTCTTGCTGCCGAAGCCGACGGTACCGTAGCCGTCGGTGTCGAAGGCCGGCTTTTTCGAGATGACATTGACCGCACCGGCGGTGGTGTTCTTGCCATACAAGGTGCCCTGCGGCCCGCGCAGGATCTCGATGCGTTCAAGGTCGAACAGGGGGCCGCCCCCGGCGATCGGTGCATTGAGGTAGACGTCGTCGGCGTAGATGCCCACCGGGAAGACCGTCGCCGCACCGGTATCACCGGTGCCCAGGCCGCGGATGTACCAGCGCGGGCGGCCATCGCCGTCGGGGTTCTTGGCCGAGGCGTTGGGCACGAAGGTGGTGATGTCGCCCATCGAGCGCACGCCATCGGCGGTGATGCTGGTGCCCTTGATCGCCGACACGGCGACGGGCACTTCCTGCAGGGTCTGCTCGCGATGCTGGGCGGTGACGGTGACGGTTTCCAGGGCTGGCTCGGCCTTGGTGTCTTCGCCGGCGGCGACGGCTTGGCCGCCGGTGCTGGCCAGCAGCAGTGCAAGGCTGATCTGGCGGGCTAGTGGATGGCGCTGGTGCATGGTGAATCTCCCCGTATGTAAAGCGTTGTTGGGGAGAGCTAGAGCAGGGACTGTGCCAGGTTGATAAATTATTGATTTATATAGGTTATTTTATTTGATTTGTAGGTTGTTGCCGATCTGGCAGCAGTGGGGTGCTTGGCGGGTGCTGCTGGGGCAGCAGCTGCTCATCAGGAATGCTGGGGCAGCCAAGCGGCCCCCCTGCAATCACACCGCCAACCGCGAAGTCGAGCCGATCACACTCTCCAATACCCTGAAGTCGATCCATTCGCGCACGTCGAACCGGCGCGGTATGAACCCCCACCTGAACAAGAACTCGGTAAAGTCCTGCAACGCGTCGATCGAACGCCCATCCAGCGTCGTGCGCAAGCGCCGGTGGGCATCATCACCGTAAGCTGCCGCTACCCAGTACTCGCTGGTGTTCAGTTCGCGCGCCAGAAAACGCCGGGTCTCCTCCGGGTTGGCCCAGGCCCACTGCTCGGTGCGCAGCACGGTGTCGACCAGTGTGCGGCTGGCATCGAAGTGCTCTTCCAGCAGGTGCCTGTCCACGGTCAAGGTGCGCGGCGTACCGTTGTTGCTGCGGATCAACGGGTCGGGGTGGCTGCCGGTGTCGACCACCACCCGCAGGCCGAACTCGTGGGCCAGGTGTACCGCGTGGGCGCCCTTGAGGAAGATCGCGTCGATGTCGCCGCGCAGCAGGCCGATCAGCTCATTGTTGCGCCGGCTGAAGCGGCTGGTGTCCAGGCTCACTTCGGCGCCGTACAGGTGCTGCTTGGCATCGTCGCTGTAGGTGCCGCCGTAGGGGTAGTCGACCCGTTCGACATCAGCCACGCTCAGGCCTTCGAGCTTGAGCGCGTTCTCCAGCCCGCGCAGGGCCTGCGCGCGGGTGAAGTCGATCTGCACGTTGGCCCACTTGGGCAGGCCGAAGCGGCGGTTTTTCAGGTCGCGGATACTGCGCACACCGCTTTCTTCGGTGGTCAGAATCAGCTGCACCTCGTCGCTCCACGACAGCCCCAGCACCCGGGTTTCGACCCCGCTGGCATAGGCCCAGATCGCCGGGATATTGCCACCGTGGCGCACGGAGTTCTGCAGGTGATGGTCGTAGTGGGCTTCGCGCACCTCCCGTTCGCTGGACTCGCGTAACGACTGGATGTTGGTGCCGAACGGCGCAAAAGCTTCGGCCAGGCGCCCGGATTGCACGGCAATGCCGAGCCCGGTGGGCACAGGGCTGTGGGTGTACCAGAGAGTTTCCAGTGGCTTGGTCATGGGGTAATGGGCTTCCTGTCCAGGGGGGGGGGTGCCAGCAAGTGGTCCAGCGGTTGGCGGTCGATCCAGTCGCGTACCTCGAAACGGTTCGGGATGAAGCGCCAGCGTTTGAGAAATTCGACAAAATCTTGCAGGGCGTCGATGGCCTGCTCCTCCAGCCGGGTGCTCAGGCGCAAGTGGGCATCGGCGCCGTAAGCGACCGTGACCCAGTATTCGCTGCTGTTGGTTTCCCGGGCCAGGTAGCGGCGGGTTTCGTCGGGGTGCTGATGGGCCCAGCGCTCGGCGCGCAGTACTGACGACAGCAAGGTGCGCACCACCTGCGGGTGCTGCGCCAGCAGGTGGCTGTCCACCGCCAAGGTACGCGGCGTGCCGTTGTTGCTGCGGATCAGCGGGTCGGGGTGGCTGCCGGTGTCGATCACCGTGTGCAAGGCAAAGGCATGGGCCAGTTGCACGGCGCTGGCGCCCTTGAGGAAGATGGCATCGACCTCGCCGCGCAGCAGCCCGGCCAGCTCCAGGTTGCGGCCTTCGCTTTGGCTGCTGGATACCGGTGTACCGGCCACATTGCGCACCGGGCGGTCGCTGAAGGTGCCGTCGTAGTGGTAGTTGACCAACGCCACGTCGCCCACTTGCAGGCCTTCGAGCTTCAGGGCGTTTTCCAGCCCACGCAAGGCCTGGGCGCGGGTGAAGTCGATCTGCGCCGAGGCCCAGTCGGGCAGGCCGAAGCGGCGCCCCTTGAGGTCTTTGACCGTGTGGATGCCACTGTCTGGGCGGGTCAGGATCAACTGCGCCTCATCGGCCCAGGACAGCCCGATCACGCGTGTGTCCCGCCCTTGGGCACGGGCCCAGATCGCCGGAATGCTGCCACCGTGGCGCACCGAGTTGCGCAGGCTGTGGTCGAAGTGCGATTCGCGCACCGCCTGCTGGTCGGCCTCGCGCAGCGACTGCACCTGGGTGCCGAGGCTGGCCAGGTCGTCCTGCAGCCAGCCTTGCTGCACGGCGATGCCCAGGCCGGTGGGTACTGGGCAGCGGGTATACCACAGGGTGTCGAGGGGGTTGCTCATGTGCTTGCTCCGGTCGGCTTCAGGCGTTGGCCTTCAAGGGGGTGGTGGCCGCAGCCTGCTGTACCAGCGGCAGCACTTCCTGGCCAATGCGCAAGGCCTCTTCCAGGTGCGGGTTGGCGGCCAGGATGAAGGTGCTGAAACCGGCATCACGGTATTCGGCCAGGCGCTCGGCGATGTGCTGGTGGCTACCCACCAGGCCCACGGTCGGGCCGGGTTTGGCCTTGGCGAAACCGGCCCACAGGTTGCGTGCCAGGACCAACTCGTCGAACCCTTGCAGGTGTTGGTGGTAGGCCGCCTGGCGCGCGCCGCCGACCGAGTCGGAGCCGCTGACGAAGCCCTTGGCAGAGGCGCTGGCCTTGCCTTCCAGGCGCTCGAACTGCTGGCGCAGTTCACGCCAGGCCTGCTCTTCGGTCTCGCGGGCGAACAGGTCGACGCGCAGGCCGAAGCGCACCGTGCGCCCTTGTTTGTCGGCCAGCTCGCTGACCCGCTCGATATGGGGTTTGAGCTTGTCGATCGGCTCGGCCCAGTTCAGGTACACATCGGCGTGGCGTGCAGCCACCTCCAGCGCGGCATCGGAAAACCCGGAGAAGTACACACCCGGCTTGCGTTCGTGTTGCAGGCCCGCTGGCAGGCTGCCGTGTTCCAGGCGATAGATGTCGCCTTCGTAGGAGAACGTGTCCTGCTGCCACAGGCCCTGGATCACATCGAGGAATTCGCCGGTGCGCTTGTAGCGCAGGTCGTGTTCGAGGAAGTCGCCGTTGGCCCGCTGGCTGGCCGGGTTGCCGCCGGTGATGATGTTCCAGTCCAGCCTGCCGCCGCTCAGGTTCTGCAGGATGGCGGCCTGTTGCGCGGCATAGGCGGGGAGGGTCCAGGTGGCCTGGAACGCGATCAGAAAGCGTATGCGGCGGGTTTCGCGGGCCAGCGCGGCGGCGGCGATCCACGGCTCGGGGCCGGTGGGCAGCAAGGCCCCCTCGAAGCCCGCCAGTTCAGCGGCCTTGGCCACCTGGGCGATGTAGTCGATGTAGGTGAAACCATCGCTGTCGCCATTGGGCAGGCGACCGGGGGCGATGTTGCCGGGGCGGTGGTGGGGGTTGCCGCGGTTATGGCGGTCGGTGGACAACTGCGGGCCATCGGTGCCCAAGGGCAGGCGCCAGAAGAATTCGGTGGTCATGGGGGCTCCTGAAGGGGGCGGTTGTGCGGATGGATAGGCAGGTGCAACCGCTGTGCCATGCACGGCGGCAGCCTTATGGGGCAGGGGTTTGCGCAGAGGGCAGAGGGCCGGGTGCTGCTGTGGCAGCAATCGGTAAGCAGTGGATGCTGGGGGAGCAGCATGAGAGAGCCTGCGAAGTGCAGGGGCATTTGAGGTCATGGGGAAGCCAGGTCGCATGGCTTTGGATTTTTAGCGCCTGGGAGATCGAGCGCCGCCCGCGCGGCGCTTCGCGGCGCAAGGCCGCTCCCACATTTGTTTCGGGCCAGTGAGTCCTGTTATATAGGCGCGCGCCCCCTTGTCTGTACGACGCTATATCGAGGCGGGCGCCAAGGGGCCGCGCGCCAATGCTTCAGGCATAACTGGCCCGAAACAAATGTGGGAGCGGCCTTGCGCCGCGAAGCGCCGCGCGGGCGGCGCTCGATCTCACAGGCGCTACGAAATTCAAGGCATGCCAGCCGCTACATCACACCAGCGCCCCTGCAACAACCTCCCCGGCACTGCGCAAATACGCCTCATACAGCGCCGCATAAGCCCCCCCACGCTCCATCAGCTCAGCATGCACGCCGTGCTCCACCACCTGCCCATGCCGGACCACGGCAATACGGTCGGCATCGCGGATGGTCGCCAACCGATGGGCAATGATGATCGCTGTGCGGCCCTGGCACAGCCGGCGCAGGGCTTGCTGGATGCGCCGTTCGGTTTGCACATCCACCGCTGAAGTGGCTTCGTCCAGCACCAGCACCGCCGGGTCGGCCAGGTAGGCGCGCACCAGGCACACCAGCTGGCGCTGGCCGTGGCTGAGGTGCGCGCCCAGCGGGCCGACTTCGGTGTGGTAACCCTGGGGCAGCCGTTCGAGCACCTCGTCGGCCCCCAGCTCGCGGGCTGCCGCTACCAGCCGTGCAGCGTCGGCACCGGGGGCGGCAAGGCGCAGGTTGTCGAGGATGCTGCCGCTGAACAGCACGTTGTCCTGCAATACCACACCGACGTTGCGACGCAGGTCATGCTGGGCCAGTTCGCGCAAGTCGATGCCGTCCAGTTTCACGGCGCCGCTTTGCACCTCGTAGAACCGCGTCAGCAACTGCACCAGGGTGCTCTTGCCATGCCCGGACGGGCCGACGATGGCCAGGACTTCGCCGGCGCGGATATGCAGGTCGAGCCCGTCGATCACCGGGCGCGGGCTGTTCGGCGCATAGGCAAAACCCACGTGTTCGAAGTCCACCTGGCCGCGTGCCCTGGCCAGCGGGCGGGGCGAGGGGGGGTCAAGGACCTGTGGCCGGGTGTCCAGCAGCAGGAAGATCCGCTGCGCCGAGGCACTGCCGGTGGCGTAGCGTTCGAACAGGTCCGACAGCTCTTGCAGCGGCCCCAGGAACAGGAACACATAGAACAGGCTCTCGGCCACCTGGCCGACGCTGACCTTGCCTTCGGCCAGGCCATGGCCGCCGACCAGCAGCAACACCGCCATGCCGGCCGTGCTCAGCAGTGCGGTGAACGGCGCAAACCAGCCGGCGCGCAGGCTGCCGTGTATCAGGGCCTGGTTGAAGTCCTCCAGCAGGCGCCGGTAGCGCGCCTGGTTGGTCTGTTCCTGGCCGCACTGCTGAATCAACCTCACCCCGCTCACGCTCTCGACCAAGTGGGCGGTGAAACGGCTGCGCTGTTCGGCGACCTTGGCCCAGTTGCGTTGCGAAACCCGTTTGAAACGCCAGGTAGCCAGGGCCAGCAGCGGCACCGTGGCGGCCAGGCTGTAGAAGAAGCTTGGCTCGATACGCCACAGCATCACCGCTGCCAGGCCGCAGCGCAGCAGGGCACCGAGCAGCTCCGGCGGGCCTTGCACCAGCAGCGGCTCCAGAGCATCCACATCACGATCGGCGCGCGAGATGATGCGCCCGGCGCGCGTCTGGTCGAAGTAGCTCACCGACAGCGCCTGCACATGGGCGAATACCTTCACCCGCAGGTCGTTGAGCACGCGGATCGCCGCCCGCCCGGCAATGAACTGCGACACCCCCGCCAGCAGGAAGCGCCCCAGCCAGCTGGCCGCCAGACCCAAGCCCAGCCACAGCACCAGGCGTTCGTCCAGCAACCAGTGATCGGCGCTGGGTACCAGGCCCTTGTCGAGCAGCTCGCGCACGAACCAGGGCCGCAGAAACACCGTGAACACCAGCAGCAGTTCGATGCCGATCACTACCAGGATCTGCCGGCGAATCGGCCGCAGCAGTGGTAGCAGGCGGTGCAACATGCCACGGTCCAAGGCCTGGCGCGCCAGATGTTGTTCGATCTCGATGTCGCTGGGGGTCTTGTTGCGCGTATCAGTCATGGTCGATCCCCAGCAGGTCGCGGTAGTGGGCATTGTTCGCGCTCAGCTCGGCATGGCTGCCACTGGCGCTGATGTGGCCGTTTTCCAGCATCAGCACGCGGTCGGCCAACAGCAGGGTCGAAAGGCGGCTAGTGATCAGCAGCAAGGTCGGCCCCTGGCCTGTGCTGCCGCGCAGGCGGCGGATGTTGTGCAGCACCTGGCGCTCGCCCAGGGCGTCCAGCGCGCTGGTGGCGTCGTCCAGGCAGAGGATGTCGGGCGCGCCGAGCAGTGCCCGGGCCAGGCACAGGCGCTGGCGCTGGCCGCCGGAGAGGGTCACGCCGCGGTCGCCCAGCGGGGTGTCGAGGCCGTGGGGCAGGCGTTCGAGTACGTCCTCTGCCGCCGCCAGGCGCAGCCCTTCGCGCAGTTGTACAGGGCTGGCTTGCGGGGCCGCCAGGCGCAGGTTGGCGGCCAGGCTGTCGGAGAACAGAAAGCTTTCTTGAGGCAGTACCTGCACGCGCCGCCGCAAGGCGGCCAGGTCGAGCTCACGCACATCGTGCCAACCTGCAGCGTCACTGCCGACCAGCACAGCGCCGCCCTGCACGTCGGCCAGGCGCGGCAGCAGGCTGGCCAGCAGGCTCTTGCCGGTGCCCGTGGCGCCGACCAGTGCCACCACCTCGCCGGGCTGCAGGGTCAGCGAACAGTCATGCAGGATGTCGCGCTCACCCGCTGGCGCACCGACCCGTACCTGGGCCAGTTTCAGCCCCAGCGGCCCCGGGGGCAGGGTGGCTTGGCCGCCGACGATCGCCGGGCGCTCGTCCAGCAACTGCCAGATACGTTCGGCACTGGCACGGGCGTCGGCGAAGGTCTGCATGACCCGGCCGATGCCTTCGATACGGAACACCAGCGTGGTGGCCACTAGCAGCGAGGTGACCAGCTCGCCGATGCCCAGCGTACCCGCTGCCACACAATGGGCGCCGTACACCAGGATCCACACATGCCCCAGTGCCACCACCGCCTGTGGCAGCGGAATGCGCGAGCTGGCGTAGGCCAGGGCTGCCCGTGCGTGGCCGGTGAACACGTTCACTTGGCTGGCGAAACGCTCGATGCGCTGGCCCTCCAGACCGAATGCCTTGATCACCCGTACACCACCGATGCCTTCGGCCAGGTCCTGGCTGACCTGGTCGTAGGCGGCGCCTACCGCTCGGTCAAGGCTGACCAGGCGATCGGTCTGCACGACGAACAGCCACAGCCCGGCCCCGGTCAGCAACAGTGGCACCAGGCCGAGCAGCGGGTCGTACCCACTCAGCAGCCCCACGGCCGCCATCACCACCAGGGGTGTTTCGATGATCTGCCGCCAGAAGGTGATCAGCGCATCACGCACCTTGTCGGCGTCGCGGGTGGTGCGGGTTACCAACTCACCCATGCCGTGGCGCCAGTGGTAGCCCAGGTGCAGGCGCTGCACCTGGGTCAGGATACGTTCACGCAGGCGCGTCAGCAGGGCCTGGCTGAGCACCAGCGACAGCACCGCTGCCGCGTACTGCAGCAGGCCACGGCCCAGCGCGATGGCCAGCAGCAGCCACAGCCAGTGCCAGGCCACGGCGGCGTCCAGGCCGCCATCAGCCAGGCGCACCACGGCACGGCCGGCGCTGACATCGTCCACGGCGTGGCCGATCAGCCATTGCTGCCAGACCAGGCCAAGGTTGCCAGCGATGTACAACGTGGTGACAAGCGCAAAGCGCCAGGGCATTTCACGATAAATGGCCAAGGCACGAAGAAGCGGATGATTCATGAAAAGGCTCGATCAAAAGCGACACGGCCCCTGTAGGAGCGGCCTTGCGTCGCGATGGGGGCGCAAAGCGCCCCCCCGGGTTCATAAGCTCAACGGCGCGTCGCGCCCTGCGCTTCCTTGGCATTGAGCACAGCGGTGTACTCCCCCGGATCGGCACCATTGAGGTAATAGTTACCCACGTTATGCAGCCGCCAGCGAATCGGGTCATGGGTGGTATGCACCCGCGCGTTTCGCCAGAATCGGTCAAGGTTCCACTTGCTCAACGAAGCACTGGCCCCCAGCAGCGAAAACAGGTCGCTGGCGATCTTCAGCGACGCGCCATCGGAATGCGCACGGGCAGTCGCCACCGAGAGAATCAGCTCGTCCTGCAGGGCCTTGTCCTCCGGGTCACGCTCATGCGCGTCGAACACCCGCGCAGCATCACGCAGCACTGACTCGGCCCCGCGCAGGGCCACCGCGTACTCGCCTATCTGGCGAATGACATGCGGCTCGTCGCTGGCGCGCTCGACGCCACTTTCCACCCAGGCCCGCGCATGCTCGCGCAGGTAGTCGACGCCCGCCTGCAGCGCGCCGGCCGCGATGCCGGTGTCGATGGCCGCGTGGAGAATCTGCGGGAAGGTCAGGCCGGTGCGCTTCATCGGGCCGCTGCGCCGCGACAGGTAGCGCTCGTCGAGCACGATTTCGTCGAAGTTCACCGTGCCGCTCACCGAGTTCTGCTGGCCGAAGGCCTGCCAGTCGTCGACCAGGGTCAGCCCGGGAGTGTCGCGGTGCAGCAGGACACCAACGCCGCCGTCCTCGCTGGCGGCGGTCAGCGAAATCCAGTCGGCGAGGTAAGAACCGGTGGAGTAGAACTTGCTGCCATTGAGCACCAGCTTGCCATCGGCGCGGCGCTCGACGCGGGTCTTGAGGGCGAACTTGTTCTTGCCGCCGACCTCGGCCAGGGCATTGCCAAAGCGCTTGCCGGCCAGCACGTCGGCGATCAGGCGGTCACGTACTTCGCTGGCGTAGCCGGTGAAAATGCCGCGCAGCATCACGTTGTGAATCTGCAGCAACTGGCCGACGCCGCCATCGGCAATGGAGATCAGGCGCACGGTTTCGACGAGGGTTTGCACCGAGGCACCCAGGCCGCCGAATTCGGCCGGTACGCCAATGGCGGTGAGGCCGCTGCTGGACAGCAGTTCGGCCTGGCGGCGCGGCAGTTGGCCGTTGTTGGCCGGGTCGGCGGCGAGTACCGCGATCTGTGCGGCGACCTCGCGGGCAGCAGCGATGGCTTCGGCCTCGCTGGTCAAGCGGTGGGTGGGGCTGGGTTCTATGGCGCTCATGGAAAGGTCTCGGTTTGCTTGAGGGGCCAGTGCGCCTGCTGCGCGGGCAAACCTGCCCCACAGGGCGTGCACGGCCCCTGTGGGGGCGGTTTACCCGCGAATGGCTACACCGCGGTCAAATGCCCTTGAGCAATATCTTTGCCACCCCTCGCCAGGCCCCATTCCACGTGGCCCTCGCCAGCTTTTGCTGCCCCAGCAGCAGTGCCCCTGCTGGTCTGGCAGCAGCCCGCCCGCAATCCTGCTCCGTGCCCAGCAGCCAGGGCCTGCGAGCGACTACGAGTTCCGCGTAAATCAAGGCCTCCAGCGGTTGGCACGCACGCTGCAATGGGGCTTTCACGACGCCCAAGGAGCCACCCCATGACACGTGCTACTGCCGCAACGCAAACCGACGACCCTACCGCCCTGGACCGCATCTGGTTCACCCGCTGCCCTGTGCCCACCGCCTCGGGCATTGCCTACAAGCTTGGCTGGCTGGACGAAGAGTTCGCCCGTGACGGTTTGCCGGTCTCGACCCTGCAAGAGGCCCGTCAGCTCGGCCACCACCATTACGATCACCAGCTGCCAGGGCTGTTTCGCGAAGGCGGTAACGTGCCGGCACTGGCCGCCCGTGCCGCCGGTTCGCCAAGCCGGCTGATCGGCCTGACCTGGATCGAAGAATGGCAGACCATCCTGGTGCGCCCCGACGCAGGCATCCGCAGCGCCGCCGACCTGCGCGGCAAGCGCCTGGCCCTGCCGGCCTGGGGCGACAGCCGCCCCGGCAGCATTGCCCGCGCCATGAGCCTGCAGGGCTACAAAGGCGCCCTGGCCTCGGCCGGCCTGCAGCTGGATGACGTGCAACTGGTGGAGGTGGCGCTGCTCGACCAGGCGAGCGCCGCTACCCCGCAACTGGGCCTGCAGCGCCTGTGGTCTGGCCTTGATTACCTGGTGCGCGGCGAAGTCGACGCCGTCTACGTGAAGGGCGCGGCAGCTGCCGATGCGGCGCGGCGCCTGGGCCTGGTGGTGGGCGTCGACCTCGACCTGCTGCCCGACCCGCGCCACCGCATCAACAACGGTACGCCCAGGCCGATCACCGTGCACCAGAGCCTGCTCGACAACCATTTCGACCTGGTCGCGCGCTTCCTCGCCCAGACCTTGCGCGCTGCCGAGTGGGCCGCGGGCAACCGCGAGGCACTGAACCGCTTCCTCGAAGACGAAACCCGCGCCGGTAGCCAGGGTGTGGCCGACGCCTACCGCGGGGCCTTCCACACCACCTTGGCGCCGGACCTGTCCGAGCAACGCCTGGCCTTCCTCGGCAGGCAAAAAGACTTTCTGTACCTGCATGGCTTCCTGGAAGCCGATTTCAGCCTCGCCGACTGGGTCGACCCACGGCCCCTGCAAGCTGCCCATGAACTGCTGGCCCAGCGCCGCGCCTGACCTTGCACTAGCACCCGGAGATTGAACATGACCGTACTGATCAACGAACGCCCCGTCACTGCCGAACTGCAAGCCTTCATCGACCAGGTGGTGGCTGAAGCCGAAGCTGCGTTTACCGTGTTCCGCGAGACCAACACCATCACCGCCAATGGCACGGTCGGTTTCATCGAGCGCGTGCCCGGTGAAGAGCTGCTGGTGTCGGTGAACTACGGCGGCCCCTGGAACCACCGCAAGCCGCTGCAGGCCACCGTGACCGACTTCTCTGGCAACGTCATCGTCGGCAAGGGCAAAGGCGGCCTGGGCCGCTACACCAAACTGTTCCACACGCACCCTGACATCACCACGGTCTCGCATGTGCACAGCCCTTACCTCGGCGCCTGGGCCCAGACCCACCGCACCTTGCCGTTCCACTATGTGCCGGTGCAGCGCTATCAGCTGGCCAGGGAGTTGCCGGTGTACATCGACCGGCGTCAGGCCGAGGTGGACTTCATCCTCGACAAGATTGCCGAAAACCCGTTCAACCTGGCCATTCTGGAAGCCAACGGCGGCTCCACCGTGTGGGGCAAGCAGGGGCTGCGGGCAACGGCCGAGTTCATCTTGTTGCTGGAGGAGGGCGCGCAGATTCAGTTGCTGGCTGATGCACTGGGCGGCTCGCGGCCCTATGGCCCTGGGGTGCTGACCCAGCAGTGGAAGATGAGTGGGTTGTATGAGCGCGCAACCGAACTGGGGCTGGTGCCAGGCATCGATCGGCGTAGCTGATGCGATAGCTGGGGCTGCATAGCAGCCCCCCAAGGCCTACTCACCCGCTCAAGGAACAGCCCCATGGCAGTAAAAATTCTCTGGTACCTCACCACCCCCGACGGCCCCTATCCCTGGGAGCCAGAAGGCCGCTGGAACACCGATTTCGAGCACCTCAAGCAACTGGCCATCGCGGCTGATCGCCTGGGCTTCTACGGCTCGCTGCTCGGCTCCAGCCCCAACGAAAGCCTCGCGGTGTCGGCCGCCCTGATCGATGCCACATCGCGGCTGCGCTTCCTGGTCGCCCAGCACCCAGGCGAACTGTCACCTGCGGTACTGGCCAAGTGGGCACTCACTTTCGACCAGTTCTCCAACGGCCGCCTGCTGTTCAATGTGGTCAATGGCAACGACGCAGGCCTGGCCACACTGGGCGTACATTACCCGCACGATGAACGCTACGACTTCAGCCTGGAATACTGGCGCGCGTTCCAGGGCTTCTACGCCGGCGAAACCGCGGGCTACCACGGGCGCTACGTCAAGCTCTCGCCACGTGCGCCAGCGGCGGCCAGCCACCCGCTGGGCGGCTGGCACCCCCCTAGGCAGAAACCCGGCATCCCGCTGTGGGGCGCAGGCACTTCAGCGCCGGGCGTAGCCCATTCGGTGCAGTTGCTCGACGTCTACCTGAGCTTCGCCGATACCCCGCAAAAACTCGGCGACAAGTTCCGCCGGGTGGCGGCAGAAGCCGCAAAAATCGGCCGCGAGCTGACCTATGGCACGCGCCTGCAAATCATCGTGCGCGAGACCGAAGAAGAAGCCTGGGCCCATGCCGAGCGGCTGCTGCAGCGCACCTCGCTGGCCACCGCCCGGGCGGCCATCGAGCGCCAGCTGCCGGCGGGGCAGACCCTGGACAGCTATGTCAGCGACGACCCGCGCATCCAGCGCAACCTTGACAGCATTCGCGCCGGGCGCCTGCCCACCGCCCGTGAGCTGGAAATCCACCCCAACGTCTGGCTGGGCCCCAGCCTGTTCGGTTTCAACCTGCTGGGCCCGGCTGCCGGCACCTACCTGGTTGGCAGCGCCGAACAGGTGGCCGCGCGGATCCGCGAATACGAAGCCCAGGGCACCTCGGCGTTCATCCTGTCGGGCTTCCCGCTGATCGACGAAGCCCACCGGGTGGCAGACCTGCTGTTCCCGCTGCTCGACCTGGACCATGGTTTCGAAGTGCCGCGCCTCGGCGCCCAGGCCAAACCGACTGTGGCGCAACCGGCGTAAGGAGAGGGTGATGAGTGAGCTGTTTTCGCGCCGGGTGTTTCTCGGCAACAGCCTGGCCGTGGGGGGAGGCTTGCTGCTCGGTGGCGGGCTGCTCAGCGGCTGCGACGGCGGCGCGCCTGCGGCAACGGCTGGCGCCGCCGCATTGGCGGCCACGCCGGTGCACGGTGGGCGTTTGCGCGTGGGCATCATCGACGGTGACCAGGCCGGCAACCTCGATGCTCACAAACCGGTGGGCGGCGGGATCATCCGCGGCTGGGCGCTGTACGCCAAGTTCTGGGAATGGAACCCGGATGTCAGCACGCGCCTGGCCCTGGCCGAATTCGCCGAACCGAATGCCGATGCCAGCGCCTGGACCATCCGCATCAAGCCGGGGCTGGAGTTCCACCATGGCAAGAGCATCACGGCCGACGACATGCTGTTCTCGATCCTGCGCCTGACCGACCCGCAGTTGGCGTCGCCGTTTGCCGGGCTGGTCGGTGCCATCGACCGCCAGGCGCTGCGCAAAGTCGACCCTCGCACCCTCGAGATCCGCTTCAAACACGGGCAGAGTTTCTACCCGCTGGATGAAACGCTGATCAGCTTCGGCGGCATCGTGCCCACCGACTACCACCCAGTGACCAACCCGGTCGGGGCGGGGCCTTACAAGCTGAAAAGCTTCATCCCCGGGCAGCGCTCGCTCTACACCCGCTTCGAAAACTACTACAAGCCCAACCGCCCCTATGCCGATGAGCTGGAAATCATCGAATTCAAGGACCAGGTCTCGCGGGCCGCCGCCTTGCGTGCCGGGCAATTGGACGTGGCCAGCGGGGTGCAGGCCGAGCACAGCGCCTTGCTCAAGGCCGACCCGCGCCTGCGCCTGTACGCCTCGCCCAGCACGTCGTTCACCGGCTTCAACCTGAACCTGGCCAAGGCACCCTTCCAGGATGTGCGCGTGCGCCAGGCGTTCCGCCTGCTCGCCGACCGCCAGGAACTGGTAGCGCGCGGGCTCAATGGCTTCGGCCGCATCGCCAACGACCTGTATTCGCCCCACGACCCGACCTACAACCATGCGCTCGCCCAGCGCCCCTACGACCTCGATCAGGCCCGTTCGCTGCTGCGCCAGGCCGGGCAGGACGACTTGCGCGTCGAGCTGACCACCACGCCAGGCCCCGGCGTGAATGCCGCCCTGGTGTTTGCCCAGCAAGTACAGAAGGCGGGCGTTCAGGTCAAGGTCGACCAGGTCGATGGCTCGGTATTCAACGGCCCGCAGCGCGAGCAGTGGCAGCTGTCGCCGGGGTCGACGCCGGCCCGCGGCTTCCTCGCCTCGGCGTTGCACAACGATGCCCCGCAGGCCATCTACAACCGCAGCAACTTCCATGACCCTCGCTTTACCGAACTGTTCCACCAGGCCCTGGCCCAACCGGATCTTGAGCGGCGTAAAGCGCTGGTGCACGAGGCCCAGGTGATCCAGCACGAACGCGGCGGCCTGTTGATCTGGGGCTTTTCCGACGTGCTCGATGCGGCGTCCGCCAAGGTGGGTGGGCTTGCCCCGGAACAGACCACTTTCGCCTCCTGGCGCTTCGATGAACTCTGGTTGAACCATGCCTGATCACGCTCACCGTTCCCCACGTACGCCGGCCTGGCTGGCCTGGTTCATAGGCCGTCTGGGCTACGGCCTGCTGACCGCGTGGGTCATCAGCCTGGTGGTGTTCATCGCCACCCAGGCGCTGCCCTCGGACCCGGCGCGGGTCATTCTTGGCCCCGATGCGCCGCTGCACAGCATCCTGACCTTGCAGCAGCAACTGGGCCTCGATCAGCCGATCCTGGTCCAGTACCTGCGTTGGATGGGCGCGGCGCTGCGCGGTGACCTGGGTATTTCGCTGGACTCACAGGTGCCCGTGGCGCAGCTGCTGTTCGGTCGTCTTGGTCATACCTTGGCACTGCTGGCCGGCGTGCTGGCGCTGGTGGTGCCGCTGGCACTCACCCTCGGCGTGAGCCTGGCCTTGCGGCGTGATCGTCCGCTGGACCGCTGGGGCTTGTCGGCATTGATCCTGTTGAAGGCCACGCCGAGCTTTCTGCTGGCCGTCGGCCTGGTGCTGCTGTTTTCCATGCCTGGCATGGGTTGGCTACCGGCGGTGTCGATCCTTGACCCGCAACTGCCCCTGTGGCGGCAGCTGCCGTCGCTGGTGCTGCCGGTGGTTGCCCTGAGTTTGTCGGCGCTGCCGTACCTGACGCGGATGGTGCGTGCCTCGATGATCGAGGCGCTGGAGTCCGATTATGTGGTTGCCGCCCGCCTGCGCGGCATACCGGAGCGGCTTATCGTCTGGCGCCATACCTTGCCCAACGCCCTGACCCCGGCGATCCAGGGCGTGGCGCTGACCCTGCGCACGCTGGTAGGCGGCGCGCTGCTGGCCGAGGTGATCTTCAGCTACCCCGGTATCGGCACCGCCCTCAATGCGGCGATCCAGATGCGCGACTTGCCGATGATCCAGGGCGTGGTGCTGGTCATCACCCTGGCCGTGGTGCTGATCAACCTGCTGGCGGATCTGCTCACCGTTCTGCTCACCCCCAAATTGCGCACCGCGCGCCGGGTCAAGATGATCCGCCGTAACCGGCGCGGCATCCGCCCCTGGTGGCGGCGCGCACGCAGCACACCTGCCCAGGAGGCTACTCATGACTGACGCACGCTGGCTGGCCGACCCGCAGGTGCGGCGCGGCGCCGTGATTACCTCGTGGGTGGTGCTGGTGGCTGTACTTGGCCCCTGGCTCGCGCCCCATGCCCCCACGGCCATGGTCGGGCCGGTGTATGGCCCGCCGACTGCCGGTGCGCCGTTGGGGCATGATTTTCTTGGCCACGACTTGCTGTCACGCCTGCTCAGCGGCGGCGTGTCGGTGCTGTGGATGTCGGTGGCGGCGGCCACCCTGGCGTTGCTGGTCGGGGGTAGCCTGGGCCTGTTGGCCGGGTTCTCGCGCCGTCGGCTGGACCAGGCGATCAGCTGGGCGGCGGATGTCTCGTTGGCCTTCCCGGACCTGATCCTGGTGCTGCTGATCGTGTCGATGCTTGGCCGTGCACCGTGGCTGATTGTGCTGACCGTGGCCATCGCCTTCACCCCCGGGGTCATCCGCCTTGCGCGTGGCAGTGCGGTGGCGGTGGCAGGTCAGGAGTTTGTCGAGGCCGCGCAGATGATGGGCTACTCCCGCTGGCGCATCCTGTTCAACGAAATCCTGCCGAACATTCTTACGCCGCTGCTGGTGCACTTCGGCAACATGTTGACCTGGGCGGTGGGCATGCTCTCGGGCTTGAGCTTCCTGGGCTACGGCGTAGCGCCGCCTGCGGCCGATTGGGGCCTGATGATCAACGAGAACCAGGCCGGCCTGCTGGTCCAGCCCTTGGCGGTGCTGGCGCCGGCACTGCTGATTGCCGTGTTCGCCTATGGCACCAATATCCTGGCCGAGGGTATCGGCCGGGTCAGTGCACGTATCGGGGAGAAGCAGCCATGACGGCGGCGGTGAAGATTGCCAGCGACGTGTTGCAGGTCAGTGACCTGCGGGTGGAGCTGGCCGGGCAGGTGGATGTGCTGGCCGATGTCTCGTTCAGCCTGGCAGCGGGTGAAATCGTTGGGCTGGTGGGCGAGTCCGGTTCGGGCAAGACCACCCTGGCCACCGCCTTGTTGCGCCATGCGCGGCAGGGTGCGCGGATTACCGGTGGGCACATTGCGGTGGCCGGGCAGGCGGTGCTCGAACTCGAGGGCGAGGCCCTGCGCCTGGCGCGCGGCGGGTTGGTCGGCTACGTCGCCCAGGACCCGGCCACCGCGCTGAACCCGGCCCTGCGCATTGGCGCATTGCTGCGCGAAACCGTGCTGGCGCATTTGCCGAAATTGCCGGGCGATGCAGTGCAGCAGCGTATCCAGGAGACCCTGGTCGATGTCGGCTTGCCGGATGATGCGGCCTTCCTGCGGCGTTTCCCCCACCAGTTGTCCGGTGGGCAGCAGCAGCGGGTGATGCTGGCACTGGCGTTTGTGCTGCGGCCGAGGCTGATCGTGCTCGACGAGCCCACCACGGCGCTGGACGTCAGCACCCAGGCGCATGTGCTGGACACCCTCAAGCGCCTGTGCCGAGGCCATGGTGTGGCGGCGCTGTACGTGACCCACGACCTGGCCGTGGTCCGTGACCTGGTCGACCGGGTGATGGTGATGTATGCCGGCCGGCTGGTTGAAGTGACGGGCCGCGAGAGGTTGTTCAGCGCCCCGGCGCACCCCTACACCCGCGCCTTGCTCGCGGCGATCCCTGACATTGCCCGGCGTCAGCCGCTGCAAGCCATCGCCGGGCACGCACCGGCACCGGGGCAGCGGCCTGCGGGCTGTGCCTTCGCCCCGCGCTGTGCCCGGCGGCGTGCCGAGTGTGCGGTGATAGAACCTTCGCTGTCGGCGCTCGACGCGGGTCATCAGGTCGCCTGCCTGGTGCCGCACCGTGAGGTATTGCCCCGTGGCGACGTCGCTGTCGAGTCGGTTACGGCGCCGGGTGAAGGTGTGTTGCTGGAGGTCCAGGGGCTGGATGTGGCGTACGACCGCCAGGTGCTGTTCGATGTGTCTTTGCAGGTGGCGCCAGGCGAGTGCCTGGCGCTGGTGGGCGAGTCCGGTTCGGGCAAGACCAGCCTGGCCAGGGCCATCGCCGGGTTGGGCGAGAACGTGCAGGGCCAACTACGCTATGGCGGCGAGCCGTTGGCGTTTTCGGCGCGTCAGCGTGATGCGCGGCTGCGTCACCAGATACAGTATGTGTTTCAGAACCCTTACCGGGCCTTGAACCCATGCCAGACGATCGCGCAAACCCTCAGCGCGCCGTTGGCGCATTTTTTTGGTGTACGCGGTGATGAGGCGCATCGCCGGGTCGAGGCGGTGCTGGCGCGGGTGTCGCTGCCGGCGCGTGTGGCAGGCCTGTACCCGCAGAGTTTGTCGGGTGGCGAGCGGCAGCGCGTGGCGATTGCCCGTGCGCTGATCTGCGAGCCGCGGTTGTTGGTTTGCGATGAGATCACCTCGGCGCTGGATGTGTCTGTGCAGGCATCGATTCTGGCGTTGCTGCGGGGGTTGCAGGGGGAGGGGCTGGCGGTGTTGTTTGTGACCCATGACCTTGGGGTGGTGCGGGCGATTGCTGATCGGGTGCTGGTGTTGCGGCGGGGGCGGGTGGTGGAGGAGGGGTCTGTGGAGCAGGTGCTTGGGTGGCCGGTTGATGATTACACCCGAACGTTGGTGGCGCATTCGCCTCGGTTGCATTTGGGGGGGTAGGGGCATGGCTTGGTGCTTTTGGCGCCTGTGAGATCGAGCGCCGCCCGCGCGGCGCTTCGCGGCGCAAGGCCGCTCCCACATTTGTTTCGGGCCAGTTATGTCTGAAGCATTGGCGCGCGGCCCCTTGGCGCCCGCCTCGATATAGCGTCGTACAGACAAGGGGGCGCGCGCCTATATAACAGGACTCACTGGCCCGAAACAAATGTGGGAGCGGCCTTGCGCCGCGAAGCGCCGCGCGGGCGGCGCTCGATCTCAAAACCACCCAATGCATCAAGGCGAGCACCTCTGCGCCCTCAGCCACACCCCAGGCGGTCCACAAGCTTTCCCATTACGCTAAGATGGCCGCCCACGTCTCTGGAAACTGCCTGGATGAGCAAGCCCGGTCAATTGGTGCTGGTTACGCTACGCAAGATGATCGCCTCCGGCGAGCTGGCCGCCGGCGAGCGTCTGATGGAAATCCCCACCGCCGAACGCTTCGGTGTTTCGCGCATGCCGGTGCGCATGGCATTCCGCACCCTTGAGCAGGAAGGTTTGCTGGTGCGCTTTGGCGGGCGTGGGTTTCAGGTGCGTTCGGTCAGCGCAGACGACATCGCCGGCGCAGTCGAGGTTCGCGGTGTGCTCGAAGGCCTGGCCGCCCGCCAGGCGGCAGAGCGTGGCCTGTCGCACGAAGCACAAGAGGCGCTGCAGCGCTGCCTGGTCGAAGGCGACCAGCTGTTCGGCAAAGGCTTCGTCACCGAAGAGGACCTGCAGGCCTACCATGACCTCAACATGCGCTTCCACCAGGTGATCGTCGAAGCCAGCCACAACCCGGCGATCGCCGATGCCCTGGCGCGCAATGACCACCTGCCGTTCGCCTCGGTCACCGCCCTGGCAGTGGACCGCCATGACCTGGCGCGTGAATACCGGCGATTCAACTACGCCCACATGCAGCACCATTCGGTGTTCGATGCCCTGGTCAGCAGGCAGGGTGCCCGCGCCGAAGCCATCATGCGCGAGCACGCCAATGCCACCTTGCGTTATGCCGAGACCTTCGGCGCGGCAACGGCCGACGCGCGCATGAAGGTCATCCTGCCCTCGGCGTGAGGCCCCTCAGAGGTCAAGCACCAGCAGCGGGGTTTTCGACCGCGAGCAGCAGGGCGTGAACTGATCGTTCAGGGCCTGCTCCTGCTCCGTGAGGAACAGGTCGCGATGTTCGGGCGTGCCGGACAGGACGCGTGTCAGGCAGGTGCCGCAGATGCCTTGTTCGCATGACATGGCGATCGCGATGCCGTGCTGTTCAAGCACGTGCACCACGCTCTGGTCGGCGGGCACCTCGAACACCTGGCCGGTGCTGTTCAGCTGGACCGAGAAGCTGCCATCGCCCTGGGTATCGACCGGCGCGGCGGCAAAGTATTCGCGGTGCAGGCACGCCTCCTGCCAGCCCTGCGCCTTGGCGCTTTCCAGCACGTGCTGCATGAACCCGCCCGGGCCGCACACATACAGGTGCACATCGGCTTGCGGGTTGGCCAACACCTGGGCGATGTCCAGCGCGGTCTCGGGTTGCTCGTCGAAATGCACGAACAGGCGATCGGCAAAGGCGGCGCCGCGCATACGCTCGATGAAGGCTGCGCGTTCGCTGGAGCGGGCGCAGTAATGCAGTTCGAAATCCGCGCCGCTGGCGGCCAGCTGCTCAGCCATGCACAGGATCGGGGTGATGCCGATACCGCCTGCGAACAACAGGCTGCGGCGGGCGCCCTGGGCCAGTGGGAACAGGTTGCGCGGTGCGCTGATACGCAGGCGGGCGCCGTTGTGGATCTGCTCGTGCAAGCTGCGCGAACCGCCGCGTGAGGCGGGGTCTTTGAGCACGCCGATCAGGTAGCGGTGGCGTTCTTCGGGGTGGTTGCACAGCGAGTACTGGCGAACCAGCCCTTCAGGCAGGTGCACATCAATGTGTGCCCCGGCGCTGAAGGGCGGCAGCAGGCTGCCATCGACGGCGGCCAGTTCGAAGCTGCAGATGTCTTGTGCTTCGTCGTTACGGGAAACCACTACGGCATCGATCATGTCCGTTCCTCGTCAGGCTGGGCTTGCGCTGGTCGCGATCAGTTCGGCTTGGGGCATGCGCTCGTTGGCGATCAGGCGCTCGAGGATCTTGCGCGACTGCACGCCACCGGCATCGATGTTGAGCTTGAGCAGGTTGCGCTGGGGGTAGGCGAGCAGGTTCTGCTGCTGGCGTTCGAGCATTTCCAGGTCTTCACTGAAGATCTTGCCCTGGCCCTCGCGGATGTTTGCAGTCAGCGCTTGGTCCTGCGCAGCGAAGTTGCGGGCCATGCCCCAGAAGTACCAGATCGAGGTGTCGGTTTCGGGGGTGATGAAGTCGACCACGATGCTGGATGCCTTGTGCTGCGCGTCGGCGTGATAGCCACCTTTGCCCGCGTGGGCCACGCCGACTTCGATCAGCACATGGCTGGGCGGGGTGAAGCGGCAGATCTGCCAGCGGTCCACCGGTACATCGTCGGCCAGCCCGTTGCCGCGCAGGGCCATGCGCCAGAACGGCGGTGCCATGATGTTTTCCATGTGCCGTGCAGTCACCACTTCATCGCCGGTGACGGTGGTCACGGGCGGTACTTCATCGATTTCCTTCTGGCCGATGCTGGAGGCGTGCACGTAGGTTTCATGGGTCAGGTCCATGAGGTTGTCGATCATCAGGCGGTAGTCGCAGCCGATGTGGAACAACCCGCCGCCATAGGCCCAGTCATCGTTTACCGCCCATTCCAGATGGAGGATCAGGCTTGGGTCTGCCTGTGCCTGGTCGCCCGGCCAGACCCAGATGAAGCCATAGCGCTCGACCACGGCGAAAGTCTTGTTGCAGGGGAAGCCCCTGACCCGTTGGCCTGGCATCTCGACAGTCTTGCCGTCGCAGCCCATTACCAAACCGTGGTAGCCACACACCAGGTTGCCGTTTTCGACATAGCCCAACGACAGTGGCGCGCCGCGGTGCGGGCAAAAATCTTCCACCGCCGCCACCCGGTTCTCGTGGCCTCTGTAGAACACGATCTTTTCCCCGCAGATTTGCCGGCCCAACGGCTTGTCGGCGATTTCGTCAGGGGTGCAGGCGACATACCAAGTGTTTCTCGGGTACATGAGGCTCTCCGGAGTAGCGATTGTTTTTATTTAATGGATCCATTAAACAGGGCGCCTGATGGTTTGGTCAAATTAATAAGTCCGTAATTCGCCGTATTTTGGGCGATTATCGAACCTTGATGGGCTTGGCTTGTTTTTTATGGATCCATTAGCTCGTTGCCTGGCTGTTGTAGTGCCTGGCTGTGCTATTCCTAAGGGGGCACTCAGCCACCGCTTGCGAGGTGGCGCCACGAGGAACACTCCCGATGCTGGTGGTCGAGCAACTGCACAAGTCGTTCATCACGCCCCAAGGCCCGCTGCCGGTGCTGCAGGGCATCGACCTGTGCCTGGCGCGCGGCAGCAGCGTGGCGCTGATGGGGGAGTCCGGCAGTGGCAAGAGCACGTTGCTGCACCTGATTGCCGGGCTGGACCGTGCCGACAGTGGGCGCATCCTGATTGACGGTGAACCGCTCGATAGCCGCTCGGAATCGTCCCTGGCGCGCTGGCGACGCGAAGGCATCGGCCTGGTGTTTCAGCAGTACAACCTGATCAGCAGCCTGGATGTGGGGGCGAACCTTGCTTTTCAGGCACGGCTTGCCGGCCGGCATGATCGGCCTTGGCTGGGGTACCTGGCTGCGCGTCTGGGCCTGGCCGAGCTGTTGACGCGTTACCCCGAGCAGTTGTCCGGCGGCCAGCAGCAGCGGGTTGCCATCGGCCGCGCCCTGGCGGCTCGCCCCGCATGGGTGCTGGCCGACGAGCCCACCGGCAGCCTGGACGAAGCCAGCAGCGACGAGGTGCTGGGCCTGTTCCTGCAACTGGTGGCCGAGGCCGGCAGCAGTGTCTTGATGGTGACCCACAGCCAGCGCCTGGCAGCGCGGTTGGCGCATTGCTGCTACTTGCAAGCTGGCCGTGTGCGCGACGAGCACGGCCCATGAACCCGCTGATGCTCACCTTGCGGGCGCTGTTGAGCCATTGGCAGCGTCATCGCGTGCAGTGCTTCAGCATTTTTACCGGCTTGTGGCTGGCCACTGCGCTATGGACCGGTGTCCAGGCGCTCAACACCCAGGCGCGCAGCGACTATGCGCGCGCCAGTGCGGTGTTGGCGGGGCCGCTGCAAGCGCAGTTGGTGCCGCGTGAGGGGGAGCGGTTCGATCAGGCGCTGTACCTGCAATTGCGCCAGTTGGGCTGGCCGGTTGCCCCGGTGCTGGAAGGGCGGTTGCGGTTTGCCGGGGAGCAGCCCGTGAGTGTTCGGCTGGTGGGCATCGAGCCGCTGAGCCTGCCATCGACCACCGCCGTTGCCGGTGTGCGGGCGGCAGACTTCGATCTGCAGGCCTTTATTGGTACGCCCGGGCAAGCCTGGGTAGGGCAGGATACGTTGCGCCAGTTGGGCAAGGCCGTTACCGACCAGGCCGTGAGCAGTGAGGGGCAGGTGCTGCCGCCTTTTGTGCTCAAGCCGGAGCTGGCGCCAGGCGTGATCGTGGTCGACATCGGCCATGCCCAAGCCTTGCTGCAGGCGCCTGGGCGGCTGTCGCGGCTGTTGCTGACGGGGCCTGTCGAGCCACTGCCTGCAGATATTGCCGCGCAGCTCGAACTGCAACCCCCCAGTGACGACGGTGGCTTGCAGCGGCTGACCGAAAGCTTTCACCTGAACCTGACGGCCCTCGGCCTGTTGGCGTTCGTGGTCGGGCTGTTTATCGCGCATGCCGCCATTGGCCTGGCACTGGAGCAACGCCGCAACCTGATCAGAAGCCTGCGTGCCTGTGGCGTCAGCTTGCACAGCCTGTTGTTTGGGTTGGCCTTGGAGCTGGGGCTGTTCGCCGTGCTGGGCGGTCTGGCCGGGGTGGCCAGCGGCTATGGGCTGGCGGCGCTGCTGCTGCCGGACTTCGCAGCCAGCTTGCGTGGCCTGTATGGCGCCCAAGTTGGCGCAGCGTTGCACCTGCCAGCGTGGTGGTGGTTGGCGGGGGTGCTGGTGAGTGTGCTGGGGGCGCTGCTGGCCGGGGTCGGCAGTGTGCTGCAGGCCGCCCGCCTGCCGTTGCTGGCGCTTGCGCAACCCCAGGCCTGGCGGCTGGCACAAGGCCGTTGGTTGAGGCGCCAGCGCTGGCTGGCGGTGTTTTTGCTGCTGGTGATGCTGGGCGGTTGGCAACTGGGCCAGGGCCTGGTCAGTGCATTTGTCACGGTGGCGGCACTGCTGCTGGCTTCGGCACTGGTGTTGCCAGCCTTGCTAGACGGTGTATTGGCCTGGGCCGCGCGCGGGCGCCGTCGGCCCCTGTCGCAGTGGTTCATCGCCGATAGCCGCCAACAGTTGCCCGCGTTGAGCCTGGCGTTGATGGCCTTGCTGCTTGCGCTGGCCGCCAGTGTCGGCGTGGGCAGCATGACCGAGGGCTTTCGCAAGACCTTTGTTGGCTGGCTTGACCTGCGCTTGGCCGCCGATCTCTACGTGACGCCCCGGGATACTGCGCAAGGTGAGCAGATGTACCAATGGCTCCAGCAGCAACCTGCGGCCAAGGTGGTACTGCCAGGCTGGCGTGTGGAAACGCGCCTGCAGGGTTGGCCGGTGCAGGTGCAGGGGGTTGTCGACCACCCGGCCTACCGCAGCCGCTGGCCCTTGCTGGAGCAGCACGCGCAGGCCTGGCAGCAATTGGCACAGGGCAAGGGAGTAATGCTCAGCGAGCAGTTGGCCCGCCGCCTCGGCCTGGGCGTGGGCGATACCCTGGCACTGGCAACCGATGGCGCGCCGCCCATGACGGTGGTGGGGGTGTATGCCGATTACGGCAACCCCAAGGGGCATGTGCTGGTCAATGCCGACTGGCTGCGCAAGCACTGGCCGCAGGCAACGCTGACCGGCCTGAGCCTGGATAGCGCCCCCGCGAACGTGCCGGCCCTCAAGGCCGCGCTGCAGCAGCGTTTTGCCCTGGACGACAGCCGCGTGGTCGAGCAGTCGCGCTTGAAGGGTTGGTCGACTGACGTGTTCAACCGCACCTTCGCCGCCACCGCTGCCCTCAACAGCCTCACGCTGGGTGTTGCTGGCGTGGCCATGTTCATCAACCTGCTGACCCTGGGCCAGAGCCGCTTGGGCCAGCTGGCGCCGCTTTGGGCGCTGGGGGTGCGCCGCAGGCAACTGGTCTGGCTGAGCTTGGGCCAGACGCTGATGCTGAGCAGCCTCACCGTGCTGCTGGCGATCCCGGTAGGGGTTTTGCTGGCGTGGTGCCTGGTGGCGGTGGTGAACGTGCAGGCGTTCGGCTGGCGATTGCCGCTGTATGTCTTCCCTGCGCAACTGATGCAACTGGCCGTGCTGGGCATCCTGACCAGCCTGCTGGCCAGCGCCTGGCCGTTGTGGCAACTGGCGCGGCGCCAGCCAAGCGATTTGTTGAGGCAGTTTGCCGATGAAACGTAGCGCGTCTGTGCTGTTGTGCCTGTTGCTGTGCGGGTGTGATGAGCCTGCGCCCGATAGCTTTGCCGGGCTGGGGCAGCAGGTTAGCGGGTTCAGCCAGGTGACGCGTGATCACCCCTTGGTGTTCCCGCGTGATCACGGGGCCCACGATGGTTTTCGCATCGAGTGGTGGTACGTCACCGCGAACCTCAAGGATAGCCAGGGCCGTGACTGGGGGGCGCAGTGGACGCTGTTCCGTTCGGCGCTGCGCCCAGGGGCCGAGACCCGCGACTGGAACAGCCCAAACCTGTGGATGGGGCACGCGGCCCTGACCGGGCCAGGTGGGCATCGTTCTGGCGAGACCTTGGCGCGCGGCGGTGTCGGCCAGGCAGGCGTGGTGGCCGAGCCGTTCCGGGCTTGGATCAATGACTGGTCATTGCAGGGGCACGAGGGTATCGCGGGGTTGCAGATGAAGGCAGCTGGTGAAGGCTTTCGCTACGACCTGAGCCTGCGCAGTGACAGGCCGCTGGTGTTGCACGGCAGCCAGGGTTACAGCGAAAAGTCGGGCAAGGGGCAAGCTTCGTATTACTACAGTCAGCCGTTTTATCGGGTCAGTGGTGAGGTAGAGCGTGATGGCCAGTGCATTGCGGTGACCGGCCAGGCCTGGCTTGACCGGGAATGGAGCAGCCAGCCGCTGGCTGCCGGGCAGACGGGGTGGGACTGGTTTTCACTGCACCTGGACAGTGGTGCGAAGCTGATGCTGTTCCAGGTGCGCGACACCGGGGGATTGCCGTACCGGGCGGGGACGTGGGTCAGCCCGCAGGGGGAGGTGGTGGCGCTGCGGGGGGATCAGATTCAGTTGGAGGCGTTGGCCTGGAATCGGCAGGAAGACGGGAGGGCGGTACCGACGCGTTGGCGGGTGCGGGTGGTGGAGTATGGGGTTGATGTGCGGGCTGATGCCGTGGAACCGCGTGCCTGGATGTGGACACGGTTTGCATATTGGGAAGGGCCGGTGCGCTTGCAGGGGCGTGTGGGGGGGCGGGGGTATCTGGAGATGACGGGGTATTAGGGGGGATTGGGTGTGGTCTTCGGGGTGTGGGGCTTGAGGGTTTTGGCGCCTGTGAGATCGAGCGCCGCCCGCGCGGCGCTTCGCGGCGCAAGGCCGCTCCCACATTTTGGACTGCCCCCAAGAAGTTGGACAAAAAATCCAACCCTTGGGGGGACCGATGGGCAAATACACAGAGCAGTTCAAACTCACAGCCATCTCAGCCTACCTAGATGGTAGCGATGGCTTCCGAAAAG
>Ga0213828_1000197_pt1 | contig 64569 bp, 56 predicted proteins | sample MC6MC0897MG_FD_180664 | JGI IMG/M metagenome (GOLD analysis project Ga0213828, IMG submission 180664) | Enriched soil aggregate microbial communities from Iowa State University, Ames, United States - MC6-MC0897-MG | ecosystem: Environmental > Terrestrial > Soil > Unclassified | place: USA: Iowa...
TAGTAGATGTTATTGCTGAAATGAAAGATTTTATCTTAATCGGTCTTCATCCAACAAAGGGTTCTTATGTAAACGGTTTTGGAAGTGCCTATTTCGTAGACGAGAATCTGGAAATCATGGAGCATAGAAACGATCAGAATCACCAATCGAAATAAGCTGGGAGATGGAAGCTGGATACGGGAAGTTTTACTACTAACTGTTTTAGTTTTCTTTGCTTTAAATAATATTGAATTCACTTGAGTCTTAGGATTTAAGTGGATTTTTATTTTGTCTAAAATTTTGCGCTTCGTTTGTCATGCTGAAAGCATCTAAGCAATATTAAAACTAAAGTATTGAGATGCTTTCAGCATGACAAATTGTATGTTAAAATATAATTTGAATAATAATATCACTTCAGAATTCGAATTGCAAAACTTCCATCACCCAGCTCCCATCTTCCAGCCAAAAATTTTTCACTATTTTTACTCAATAATTTAAACCCATGCCTCTTTACCGCGATTTTTCAGATGACAATGCTACGATTCTCGTATGGAAATACGATGAAACTGAAAATTTGGATATCAATACGCTTTTAGAGCCTGAAAATGCAGAAAAAGTAAAAGATTATCATCCGAAAAAATTGTTGGAGGTTTTGATGGTTCGTAAATTATTAAAGGGTTTAAAACCGCACTCAAAAATTCTATATAAAGAAAGAGAGCCATTTTTGTCTCCGAAAGATGCTGAAATTTCGATTACGCATTCTTTTCCTTTTGCGGCGATTGCGATTTCAAAAAATAAAATCGGAATTGATATTGAGAAATTTAATCCCAAAATTTTAAGGGTAATCGATAAATTCACCTATGAAAATGAGCGCGGATTTATTCCTTTTGATACGGAAGTTGTTTTTTATACGATTATCTGGAGTGTAAAAGAAAGCATGTATAAAATTCATCATTCGAAACACTGGTCCCTGAAAAAACATTATGAAGTAAGACCTTTTGAATTAAAACATCTTCATTCTATAAAATGCAGGGTTCACGACGATAAAATTTCGGATGAACTAAAAGCGAGAGTTGAATTTTTCGACGAATATTGCTTTACGATTGTTGAGGAGTAATCTCTTCGTTTCTGTACTTTTCGATCACTTTTCGCTGTTCTTTTGCAACATCATAGATCAGTTCCAAAACATCGTGAATATTTTTAAGTTCCGTTAAATGAGAAATTTTATTCGGATCTCTTGTATCTAAATGTTCGTTTTCCATCAGTTCGGTTTTTCTTCGAAGGATCATATCTTCAATAGAAGAATCTTCGGGCTCAAGACGGCTGTCCATTCTCAAAGCTTCCGGGATTTTTTCTCCATTCAGAATTGCTGAGACCTGATTCATTTCAGACTCTATTTTTTTGCTCCAGCTTTCAGAATCAATTTCGGGATATTCGTGATTGCTGTTTGCATATTGCGATAGAGAAGCGGTATAAGCGGTAATCAGATGAGAAGTTGCTACAAACTGATGCACGACTTCAAGTTTTTTCTGCTGATTTTTAGGATCAGAAATCATTCTCTGAAAATTATCGGAAAGATTGGCTAAAGAAATAATGGCGTTTTTCCGCTTTACTTTATAATCTTCCACATCGAAATTCTCATTCAAAAATTTAGACATCACACTGTGAAAATAGGTGAGATTAGATTCTGCTGATTTTTTCATTAAATCTAAATTCTGCGTATGCTCCCAAACCGGAAGTACAATGTATGAAACCAGAAATGCAATGATTCCTGCAATAATGGTATCTACAATTCTGTCTTTAAAAATTACGTTTACATTTCCGGGATTCAGAAAATTAAAACTCATAAAGACATAAATCGTCATAAATAAAACCGCCCAGAAATATCTTCCCTTGAGTAAGCTGAAACATAAAATCATGCTCAAAAGAAGAATCGCAAACAGAATTGCATTTACGTGAATGAAATGCAATAAAGCATAAGCAATCACCGCTCCGGCAACTGTCCCGAAAAACCGCAGAAAGTTCCGTTGTTTCGTTATGGAATAGGCTGGTTTTAAAATAGCGGTAATGGTAATTAAAATCCAATAGGTATGACCAATTTCTACAAACGGAAGCAAAGAAACCAGATAACCTAACAAAAGCGCAACGGTAATTCTTATCGCGTGGCGAAAATGTGATGAAGAAAGAGAAATATTGCTTTTTAAAACCTTAAAATTGATTTTCTGTTCATTAGGCATGAATTTTTTCAAATCCAAACCTGTGGAAAGACTTTTTGCCAATCTCACATTCTGAGAAAATACCTTATAAATCTCATTGATTTCCTTTGTAATTTCGTTGATGCGCATCATGATTTGTCGTAAAATCATGAAGTTCTCAAGGTTGTCGGGCGTCATTTGTCTGTTTCTCAGTTCGAAATAATGAACATTAAGTTCATGCTCCCGATCATGAAGATTGAAAATAGGTCTTGCACGGGTGCTGCTTTGCAAGGAAATTCCAATGTTGGCAATTTCCTCGGAAAGAATATTCAGGTAATCATGTATTTTAACTAAAATTTCGGTGTCTTCAAAACTTTGCTGAAGTTTTTTGTAATCACTTTCAGAAGTCATGAGCTTTTCATGAAGATCCATCGAATTAAGAAACATCAACATCAATAATCGGCTGATTGTTGTTGATTCATTAACGATTGTTCTTGTTTTAAAAACAGTTTCACGGGTTTCTTCCTGCAGATTTTTTATTTCGATCTGCTTGGCAATGACCTGTAGACTAAGTTTGTCGAAATCCGGGTTTTTCTGATAATAATTCGCTTTAATTCTAAGAAATTCTGAGAGCTGAAGATAATTTTCACCAATCATCTGACTGGCGAGTTTATACGGTTGTATTGTGGTTACAATCAGGAAAATTAATAAAAACCAAATGCAGCCTGCTGCGAAAATAACAAGGCTTTTAAGAATATTTGCACCTGTCAAATGTCCGTCAATAAATATGGCTAAAACCACTAAGGCTAAAGAACCAACTGCCGCCAATCTTTGTCCGTATACTCCGATCAGGGAAAAAAACATTCCGAATACAACAATTTCTAAAAGTACAAGCGGAATTATTCCTTTGACTAAACTTGCAATCAATGCAACAACCACAAAGCAGAAGATGGCAAAAGTCAGTGAATTTCTGCGTCTGATGAACGGTCCCGGCTGATCGGTTAAGGCTACAAAGCTGGTTCCCAAAGGAAAAAGAAAGTATTCTTTCAGGATTCCGAAGTAGGAGAGAACTAAACACGGGATCACCGTTGCCAATGTAATTCTGATGGAAGAATAAACATATTGGCTGGTAACGATTTTTTTAAGCTCCGAAGAATAGTTCATACTGCAAAAATAGGGGTTATATGTGAATTGTCAGTTTTACTTCGTAAGCGAATTGTGAATTTTTATTTAATATTTATCAAAATGTCTATAGAGATTTATTCAAAATTATAGAAAATAAAAAAAGCCTCATAAAAATGAGACTTTTCAAAACTTTTATATGATGTTTTTTAATAATCTACATTAGATGTTTCATCACCGATGTTCCAGGTAAGACCGAAACGAAGAGTGTTATCCAAAGCAGTATTAATTTTAGACATATTGATAAGGTAAGAAACATCAAGACCGAAAGAACGGTATTTCAAACCGATACCTGCCGTTGCAAACTGTCTTGCTCCCTGCTCTTCACTTTCGTGGAAATAACCTGTTCTTACAGAGAATGCATTGTCATAAGAATATTCTAATGCACCACTCATCATGATTGAATTAGGGTTTTTGAATGATTTTCCGATTCCTGACATTACCCCAACGTTTGGTACAGCGTAGATCGGCTGTCTTGTATTCGGGTCTGTACCTACAAATTCTGACCCAGGTACTAAGATTTTAGAACCTTCCACAGAAATTCCTACTCTGTTCATATCGTCAAGATACATATCGTATCCAACCCCTAATCTTGCCATTGTAGGAAGGTAAGATCTTGAATTTTCGTCACCTGTATAATCTAATTTAGGACCTAAATTGCTGACTGCAAAACCGGCATTTACTTTACCATCCATACCTCCGATACTTGAGAATCTTGGTGATGTATAGTAACCGGAAACGTCTACTGCAAATGTATTTGCAGGCTTAAGTGTAGTATCTGTGTTGAATCCTCCGGATAAATCTGAACGGATGAATCTACCAGTAACAGCCATTGAATAAGAATCTGATAATTTCAGACCGTAAGCAACGTCGATTGAGAATTCGTTTGGTTTTGAAACCCCGTTTGAAGTAACGGTGTTGTCTACACCAAGCTCAGTAAGTTCTACTTCTCCCATATTGAAGTAATAGATACTCGCAGAGATGGTAGATCTTTCTTCCTGACCTAAGAATTTATGGAAAGCACCGTACAATAAAAATACATCATTGGTTAGTTTTCCCATATATGGAGTGTAGTTTAAACCTACAGAAGAACTTGTTCTGCTAAAAGGATATTTTGCCGCATTCCAGAATTGTGAGAAAGCATCAGGCGAAGTTACCACACCCTGATCCCCCATACCTCCTGATCTTGCATCTGGTGCGATTCTAAGGAATGGAGCTCCGGTTAATACAGGTCTTACCTGACTCAAATCTTGTGCGTAGCCTAAAAACCCAGCACTCAAACCAATCCCTAAAAGCAGTTTAGTAGTTAAATTCATATGTTGTCTTTTATATATTATCAGTTTTTTATTGATAGTCCTATTTAATTATTTATTTACTTCAAAAGTACCATTTTTTCTACAGCTGTAGCACTACCTTTGCATTTTTCTTGATTTTGACTTTTTGCAAATATCTTAAAAATATACGTACCTTTTGCAACTGTGTCACCAAAATCGTCTTTTCCGTCCCATTCTATTGCCTGACGTGGCGTTCTAAAGCCCTGTAGGAAAGGTTCTGCGACTACAACATTTGTTAAAGTTCTTACCAGTTTTCCTGTAATGGTGTAAATCTGAACGTTTACATCCAAAATATCATCACAATTATGTTCAAACTGAACGTAGGTCTTATTGGTGAAAGGATTTGGCCAGTTTAGCGGTTTGTTGATAATCAGATGCTGATCGGCTTCGTCTTTAACCTCAAAGTTTAACGTTTCGGTTGTTGAATTATTGTTTATGTCCCAAACTTTAAATGTTAATTGATGTTGTCCTAATGCAAGGTTTCTGAAAGGGTAAGATACATTTCCTTTCTGATAGTCTGCTAAAGCAGGATTTAAACATCCATTTCCTTCCCCTGAAGAGAAGAAGTCATTTAAAACGACTGTGTTAATAATTTGTCCGTCCAAATATACAGTAATATCGTGACCAATACCAGAACCTGTTGAATTTATTCCGGTATCATCCGTTAAACAAGCCAAAAGCATAGGATTCTGATCTGTGATTCCACCGTTTGCGAAATTTGTATTGTTCATGTAAAGTTTCACCTTCGGAGGTTCGTTATCATTAATTCCGTTAGGATTAAGATCACCAACTCTTACCGTCTGATTGTTGAATACATCAATAGATTTGTTATCTGCATATCCTAAAATTCGACCATCTCCTACAGCATAGTTGATGTCTTTCGGTACGTAAAATTCAACAGTAAAGACTCCGTTTACAGCAGTTCCTGAAGCTTTTACAATGGCGCTTCCTTCTTCTGTATATTGTAGTTGCGGAGTAAGACCTCCGTCATTATTTAATGTGGTTTTGTTTAATCTTTTATCAAAAATATTAATAACAACCCTTCCGTTAAATGTTGTATTTACAGTTCCGTTTGGATTATTAATATGACCAGTTACTTTCACGAAATCTAATCCTCTGATCAATCCCGGAACCGGAGATTCTATATTATCAATCACCAATAATCTTTGCGGTCTGCTTAGTTTCATTGCCGGATCTCCCAAAACATTTACTTTTAAATGGTTTGAATCTCCAGGTCTCAATTTTTTTGCATTTAAATGAGCATTTCCGATGGTATTGAAATCATCGCCCGTCATTCTGAACATTTCTTTTGTATAAAGATCAGTAAACAATTCACCATATGAAACACTTACAGCTCTGCTTGACGTAATCATTGCAGCCGGACCTCCCTGTTTTAACTTGATGAATTGCTCGCCTGCCGAAAAAGTTGAAGGTTCATCCCACAGTGTAAATTCACAGGTAATGGTTGAAACAAATGGAAATCTGCTGTAGACATTAGAGAAATTATTAGAGTTTTGAATTTCATCTGTTGTTAAAACTCTTTCCTGAGCCCATCCGTTAATACCTCCATGCCCGAAATAGAAAAGATAAAGACTGTTACCAATATCATTTGATATTGCCTGATTTACCTGAGGATACCTTTGACCACCTGCCGTACTTTGTGCCTGAAAAGCATCCAGATACAATTTTCTTACATTATATTCTTTAAGATCAGTTACAGCCGGAATTTCAAAGGTATTTACCAATGAATTGTTCATGGTATTATGAAAAGGTGTACCGTTGTCTCTGTCATCATCCACTATAAAATCAAGTTTCATTCTCCATTCTCCAAATGGGGTCGATTGTCCCGGTAAAGAATTATAATAAGCCAATGTTTTATCAATCATATTGGCTGCTTCGGTAGGATTTGCAGCAGGTAATCTGCCTATTGGTAGCGCAGGAAGATTGTTGTATAAATATTCTGATGTCTGAGGGAATGTCATGACAATATAATCATCAGTTACATATGAAGCCACAAAATCTGTTGATTCCTCACTTTGATAACTTGAAACGATGTTAGAATTATTAGAAATTCTGTTTTTGTAATCGTAAGAAGTGTCACCCAAAATAAAAACATATTTCAAAGTTCCAGAAGGCGTATTGAGTTTGGTAATAAAATCTCTTATAGCAGTAATATCTTTGCTTCCACTTCCAAACTCGTTATAAATTTTATCAGTATCTACAATCTGAACATTATAATTGTTTTTTGTCTGATGATAATTGGCAATTCTCTGAGCCTGAGACATAAATGGAGGAGTAGTAATGATCAGATAATCTACATTCTGCAATGCAGAAAGATTCTGGTTGGCAATTCTTCCTACAAACTGCGGAGAAAATGCCGCATCTGCTCTGAAAGCAACAAATTCATTGTTGAAATTAGGATTAGAAGCTGCATACCCAAAGTTAAAACTTCCGCTTCCGGTAGCTTTATTTACCCTTCTGTTAGCATTGGTAATATCGGTAACATCCCAAATCTGCTCCATATTTCCTGTGTTTGAAACACTGAAGCCATACTGTGTTCCAGTTCCTGTTGCCAGAGAAAAATCTCTGAAGTTCATTTGCGAACCATTGTATTTCAGGTCTTCTTTATATTGTACTTCTACATAATCCAGATAAAATGTACCATTAGGATTTGTTGAAATGTCTGGTTTGTAATTAATCGTAATCTGATTTCCCGAAAGATTGTTGATAACTCCGGTATATTGAACAGGATAAAAATCAGGGAGAGGGTTGAGTCCTGTTGATACAAGAACACGAGAATCAGGATTTTGACCATTGATATTAAAATCAATTTTATTATTCTGTGATCTCCAAGCAACAACATTTGTTCTGTAACGGATGACGTCTCCACTTTGTATCGGTGAATTAAGGTTAAATGTAACAGCTTTATCAGTAATAAAACTTTGATCTTCCACCCAAATTCGTCCAACTTTCACTAAGTTTCTCTCATCTTTATTGATAACCTGATAGTCATCATATCTTGAGATGAGAGTTGTTGCAGGTAAATTTACATCAATATTCTGTACTCTTTTTCCTTCTCCTTTGTCAAAATTGATATAATAATAAGAGAAATCTTCGTAAATATTCTTCAGATTTTCACTGCGGTCATTTCTGCCATCCGTTCTTTTAACACCATTTCCATTGGATTTATTGTAAAGATTATAACCATTTGGCCCCTGTGCATAAAAAAGTGCATAATCATTATCATTCCACACCCCATCATCTTCACCCACAACCTGTATAGCATTTTCCTGAAGAGCGCTGTATTTTATATCCTGATTAAATTCTGGCAGCATCACACCACCATTTCCATATATTCTGAAGTTTTTTGGGTTGATATTAGACGGGTTCATTCCATTGTCTTTCAGAAATTGGGTCGTTACTCTAAAAATACCTGATTTATCAACTTTAATTTTATAAAAAGTTCCACTAGAAAGCGGGTTTTGTGTTGTTCCAACTTTAGCGGCCGAAAAGTTTGAGGCTAAATTATTGGTTTCAGTAATATCAAAAGATGAGAGTCTTTGAACTTTCCCTTTTACATTCTTAAAAAGACCAACGTGCACACTTGCATATCTTTCCCCCTCAGAATAATAGTAGTTGATATCTGCAATATCATAATCCTGAATTAAATTTTTATCTAAATCAAATAAATCCTTAGTAGATACCGTTTCCCATATTAGATTAGATACACGAAGCTGTTTTTCTCCGGCCTTTTGCTGATTAAATATAAAAATATTATTTTGGCTGTAAGAAAAACCTTCATTTTTAAAATTCGGAAGATTCACTTTTACATCACCATAATCTTGAATTTTGGCACCATCCCAGTTAATAGAAACTCGTTGAGCCCAAGAGATTGATATAAAAGCAAATACAAATAAGAGAGTTAATTTTAGTCTCATGTTTATGTCTGAAATTTCTGAATTACAAAATAAATGAAAATTTTATAATTAAATTGTGATACCATAAAATTAATTTGTTAAGATTTTTCAAAAAAATCAAATCTTTATTTGATTTATTGAATAATTTATTTTTTCTTTGTACTTTGAATAATATTTATATCGACTATGAAAAAACTAAAGTTGTTTTCATTAATAGCATTAAGTTCTACACTTGCATTAACCAGTTGTGGTGGTTCAGGCACTTCCGGAGGCGGCGGTACTAAAAAGTTTGTCAGCAAGACAGGTTGGAAACCAAACGAAAAACAGGGTTGGTTTTTTGCAGGAAAGCAACAGAAACAAAAAGGTTGGCCGGGGATGGTATATGTGGAAGGTGGAACTTTTACCATGGGATTAGTGAAAGATGATGTAATGCACGATTGGAATAACACGCCACGCAGAATGCAGGTGAGTTCATTCTTTATCGGTGAAACTGAGATTACTAACTACGAATACCGCGAATACCTTACATGGTTGAAGTATGTATTCCCACCTAGTGATCCTAGCTTCAAAGAAATATACAACGGTGCTTTGCCCGATACTTTATTGTGGGATAATAAATTATCTAGAAATGACCTGAATGAAACGTATTTCAGAGATCAGAACTACGATTATTATCCGGTAGTAGGAGTTTCTTGGACTCAGGCAAACAGATACTGCGAATGGTTGACAGACAGAGCGAACGAAAAAGCTTTGATGCAGGCAGGTATTATTGCAAAAGATTTGTACATCAACGAATCAAACAATCAAGGTGGAACTGCATTCAATATGGATAAATTCAAATCGAATGATCCGGAAATGCAAGGATATATCAATGAAAAAAGAATGCAGCAAAAAACAGGTATGAAAACTACCAACCAAAGACTTTTGGCTGCAAACGGATCTCCAAATTCAGGGTTAGTGACGAAATTCAGACTTCCTACAGAAGTTGAATGGGAATATGCTGCTCTTGGAATGGAGAAAAACAGAGAATACAACAATTATTTAGATAAGAAACCTCAGATCGACCTTCTTAGAGGTACTAAAGGTAAAAACAGAGGGATGATTCTTGAAAACTTCAAGCAAGGAAGAGGGGATTATTCAGGACCTGCAGGTTGGAAAAATGATGGTGCTGCTCAAACTTCAGACGTTAGACAGTTTCCGTCAAACAACATCGGTATCTATGGTATGTTTGGTAACGTTGCAGAATGGACTGCAGACGTGTACAGACCAATCATCGATGAAGAAGCAAGCGACTTCAATTACTACAGAGGAAATATGCCTCAAGCTATCGTAAGAAACGGTGACGGTACTTACAAAATGGTAGAAGAAGGTTCAATGCAGTATGATACATTGGCAGACGGACGTTTGGTTTACAAAAACCTTCCGGGTCAGTTTGAAAGAAAGACAATTGCAGATTACAGAAACTATAGAGATGGTGACAGACAGTCTTCATTAGACTATAGAAACGCTAATGATTCTACAGCTTCTTACAACATGTACAATGCACCGGCTAAGAAATTTATCGTTGATGCAAACGGTAGAGTAGTAATGCAGAAAGATGCTAAAGACAGAACATCTGCAATCTCTAACGACATCAGAGTTGTAAAAGGTGGTTCTTGGCAAGATTCAGCTTATTGGTTGGATCCGGGACAAAGAAGATACAAAAATCAGTCAGCTGGTTATGGTTGGGTTGGTTTCCGTGTAGCTCAGGATGCTAGAGTAAACGACAAATCTAGAACGAGAAGATAATATTTATCAAAATACTTAAAAAAAACCTCCCGAATCTACGGGAGGTTTTTTATTTTTGAATGCTGAAAATATTGTGAAAATAATTAGCTTTTAAGCAACTTCCATCACTTATATTCAGACAAATTAAGAAAAATAATACCCGTTTTTACATGAATACAGAACAGTTTTATCCTCTATACCTTAAAGCAAATAAAGTAACGATCGACAGCAGAAAAATTGCCAAAAATGATATTTTCTTTGCCTTTTCAGGAGAAAATTTCGATGCTGCAACCGTAGCAGAAAAAGCGATCGATCAGGGAGCACTGGCTGTAATTGTTGAAAATAAAGAGTTTGAAAATTCAGAAAAAAATATTTTCTACGTTCGGTCAACGCTTGAGTTTTTACAGCAACTGGCTGTTCATCACAGAAATCAATTAAATATTCCGGTTATCGGTCTTACAGGAAGTAACGGGAAAACGACTACCAAAGAACTTATTCATGCAGTACTTTCGGAAAAGTATAATGTTCAGTACACCTTTGGTAATTTAAATAATCATATTGGTGTTCCTTTGACGCTGCTTTCTATAAAATCTGAACATGAAATGGCAGTAATCGAAATGGGAGCCAATCATCAAAAAGAAATTGAACTTTTATCTCATATTGCAAAACCTAATTTCGGATATATTACCAATTTCGGGAAAGCACATTTAGAAGGTTTTGGCGGTTTTGAAGGAGTTATTAAAGGCAAATCCGAATTGTATGATTATCTTATAGCGCATCAGCAAACGATTGTTATTAATGAAAATGATCCGATTCAGGTGGAGAAAACACAAAACTATTCCAACAAAATTACTTTTGGAAAAGAAAGTTCAGATTATCAGTTTGAACTATTTTCATCCGATCATTTTGTAGGTTTAAAATATCAGAATGAAAAGGCTTTATCTAAACTTACAGGGGATTATAATTTTACCAATCTTTGCGCAGCAGTAAGCTTCGGCCTTCACTTTAGTGTTGATTTCAATAAAATTAAATCTGCCATAGAGAATTATACGCCGACCAATATGCGTTCTCAGATTGTGAAGAAAGAGGGGAAGACATTAGTTTTAGATACTTATAATGCAAACCCAAGTTCTATGTCGGCTTCATTGAATAATTTTATCACATTTGAAGGCTCAAAAACCATCATCATAGGTGATATGCTTGAGTTGGGAGATGAGAGCAAAAAAGAGCACCAAAACATCCTTGAAATGGCTCGGAAATTAGGCTTTAACGAAATCATTACGGTAGGAAAACAGTTTAAAAATGTTAACGCTATTTCTAAAGCATTTGAAAAAACAGATGATCTGATCGAATATCTGAAAGAAAATAAAATTCTCTCAGATCATATTCTTCTTAAAGCTTCACGCGGAATTTCTCTGGAAAAAGCAATCGATTTTATTTAGATTTCGAATCCCAGAATTCTTTAATAATCAGTTCTATATTTTTGAACGTGCTTGGGAAAACTTCGTCTTTTATCTGAGAGGTGTTTTTCCAGGCAACTTCAGTTATTCCTTCTTCAATCTGAGGTTTGGAGGTATCTTCGCCGTCAAAAAACATTTCAAACCAATGGGTATATTTCAGCACACGATCTCCATTTCTTTCGATGTAAATATGATAGGTGGTGTTGATGAAGTCTTTTAATTCCACATTCATCAATCCGGTTTCTTCCTCGATTTCCCTTACCGCAGATTCTTCACGCGATTCTCCTTTTTCCATCTTACCTTTCGGAAGATCCCATTTCCCGAGTCTTTTAATAAAAAGAGTATCTCCATTTGGCTTATTCACAATTCCGCCGGCTGCTTCAATGATTCTGAAAAGCTTTCTGAATTCAGACCAAATTTCATCAATCTGTTCACCAAAAACATTCAGTTCCGAGGTTGAAGTATTCTGTAAAAGATCAAGCGCAATTTCTAAAGTTGTGAAACTTTCATATTTTAAGGTTTTCTCTAAGTTTTCAGGGTGCTTAGATATCAATAATTTTTTTTCGTTCACAAAAACTTTATACATTTGTAGTAATTTAAATACAAAAATAAAAAATGAATTTAGAAGGACGAAAAATTATTGTCAATAAATCATCTAAAGATTTGTCTGAGCTGCTGAAATCTCCTGAAAATTATAAAGAATTTATGCCGGATGGTCTTCAGAAGTTTGAAACGAGAGAAGACGGTTTCAAATTCGGACTTCAGGGAATGCCCGAAATTGCATTAAAAATTGATGAAGTGACCGATGAAAAGGCAGTTTTGAAATCAGCCAGCTCAAGTTTAGATTTTGCTCTTACAGCAACTTTAAAACCGCTGAATGAGAATCAGACTGAAGTTCAGATGCTTTTTGAAGGAAAATTTAATCCTTTCATTAAAATGATGGTAGAAAAGCCGCTTCAGAATTTCATCAATACACTTACAGATAAGATCGAAGCTTATAAATAAAACAAAAACCTTCAGAAATGAAGGTTTTTTTATGCGATAATTCCTGAGCTGTGATCGTGTAAGCTTCCCGTTGCGGATGCAATAATGTTTATCTCATCGTTCCATCTCAAAACTCCCATGAAAGCAAAAATCAAAGCTTCTTTGAAATCGATGATTTGTTTTTCGGGAATAATGATTTCGGATTCGGTTTTAGTTTTGATTCTTTCAATCAGATATTGATTGTAAGTTCCGCCTCCGGTAAACAATACTTTTTTGAGCTGATTTTTATTTAATATTTTTGAAATCTGTTCAGCCGTGTGTTCTGTAAATGTTGCTAAAACATCCAAAGCTTCTATTCCTGAAAATAATGGATATACGTTTTCATTACACCATTCAATGCCCAATGATTTTGGATGCGGTAGATTGTAAAATTCTAGAGAATTTAATTTTGCTAATAAGTCTTGATTAATGTTTCCTTTCCTGGCTAAATCACCATTTTCATCGTAATTCTTATTGAAATTTTGCGCCAGATTATTCAGAACAATATTTAAAGGAGCAATGTCAAAAGCAATTCTTTTGTTGTTTATTTTAAATGAAATATTAGAAAATCCTCCCAAATTAAGACAGGCGTCATACTCTGAAAAAAGCATTTCATCACCGATCGGAACCAGAGGCGCACCATTTCCGCCCAGCAAAACATCCTGAGAACGGAAATCGTAAATAACAGGAATTTCCGTCACTGTTTTTATAGCTCTTCCATCACCAATCTGAAGGGTGAATTTTCTGTGTGGCTGATGAAAAACGGTATGACCATGAGAAGCAATAAGATTAATTTCTTCAAGTTGATTGTTTTCAATAAAATTCCTGACAGCTTTACCTAAATAAAAGCCATAATCAGAATTTAAAGCTAATAAATCCTGTGAAGAAAGGTATATTGAATTCCTTAACTGATCTTCTAAGTCTTTGGGATAGGGAAGTGTTTCAGCCTTTACTATTTTAAAATTCCATTTAGAATTTTCTTTCCAAAATTGAGCAAAACAAATATCCAGACCATCAAGACTGGTTCCGGACATCAGACCTATCGCTTTTAGAACAGTCATAATTTATGGTCTTGGTTGAGCAATCTGAGTTTTACTCACATCAAGATCCCCCGAATTATTGAAGAACTTGTATTCTGAGAAATCGTCTTTGGCTGTCATTCCGTTGGCGTGAACCATTGTAGAACCATCTTCCATAGTGGCATAAACGGTATCACGTGTGTAAATTCTTTTCTTATTCTGATCCCAAAAAACACTTTGCGTTGCAAATCTCTGACCTTCACTGGTTAAAATCTTTACATTTCCCCGTGCCTCATAAAACTTTTTATAGTCGTAGATTTTGGCAAACTTTGCAGTAATATTACCTGGATTTTTTGGCTTTTTCTTATCAAAAAATTCGATTCTCATTCCTTTTCTGGCAACGGTATATTGACTGTCGATCAACTCATATTTTTCAATAATAGGAGCGGTCGCCCTTAAGGTAATAAATCCTGAATCTCTCTGAATGATTACAGCATTATGAATAACCTGCGAAGGAAAATTTTTATTATCATTCCCGTTTAATTTGGTGAGGTCTTCTTCGCACGATGTCAGTATAAAAAATATAGCACAACTGAAAAGGTATGCTATATTTTTAAATGCTTTATGTGAAATTAAATTCATTATTAATTATAAAGATTCTTTCTGAACCATCTGTCAGCAAAATTGAAACCAATTTTTAGGTTGAAGAAGTTCTGATTAATCAGATTGTCTTTAAGCGTTCCTCTTTTCCCAAGTTCTAAACCGATTTCCAGACCGCTCATTCTTGTGATGCTGCTGGTCTTGAAAGGTAGCATAACTCCTGCAGAAATACCAAATTTATTAATGCTGTTTCCTGCAAGCTCTATATTTCCTTTTTCATAAAAAGCTCCGTAACGGTAAACTATTCTTGAGAAATAACTTCTGAAGTTATTGTAGTTAGGTAAATACCAACCTCCCGCAGAAATTCGGTAAGAATCTTTAAAATCGAATGAATTTCCGAAATAGCTTACAGATTCTCCTTTTTTATAATCAATCTGCCCAGAAACAAACCATTGGTTTTCACTTCCGTAACCAACTCCCACAGAAGCCTGTAACGGCAAAAGATTGTTGGAGCTTGTGCTTCTTTTTTCGATGATCGTTTCGTTTGCTTTTACGTCTACATCACTGTAATAATAAGTGCTGTTAACATATTCAGTCGTCATATTACTGGTATTGCCGAAAGTAGCAGTTGCACCGATCGTCAATTTATGATCATTACGATCTACACTTTGGTAACTTGATCCCAATGTGAAATTGAAATTTTTTATACTGTTTTTGGTTTCGTAACCGTTGATCAATTCTGCATTAGATGCCGTAAATTCATTAAGGTCGTAAAGGTTTCCGAAATAGAAATTAGCTCTTGCACCAAATGATAAATTTGAATTGACCTTATAAGAAACAGCAGCCTGAGCTGTATTCAGAGTTCCGCTTCCTTTGAATTTGTTTCCGTAAACATTTCCGTCACCTAAAGTTTCTGTATGAATGATCTCATAGCTCTTAGAACTATAAGGCTGATACAAAAGTCCCATTTTTATTTTTGATGAAATAGGAAAAGCGATCGAGATATTGGATAAATACGTAGAATGTTTTGTAGACTTCGTATTGTTGTAATCAGTTTTAAAGTAATTATTTTCGTTTGTTGCTTCAAGTTTGATGCTTGTCAGTTCAAAATTGTTGTTGTTTGCAGGGTTTCCGAAATTAAAATTACTGCTGAAATCACTTATAAAAGCAGTCGAAATACCTCCCATAGAAGAGGTTTCAATCGTATTATCATATTTTACATCCCCAATTCCGTAAACTGCATAAGGAGAGTTGCTTAAACTCTGTGCGTTCAGGAAATACCCCACCGAAATGAATGATAGTACAAAAATTTTTTTCATTCTAGATTTTTAAAATAATGCGCAAATATCTTAAATATTAATGAATTGTAAAAATTTACTGAGGTTAAAGTTTGTTAAGGGGGATTTTGTTGTGAATGGTCAATAGTGAATAGTGAATCAGCTTCGCTGTGAATTGTGAATTCTCATTATTCAATACATATTAAATTGTTATGTGAAATTGACTATTAACTTGCAAAGCAAAATTGACGATTGACAAATTATCAGTTCCAAAAATTATTATCTTTGGTGCATGAAATGGGAAAACATTGCCGGACAGGAAAATCTTAAAAAATTACTGAAAGACAGCATCACCGAAAACAGAGTGAGCCACGCCCAGCTTTTCATCGGAAAAGAAGGTTATGGTACGATGCCACTGGTTTTAGCTTACGCAAGAGAGATTTTAAAAGGTGAAAACGAGCATGCAGCTTCAAAAGTTGAACATCTTAATCACCTCGATCTGCATTTCAGCTTTCCGGTTTTTACGGAAGGAAAAACGGCGGTCAGTAAAAACAGGTTTGATGATTTTCGTGAAATGATTCTTAATTCCGCTTATGCAAGTTTTGATGACTGGACTGCCCATTTAGAATCCGAGAATAAACAATTCTTTATTTCTGCGGATGAAGTAGATGACCAAAACCAAAAGTTTGCTTTAAAAAGTTATGAAGGCGGAACAAAAATTCTCATTGTCTGGAGAGCAGATAAAATGAATGTTGCAGCATCCAATAAATTTCTGAAATTTTTGGAAGAACCGCCTGCGAAAACAATTATTCTTCTTACTGCAGAAAGCACAGACGATATTTTGCCGACAATCTTATCTAGAACTCAACTCATCGAAGTACCAAGAATTAATGATGAGGATATTGAAGCTTATCTAAAGAATAATTTTCAGGTTTCTGCAGAAAAAATAAGAGAAATTGTACATCAGGCGCAAGGAAATCTTAATGATGCCATTAATTTTTTAAACTCAGAAAACAAAAACCCGGAATTTGAAAAGTTATTTGTGCAATGGGTTCGCGATGCATTTATGGTGAAAAAGAAACCGGAATTTCTTAAAAATATCATTTTGTGGGCAAGAGAAATTGCAGGCTGGAACAGAGAAAAGCAAAAGAACTTCCTAAATTATGCTTCGGAGATTTTCAGATTGGCTTTGTTGCAGAATTATCAGTCGCAGGATTTGGTGTATAAAAAAATTGATACGAATGGTTTCAATTGGGAAGGCTTTTCAAAATTCATCAGTGGTGCAAATATCATAAGTATTTTAGATGAAATAAATGATGCAGATCTACATTTAACAAGAAATGGAAATCCTAAAATTGTGTGGACTGATTTAGGAATAAAACTTTCAAGATATATTCATAAGAATTCTTAGAACTCTTTGTTATTGATCAATACAGGCGTTTTCATTCATTTGGAAACGTTTTTTTATTGATAAAGATTAAACATGAATTTTAATAAAAATTAAAAATAAATTAAAAATTCAATCAATCGTTTGATTTTATCAGAAAAGCATTGTACATTTGCACCCGAAAATTATTACATATGATTTCAAAAGAAGAAAATATATTATTTGCTGCCGAGAAACTTTTTGCCGAAAAAGGTTTTGAAGGAACTTCTACAAGAGAGATTTCGAAAGCCGCAAACGTAAATATTTCGATGATCTCTTATTATTTCGGTTCAAAAGAGAAACTTTATGAGAAATTGGTAGAATACAGAATGAATGAGGGACAGTTTTTTTCTAAAGATATTTTGGAAAGAACTGATATTAATGAATGGGAGAAAATTGAAAAGATCGTAGACCAGTTTGCAGGAAGAGTAAGACATCACAAATGCTTTTACAGAATAATGCAGAGAGAGCAGCTGCATACAGAAAATCCACAAATTGTTCAGTTTTTGAAGGAAACCAAAATGAGTTTCATCTCAATGTATTCTAAAGTTTTGGAAAGTGGTATACAGAAAGGGATTTTCACTAAAAATCCACCCATTTATTTGTTGCATTCCACAGTAAGCGGAACTTTATTTTACGCATCCAACGCGAAGGAAATGTATAAAGAATTCCTTAATAATACAGATGAAGAGGAAGTTTTCGAAGAACAATATTACTCAGAACTTAATAAACATATTAAATATATACTAAAAGACCTTTTAGGTTATGAAGAGAATAAATAACTCAGTTATTGCATTGTCCCTTCTCGCAGGAATAATGTACACTCATGCTCAGGAGAAAAAGCAGTTAAGTCTTGACGAGGCGGTTCAGCTAGGCATCCAGAACAGTAAAAGTTTAAAAATAGATGCTGCCAAAATTGAAGAAGCAACGGCTGATCTTTTGGAAGCAAAAAACAGACAGCTTCCGGAGCTGAAAGTTTCGGGAAGCTATATGTATCTCCCGATTAAACCGACTATCGATTTGAAAATTCCGGGTGTTTCTTCAGCGGGCGGACCGGAAGTTCATCAGGTTGCATTTGGTTCGGCGAATTTAAGTGTTCCATTATACAGTGGAGGTAGAATTAAATACGGAATTCAGTCCGCAAAATATTTGGTGGAAGCATCAAAATTAAGCTCAGAAAACGATAAAGTTGCCATTGCTTATAATGTTGCAGAAGCTTATAATAATTTATTCAAAGCCAATCAATCCATTAAAGTTTTAGAAGAAAATCTTACAGCTTCTCAGAAAAGAGACGAGACATTTTTAAAGCTGGAAAATAACGGAGTAATTGCAAGAAACGACCGTTTAAAAGCAAATCTTCAGACCTCGAATATTGAATTGCAGCTTTTAGAAGCAAAAAATAATTACAACATCGCCAATATCAATATGGATTTGCTTTTGGGACTTCCGGAATCTACGGAAATCGAAGTAGACCAAAATTACATTGGTGAATCTGATGAAGTAAAAACCGTCGACTTTTATCTGAATGAAGCAAAAGAAAACCGTAAAGATCTTCAGGCTTTAGACCAACAGAGAAAAGCGGCAGAATTGGGAACGAAATCGGCAAAAGCAGAAAATCTTCCTTCGATCGCTTTAACTGGTGGTTACGTTGCAGCGGATGTTCCGAAGTTTTTAACATTATATAATGCTGTAAACGTGGGAGTGGGGATTTCTTACAACCTATCAAATCTCTGGAAAGAAAACTCTTCTTTAAAACAATCTAAAGCCAGAGAAATGCAATTGTCTGCAACCAATGAATTGCTTAATGATAATATCAAACTGGATGTAAACAGAGAATATCAAAACACAGATTACTCGAAAAAGAGAATTGCGGTATTTGAAAAATCTGCCGAACAAGCCAACGAAAATTACAGAATTACAAAAAATAAATACGACAACGGTTTGGCAACGATGACCGAACTTTTGGATGCAGATGCAGCACAGATTGCAGCAAATGTCGGTGTAATCAATGCCAAAGCAGATGCTTCTCTGGCGTACAGAAAACTATTACAAACTACAGGAACTTTAACAATTAAATAAAAACAGAACGATACCCAAAATGGAAAATAATAATACACAGGCAACCGAACCTAAAAAGAAAAAAAGCTTAGTCTTTCCTATTATTTTGGCGGTGGTTTTAGTAGGAGGTGGAATCTTCGGATACAGATCTTACTCTTACGGACAAGTGCATGAAGAAACTGATGATGCTCAGATTGCATCAAACTTAGCTCCCGTGATTTCGAAAATTTCTGGTTATGTGACGGACGTAAAAGTGAAAGACAACCAGTTTGTGAAAAAAGGAGATACTTTGGTTATTCTGGATAACAGGGACCAGAAAATGGCTCTTCAACAAGCAGAAGCTGCTTTAGTTACGGCAAAAAGTAATATTTCCAACGCTGAAGCTTCTACAACAGCAACCTCAAAAAACATCGGTTCTTCTCAGGCAGCAGTGACAACCGCTAATGCACAGATTGAAGCAGCAAAAGTAAATGTTTGGAAAACCGGGCAGGATTTAAAAAGATATGAAATTCTTGTAAAGGATCACTCGATTACAGAACAGCAGTACGAACAGGCTTTAGCAGCAAAACAGTCTGCAGACAGACAATTGCAGGTTTTAGTTGATCAAAAAAATCAGATTGCTCAGCAGACGAATATTGCTTCTTCTCAGACAGCGGCAAGTTCTCAGCAAATCAGTGTTGCGGGATCTGTGGCAAAACAAAGAGAAGTAGATGTTGAAAATGCTAGATTAAATTTATCATATACTGTAATTGTTGCTCCTGAAGATGGTTTCGTAGGAAAAGTGCCAATTCAGGCAGGACAATATTTGCAGGCAGGTTCTCAGTTATTTGCTTTGGTTAAAAATGATCAGAAATGGGTTGTTGCCAACTTTAAAGAAACTCAGGTTGATAAAATGGTAGAAGGACAGAAAGTAAAAATCGAAATCGATGCTTTTCCTGACAAAGATTTTGAAGGGGTTGTAAGCTCATTCTCTCCGGCAACAGGTTCTACATTCTCTATTCTTCCTCCGGATAATGCAAGCGGAAACTTCGTAAAAGTAGTACAAAGACTTCCTGTAAAAATCGATTTTGTAAATCTTGATAAAGATATTGCAAAAAGACTGAGAACAGGAATGAATGTAAAAGCAGAAGTTTCTTTAAAATAAAGAGACAGGTTAAAAGGAAAAGGTATAATGTTTATATTCTTTCTGTTTGGAAAGATTTTAAAATAAGTGAATTGTCAGTTTTGCTGAAGAAAGTCAATTGTGAATTGAAAATGAAGTAAGATTGATGGAGTTTTGGAAATGGAGTAGTAAAATTGACAATGAAGTTGATTACTGATAATTCACTTTTTTTAAACCTCAACCTTAAACTTAGCCTAATAATACATTAAAAATCAATGCAAGATTCATTAGTAGAATACGGAGCCCGAAGAGTAATCATTACGATTACAGCGATTCTTTGTGCTTTGCTGGAAATTGTCGATTCCACGATTGTAAATGTTGCCCTCAACGAGATGAAGGGAAACTTGGGATCTACACTTTCTGAAGTGGGTTGGGTAATTACAGCGTATGCCATTGGTAACGTAATTGTAGTGCCCATGACGAGCTGGCTGTCTCAACAGTTTGGACGTAGAAATTACTTTGCGGCATCCATCATTATATTTACCATTTTTTCTTTTCTCTGCGGAAATGCAGATAATATTTGGGAACTGGTATTTTTCAGACTGTGTCAAGGTATCGGAGGTGGTGCATTGCTGGTAACATCACAGACCATCATTACCGAATCTTATCCTATCGAAAAAAGAAGTATGGCGCAGGCAATTTATGGTTTGGGCGTTATTATTGGCCCGACTTTAGGTCCGCCATTGGGAGGATATATTGTTGATAATTACAGCTGGCCGTATATATTTTATATTAATATCCCAATTGGGATTGCGGCTACCTTAATGACTCTACAGTTTATTAAAAGTCCTAAATTTTCCGAAAAACGTAAGGCTTCAGATGTAGACTGGTTAGGAATTGCACTTTTGGCAGTTACTGTAGGATCTCTTCAGTTTATTCTGGAAAGAGGCCATGAAGAAGACTGGTTTGAAAGCGGAATGATCGTCACCTTTACTTCTACAGCTGTTTTAGGATTTATATGTTTCCTTTGGCGTGAACTCACTTTCAAATATCCAATTGTGGAGCTCAGGGTTCTGAAAAACGGAAACTTAAGGATCGGAACGGTGATGTCTTTCGTGTTAGGATTCGGTCTTTATGGTTCAACGTTTATCGTTCCTTTATATACGCAAAGTATTTTGGGCTGGACAGCGCTTCAGTCAGGTGCTTTAATGATCCCGGCTGCACTTACAACCGCATTTATGATGCCGATTATTGGCCGATTACTTTCAAAAGGAGCGAAACAGCAGATTCTTGTTTCTTTGGGATTGCTTATATTCTTTATTTACAGTTTCTGGGGTTATAAAATTCTGACACCCGATACCGGGAAAGATGCCTTTTTCTGGATGCTGATTGTGCGAGGAATGGGATTAGGTTTATTATTTATTCCGATTACATCTTTATCACTAAGTACCTTAAAAGGTCAGGAAATCGGTCAGGGTGCAGCTTTTACAGGAATGATGCGACAGCTTGGTGGTTCTTTCGGAGTTGCGGCAATCACAACGTTTATTGCCAATGCAAGTCAGAAATACCGTGTGAACTTAATAAGTCATTTAGACTCTACCGATTTTGATGTTCAACAAAGAATAAATGGTTTAAAAGCCAGTTTCATGGCAAAAGGAATGACTCCCGATGCTGCATTGAATGCTGCTTATAAAGTATTGGATATGTCTGTGACAAAACAGGCAACCGTACTTTCTTATATGGATGTATTTCTTTATCTCGGGATTGCGTTTCTCGTTTGTATACCTTTTATATTGTTTGTGAGAGAAAGAAAAAGCAAAGAGAAAATAGACCTGAGTGAAGCCATGCACTAATTTTTCTTAGAAACCTCCGATGTTTTTCGGAGGTTTTTTATTGCTTAAAAGTTATTTGCTAGCTGAGAAATCTGTTTAATTATTCTTTTTCAAAAACTTTAAATTCAGTTCTAATTAAGTTTAATAATTCCTGAAAAGAAAGTAGCTCATCTACAGTTGGATATTTTTCTAAGTATGATTCTGGGTTGGAATAATTAAATTGATTTTCTGTTTTTCCCCGTTTTATTTTAACATAAAAAGATTCACCATCAAGTACGGAAAGAATTGATGTAGATGAATATATTTCACCATCTTCAATTTGATAATTTTTATTAACTTTTTTTAGTTTGTATTCGAAAGCTTCCCATTTTGGAAGATGAATAATATTTGTATCTAAAAACTGTAGCCATAAAATTTCAAAATTTTTCAGAGAATTTAATTTTGATTTTCTTGTTCTGATTTTAATTTCATCTTTGTTTTTTGGAGTTGCAACTGTATTATAAAATTCAGCTTTCCAATTTTCCTTTTCATCCTGATAAAATCTGAAAACCTCTAAACCTGTTGAAATGGAGTATTTCTTATAAACTCGGATTTCATTTTCATGAAACTTAAGATTTTCGATTTTTAAAATTTTATCATACTCAATATTTTGTTGTGCAGAAAAAGATTCAAACGAAATAAGTATAGTAAAAAGTAAGTAGAATTTTTTCATTTATTATCGATTATTCACTACTAAAATAAATAATTTATTCCAGAATCATATTCTGCTGTATCGCCATATTTACAAGCTCGGCGGAGTTTTTTGCACCAAATTTATTAAGCAGATTTTTACGATGCGTATCAACAGTTAATGAGCTTAAACAAAGTTCATTCGCAATCTCATTACTCGTTTTTCCTTTTGCTAAAAACTGAAGAATCTGTTTTTCTCTTTTCGTCAGACGTGGAGTAGTAGTTAATTCCTGTGGAGAAGGCTTGCTGATGATGTTTTTGGTCTCGTTGCAGAAAACAATATTTCCTGAAAGTGCACCCTGAAAACATTCCATTAACTCTTCAATGGAAACATTTTTCAATAAATAACCACTGGCTCCATTTTGAATACACTGCATAATAATACTTCTTTCGGAGCGGTTACTGAACATAATAACAGAAGTATTCGGCGAAATTTTCTTAATCTCTTCACATAATTGTATTCCGCTGATGTCGGGAAGAGAAATGTCAAGCAAAACAATATCAACCTCATTCGTTTTCACAAACTTGATGACTTCAGAACCATTGGTAAATGTTTCGGAAATTTGAAAAAACGGTTTGTCGGATAACATGATTTTCAGCCCTTCAATGACGATAGGGTGGTCATCTACAATAACAATATTTATTTTATGAGATTGCATGAGTATTGAGTTCTATATTAATTGCCGTTCCTTCATTATCAGAATTGATTTCCATTTTTCCTTTTAAATAATCAACACGGATTCGTAAATTATGAAGACCCATACTTTTTGTTTTTGAATGATAATTTTCATCAAAACCTCTGCCGTCATCTTCAATGGTAATCATAAAAATATCATTTGACTGGGAACATTGCAGCAATATATTTTTTGCTTCTGAATGTTTTACCGCATTTGCCAGAATTTCTTGTACAATTCTGAAAATATTAATCTGAATAGCCAATGAAAGCTTTGGATTGATGTCGATTGCCTGAAAATCAATATGTAAGTCGTTTCGGGTGTAAAATTCACAAAGGTCTTTTAATGCGGTTTCTAAACCAAATTTTAAAAGAGATTCAGGCATAAGATTCCGTGAAATATTTCTCAGCTCAGAAACAGAGTGATCAAGCTGATTAAGAATTTCATTAAAGTTTTCTTTATTTTTTTGTTCTAAATTTTGCGAGGCCCATGTCGAAAAATTAATTTTCACTCCGGCAAGCATTCCGCCAAGTCCGTCGTGAAGGTCTTTTCCGACTCTTTCTCTTTCCTTTTCTTCACCTTCAAGAATGGCTTTTGTTATTTTTAATTCTTCCTGCTGCGCAATTTCTTTAAGTTTTTGATGGTGATTAATTTCCTTTTGCTTGCTTAATTTTTTAGTATAAAAATAAATGGCAATCATTAAAATAATCAGAAATAAAGATGCAAAACCAAGAAGCCATAAATACTGATTTTTTTTATTGATTTCCAGTTCTTTTTGTGCTTTTTCAGTGTTCAGATTGGCAATTTCTTTTTGTTTTTCTGCGGTTCTGAATTTGGTTTCCAGCTTATTGAGTTCCAGCTTCACATTTTCAGTATTTAAACTGTCACTCAATTTCGAATACTTCTTTTCCCAGATTAAAGCTTCAGGAAGATTTCCCATTTGTTCATTTAGGCTTGAAAGCTGGTTGTAAAACGTTTTTCTGTTATTTACATCAATAATCAGTGTTTTTTCAGACAAAATATCTTCCAGAACTTTTTTTGCTTCATTTAGTTTATTTTGCTTTCTCAGAATATCATATTTGTTGAGATAAAACATCTGGGTCAAAAGATTCTGATTCGATTTTTTAGCATAAACCAACCCTTTTTCAATCATCGGAAGCGCTTCTTCATTCTTTTGTTTGGTAATAAAATAAAGTGTCTTTCCGTAATAATAGGAAGCATTGGATGAAGATTCAGGATAAGGCTGAATCAATTTTTCTGCTTTGTCTAAAAACCTTTTCGCTTCGTCTCCTTTAGCCTGATAACAGAAATTACTTGCCGTATTTAAATAGGCAAAAAACAATTCAGGAGAGTTGGGTGCAATTTTTTCTAATAATTGAATGGCTTTTGTGTTGTATTCAAAAGCTTTTGCAAACTCAGCATTATAGGTAAGAATAATCGCAAGTTGAGAATAAAGCTGACCTAAAGTTTTATGATTCTTATACTTTTCCACCTGCGGAATGCTTTTTTCAACTAAAATTTTAACCAAGAAAGGATAACCTTCTTTATTTTTCTGCGTAACTCCATAGTTATACCATGACGAAGCGGTGTAAAAATCGGCTTCTTCAGTTTTAATTTTAGAGAATTCCTTTATAGCTTTTTGGAAAGAGAGTGCTGCTTTTTCTTTGTTTCGTTCTATAAAATGTTGTCCTTCATAATAATGATATTTTGCTTTGTTTAAAGGATTTTTTAAACCTAAAGTGGCGGCTTTCTGTAAATAATTTTTACTTGAAAGCGAATCTGTATTTCGGTAAAAGCTTGATAGTAAGAAATAGGCTGTTGCTTTTGAATGATTGTCGGTTTTTCCGTTGACCACATTTTTTAAGCTGTCTGAATACGCTTTTTCGTTAAGCGGAATAAGTTGTTGCGATTGCAGGTAAAGAGATAAAAAAATACAGAGGTTGATAAGGTGTTTCTTCATGCTATCAATTTCATTATTTGAAATAAAAACTCCACAATTTAGTGATAAAATTAATATCAGAAAATACCTAAAATCTGGTAGAAAATTTTACTTGATTCTGAGGATTGATTGCCGCTTCGCACAATCATAGTTTTGCAGGTACTAAATCAGACAGATTACGGAATTAACAATAACAGTAATATTTAACAAGAGAAATTATGAAAAAAATGAAATTGAAAAACGTTTTAAGAGGATCATTTGTAATGGTGATGATGGCGTTGGTTTTTGGCTTTGTAACCTCGTGCAGCAATGATGACGATGACAACATTCCGGGAACGAATAAATCTCACAAAGTGGTTTTCAAAGCGGAAGCATCTGCGGGAAGCAATATTGAGATCGCTGTTTACGGAATCGACGGAAATCCTACCACTGCAACGAGTTTAAGCGGTACAACATGGTCAAGCCCGGAAATTACTTCTGAAGCAGGAGCATTGAGTGCTAATGTTGCGGTAAATGCAATTGGAGCAAGTGCTACATCTACTTTGAAAGTTCAGATCTGGGTAGATGGTGAACTTAAAAAAGAAGGAACTTCAAGCGGACAATATTTATCTGCATCTGCAGCATATACGTTCTAAAAATTAAACTGATGATGAAAAGAAATCCGGCTCAATCTTGAGTCGGATTTTTTATTACCGAATGAACTGAAAAATACCTGAAATAAGCTAGAATATTTTTTTTAAATTTGACGATTGACAGAATTTTAGTCTATCATATTCTTGCGGATGCTCAATGAAGAGATTCCGGATAAGATTAACAAATAAATTTATGAAAAAAATAAAATTGAATCAGGTATTTAAAGGATTATTTGTTGCTTTGATAACAGTAATGGTTTTAAGTTTTGTTGAATCTTGTCGGAAAGATGGTGATGATACTTCTGAAGATATAAAGACACAAAAAATAGTCTTTAAGGCAGAGGCGTCACCCGGAGTGAATATAACCAAAGCCGTTTACGGGATCGACGGAAATCCTATTACGGTAACCGGTTTGAGCGGAACGACCTGGACGAGCCAGGAAATCAATGCAGAAGGCGTTGTTTATAATTCTAATGTTGTGGTAAATGCAACAGGCGTTGATGCTTCGTCTACTTTAAAAGTTCAGATCTTTGTAGATGGTGAGCTCAAAAAAGAAGGTATTTCAAGCGGTCAGACTTTATCTGCTTCTGCAGCATATTCTTTCTAAAATTAAACTAAACTGATGATAAAAATAATCCGACTCAAAAACTGAGTCGGATTATTTTTATGTATTTTTTAGATTAAATTACTTTTACAATAAAGTAGCTTTTCTTTCCTTTTTGTAATAATAAGAATTTACCGTCAATCAAGTCGCTTTCATTGGCGGTGTAAACTTCATTGATTTTTTCTTTATTTACAGAAATTGCATTTCCTTTCAATTCTCTGGTTGCCTCACTTTTAGACTTTAAAAATCCAGATTTTTCTGATAATAAATCAACGATATTAATTCCTAAAACATCCGCTTTTGCCACTTCTTTCTGTGGAACTCCGTCAAAAATATCCAAGAAAGTTTCTTCATCAAGGCTTACCAAATCTTCTGCTGTAGAACGACCGAATAGAATTTCAGAAGCTTTCAAAGCTTTTTCGTACTCTTCTCTTTCATGAACCCAAACTGTCACTTCTTCAGCTAATTTCTTTTGAAGTTTTCTCTCGTGAGGAGCAGTTTTGTGATCTTCGATTAAGTCTTCGATTTCTTCTTTAGCTAAGAAAGTATAGAATTTTATAAATCTTTCAGCATCATCATCGGTTGCATTCAACCAGAATTGATAGAATTTATAAGGTGAAGTTTTCTTTTTGTCTAACCAGTAATTTTCTCCGCTTTCAGATTTTCCGAATTTTGAGCCGTCTGCTTTTGTAATCAACGGAACGGTTAATGCAAAAGCTTCTCCCTGAGCTTTTCTACGGATTAGTTCTGTACCCGTGGTGATATTTCCCCATTGGTCAGAACCACCCATCTGAAGCTTTACATTGTTATTTTGATATAAATGTAAAAAGTCATAACCTTGGATCAATTGATACGTAAATTCTGTAAAACTCATTCCGTCTGCTCCCGATTCTCCTGAAAATCTTTTTTTCACAGAATCTTTCGCCATCATATAATTTACCGTAATATTTTTCCCTACATTTTTTGCAAAATCCAGAAAAGAAATATTTTTCATCCAGTCATAATTGTTAACCAGTTCAGCTTTATTTTCTCCACTTCCGGAAAAATCTAAAAATCTTGATAATTGGTTTTTCAAACAGTCAACATAATGTAAAAGTGTTGCTTCATCCAAAAGATTTCTCTCTGCAGATTTTCCTGACGGATCGCCAATCATTCCTGTTGCACCACCAACTAAGGCAATTGGTTTGTGGCCGTGTTGCTGAAAATGAGCTAAAATTTTAATCTGAATAAGACTTCCGATATGCAAAGAATCTGCGGTAGGATCGAAACCGATATAGGCAGTTGTCATCTCCTTATTCAGTTGCTCGTCTGTTCCGGGCATCATGTCTGCAAAAAGACCGCGCCATTTTAATTCTTCAATAAAGGAATTCATTATTTTTTTCAGTTTAAAATTTAAGGTGCAAAGATAATCATTTCGTGCGAGTTTTGGAATCGAGTTGCGAGTTTCACATTCAAGGTTCGAGATTCGAGATTTATTTTCAAAGCTGTAAACTTCCGACACCCATCATCCAACTTCCAGCCCTTATTGCTTCATTAGCAAAATTCAATTATATTTGTTAGTAATGAAAGACGAGCAATTATTTCTTCTCATCCAAAAAGCAAAGGAAAAAGACCAGAAAGCGCAGACTAAACTCATCAATGTTTTTTGGGTGGATGTTTTTTCTTTTGTGATGAAAAAAGTTCGGGACGAAAACGATGCGGACGAAATCACTGTGAATGTTTTTTCTAAAGTTTTGTCAAAACTCGATATGTATGATCCACATTTTCAATTTAAAACCTGGATTTTAACGATTGCTCAGAATACCATTATTGATTTTTGGCGAAGAAAATCAAGGGAAAATCAGGATCCGACTGAAAATTTGGATGAAGTGAAAAATCAGTTTGCAAAATCTCCGGAAGAACTGATGATTTCGGAAGAAGAACAAAAGAAAATTATCAAAACAATTGAATCTTTAGACGCCAATTATCAGGATATTATCAGATTAAGATTTTTCGAGGAAAAAAGCATTAAGGAGATTGCTGAAGAATTGGGGATTTCTGTTGCCAATACGAAAGTTCGTGTGATGCGCGCTAAAAAAGTCTTAGCCGAATTGCTGAAAAATAATGAGTTTGAGGATAATTAATCTTTTATGCCACGAATGCACGAATTTTATTTAAACAATTATCAAATAATCATTCGTGCATTCGTGGCTATAAATAATTTTTAAATAAATTATCATTTCCATCAATTCTTATCGTAGACACAGTCGATAAAAAATTCCTTAACTTTGAGGTCAATTTTAGAAATAAATGGAGAATTTAGTTCAGGATACTACCGTTCAGAAACCAAAATGGATTCGCGTAAAACTTCCTACCGGAAAGAATTACAGAGAATTGAGAACTTTGGTTGATAAATATAAATTAAATACAATTTGCCAAAGCGGAAGCTGCCCAAATATGGGTGAATGTTGGGGAGAAGGAACAGCAACTTTCATGATTTTAGGAAATATCTGTACAAGAAGCTGTGGATTTTGTGGTGTAAAAACAGGAAAACCCATGGATGTCAATTGGGATGAACCTGAAAAAGTAGCACGTTCTATTAAATTAATGAAAATAAAGCATGCTGTTTTAACTTCAGTTGACCGTGACGATTTGAAAGACATGGGCTCGATTCTTTGGGGTGAAACTGTAAATGCTGTAAGAAGAATTTCCCCCGGAACGACGATGGAAACATTGATTCCTGATTTTCAAGGGTTGACAAAACACCTTGACAGATTGGTAGATGTTGCTCCGGAAGTGATTTCTCATAACATGGAAACGGTAAAACGTCTGACCAGAGAAGTGAGAATTCAGGCGAAATATGAAAGAAGCCTTGAAGTTTTAAGATACCTAAAAGAAGCAGGACAAAACCGAACTAAAACAGGATTAATGCTTGGTTTAGGAGAAAATAAAGATGAGGTTTTCCAGACGATTGAAGACATCAGAAACGCTAACGTTGACGTCATTACGATGGGACAATATTTACAGCCAACGAAAAAACATCTTCCTGTAAAGAAATTTATCACTCCGGAAGAGTTTGATGAATTCGGAGATTTTGCAAGAAGTTTAGGTTTCAGACACGTTGAAAGTTCCCCTTTGGTAAGAAGTTCTTATCACGCTGAAAAACATATTCACTAAAAATATCAATCGCTTCAAATTCAGAAGCGATTTTTTATTGTCATTGCGAGTAGCTAATTGATGAAGCAATCTCTATTATTAAAACATTGATTTTGTCATTCCGTAGGAATCTGAGCAAATTTACTAGAGATAATGCTTTACAACATTCGTTTAGATTCCTACGGAATGACAACTGAACGGTAAATTTCATTGCTGAGTGAAATCGAATATTCGACGTAGTCAAACGCCTTTGCGAACGAAAATATACAGTATAATTTAAAATAAATCTTTGTATTTATTGCGTTAAAAAAATAGATTTTTCCTTCGTCAGAATGACAAAGAAGTGTTGAAAAAACTAATCAACCTTACTCAAATGCTTTTTCTTAAAAGCAGAAGGTGTTTCACCAATATATTTTTTAAATAATTTATTGAAATAGGAAAGACTTTCAAAGCCAACCTGAAAACAAACTTCCGTTACGCATTCATTTTGGAGAAGTAAAAGTTTTGCCTGATTAAGCCTGTAATTATTCACAAAATCGGTAAATGTCATATTGGTTTGCTTTTTAAAATAACGACAAAAAGCAGGAGTACTCAAATTTACATTTTCTGCAATTATGTTGACATTTGGGTGTTTATCATAATTCTCATGAATATAATCGTAAATCGTTCCCATCCTGATTTTATCATTCAAAAACCATTTTATTCTCGTGTCTTCGTTGTTCAGTTCTTTTACTTCATTTGAACTTGCAAGAATCTGCAAAATCTCAATTAAACCCATGAAAGAACTGAATGAATTTTCATTTTTAATCTGATGAAGTTTTTCGACAACTGTTGCTTTGGTTTCGCCTGAAAAAGATAAACCTAAATAAGAACGTTCCAATAATTTTTTAATATTGTCAAATTCGGGGATAGGAAAAATAAGCTCCTGAAGGAAGTTTTCTCTCATTTGGAGAACCAATTGTTTGCATTCTGTCTGAATTTTATAATCAAAATTAAGGTGCGGAACATTTGAACCAATCAATAGCAGCTCGCTGTCTTTAAAATCTGAAATATTTTTCCCGACATGACGGATTCCTTTGCAGGCTTCTACGTAAACAAGCTCTATTTCAGGATGATAATGCCAAAAAAAACAGTCTTTCAAAGATGGAGAGAACAGTTTGAAAGATTTCCCATCTTCAAAATCGATGATTTCCTTCTGTATTTTCATTAGGTTCTATTTTGATTAATATTTGATTTAAATTAAAATAAAAAAGTTAATACAGAGCAAATTTATATCATTTCTGTTAAAGTTTAAATGATATTTTCTATCGAATTTTGTGCTGTTAAAAGAAGCAATGAATAATTGCTCAAATCAGGTTTATTTTTAAAGAATTTACAATGCAGATTGATAAAAGAATTATTCCGCTCGCAATAGGCGGTTTGGGAATTGGGACAACGGAATTTACGATTATGGGATTGCTTCCCGATTTGGCAAGAAGTTTACAGATTAGTATTCCGGAAGCGGGACATCTGATTTCTGCATACGCTTTTGGAGTTGTTGTAGGAGCACCAATTTTGATTGGATATTCGGTGAAATTTCCACCCAAAAAAGTGTTGATGGTATTAATGCTGATTTTTACACTGTTTAACGGATTGTCTGCAATAGCACCAGATTATAATTCCATGATGATTATTCGTTTCTTGTCCGGACTTCCACATGGAGCATTTTTCGGTGTTGGAACAGTGGTTGCAACGAGAATGGCTGCAAAAGGGAAGGAGGCATTTTATATTTCCTTAATGTTTACGGGGTTGACTGTGGCTAATTTGGCGATGGTTCCACTAGTGACTTACATTGGTCATATGTTTCACTGGAGATGGTATTTTGCAATTGTTGCGGTGATTGGTTTATTTGCTTTGCTATTTTTAAAACTTTGGCTTCCCGCAATGGAGGCAAATCAGGATACTCATTTCAAGGAAGAAATTAAATTTCTGAAGAGAAAACAGGCTTGGTTGGTTTTGGCGATAACAGCGATCGGTTTTGGAGGATTGTTTACGTGGTTCAGTTATATCACGCCATTAATGACCGTTATTTCGGGAATTGCAGAAAGCAGCATGGCATATGTAATGATTCTTGCCGGAGCCGGAATGGTAGTCGGAAATCTTGTCGGAGGATATTTATCTGACCGATTAAGTCCGGAAAAAACCTGTATTTTATTGCTTGCATTAATGATGGTTTCTTTATCCGGCATATTTTTTCTTTCAGAATATCAATATATTTCTTTAGGATTAACCTTTATCTGCGGTGCGTTATCAATGTCCGTTGCAGCTCCGATTAATATCATGATGATGAAAGCAGCACCGAAAAGTGAAATGATGGCGGCTGCGTTTATGCAGGCTGCATTTAATATTGCTAATGCAATGGGAGCATTTCTCGGAGGAATTCCTTTGGAAAACGGATTTTCATATAATTATCCTTCGTTGGTCGGAGTTTTTATGACATTGATCGGATTGGTCATAAGCATTCGATACATGTACCTTTATCGTTCTGCACAACCTGTGGAAAAAGAAGTTGCTGTGGAATGTGTCCCTTGTGATAAATAAAAAAAGAGAAGCAATTTTGCTTCTCTTTTTTGCTAACTAACTTTCGACTTCGTTACCGTTTTCACACCAGTACAAAGCATTATAAAGATTTTCTTTTGGAAAGGATTTAAATTCTCCGGGCATTAAAACACTGAAAATATCAGTAAAATTCTGTACGCCTTCTTTATCCGTTACAATGGCGCACCGGTTCCATTTTGAAAGATTTTTTAAACCTAAAAGAGCGTCCTGAAGCCATGCTCCCATTGTAAAATTGCTTAAATCTGTATCTAAATAAAGGAGGTAATTCAGTTCATCAAATTGTTCGACTTTGCTTTTGACGTATGGAATAACTAGATTTTCAAAATCTTCTTTCGTTATATCACCTGTTGCATTGAAAGCAGCCACATTTTCAGGAGCGTCATTAATAATCGTTATCATAATTTATATTTTAAATGGTTTTGGTGAGATTAATTGATCAATAATTAAACCATAAATGTAGAAATGCTTTATTAAAGGCGCAATTCTTGATGAGATTTTGAAAAATAATCTATGGACCTGAAATCTAACGAACCTTTCTGGCTTTTGAAAAATGGGTTGGTAGCTTCCTATCCCTCGCTTAAAAATGATGAAGAATGTGATGTTCTTATTATCGGTGGCGGAATTACCGGCAGTTTAATTGCCCATCAAATGATAAAAGACGGATACCAAACAATTTTAATTGATAAAAGGGAAGTCTGCAACGGAAGCACTTCAGCAACTACTTCAATGTTGCAGTATGAGATTGATGTTCCGCTTTATGAATTAATTGAAATGATTGGCGAAAAAGGTGCGGTAGAAAGTTATAAAGCCTGTTCAAAATCCATTGACCAAATAGCCAAACTCACCAAAGAAATAAAATCACGTTCAGGTTTTAAAAGGAAACAGTCACTGTATTTTGCTTCAAAAAAGAAAGATGCCATCTGGCTTGAAAAAGAATATGAAGCCAGAAAAAAAGCCGGATTTGATGTGGCTTGGCTGGGAACTGAAGAGATTGAGGAAAAATTCAGTTTTCAGAACACCTATGGCGGAATTTTATCAAAACAGGGCGCAAGTATCGATGCCTTTAAGTTTGCCCATGAATTACTGAGATTTAACGTAAATAAAGGATTAAAAGTTTTTGACAAAACAGAAATGAAATCCGTGAAATATCTTCGTGATCATAATTTGGCTTTAACAACTGATGGCTTTAATATAAAAGCAAAAAAAATTATTTACTGTATCGGCTATGAAAGTAAAATGCTCATTAAGGAAAACTTTGTCAACCTGAAAAGTACTTATGCGATTGTTTCTGAAATTGATAAAGATAAGTTTAAAAATATTGAACATACTCTCGTCTGGAATACCGATGATCCTTACATTTATATGCGGTCAACCGATGATGAAAGACTTTTGATTGGCGGTGGAGATGAAGATTTCTACGATCCCGAAAAGCGTGATTCTGTGTTGGATAAAAAAGAAAAAGAAATTCGCCGACATTTAAAGAGAATACAGCCTGATTATCATTTTTATACCGATTTTATCTGGGCAGGAACTTTTGGTGAAACAAAAGACGGATTGCCTTACATAGGAACACATGATCAATTTAAAAACTCATATTTTGTTTTAGGGTTTGGCGGAAACGGAATTACTTTCTCGGTTACCGGAATGGAAATGGCTTCCGCATTTATGAAAAATGAAACGCATAAGCTTTCTGAATATTTTAAATTTGGCAGATGATGTAAATTTTATTTTTTTTTAGATCAATATAATTTGAAAAGTTTCGGGCTCGGCGAAGCCGAGCCCGAAACAAAATAAACAATAATAACATTCACATTAATCCGAAAGGATTTTTAATCATGTATGGAACTGGTGTTTGAGACCAATTCTTTTATTTATTATTGATAGGACTTCATCCTATCCTCTAAAAGACCGTCCTTTCAGGACTATGGATTTTAAATCTTGAATCTCGAATCTCAAATTTAAAACGCGTATCCATTTTTCTTTGCAATCTCGGCAATCGATTTTTCAATCGCTTTTCCCAAATCATCAGAATTTGAATTGCCACGTTTTTTGGTTTCAACATCAATGAATTCCTGGCGTTTTTTTGCTAAAACCTCAATTTCTTTCTGAATTTTTTCCCGGTCTGCAGATTTTTGAGCCACAATTTTTGTGATTTCGGCTTTGCTTTTTCCTTTTAATTCTGAAGGCAATTCTTCTTCTTTCATCGATGAAATATAAGCTTTATCTTTTTCAACTCTGTCTACCAAGTCCCAATGGTCATTTTTGTAAGCATTTTTCTTTGATTTGCTCACGGCTCTTTCCACTGCATTTGAAGCTGATAACGATTCGGCATTAACATCCTGAACTGCCTGTTTGTTTTTCATTTCAGAACCTCGGTTTCCGTAAGAAATATAAGTATTATTCAATTGGGAATTGTACTGTGAAATCTTTACGTCATAAGGCGTTTCAATGTAAATTACCTTTTGGTCGCTGTCTATATTAAAGAATTTTCCGTCTCCTAAAGTTGCTCCGGTTTGCCAATGCGACTGAATTCCTTCCTCACGACTTCCGCAGAAAATCGTATTGGTATAAATGTTTTTGGTTTTAGCTTTAGAAATCACATCTTTATAACCTATTCTTCCCTGATCAAAAGGTTCGTTTCCGGCAATGTAAATCAGTTTCATGCTTTTTTCGTTTCCGTCCCATTTCAGATTGTTGGATGCATCACGAATGACCGCTCCGCAATATTCATTTCCGCCATTGGTTTTTAAAGCAAACAGTTTTTCCGAAACCAAATCCAAATCTTGTGTAAGCGGAGTAACCTGTCTGATGTAATTTTCATCCTGCAATCCATCATTTCCGTATTCATACAGAGCAATTTCCACTTGTGGCGATTTTCCGTTGTATTTTAAAGTCGTTAGAGTATTAACGATATTCCACAATCTCGATTTTGCCTGATCAATCAGTCCGTCCATACTGTTGGAAGTGTCCAAAAGCAAGGCAACCTGAATTTTATTATCCTTTGAAACCTCCATTGGTTTTTCGGAAACATTGCTTTCAAGAATTTGTCTTACGTCTGTATTTTTGCTACAGCGAATTCCTGAAGTTTTTTCTGCGCTTAAAAATGCTGCAATACTTAAGCTAATTGTAATTAATTTTAAGGTGTTCATATTGTTTTGTTTTAATAATTTTTATTTTTTGTTACGAGTTACGAGATTCGTGTTATCACTTAATCTTAAATTCCCGAACCTCGAATCTCGAATCTCACATCCCGGAATCCGAACCTCGTATCCCGAAATTACCTGCTGTAATACTGAATCTGCATTTCTTTAGGATACTTCAATTCATAAGAGAAGTTGATTTTTTCTGATGCTCCGCTGGAAATTTTTCTGTTCCAAAGAATGCTTCCGGTTTTTGCATCAAACTCTCCGTTTCCGATATCTAATGTTTTGACTGTAATTTTCTGATTTTCGCTTAATGGAATCTGGTCTAAAATTTCCAGTTCGATATTTTCTTTTGTATTATTTCTGATGGATATTTCGTAAGATTCGGTTTCTAATTTATTTGAGCTGAGTGATTTTTGAGCGGTTTTATCTTCTATTTTAATGCGTTTTACCACAATTCTTTCATCAATGCCAAGTGAAATCGGGAATTCATCTTTTACATAATTGCTTGTGATATTAGTTTTGCCGATATAATTGTCTTCAAAATAAATATTCGCTTCACCTGAAATAAGATTTAAATTCTGCCAGTTTTTAACAAAAGCCATTAAGAAAACCTGATTGTTTAACTTCGGAACGGTGTGATATTTATATGTAGATTCTACATTTTTCTTATCTAAAATCACATATTGCTCTTTTTCCTGACTTAGAATGGTTTGATTATAATTTAATTCATACAAAATATTCATCTGATTATCTGAGACTGTTGCTACAGGAATCTGACTTGGTGCTGCAACTTCTTCTCTCATCTGATAAGAATTAGACATTTCAGCTTTTGCTTTTTGCATATATCCAACTTTCACATCTTCATTATTGTAAGCGGTATATTCTGCAACGTAAAGTGGCGATAAAATCGGACGGTTTTGATTGTAAGAAGGTCTGTAAGTGGAGACAAAAAGTTTTACGTTGTTCCAGTCTTGTCCTGTTTTCTGATAAATTTTTCCATTATATGCAATCTCCAATGGTTTTTTCGTAGACTGCGCTCGCAAATCATAAGACGGAACCCATCCTGCATTGGAAACGATGTAGCTCACTCCAAGATTCAAATTCATTTCATTTTCGGCAAGAATTTCAAGAATTAGCTCTTTTCTGTTGCTGTTTTTGTTGGTTTGTTCTTCAGAGAATTGTTTGTTGATTTTAGCAATACTTTCATCCAAGACAGATTTTTGTTCGTTTAAAAGAAAAACCTGATTATCAATTTCCAGCATTCTTTTTCTGTAAAATTCTGTCAGTTTAATTAACTGTTCCTGCGGAGTCGATTTATCGTTGGTTGAAACTTTAAGATTATCATTAATGATATTTTGTTCGCCCGTCAGATTTTTAATCTGAATATTTAGTAAATTGACCTGTCTCTGAAATTTTTTTCTTTCATCATCTAATTTTTTTTCTCCTTCGGTCAGTTCATCATTTTTAAGAAAATTATTTTGTGGAGTGATCGATAAAAGCGTTGTGTTTTTTTCAAGATTAATTTTATAGGTGTTTTCATCCAAATCATTCGGAAGATTGATGATTTTCACGGTGTTTCTTCCTTTTTGAAGATTTACATTCGTGCTTCCGAAAACTTTTGCTCCCTGCAAAAATACAGTTGCCTGTTTCACATCGATTTCTTTTTTAATTTCCTGAGATTTAAAAAACGAAAGCGAAAAAATGAGGATTAAAATGGAGTGTCGCATTGTTTATTATTAAAAGTTCTACAGTAAAATTACCCTGATTTTAAACCGGAATTTTGAAGACTTGGTGAACAGAGGTTTTCACTTGGTGGAAGTTTTTTAGAACAAAAAAAGACAGTCATTTCTGACTGCCTCTGTAGGATTTTTTACCGCAAAAGAAACAAAAGATCGATTCAGTTTGAGCTACTCAAAAGTTTGCAAGATCATCATTAATTGATAGAATTCTACATTTTGTCAACTTTTGAAATCTTTTTCTCAATAATTTCTTTTGACTCTTTTGCGGTAAAAATTTATGCAGCATCAAAGAATCTCGTATTTTGTTTTAATGCTGTATTTCAGCTTGATGTTTTCAATGTTGCCGAAAGAATAATCCAGACTTTGGTCGGCTGCTTCCAGTTGCACATTGGCCATTTTGCTTCTGTAAGCTACAGGAAGCACAGAATCGCTCATGTAATCTTCAATTTCTACAATTTCGAGCGGTGTTCCGGTTTTTTTGCCAATACTTTCCAGAAGGTAATCTGCTTTTTCTTTTGCGGCTTTCAATGCATTGATTTTTACCGTTTTTCTGAAATCTGCAATTTTTGTGTTTTTAATTTCAGCAATATTCAGATTGCTTACCCATTTTTGATTCAGTTCTTCAAAAAGCTTACTCACATTGGTTTTTGCATTGACTTTAAACTGAAAACTCTTGGTAAACTTGGTTGTTTTCGAATACAAATTCTGGTACATCGACTTAAATTTGATATCTTCGTTTTTTACACTGTTATTTTTCAGGGTTTCAAACAAAAGCTTTTCGCTGTCTGCCAATTGATTTTTGTTGTCGGCTTTTATTCCGATGTTAAAGATGATTTCATCCGGTTCTACTTCCATTTCGGCAACTCCGGTTACTTCAATGGCGTTTTTCTTAATTTCCTGCGCATTCACCAAACTTCCTGCTGCAAAAATTCCTACTAATAAAAGGTGTTTCAATTTCATAACGTAAATATTTATTGTTTTTGTTTGTCTTCAATCGCTTTTGCGATTTCATCATGTTTATTTTAAATTTCTAAAGTAAAATTACTGCGATTAGAAACCGAATTTTTGTAAACTTGGTAAACTTGGGTTTTCACTTGGTGAAAGAAGATTAATCTACCAAAATGTGAAATCTATCTTGCAATGCATTCATTTTTTCATACTGAACAGGTTTAGCATGAATGGTCTGATTCTTAAAAGTAAAAGTAATAGAATTGTCTTTGTTTCTGATCACGAAATGTTTGGAAATATGATGATTATAATCTTTGAGTATAATTTGGTTGTCAAAAGAAACATCATAATGAAATACAGTCATCTTTTCCGAAGATTTTTCCATCAAAATCAAATATTGGTCTTTATGGAATAATAAATATTGAAACGGACTTTCTAAAGCCATCACTTCATAAGCCTCATTGAATTGCATTAAATTCTTTTCTTCTTTTGTATTGAAATAAGGTAGTCCTATTTTAATGAATATAATTCCGGCAATTAAAATTTTAAAAAATGTTTTATAAGGCAATATTGAATTTTGGTCTAAAAAAGTTCTTTTCGGAAGCTGAATTATTCTAATGATTAATTTCCATCCGTTTTCTCTTACCAGAAAAACACTCATTAAAAGTAAAATCAGCGAAAAAAACTTCACAGAAATATCAAAGCTGATATTGATAATTAATATCTGAGTAAAACTAATCATCGCCAATAATAATCCTAAAAACCGGGAACGTCTGAGCAACAATAAAATTCCTGAAAAAAGTTCAATAGAACCCATAATCATATTGTAGATTTTGGAAGTTCCAATCGTGCTCCAGAATAAAATATCTTTATCTAAATTCCCAAATCTTGTAAAAAGAATATTAGGTTCCGGTTCTGGAAATTGAGCTTTGAAGATTTTATCGAAGCCGTATTTAATCAGAATAATGGAAATGTAAAAAACACAAACATATTCTGTGATTATTAAAAATCTTTTAGTCTTTTTCTGGTCAATAATGAAACTGAAAATTACCGAAGAGAATAATAAGATGATGATTAAAACCAACATCGAATAACTATCCGAACTGTAATCTATGCGAGTGTTTTTTTTCTTTAGAAAAAATTCTAAAACAATTTGAGTAAAATCTCCAAATATAAAATGCGTAATTTTCAATTGAAAATCATTCAAAAAACTCAATGGGAAAAACAGAATAAACTGAAGAAAAAAAGTACCTGAAAAAATAGCTGATTTTCTCAAAAACACGGATTTGAATTCCACAAAAATATTTTTATCGGTTTTTTCTGGAAATAAATACAGCTCCAAAAACAGCGATTACCAAAACCAAAGCATACATGATCCCATCTTTAGATTCAAGGCTTTTTATTTCAGCTTTTTTGATTTTTCTTTTTGTTGAAATGGGCTTGTATTTTTTCGTTTTCTCGTCGTATTTCAGGAAAACGGTACTGTCGATGTCATTCTGGAAGTTGTACTTTTCTTTAAGCGTTTTCTTCATGGTTTCAATATTCCTGTCTGAAAAAACGCGATGGTTGTAAACGGTATCTCTTCCGGGTTTCCATTTTTCGGAAATATCAAAATCTGTCATTTTGCAAGTTTTGGAAGTTACAATTACACTTTTATCATCATCGATGATAATGACGCTGTCTAACCTTGAAGAGGTAACATATCTTTCAGGCCTTATTCCAAGATTTGAATAATTGGTGTTGTAGCTGTTTTCTATGATACTGTTTTCAAAATATTTCATATCTCCGCTGTGACTTTTAAAGGAGATTAATTTGGTCTGAGCATTAATCTGAGCAGTAGGAAATAGTAGCATAACCGCTAAAAAAGATAAATTTTTCATGAGAATTAAGTTTAAATGATACTGCAAACTTAGCTTCATACTCACAATTAGATGAGGTAAACTTGGTAAAGCTAATCTTTCACTTGGTGAATCGTTTTTCATACTTCATATATATGTATATCTTTGTTTTATGAAATTTATCAGGCTTTTTGTGTTTGTTCTTTTATTGTTTTTTGCGAATAACTTGTATTCGCAGAGCAGTCGAGATACAAAAGAAATTGTAGCTGAAACTTCCAAGCTTAAGAAAGCAGTCGACACCAAAAACGAATCCGCAGAAGCTGATTCTTATTACAATATTGGCGAAACCTATTTTAATAGTGGAAATTTCCCGAAAAGTGAAGAATATTTCATCAAATCAAAAGGTATTTACGAAAAACTTAATGATAAAAAGAACCTTGAGAAGGTTACCCGAAAACTTGCGCAGTCTCAGGAAAGTCAGAATAAGCTGAAAGATGCGGTTTCAAATTATGAAAGCGCTTCGAAAATAGGCTATTCTAAAGCAAGCAAAAAGATGAACTCTAATGATGCTTCAAGAGTTGCAGCACCTTCCGTAAGCCAAAAAGAAGAAGCCATACGAAGCAATCTTGTCATTAGCGAAAAAGAAAATAATAAGGAAGATCTTGCTGCCGGTTATAGCCAAATGGCGGAAGTGAATATTGAAAATAAAAATATTCCTAAAGCTGAAGAAAACCTTAATACTGCCTATAAAATATCAAAAGAAGAAGCGCCTCAACAAGCTTTGGCAATCAATCAGAAATTAACGAATCTGTACGTTGAAAACAAAAATTTTGACAAAGCTATTGAAGCCAAAAAATCTGTTCTGAAAGAAGATTTTGTGAAAGAAAACTCACAGAAAAAAGTGGAGCAGATTCAGGAGCTCGCAGAAATTTATATCAAAAAAAACGATCCTAAAGAAGCCATTGTTTTATTCAAAAATGCTTATGACATTGCTTTGCAAAAAGGTCATACCCTCGAAGCCCAAAAAAGTGTTCAAAAACTCGATAGTTTGTATCAGGATTCAGAAAATATTGATGCTTCGGTCAAGTTATACCGTGATTTTTTAGGAAAACTTCCTGATCTCGTTTCAAAAGACAGAAGCTTAACAGACAATAAAATACTGGAAGATACCGAACAGAAAATTCAACAGCTCGAACAGGAAAAAAAGCTGAAAGACGAACTCATTCGCAAGAAAAATCTGTTCAATTATAGTTTGATTGGAGCTTTGATAGTATTGATTGGGCTAATATTCTTCATTTTCAGAACCCTTAAAAAAGTTCAGGTCAAAAATAAAAAAATAGCATTACAATCTCTTCGTCGGGAGATGAATCCGCATTTTATTTTCAATAGTTTGAATTCGGTTAATCATTTTATATCAACCAATAATGAATTGGAAGCCAATCAATATTTAACCAAATTTTCAAAATTAATGCGTGGTGTGATGGAAAATTCTACGGAAGATTTCATTCCGTTTCAGCAGGAATTAGATTTACTTCAGAATTATTTGGCTTTAGAAAAAACACGTTTCGCTGATAAATTTGATTATGAAATTGAAGTTGATGAAAGTTTAAATACTCAAAGTCTGAAAGTTCCGGGAATGCTCATTCAGCCTTTTCTTGAAAATGCAATCTGGCACGGTTTAAGATACCGAACTGAAAAAGGTTTTTTAAGTTTAAAATTTGAAAAAAATAAAGATTCTCTGAATATTTTCATCGAAGACAACGGAATCGGCATTGAAGAAAGTAAGAAACAGAAAACCGAGCATCAGAAATCCCGAAAAGGCCGCGGAATGAAAAATACGCTGGAAAGAATTGCCTTATTGAATGATTTGTACAAACAAAATATCGAATGCAGAATCACCGATAAAAAAGATTCACAAGGTGTTTTTGTTGAGATTTCATATAAATTAATCAATAGCTAAACCTCAAACTTAATCTCAACCTCAAATAATATGAAAATAAAATCTGTGATCGTAGACGACGAAGTTATTGCAAGAGAAGTTCTTAGGAATTATCTCACAAAATACTGTCCGCAAATTGAGATTTTGGGTGAAGCAGAAAATATAAAAGAAGCCGTTCCTCTGATTGCTGAAAAGCAACCGCAACTCGTTTTCTTAGATGTCGAAATGCCTTTCGGAAACGCTTTTGATGTGCTGGAAGCGACCAAAGAATTTTCATACGAAACTATTTTTATCACAGCGTTTTCGCAGTATTCTTTACAGGCTTTGAATAAGTCGGCGAGTTACTATATCTTGAAACCTATCGATATTCAGGAATTGATTTTGGCGGTCAATAAAGTTGCTGAAAGCATCGAAAAGAAGGAAGAACTCAACCGAAATAAAATCCTCCTTGAAAATTTAAAATTAAAACCCGAAAAACAACAACTGATTCTTCCAACTTTACAAGGTTTTGATGTCGTGAAAACCGAAGATATTGTAAGACTTCAGGCGGACGGAAATTTTACTCAAGTCTATCTCACAGACGGTTCCAAGAAAATGGTCTGCCGATTTTTGAAGCATTTTGATGATCTTTTAGAAAATCCTTTCGTTCGGGTTCACCGCTCTCACATCATCAACACTGCTTTCGTGAAATCTTACCACAAAAGCGGAACGGCAACACTTTCCGATGATACTGAAATTGAAGTTTCGGGAAGTTTTAAAGACCAGTTTCTGAAAGTTTTTAACTAAAAATTTATTTAACCATTAAGAACATTTAAGTTGTTAAGTTTTATTAAGGAAAATCAAATAGATTTAATTAGCATCCGCTTAAAGCGAAGCTCAACTTAACTTATCTCAATTGCTTAATAAATCTTAATGGTTAAAAATTAAAAGGCATCATTTTTGAATTTTTCATGATATACAAATTACAATATTATGAGAACATTATATAAAATCGCCATTCCGGTTTCTTTAGGTATTTTAGGATTAATTATACTCAATTCTTGCTCAGTTGGAATTCCGAAAGGAGCAACAGCTGTGAAAAATTTCAATTCAGATAAGTATCTTGGAAAATGGTACGAAATTGCCCGTTTCGATTATAAGTTTGAGCGGAATATGGATAATGTAACGGCAGATTATTCTCAAAATCCAGACGGAACCATTAAAGTTCAGAACAGAGGGTACAATTACGTGAAAAAAGAATGGAAAGAATCGATTGGTGAAGCAAGATTTGTAAACGATAAATCGGAAGCTAGACTGAAAGTTTCATTCTTTAAACCGATTTGGGCAGGTTATAATGTGATTGATATTGATGATGATTATCAGTATGCTTTGATAGTCGGAAACAGCACAAAATACATCTGGATTCTATCCCGAACCAAAGAGATTCCTGAAAGCATCAAACAAAGATTTTTAGCAAAAGCTCAGAAAATAGGTTACAATACTGATGATTTGATTTGGGTAAAACATGATTAATTGTCATTGCGAGAAGCGTAGCGACGAAGCAATCCCCAAAATATACATACAATTTGTCATTCTGACGAAGGAAGAATCTCTACAATAAAATAGATTCTTCCTTCGTCAGAATGACAAGCTTTACGTTTTAATTCATATTCAAACTTTTATACTCTTTCCACTCCTCAAAACGATGGTCAATAATCTGTTTCATCAGATCATAGTTTTCGTAAGTGTCTTCAATATGATAAAAAGTTTCATATTCAAAATCGCTTTCTTCGGCAATACTGTCAAAAAGATTGATATAATCGGTAGCAAACGAACTGTATCTATTTCCAAAATCGGTTTCATCTACATAATAATCTTTGGCAAAATCGTTTCCTAAATCATTCAGATCGTATTCGGAAAATTTTCCGTCCATAGAATCGATAATCAATTCTGCGCCGGTAATTTCTCTTTTTTTTAGTTTTTCAATTTCTTCTTCGGCATCCTCTTTAAATTCTTCAGAAACAAAATTTCTTTCAATGCACCAGTTGAGAAACATTCCTGTATGTGTTGCTCCGTTTTTTTTAGGCAATTCTTCAGGGAAATCACCTCCGTAATGCCATGAAGCATCATCATATTTAGACATAAATTTATTTTAATTATAGTTTCAGACAGTAGGGTTCAAAGATATAAAAAATGGTTTTCTTTTGTTCACTACACAGAATTTTCCGTCATTTGTAAAGAATTTTTTTTCGAAAATAATTATATGAAAAACGCAGTTCTTATCACCATTGGTGACGAAATTCTTTCAGGAAATACCGTTGACACCAATTCAAATTTCATTGCAAACGAACTTAAAAATATAGGCATAAAAGTTTCTCAGATTTTCACCATTTCAGACGAAATCGACATTATTAAAAGTACATTGAAATCTGCTTTTGAGATTGGGGATTTGGTGATCACAACTGGTGGTTTGGGTCCGACAAGAGATGACAGAACCAAAAAAGCTCTGGCTGAATTTTTTGATGATGAAATTGCTTTGGATAAGGTTACTTTTGAGCATCTTAAAGCCTATATGGAAAAGCGTGGCCGAATTGAAATTCTGGAAAGAAACCGCGAACAGGCTTTTGTTCCGACGAAATCCGTTGTTTTTCAAAACCATTACGGAACAGCACCTTGCATGATGATGCAGAACGGAGAAAAACTGTCTTTCAGTTTACCCGGCGTTCCTTACGAAGTGAAACCGTTAATTAAAGACCAGATTATTCCTTATTTAAAAGAAAAATTCAGTCTGAATTATATTTCTACGAGAATTGTTTCTGTTGTTGGGATTCCCGAAAGTATTTTAGCTGATAAAATTGAAGAATGGGAATTGGCGTTACCTGAAAATATGGCTTTATCTTATCTTCCTGTAGGGACAAGAGTGAAATTGAGATTAACAGCAACCGGAGAAAACGAACAGTTTTTACAAATTCAGCTTGAAAATCAGATTCAGAAATTATTTCCGATTATTGGTGAAAATATTATTGCCACCGATGAAGATAAAATTGAAAAGATTTTAGCAGAAATTCTGAATGAAAAAGAATTAACGATCTCAACATCAGAAAGTTGCACTGGCGGAGAGTTGGCGAAATTACTGACTTCAAATTCAGGCAGTTCGAAATATTTTATCGGCGGCATTGTAGCATATGCAACGGAAAAAAAAGTTGATATTTTAAATGTTTCAGAAGGCACGATCGAACGTTTTACGGTGGTGAGCGAAGAAGTGGCAAGAGAAATGGCAGAAGGTTGTCAGAATCTTTTTAAAACAGATATTTCACTTTCTACAACAGGAGTGGCAGGTCCCGGAAAAGGAGAGGACGGAAAAGATGTAGGAACAGTTTACTACACCATAAGAGTACATAGCAAATCGGAGACTTTCAAGTTGTATCTTCCGCATCTTGACAGACCGGATTTCGTTTCTTTCGTTTCTCAGAAGGTGATTCAGGATTTGGTAGGGATTTTAATTAATAAATAAATTAATTGTAACAATTAATTTAAATCTTCGTGATCTTTTTAAGTGAAATCTAAGATTCGACGTAGTCAAACGCCTTGGCGAACTTAAAAACAGGTAGTAGTAAAAAACTTTGTGCACTTTGCGTTTAAATTATTCATAGCTTTTCCGAAAATTGAATTTTAAAATAAATTAACTTTCCCGTAACAAAATTTAAATTAAATATACATATTGTATAAATTATTATTACAATGAAATCGCTGTGATTATTAGTGAATGAAAAGTCACCAATTACGGCGGTTGCATAAGACCCTAAAAATAAAAAGTTTCTTATGAAAAAACTAACGCTTTCTTTGTTTTTATTGGCAGGAGTTTGTTCGCAAAACACGCTGAACGCTCAGGCTAAATCTGCTAAAACAGCAACTACAGGAGATAAAGGTTTAGACATCAGTCTGATGGATAAATCGGTTCGCCCACAAGACGATTTCTATAATTATGTGAGCGGAACATGGATGAAAACGGCAAAAATCCCTTCGGATAAGCCAACTTGGGGAAGTTTCAATAAACTTGCTGATGATACGGATAATAATTCCATGACGATTTTAAACTCGCTTCTGAAAGATAAATTCAAAGACGGAAGTGAAGGTAAAAAAATTCAGGACCTGTACGCTTCTTATATGAATCTTCAGAAAAGAAATACGGACGGGATAAAACCTATTCAGGATAATATCGATAAAATTGATGCGATCAAAAATCTTTCAGATCTACAAAATTATTTGACTTCTGTAACGAAAGAAGGTGAAAATAACTTCTACGGATGGGGCGTTTATGCTGATCTTAAAGATTCTAATATGAATGCTGTTTATCTTGGCGATGCAACATTGGGAATGGGCAGAGATTATTACCAGAAAGAAGATGCCAAAAATACGGAAGCTCTTGCAGAGTATGAGAAATATGTAGCCTCTATGCTTGAGGAACTTGGCTACAACAATGCTGGAGAAGCTGCAAAAGCAGTTGTGGAATACGAAAAAACGATTGCCAAAACTTTATTGACGAATGAGCAGAGCCGTGATAATACTTTGCAGTATAATCCTAAAAAATTGATTGAACTGTCTGAATTGGTTAAAAACGTAGATCTTCCTGCTTATCTGAAAAAAGTTGGGGTAAATTCACAGCTTGTAATCATCGGTGAACTGGGATATTATAAAAGTCTGGATCAATTAATCAATCAGGAAAATCTTCCCGTGATTAAAGATTATTTGAAATTCCACATGATCAACGGAAGCGCTTCTTATCTCACTGAAAAACTGGGTGACAAAAAGTTTGCTTTCTATGGTAAATATTTAAGAGGTCAGCAGGAGCAGAGAGCTTTAAACAAAAGAGGTTTCGAGCTGATCAATGGTTCTTTGGGTGAAGCTTTCGGTAAATTATATGTTGAAAAATATTTCCCGGCTTCAGCAAAAGCACAGATGGTTGAATTGATCGACTATTTAAAGAAAAGTTTTGCCGTTCATATCAATGGTTTGACATGGATGTCTGATGTAACCAAAGAAAAAGCAATGGCTAAGCTGAATAAGTTCACTGTGAAAGTTGCTTATCCGGATAAATGGAAAGATTATTCTAAACTAAATATTGTTCCGGAAGCTAAAGGTGGAAACTTATACTCAAATCTACAGAATATCTCAGAATGGCAATACAATAAAGATTTAGCTAAAATCGGAAAACCGGTTGATAAAACAGAATGGGGAATGACGCCTCAAACGGTAAATGCATACTACAATCCGGTTTATAACGAAATCGTTTTCCCTGCAGCTATTCTTCAGCCGCCTTTCTTCAATCCTCAAGCTGATGCTGCCGTTAATTTTGGTGGAATCGGAGCGGTAATTGGTCACGAAATGAGCCATGGATTTGATGATTCTGGAGCACAGTTCGATGCAGACGGAAACTTGGTTGACTGGTGGACTCCTGAAGATAAAGCTAATTTCGAAAAAGCAACAAAAGCTTTAGCCGCTCAATACGATAAATATGAGCCGGTAAAAGGAACTTTCGTAAACGGAACGTTCACAAATGGGGAAAATATTGCAGATTTAGGTGGGGTAAACATCGCTTACGATGCACTTCAGATGTATCTTAAAGATAAAGGAAATCCTGGATCAATCAGTGGTTATACACAGGATCAGAGATTCTTCCTAAGCTGGGCAACCGTGTGGAGAACTTTATCAAGCGAAAAATATATGGTAAACCAAGTGAAAACAGATCCGCATTCTCCTGGATATTTCAGAAGTTTTGGGCCTTTAACCAATGTTGATGCATTCTACAAAGCATTCGATGTAAAACCTGGTGACAAACTTTACAAAAAGCCGGAAGAAAGAATCAAAATCTGGTAATCAATATCAAAACCGTTCAGAAATGAGCGGTTTTTTCATTCAATAGGAACGGGCTTTAGCCCGTTTTCATCATGAAAACATTCCATCGGCTTTAGCCAAAACCTATTTTTATTCCTTATTTTCAAAGGATATTAAAAAATCTTACAAAATAAATTTAACATAAATTCCTATATTTGATCAAACTGTTTTACACATCAAAATTTTTTTAATGAAAAAACTAAATATTGCAGCACTTGCATTTTCGGGTGTTGTATTTCTAAATTCTTGTGGTACTACTCAAAAGACTGTCGAAACAACAGAAAAAGCTCCCGCAAATATCGTTGCAGTAAACTCTGAGTTGGTTATTCTTCCTGAAAACGGACTTAATTTATCATATATGGATAAAACGGTTCGTCCACAGGATGATTTCTTTAGCTATGTCAACGGAAACTGGGTAAAAGAAACGCAAATTCCTTCGGATAAAGCGAGTTGGGGATCTTTCAATGCATTGAGAGAAAATGTAGATGATGCATCACTCGATATTTTAAATAAAATTTTAACTGAAAAATATGCAGAAGGTTCAGAAGGTCAAAAAATCCAGAATCTGTACGCGTCTTTCATGGATGTTGAAAAGAGAAATAAAGAAGGAATAGCTCCGATCAAATCTGATTTGGCTAAAATCGATGCCATTAAAAATGTAAATGATCTTCAGAAATATCTTTTGGAAGCCACAAAATTGGGTGATAATTCATTCTACGGTTGGAGAGTGGGCGCAGACATGAAAAACTCCAAAATGAATGCGGTTTACTTAGGTGGTCCGGATCTTGGTTTGGGAAGAGATTATTATCAGAAAGTAAATGAAGCCAATACAAAAACACTTGCGGAATATCAGAATTATGTGGCTAAATTATTTGGAATTTTAGGATATAAAAATTCTGATTCAGCAGCCAAAAATGTGATTGATTTTGAAAAGCAATTGGCTAATTATCTGTTGACTTTAGAGCAAAACAGAGATGCCAATTTAAGATACAATCCTAAAAATGTTTCCGAGCTTTCAGGTTTGGTAAAAAATGTCAATTTAGCAAAATACCTTACTGATGCCGGCGTAAATACAGATAAAGTAATTGTTGGCGAACTGAAATATTATCAGAATATGGATCAGTTTATCAACCAGAAAAATCTTCCTTTGTTAAAAGATTATCTGAAATATCATGTCGTTAACGGAAATGCAAGTAACCTGGGAGAAAGTTTGGATAATATCCGTTTCGATTTTTATTCTAAATATCTTCAGGGACAAAAGGAGCAACGTGCGATGGACAAAAGAGGTTTGGCGCTTGTAAACGGAGTTTTGGGTGAAGCTTTCGGGAAATTGTATGTAGATAAATATTTTACTCCGGAGTCTAAACAGCAGATGGAAATGTACATCGATTATCTGTTGAAGTCATTCAAAAAACATATTAATGATATGGATTGGATGTCGCCTGAAACCAAAGTAAAAGCTCAGGAAAAATTATCAAAATTCACTGTGAAAATTGCTTATCCGGATCAGTGGAAAGATTATTCTAAATTAAAGGTGGAAGCTCCTGCTCAAGGTGCAACTTTATATTCAAATCTTCAAAATGTTTCAGCTTGGCAATATCAAAAAAGCTTGGAAAAAGTTGGAAAGCCTGTTGATAAAACCGAGTGGGGAATGTCTCCTCAAACCGTAAACGCTTATTACAGCGGTTCAAATAACGAAATCGTTTTCCCTGCAGCGATTCTTCAGCCGCCTTTCTATAATCCAAAAGCAGATGCGGCAGTTAATTTTGGTGGAATCGGGGCAGTTATCGGGCACGAAATTTCTCATGGTTTCGACGATAGCGGTTCAAGATTCGATGGTGACGGAAATCTGAATAATTGGTGGACAGATCAGGATCGTAAGAACTTTGATGCAAAAGTAGGACAATTAGCTGCTCAGTACAACGCTTACGAACCGGTAAAAGGCAGTTTTGTGAATGGTAAATTTACAAGTGGTGAAAATATCGGAGATCTTGGTGGAGTAGCGGTTGCTTATGATGCGCTTCAAATGTATTTAAAAGATAAAGGAGATGTCGGTTTAATCAGTGGATATAATCAGGATCAGAGATTTTTTATGAGCTGGGCAACAGTCTGGAGAACAAAATCTACCGACCAGTATATGATTAATCAGGTGAAAACAGATCCGCATTCTCCAGGGTATTTCAGAGCATTTGGTCCTTTGGTAAATCAGGATTCTTTCATGAAAGCATTTGATATTAAGCCGGGAGATAAATTGTACAAAGCTCCTGAAGACAGAATAAAAATCTGGTAATTTTCAATGTAAAATTATTGTTAAAACGCATCTTTTTGATGCGTTTTTTTATTTATTTTTCATAGATTAGTGATACCAAAAAAGATTGTTAATCATTTAATTACAACTGTGTAATCGAATTGTTTTAAAAAAATCTTCACAAAATTTTGTATGTTAGACTTTTTTTATAAATTTAAACATTGGATTGGTCAAGTATTTGCTAATTCAAACCGAAATCAGGAATCACAAAAAAATAATAATATGGCAATGTTCAATTATGGTGTTGGCGGAAACGAGGTAAAAGTTGATGCTAATGAAGCAATCCAAGAAATCCAGGAAAATAAATCCCTTATCGTAAGTCAGCTGACTACAGACGAATCTTATGTTCCAGAAATTGTTACAGGATTAAAAACAGTAGATGATGTCTTCAAACATTTTCAGCCTTCAGTTTCTGTACAACATGAAACACAGGATGGAAGCATGGTAGAAGAGGAGTTTCGTTTTCAGAATCTTGCAGATTTCACTCCCAAAAGTCTTACTCAAAAATCAGATTACCTTCAGCAGCTTAGTATGGAGCAGGAGCAATACAATAAAATTGTTCGCCAGCTTAAAACTAATAAAATTCTTAGAAATATGCTTGAAAATGAACAGACAAGAGCTGCTTTCATTGAAGCATTAAAGGATGTGGCACAAGAACTTGAAAAATAATTAAACGAAATCACACTAAAATCATGGATAGTAAGTTACAGGCTGCAGAAAGTCAACAGCATAATCAGCAACAACAGGCTGGAAGACCAAAAGGAAATCCGCTTGAAGAATTAAATAAAATAGGTGGGTTTGGCTTTATAGAATCTGTTGTAGACGGAATCGCCAATATGAACCCTACCAGAAAAGCAAGAAAAGAAATTTTCCTGAATGACGGTAATAAAGCAGACGAAAGAAAAGAGCTTCTCCAGAAGATCAATCTTTGGGTAGATCTTTTAAGTTCAAATGAACCTGCCGAAAAAATGGCAGATACCTGCAAAACAAAAGCACAGAATGCAGAGCAAAACCTTAAGCATAATCTTAAAAATGCTTTGGATGCTTCACGTCAGCTTGAAACCTCTTACAGAACAGTTGCCCAATTCTACAAAAATACAGAACTTGATAAAGTAGATAACGTAAGCATCGTGAATGCAACCTTAGATCAGGTTTCAGATTTAGATAACCCTATCTTTATTGAGGCAATCGCTGAAGAATTTAAAAACTATTATGACCGTCTTGATTTGAGAGACAACTATTCTATTTTGGCAATTCCCGGTTATTTGGGATCCAATAAAGTAGTTGAAAAATGGGCGAAAATCTGTAACGAAAACAAAGTAATGATGGTTACCGATTTTGCCAATCTTGATAAACCGGATGATGTTGTAGATTTATTTCATTCTGCGAATCTTACAGGAGGTGAATTGCACAGAAGTAATGTCATCATGACTTGTAACTGGCTGGTTGGTCGTGGTAAAGCTGAAGAAGTAGGAGAGGAAGAAAACGTAGAGCTTCCACCATCCACGTCATTGGCAGGAAAAATCCACAAAACACTGATGTCTCAGGTTGCTGCCGGTAAAAAACACGGTAACATCAACGAAGTAGATGCCGTAAAATTCGAATTGAAAAAAAGTGAAATTTCTCAGCTGGAAAAAATGGGCTTAGTTCCTATGGTGAACGAATACGGTAAGATCATGGCATTCTCTGCAAAAACATTGTTTACGGGAGATAATATCGGTCTTCAGACATATTCTGTCGTTCGTGTATTCGATTATGTAACCAAAGTTTTATTGGATTTCTTAAACAGAAGAGCCTTCGAAAACTGGAATGCAAGAAACGAAGACGATTTGAGAAGACAGATTGTAAGCTTCTTAGACGGTATCAAGGGTGCTGATAAGCTGATCGAAAAATTCAAAATTGTACGTTTCGAACAGGATAAGGTAAATAAAGACAGAGTTTGGCTAGACATCAGACTTACTCCTTATTTCCCGACAAAAAGTTTTGTTATCAAACTAGACGGTCACAAAGGTGATGATGGTAATGAGTGGGATGCAGAATATATCCAGGATTAAATTTCCCAATATTTAATATACAAACCGGTGCGTCAAAACATCGGTTTTTTATTTTTTAATTAAATTTTAAAATCGTTTAATGAAAAATTATTCGTTCATCATTTTCGTATTTGTCATTTTATTTTCAATAATAGGTTGTAAAAAAGAATATCAAAGACCTCAGAAATATGAGATCGACCTTTTTGCCAATGAAAAAAAAGATACGGTAACAGGATATATAATGTCTGAAGATGAAGCTTACGGAATCAGTGATATGGTAATTGCGAGCTCAGATATTTCTGTTTCAGACAGTTCTTCTGGGCGTGGAAAACCGATTTATATTTATAGCGTTAATTCCGGTGATCTATTGTTCAGCAAAAGAGATTCTGCAATTTCGTATCCGTATCATTTTTTATCTAACAGTAAATTAGATTTAAAAAAAGAAAAAAATGATTCGGTGTATGTTTTTTTAGAAAAATTAAGAGGCTACAAATCTATTGCTGAGATGAAAAACATTAAATATCAATGGCTAAAAGGAGCTCCTGTTTATATTCTTGATAACGAGAAAAAATAATTTTATCTTTGCTCATCTAAATGAATTGGTTTTTTGGAAAAGAATAAAAATACTTCAGACTTTCTTCATATTGGTAACAAGCTGTTGAAATGGTATGACAAAAATGCGAGAGATTTACCGTTCAGAAAAACCAAAGATCCTTATAAAATCTGGATTTGTGAGATTGTTTTTCAGCAGACCAGAATTGCGCAGGGTCTGAATCATTATAACAATTTTATCGAAAGATTTCCCGATGTACAAACTTTGGCAAAAGCTCCCGAAGATGAGGTTTTGCTGTATTGGAAAGGTTTGGGATATTACTCACGTGCGATAAACATTCACAAAGCGGCACAGCAGATCATTAATGATTATCAAGGAATTTTTCCTTCAGAATACGAAGAAATTTTAAAATTAAAAGGAATCGGGAAATATACCGCAGCAGCAGTTTCCAGTATTTGTTTTGACGGAAAAATGCCTGCAGTTGATGGTAATTTTTATCGTGTGCTGAGCAGAATATTCGCAGATGATTTTGATATTTCAAATTCTAAATCTTTTACTTATTTTTCTCAGCTGTCAACTCTGATAATGCCCGAAAATGTCGGCGATTTTAATCAGGCGATGATGGATTTGGGCTCGGAAATCTGCAAACCTAAGAATCCTGTCTGCGGTGAATGTCCTGTAAATGAAGATTGTCTTGCTTTTTCATTGAATAAGGTTCCGGAGTTTCCTGTTAAAACAAAAAAAACAAAAGCACAGGATTTACAATTACAATATTATTTCGTTCACAGAAACGGTCGGTTTCTTATTCAGCAAAGAAAAGATGATTTTATCTGGAAGAAATTGTTCGAATTTCCACCAAAAATTTCTGATGATTTAAAACCATTTATAAAAAGTGTAAAAACCATCAGTCATAAGCTTACCCACAAAAATTTAAGCATAGAAATTTTTAATGTTGAAGTTGATTCTGAAACAGTTTGGGAAGATTTTATTTCTGAAAATAATTACTTCATCACTGATGTTAAAGGCTCTCATGAAAGATCTTTTCCAAAACCTTTGGAAAATTATATCCAGAATTACGAAGCAGCCTATAGGATTTTGTAGGAAGGAAGTTGGATGATGGAAGATTACAGTTTTAAGAATAAAAACTTTTCTGATAAGTGAAATTTTCGATTGAAACTGGTCTTAGCTGAGTGAAACGCCTTTGCGAACGAAAAATATGCAGTAAGTGATGAAAAAAACTTTGCGTTCTTTGCGTTTAAAACAAAATTTCACAAAAAAATTTCATTTTAGTAATTTTCAATTTCAAAACTCATTGAAATGCTGAAATTTGTATCTTAAAATCTGAAATGTAATTTGTATTTTTGCCGGATGATTAAAAAAGTCATTTTTATTTTTGTTTCGATGCTAATTATTTCGTGTGCAAAAGAAGCTACTCCAAAACCTTACGGAGAGCTGAGACTGGAGTATCCTGCGCCGAAATATCAGAAATTTGAGCCTAACTGTATGTACTCCTTTGAGATCTCAGATTTTGCCAAAATTTATGATGCCAAAAGACCTTGTTGGTATTATCTGAACTATCCGAAAATGAAAGCCAAAATTTTCCTGACCTATTATCCGATCAATAATGATTTTGCACAGCAGATTCAGGAAACAGAAAAAATGGTTTACAAACATACCATAAAAGCAAGTTCGATCGATACAAAATCTTTCGAATATCCTGAAAGAAAAGTCTACGGTAATTTTTATGAGCTGAAAGGACAGGCTGCTTCCAATCTGCAGTTTTATGCAACCGACAGTACAAAACATTTCGTGACAGGATATTTATATTTCAATTCTAGACCAAAACCCGATTCTCTAGCTCCTGCAATAGATTATATCAAGAAAGATATGATGCATTTGCTGGATACTTTTGAATGGAAAAAATAAAAAATTTTAAAAACACATAACAACAGATATGCAACCTTTGGATTGCATATGACATTAAAAAATAACAGTATATGAAACTTTTAGTCGTAGGAAGCGTGGCATTTGATGCAATTGAGACGCCGTTTGGTAAAACAGATAAAATTTTAGGAGGAGCAGCTACATATATCGGGATCACATCTTCTATTTTGGGAGTGAAATCCGGAATTGTATCGGTCGTTGGCGGAGATTTTCCACAAGAATATCTGGATATGTTTACCAACAGAGACATAAATATTGAAGGAATAGAAATTGTAAAAGAAGGTAAAACATTCTTCTGGGCAGGAAAATATCATAATGACCTGAATACAAGAGACACTTTAGCGACTGAAGTGAACGTTTTGGAAAATTTTGATCCTAAAATTCCAGATTCTATGCAGGATGCAGAGATTTTATTATTAGGAAATCTTCACCCGGGAGTTCAGCTTTCTGTACTTGAAAAAATGAATCAGCGTCCTAAATTGGTCATCTTAGACACGATGAATTTCTGGATGGATTCTGCAATGGATACTCTTAAAGATATGATTGCAAAAACGGATGTTATCAGCATCAACGACGAAGAAGCAAGACAGCTTTCAGGAGAATATTCTTTGGTAAAAGCAGCGAAGAAAATCCACACAATGGGTCCTGATTACGTGATCATCAAAAAAGGCGAGCACGGTGCATTATTATTCCACGACAACAAAATATTTGCAATTCCTGCGCTTCCTTTGGAAGAAGTTTTCGATCCGACAGGAGCAGGAGATACTTTTGCAGGTGGTTTTGCAGCTTATCTTGCTAAAAAAGGAAAATTCGATTTCGAAACCATGAAATCTGCATTGATCGTAGGATCTGCAATGGCGTCTTTCACAGTGGAAAAATTCGGAACCGAAAGATTAGAAGAAGTAAATGAAGCAGATATTCAAAGCAGATTGAAACAATTTAAAGAATTAACGACTTTTGATGTAGAACTGCAATAAATAATCTCTTTTAAGAAATATTTATAATAAAAAATTTAGTGCAATTCATTAAGAATTCTAAATTTGCAACTTGTTTAAAAATGTAAAATGATAAATAAACTAAAAATCACTTTTCTTCTTGGAGTTTTCACGATGTTGTTCTCAGGGAATATGAATGCTCAGCTAAAGAAAGGACAGTTGGTAGACGGTATTGCAGCAGTAATTGGTGACGAGATCGTGTTGGAATCTGATGTGGAAGAGCAGATAAATTACGGAAAACAGCAGGGAGCTTCAACTACCGACAGATGTGAGTTTTTGGAGAACTTAATCAACAATAAACTTCTTGTTTACGAAGCAAAAAGAGATACTTTAATTGAAAACCGTTCTGCTATGATTAAAGATCAGGCAAACGCAAAGTATAATCAGATGCTTTCACAGTTTCCTGACGAAAAAACAATGCTTGCCGCATATAAGTTCAGAAATCAGTATGAGATGAAAAATATGATCGAAAAAATCGATACAGATACTTATTACGGACAGGCAAAATACCAAAGAATTACCGAAAAGGCAGACGTTACCCCGAACGAGGTAACTGATTTTTATAATATGTACAAATCTCAGCTTCCGGAAATCAAAGACGAGGTTTCTCTTTCGCAGATTATGATGTTCCCTAAACTTACGGAAGCTCATAAAGATGAACTCATTGGTAAGCTTAAAAAAATCAAGGCCGATATTCAGGGTGGAGAAAGTTTTGACAGTCAAGCCAGAATTTACTCTGATGATAAAGGAACCGCTGCAAATGGTGGTTTGATGAAAAACATCTTTAAAGGACAGATGGTAAAACCTTTTGAAGCTGCAGCTTTAAACCTTCAGGAAGGCGAAATTTCGGATCCTGTAGAGTCTGAATTTGGGTATCACATCATTCAATTAGTGAAAAAGTCTGGTAAAGCTTACGATGCGAGACACATTCTTTTGATGGCTACTCCTACTGAGGAAGAGATTACCACCGCTAAAAAGAAATTAGACAGTATCAGAGGATTGATTTTGGCGGAAAAAATGACTTTTAAAGATGCTGCATTTAAATTTTCAGATGATAAAAGAACCAAATTCAATGCAGGGGTAATTCCGGGAGCAGATGGTTCAAGTAAAATTGAGAGAGTAAGTATTCCCGGGATTATCAGTTATGAGCTTGCAGGTTTGAATAAGAACGATATTACTACCGCATTTGATGATACTGATGAAAGAGAAAGAAAAGTGGTGAAGATTGTAAAGATCGATGATGTAATCCCGTCACACCAGATTACTCTTGAAACGGATTATGACAGAATCAAACAGATGGCTCTCAATAAACGAAAAGGTGAAATGGTCGAAAAGTTTGTAAACTCAAAACTTCCGACAACATTTATCTCTATCGATGGAAGATATGACAGTTGTAGTTTTAAAGGCAACTGGAAAAAAGAATCACTTACCAAATAGAATATAAACCTTCAGATTTTCTGAAGGTTTTTTTATGGAAAATAATCTTTAGATACATTGTAAAATCTACGTTTTTAGTATTTTTACCTGATGAGCAATTTTATAGATTTCAACTCCGCTAAAAAACTTCACGCAATGAACGAAAGCAGAAATAAAATAACAGAACTTTTTAATATTAAATATCCCATTATTCAGGCAGGAATGATCTGGCACTCCGGTTGGAGACTGGCTTCAGCTGCTTCAAACTGTGGCGGATTAGGATTAATCGGTTCTGCGAGTATGTATCCCGATATTTTGCGTGAAAATATTCAGAAATGTAAAAAAGCTACCGATAAACCTTTTGGTGTAAATGTAGCGTTGCTCTATCCAAATTTAGATGAAATTATTCAGATCATTTTGGAGGAAGGAGTGAAAATCGTTTTCACTTCTGCCGGAAATCCCAAAACGTATACAGAAATCCTTCAGAAAGAAGGTATAAAAGTCGCTCACGTAGTTTCTTCGACAAAATTTGCTGTGAAATGCGAAGATGCAGGGGTCGATGCGATTGTAGCGGAAGGATTTGAAGCAGGCGGTCACAACGGAAGAGATGAAACGACAACATTTTGCCTGATTCCCAATGTGAAAAAGCATATTTCTAAACCCTTAATTGCTGCAGGTGGAATTGCTTTAGGTTCTCAAATGAAAGCTGCCATGATTTTAGGCGCAGACGGTGTTCAGATTGGAAGCCGATTTGCTGCAACCATCGAAGCAAGTGCCCACGAAAACTGGAAAAAGAAAATTACTGAACTCAATGAAGGAGATACACATCTTACTTTGAAAGAATTGGCACCCGTAAGAATGGTTAAAAATAAATTTTTCAACGAGCTGGAAGGGATTTATAATGTAGGAAGAAATACCGAAGCTTTAATGGCTTCTTTAGGCAGAGCAAGAGCAAAAAAAGGAATGTTCGAAGGTGATATGGAAGAGGGCGAACTAGAAATCGGTCAGGTTTCCGCTTTGATTGACGAAGTTCTTCCGGTAAAAACAGTTTTCGAAAATCTTCTGAAGGAATTTAATGAAGCAACAAATCCCAGTTTGTAATAATGTTTGAAGGAATCATTGATGTAAAAGGTAAAAGTTTATTTGTAAAATATAATCAGACATACGAAGACCGACCGACAATTGTTTTTTTACACGATTCTTTAGGCTCAGCTCAGCTTTGGAGAGATTTTCCAGAAAAACTGGCGGAAGCTACTCAATGTAATGTTTTAGTGTATGATCGTTTAGGCTACGGAAAATCGTTCCCAATGGTGACTCACGAAAGAGAAAACGATTATATGGAGCAGGAAGCAGATGTATTGAATGATTTGCTTTCAGAATTAAATATTAATAATGCAATTCTTTTCGGACACAGTGACGGCGGAACAATTGCTTTGATTGCTGCATCAAAATATCCGCAAAAAATAAAGGCTGTCATTTGTGAAGCCGGACATATTTTTGTCGAAGACATTACCATAAAAGGAGTGGAAGAAGCATTACACACTTACAATACGACCAATCTTCCCGCACGTCTGCAAAAATATCACGGCGATAAGGTAGAAACCATGGTAAAGGCATGGACAGAAATCTGGCTCAGCAAAAAATTCAAAAGCTGGAATATTGAATATCTTTTAAAAAATATTACATGCCCGTTATTGTTTATCCAAGGAGAAAATGATGAATATGGAACTTTAGATCAGGTTGAAAAAACAATATCTCAGGTAAGCGGAACTGCAGAAAAATTTATTATTCCGAATATTGGCCATACACCACACAAAGAAGCTCCGGAAATTGTTTTGAATAGATCGGTTGAATTTATAAATTCTTTTGTCAATTAGCGTAGTGAATTTCCCCTCCATTGGAAATCGAGGAGCGAGATTCGCCGAAATAAAAAAATAATGAGGCACTGAGGGCGAAAATTCGAAGAATTTTGACGGGGTGGTAAAATAAATTTTAAATTATCTAAATATCAATAGAGGTGGGCTTTAGCCCACCTTAATTTTGGGGTAAGAAAGGGTGGCTTTAGCCAAAACCTACAAATTTCTCAATTCCACTTCAATATTTTTCCTTGCCTGAACTTCATATTTAGCTTTAAAAAAATCTGTTTTAAAAATACTTTCCAATTCCAAAAAATGCTCTAAAACTTTTTTCCTTCCAGGTTTATAAAGAAAATTGGGATAAATAGAATACTCTTTTCTGATTTGTTTTGTGTATTCCAAATAAGCCTTATTATCTTTTCCAAGAATTGATAAATCAGCATCTAAAAGAAAATTAGTGTCTTGGTCATCAGATTTTTGATGTGATTTTGTAGCCAAAATCTGCGCATATACTTTTTGAATATCTTCTTTAGCTATATTTAAATCTTCAAGTCTTTCTTTTGCAAGCTCTGCACTTTTCTCCTCATTGGATTTTGAAGTTGCATCATAAATCACATCATGATAAAAAATGGAAAAAGAAATATTGTTGAAATTTTTGATCAGAGCTTTTACATTTTCCACTTCTTCAAACATATTTTCTAAATGTCGAAGATTGTGATAATGTCTGCTTTCTGCAGAATATTTTTTTTCAATTTCATTCCAGAAATTGACAATCAGATTTTTATTATCTGTAAAATTCAGGCAAAGTATTTCAAATTTTTCTTTTAAAATCATCCATTCAGGGTTTAATTAAAATAAAAAAAGGAACTTAAAAAAGTTCCTCAGTTCTTATAAGCTGGCTTTCAATTCAGCCCAACCGCCACCGTTGTAGCCGTCTTTTAAACCTTGAGAATTAAGATATTCCAAAGCTTTTCCGCTTCTGTTTCCGCTTCTGCAGAACAAAACGACAGGCTTTTCTATTGATAAAATCTCATCTTTTCTGTCCTCAACTTCTCCTAAAGGAATGTTTGTTGCTCCTTCTATATTTCCGTCCATCTCAAGCTCCATTGGCTCACGAACGTCGATTAATGCGTAATTTCCTGATTGTAATACATCTGCTAATGACATAATAGTATGTTTTATTGTTAAATGGTTTTTGATTGATCAAATTTTTTCAGACCTCCAAATTCCAACAAATTTATAAAATAATCTTAGTTTTGCAATGCGAAATCTATGAATTCAACAGCCGGAAAATATTCACAATTAATTAAATCTAGAGCTAAAAGTTTTGGGTTTCAGAATTGTGGAATTTCGAAAGCTGATTTTTTGGAAGAAGATGCACGACATCTTGAAAAATGGCTGAAGAATAATTATCATGGCGAAATGAAATACATGGAAAATCATTTCGATAAAAGACTTGATCCCAGGCTTTTGGTGGAAGGTTCAAAATCAGTGATTTCGCTTTCTTACAATTACTTTCCTGAAGAAAAAATTTCCGCTTTAGAGAATTACAAAATCTCAAAATACGCATATGCGGAAGATTATCATGAAGTGGTGAAAGAAATTCTCCGTGAATTGGTTGCTGAGCTTCAGGCCGAAATTGGTGAGTTCAATTTTCGTGTTTTTGTAGATTCTGCGCCGGTGATGGAGAGAAGCTGGGCAAAAAAATCAGGAATTGGCTGGGTCGGAAAAAATGCAAATCTGATTACCAAACAAAGTGGTTCGTTCTATTTTTTAGCTGAAATTATTTGTGATTTAGATTTAGTTTCAGATCATGAGACAACTGACCATTGCGGAAGCTGCAGAAAATGTATCGATGCTTGTCCGACCGATGCTATTGTTTCTGAAAAAATCATAGATGGAAGCAAATGTATTTCATACGCAACCATTGAACTGAAAAGTGAAATTCCGGATTATTTTAAAGATCGAATGGAAGATTGGATGTTTGGCTGCGATATTTGTCAAGACGTTTGCCCGTGGAACCGGTTTTCTGCACCGAATCTTCAAAGTAAATTTAAACCAAATGATTCTTTAAAAAATTTCAAAAAAGGAGAATGGAAAGAGCTTACTCAGGAAATGTTCTCGGAAATTTTCAGAAAATCACCTGTAAAGCGTACAAAATTTGCTGGTTTGAAAAGAAATATTGAATTTTTGAACCGATCTTCAGATAAGAATTCTGAAATATAATAGGATAAAATCACGGTCCGGAATTTTAGTTCCGGAAAATAAAGGTGGTTAGTTCATCGTCCTTAAAACAAATGGTCTTAAAGAAGTGACAGAATTTTAACAGTAAAAATCTAAAAAGCCCTTTCTATAAAAGAAAAATTGACTTTCAAAAAGATAAAATCTCTCAGAAAATCAACGTTTTTTTTGTACTCTTTTTGGAGCTGTTTTTACTCTTACTTTAAATCTCTTTTGGGATTTGTTACTTTTGTGCATATTTCTATGTGTTTGATACCTAAATTTAGTTAATTTTTCAATTAAAATAAATACTTTTAGCGAAAAATTTAAAATTAATTTTTATTAACCTCAATTTCAAAAAACATGAAGGTGAAAATCATAGTATTTTATTTCCTGAAAGCGTTGGGAATCATTCTTGGGATCGTTGTTGTGTATGCTCTTTTAGGGTATTTGCTTCCGTTTATAGAAATTTCGGCAAAAGATGACGGTGAGAAAAAAGAAATTCCGATTTACATTTATACCAATGGTGTTCATACCGATATTGTAATGCCTGTGAAGAACGAATTGCATGACTGGAGCGCAAAAATTCCGTTTAATAATACAAAATCTAAAAAAACCGATTATCAGTTTGTGGGAATCGGGTGGGGCGACAAAGGTTTTTATCTTGATACACCGACCTGGGCTGATCTGAAATTCTCAACGGCTTTAAATGCAGCATTTTGGCTGAGCGAGTCTGCAATGCATTGTTCATATTATACCAAAATGACGGTGGCAGATGATTGTAAAATGATCATGATCAGTAAAAGTCAGTACAAAGATCTGGTGAAATTTGTAGATGAGAAATTTGATAAAGATGCCGCCGGAAATTATATTTTGATTCCGACCAACGCAGTGTATGATGATAATGATGCATTTTATGATGCTAAAGGAAAATACAGTTTCCTGAATACCTGCAATACCTGGGCAAACGATGCCTTAAAAGCTGCCGGACAAAAAGCTGCTTTCTGGACGCCTTCGGATTACGGAATTTTTCTTCACTATAAATAATTTACAGTGAAATTTTATTCGATATTTATCTTAATCATAATATTATTTTCCTGTCAGAAAAGCAAAAAATTGCCTGTTCTTGAAAATAATTTGACACAGCAAAATGAAGTTGCTCGGAATGACGAGAAACCTGTTTTAGATTTAATTAAAACTAAAAATAAAGGTACAGAAGCTTTAGAATTTTGTAAAGTGAAAAAAATGAATACGGATTTCTGTATTTTGATTGATATGAGTCTGCATTCCGGAGTCAACCGGTTTGTCGTCTGGGATTTCAAAAAGCAGAAAATTGTGAATCAATATCTTGTTGGTCACGGTTGCGGAACAAATTCGTGGAGCAGTGATGAATCAAAAGATCATCCTGCATTCAGCAATGAAGACGGAAGTCATCTTTCATCGTTGGGAAAATATAAATTGTCGGGAAGAGGTTACAGTGATTGGGGAATTCATGTGAAATATCTCATGCATGGTCTGGAAGAATCAAACTCGAATGCATTGAAGAGATTTATTGTTTTTCATTCCTGGGATCTGATGAGTGATGAAGAAACTTTTCCAAAAGGCTCACCGGAAGGGTGGGGATGCCCTACTGTTTCAAACAGTGCTTTGAGAGCTATAGATCCGATGATCCAAAGCTCCCAAAAACCTGTTTTGATGTGGATTTATAACTAAATCCAATTAGTATTTCAAATATAATCTTCGCCATTTACTTACCGTGTTTCTGCTTAGATTGAAGTGATTGGCAAGTTCTACATTATTCAGCTTTTCGGTTTGTTGATAGGTAAGCATTTCCAGAATGGTTTCATAATCATACGATTTGTGCTGTTGATTAAAGCTCATTGTAAGTTTATCTTTCAGCCCGAATATTCTGTTGTTGATTTCAATCACATCCAGAATAGTAAGGTTCTCTTTATTGAAATAATATTCGAATTCGTGATAACGTTGCGGGCATTTTTTCAATACAATATCTTCAAATATCTTTTTATAGTTTGGTTTGAAATCTTGTGACATAAGTTGTGTTTTTTAATGTTAGAGTTTAAATTTAAATAATCCTAAAAACTAATCCTTTGTTTTCTGAGAGTCAGCATTGTATTTAGAAAACCATTTGTATAAGGTAGTTTTTGGGATGTGATAAATATTGATGATATCCTGTTTGGTTTTTTCGCCGGAGTTTACAGACTCAAGAATAAACTCAATGATTTCTTTAGTATAAATATTCTTTCTAAACTGAGGGAGCGGAGAGGAACTGTTTATACCTTTATTTTTGTCTGACCGTTTTTCTTTATGCACAGAAGAAAATAACAGGATGTGCTGAGAATATACTCTGAAGAAGTCATATTCCAATAATTTACTCCATCTCAGAAGGGTTTGAGAGTCAATGCTTTCTGATGTGTACATTTGAAGGATTTCCTCTGGAGTAGTTTTCAGGAATGTACAGATACGATTCATATCAGTATTTGTTTCATGCACTCTTTTTTCGATCATTTGACCGATGTGAATGTTTTTTAAGTCAATCATGATTATGTTTTTTAGGTAATTATTTTTTATCACGTGTTGTATTTTCAGAATCTTCGTTTGTTGCTTTTATATAAAAATAGAGGGATATTTTTCTATAAAGGCTTGATGGGAATAATCTGGTGTTAATTATATTGTTGAGATTTTACCATAGTCAATATTTTTTTGGATTAAATTTATCTGTTTTATCATGCCAAAGTATATTTCAACTTTGACATGAAAACAGATTTTAAATGTTAATCAGAACATGCTTGTGTCGTAAGGCAATGCCATCCGCAGCTTGTTTCATTATTCACATTTTTAAAGATTTAAAACATTTTTTGGTCGTATCATAGCCATTTCTTTTTGTATAAGTAAACTGTCTAAATACGTACTGGTAAATATTTTAATTAATAGTCAGTTTTACTTCCAGTAGTTCCAGTTTACCCCGTCATATACTGCAAGCATAGAAGCTTGGGTATCATATACCATTGTTCCTGCTACAGGACTTGGGATATTCAGGTTTGCCTCACTTACTTTAGGAAGTACCAAAGCTTTAGTGGTAGATTCTAAAACCAAAACTCCCGGTTTGCTGCTTGTTGCAGCGCCCATCACAACTCCGTTTATTCCCGGAATGGTATCTGCACCTGCGTTGGCGTAGGGATTTGCCGTTGCCTGACCTGCAGTTGAAAGATCCGTCCAGGCACCGTTTTGCATCACTCTTACCGATTTTACGGTGTTGT
>Ga0213828_1000198_pt1 | contig 64507 bp, 62 predicted proteins | sample MC6MC0897MG_FD_180664 | JGI IMG/M metagenome (GOLD analysis project Ga0213828, IMG submission 180664) | Enriched soil aggregate microbial communities from Iowa State University, Ames, United States - MC6-MC0897-MG | ecosystem: Environmental > Terrestrial > Soil > Unclassified | place: USA: Iowa...
GCGACGCGGCCATGGCGCCCTACGAGATCACCCAGCCCGGTGGCAGCGTCGAGCACTGGAACGAAGAAGCCGGGTATGTGTGGATGCAGCGCTTCATGGAGAAATTCAAGAAGATCATCTGGATCAATCCCTACCCGAAACAGGCGTGGGACTACACCGCGTCCACGCATTTGGTGCGGGATTTGATCGAGGACAAGATGTATCCGCTGACCTTGCAGGGGTTGGAGGATGGGATGCGGTATCTGTCGAAATAGAAAAAACCCACCCCTGCGGTGGGTTTTCGCAGCCCCGTGCACCTATTAGGCTCGACGCAAATACTGTAGGTTTTTATTAAGCAACTTGTTAGTCTCACCTGCCAGCCTTCCATAGGCCATCTGCAAAGCAACCAGGGATATCCGCGCCCTCTCACTTGTGCCTGGCTCTTGAGACTTCCAAGCAGCCTGAAGATAATGATTCAGTCTCTCAACATCGGACGGCAAGATACCTTCAGGTATTGGCTGACTAAGCATTGTACCGCTCGCAATAAATTCTGCTGTTTCCAACAAAGAAATAGTTTCTCTGACCAACGTTAAACGTGCCTTACTACGCTCGAATAAATTATCCGGAAGGGCCTTCAAGTAGGCAATTTTCCTAAGACGCTTGGACTTTGGATCCTCCAGTTCTAACAGGCGTTCAAATTCAGAAAAATTAACGGCTGCCTGACGTTTCTCTTCTCGCAAGCGTTGATTTGACCAAAACTTCGTTTGTTCCTGTCGCTGCGCGTTTGAAAGTCTACCGAAAAATACTTCACCAAACACTTTAGCGAAACGGGGCATACGACCGGTGGGATCATCACCGTTTATGGGGTCGCCCAGACAGTATCCATAGGCGTTGCGACCACCTTGGGCAAAGGGACTTAGGGCATCCGGCGACAAAAAGCGCATCAATAGAGGGCTGAAATTTCTATGGCCATTGCCCAGTGGATAACACCCGGTCATGAAATCATACCGCTGACCATTGAAACTCACCCACGGTGCATGCTGCTTGCTGAAACCATAAGCCGTGTAAATCACAGGTCTCGCATCGTTTGCTAGTTTCATCGCCCCCCCATGCGCTTCACACACTGACCGAGGATTGAATTATCCCCCTCGTCATAAGGTTAAGTTCAACCCTATGAATCGCTACGCCCCAGTATTGAGTTAGTGCCAGCACTGGGCAACTGGTAAAAATGCCAGTCAGCCCATCTCATTGCCAGCGTTTGCCCCAGGCCTGATGCTCTTGCCACGCCATTTCCTGAACCACTGCCCTAAGCCGCACAGCCGCCCCCGGCATACACTGCGCCAGTTGCGCCAACGCCAACGGCGTCAACGCCCCCAACCGCGGGTACCCACCAATGGTCTGCCTGTCATTGAGCAGCACAATCGGCTGCCCATCTGGCGGCACCTGCACCGCCCCGAGCGGGATCCCTTCGGAGATCATCGCCGCACCCTGATAGACCAGCTGTGGCCCAAGCAATCGGATACCCATGCGGTCTGCTCGGCTGTCTAAAGTCCAATCACTGTTGAAGGCTTCAAACAGGCTCATACCGCTGAAGTCACCAATCTGCGCGCCCATCACCAGGTCGAGCACAGGCTTTGCCGAATACACGGGTCGCAACGCTTCGGGCACTTCACGCAGGGCCGGTGCTGAACCCGCAAACGCGAGCACCTGCCCTTTGCCCAGCGCTTCCCCGCGCCCATCAATGCCGCCCAGCGCTTCACGGACAACCGTGGCGCAACTGCCCAGCACAGACCCTGCCTGGAACCCGCCCGGGGCTGCAAGATAGGCCCGCACGCCCTGCTTGGGCTGCTTCAGGGTAAGGCGCTGACCTTTGGCCAGGGCAAAACTGCGCCACGGTGCCAGGGGCTGTTCATCGACCCGCGCATCCAGATCGGCGCCAGCCAAGGCCAGTACGCAATCCTGCTCAGCCACCACGCTGAATCCGCCCAGCGCTACCTCGATCACCGGCGCCCCCAGCGGATTGCCCAGCAGCCAGTTGGCCCAGTGCATCGCCACCCAGTCCAGCGCCCCACCTTGGGTCACGCCCAGGTGACGCACGCCAAAGCGCCCGGCATCCTGCAACTGGCACAGCGCGGTGCTGGCGTCGATCTTCAACTGCGTCATGCCTGTGCCTCCAGCGGGCTGTCATCTCCGCCCAACGCCATGAACTCGGCGTGGGATACAGCCACGAAGCGCACCCGGTCGCCCGGTTGCAACAGGCTGTAGCCCTCGCGCTCACGGTCGAACAGGCGCACCGGGGTGCGCCCGATCAGGTTCCAGCCGCCTGGCGATACCGCCGGGTAAGCGGCGGTCTGGCGCTCGGCAATGCCCACGCTGCCAGCCGCCACGCGCTTGCGAGGGGTGCTCAGGCGCGGCGTGGCCAGGCGTTCGTCCACCAGCCCCATGAAGCCGAAGCCCGGCGCAAAGCCCAGGGCGAAAACCGGGTACTCGCGCCCGGTGTGCAAGCGAACCACTTCGGCCTCGGTCAGCCCGCTTCGGCTGGCCAAGGCAGGCAGCTCGGGGCCGACACTGGCGTGGTACCACACCGCAATCTCATGGCGCCGACCACTGTTGCCTGCATCAGGCTGCAACCCCTCCAGCGCCTGGGCGATCAACGCCCTCGCCGTGCTCGGCGCACTGTCGTACTGCACCATCAAGGTGGTGTAGGACGGCACCAGCTCAATCAACCGCTCGCCGAAGGCTGCATGCAAGCGCTGGCAGGCCGCGAGGATCCACGGCATGTTGGCTTCGTCGATGGTGTCGAACAGGCGCACCATCAGGCTGTCGATGGCGACCACTTCAATGCGCAGCTTCATGCCCGCTCCAGCGCATCGAGGGCTTGGCGGATCTGCCGCACCGCCGCCACTGAACTGTCGTTGTCGCCGTGCACGCACAGGGTGCTGGCCTGCAGGTGCAGCGCACTGCCATCGTCCGCCACCAGCGCTTCGCCACGGGCCAGGCGCAGCGCCTGCTCGACCACCAGCGCCGGGTCGTGATGCACGGCGCCAGGCAGGCGCCGCGACACCAGGTGGCCGCTGGCGGTGTAGGCCCGGTCGGCAAAGGCCTCAAACCACAGCGGCACGCCAATTTCGTCGCCCAGGGCCTGGGCTGCACGGTTATCGGCGGTGGCCATGAGCATCAGCGGCAGGCTGCTGTCGTAGGCCGCCACGGCTTCGAGCACCGCGCGCAACTTGAGCGGGTCGGCCATCATGTCGTTGTACAGCGCACCATGGGGTTTGACGTAGGCCACTCGGCCGCCAAGCACCTTGCAGATGCCGTCCAGCGCACCGATCTGGTAGTGCAACAGGTCGCGGATTTCGTCCTGGCTGCAGGCCATGGCGCGGCGGCCGAAGCCAACCAGGTCCGGGTAGGCCGGATGCGCGCCGATGGTCACCCCATGCGCCAGGGCCATTTCCACGGTGCGGCGCATGATGCCGGGGTCACCGGCATGGTAGCCGCAGGCGATGTTGGCGCAATCGATATACGGCATCACCTCGGCGTCCAGGCCCATGCGCCAACTGCCGAAACTTTCGCCCATGTCGCAATTGAGAAGCAGGCGTTCCACCACACGGACTCCCTTGTCGATGTTCATAGGCCTACCTTACCGTGACTGGAGTTGTTTGCCGCGTGTTTCCGGCAGGCTGAGCGCCGCCAGAATGACCACGCCATACGACACCGCAGAGAACACGCCAATACCCAGCCCCAGCGGCACCTTCTCGCCGAGCATGCCGATCAGCAACGGGAACAGCGCAGCGATGACCTTGCCGATGTTGTAGCAAAACCCCTGCCCCGAGCCGCGGATGCGCGTGGGGAACAATTCGGTCAGGAAGGCCCCCATGCCGCTGAAAATGCCCGAGGCAAAGAAACCCAGCGGGAAGCCCAGCCACAGCATCACGCCATCGCTGACCGGCATCTGCGTGTACAGCAGCACGATGACGAACGAGCCCACGGCGAACAGGATGAAGTTTTTCTTGCGCCCCAGCAGGTCAGACAAATAAGCGCTGACCACATAGCCGATGTAAGACCCCACGATCACCATCGCCAGGTAGCCACCAGTGCCCAGCACGCTCAGGCCACGTTCGCTCTTGAGAAAGGTCGGCAGCCACGAGGTGATCGCGTAGTAGCCGCCCAGCGCACCGGTGGTCAGCAAAGAAGCGCGTACGGTGGTCCAGAGCATGCCAGGGGCGAAAATCTCGTAGAAGTGCGACGGCGCCTCGGCCTTTGCAGCGGCCTTGGCCTCGCGGTACACCTCAGGGTCCTTGACCAGACGGCGCACGAAGATCACGAACACGGCCGGCACGATACCCAGCAGGAACAACGCACGCCAGGCCTGCTCGGGTGGCAGGTAGGAGAACAGCAAGGCATAGAGGATCGCCGTCAGGCCCCAGCCGAGCGCCCAGCCCGACTGCACCATGCCCACGGCCTTGCCGCGGTGCTCGGCGCGGATCACTTCACCGATCAGTACCGCACCCGCCGTCCATTCGCCGCCAAAGCCAAAGCCCATCAGGGTACGGGCGATCAACAGTTGCTCGTAGCTTTGCGCAAAGCCGCAAAGGAAGGTGAAGAACGCGAACCACAGCACCGTCAGTTGCAGAGTGCGAACACGGCCGATGCGGTCGGAGAGGATGCCGGCGACCCAGCCACCGACAGCCGAGGCGATCAGGGTGCTGGTGTGGATCAGCCCGGCCTCGGCGGTGCTGATGCCCCAAATCAGGATCAGCGTGGGGATGACGAAGCTGAGCATCTGCGTGTCCATGCCGTCCAGGCCATAGCCGATCTTGCAGCTCCAGAAAGTACGCCGTTGCTGTTTGTCGATGTCGCGATACCAGGCGAAGGGCCCGGTCGAAGGAGGTGTAGCGACCTGCTGCTGCACGCCGGTGGGGTTCATGCTTGCCTCGGCTTGTTGGTATTGTTTTATGGGGCGACCAGATGCGTCGCGGCCTGGGCATCATTGTTCAGAGGCCGCGCGGCTTGCGTCCAACGAGAAAAACCCCCGGTCTGGAACAAGAAAAACTGATCATGAACCTTCGCTTCCTCGAAACCTTCGTCTGGGTCGCCCGGCTCAAGAGCTTCCGTCTGACGGCAGAAAAGCTGTTCACCACCCAGGCCTCGGTCTCCAGCCGCATCGCCGCGCTGGAGGCTGACCTGGGCGTCAAGCTGCTGCTGCGCGATTCACGCGGCGTCAGCCTGACCCCAGAGGGCAGCAAGGTGCTGGAGTACGCCGAGCGTATGCTCGACACCGCCAAGGCCATGAAGCAGTCGTTGGACAGCGACCGGGCCAAGGTCGGGCGCATCCGCATCGGCGTGATGGACACGGTGATCCACACCTGGATGAGCGCGCTGGTGGCCGCGTTGACCGAACGCTACCCGCAGGTTGAGATCGAGCTGGTGGCCGATACCGCGCTGAACCTGCGCGAGCAGCTGCAAAAAGGCTTTCTCGATGTGATCCTGCAGACCGACCTGTTGCGCGAACAGTCGATCCGCAGCCTGGACCTGGCGCGCTACCCGATGGGTTGGATCGTCGCTGCAGGCTCGCTCCAGCAGCGCGATTATGCCTCGCTGGCCGAGCTTGGCCGCGAGCGCATCGTGACCTTTTCGAAGAACTCGCGGCCGCATCAGGAGGTACTCAGCCTGCTGCAGGGCGCAGGGGTGCAAACACCGCGCTTGAATTGCGTGAACTCGGTGGCGGCGATTACCCGGCTACTGCGTGACGGCTTCGCGATCGGTGCGCTGCCACCGGCGCTGGTGGATGCGGAGCTGGGCCTTGGTGAGTTGGTGCTGCTGGAGGGCTTGCAACCACCCCCGAGCCTGGAACTGGTGGTAGCCTGGCAGACCGGCGTGGCATTGGTGGATGAGGTGGTAGGGGTTTGCCGGCAGGTGCTGGAACAGTATGCGCGGGATGTGGGGGCTCAGAGAATTGTGCTGGTTGCACAGTAGGTGCTTGCCATTGGATATGCTGTGTCCATGAGGCCCCAAGCAACCGCTAGAGCCCGGTGCAACCTCAGCGCCAGCTTTCCTTCACCACCCTGCGCCGCCCGCCCATGATTACCCAGCCAATGGCAAGCAACAGGCTCTCGACCATGAAGGCCAGCACAAACCCGGCACCAATGCCCCAGCCAATCGCTTCCGGCACCAGCAGTATCTGGTAGCTGTAGCCCTTCAGCGTTTCTTCACGCATTTGCGGGTCTGGCTGCACCAGCACATGCCAGGTGCGGCTGGCCCACGAACCCTGCAACGCCTGCCATTCGTTTTCCAGCAGTTCATTGCGGATCATCAGGCTTTCGATGCTGTTGGCATCACTGTTGAACACCGGGTCGTCACTGCTGCGGTAATGCCGCAGCAATGCCTGCAGGTCGCCATTGAAGAAGCGTTCGGCAGTCTGCTTGAAGCCATCAAGCGCCTGGCGCGACTCGAACAGGTGCGCCTCGACCCGCTGGCTGTAGTCGTTGATCAGCCCCGGAACCTGGATACCGGCCAGCAGGCCGAACGTGAACAGCAACAACCGCAGGTAACTTCTGAACATGCAGCGTCCTTAGCTCTGGCCTTGCGCAACGCACTCTCCGTGCCGCCACAGTGCCCATTGACCCGGCGCGTAACGCTGCCAGGTCTCGTTCTCGGTCAGGGCCTCGGTGGCAATCACCGTGACCACGTCATTGGGGGTCGTTTCGGTGTGAAAATCGACGATCAGGTCGACATCCTTCAACCTTGCAGCGCCAAAGGGTGCGCGACGGGTGATGTGCACCAGCTTGGTCGAGCAGAAGCAGAACAGCCAGTCGCCATCGCTGAGCATGCAGTTGAACACGCCCTTGCCACGGTAGCCGGCACAGGCTTCGACCAGCACCGGCAGCAGCTGTTCCACGGCGACCGGCTCTGGGAACGCCGCACGAATGCGGTTGAGCAGGTCGCAGAAGGCCGCTTCGCTGTCGGTGTCACCCACAGGCCGGTAGAAGGTGGCTTCACCCTTGAACTCGCCCAATTGGCCGTTATGCGCAAAGCACCAGTTGCGGCCCCACATTTCGCGCACGAACGGGTGGGTGTTGGACAGGCAAACCCTGCCGACATTGGCCTGGCGGATATGGCCGATGACCACTTCGCTCTTGATCGGGTAACGCTGCACCAGGTTGGCCACTTCCGACTCGCTGCTCGCCGCCGGGTCCTGGAACAGGCGCAGGCCGCGCCCCTCATAGAAGCCGATGCCCCAGCCATCACGGTGCGGGCCGGTGCGGCCACCGCGCTGCATCAGGCCGGTGAAACTGAAAACGATGTCGGTGGGGACGTTGGCACTCATGCCCAGCAATTCGCACATGCGCGTGTCTCCGGTTACAGACGAGGCTCGACCCGGCCGCCGCCAGCAGGTGCGGCAGGGGGATCGTTGCGGTAACGGTCGCGGCGTTCGGCCGACAAGGGGGCCTGGGCCGTGACGTCGGCATCCTCGACGGCCTGGCGCTTGGCCGCTGCCTCGGCTTGCTCGCGACGCTCACGGGCGCGCTTTTCCAGCGGCCAGCGCAACAGCACGAAGAGCAGGTAGAGGGCAAAGGCGATCATGCCGTACATGGCAAAGTCGGAAACCGCGCGCCAGGCGTTGTTGCCCACCTTGAAGGCAACGTCCAGGGCGGTGATGGCAATCGCCGGGGCAAAGCTGTCCTTGACCGGGTCGACGACGGTCGGGGTCAGCAGCAGCACCGCCAGGATCACCCGCAGCGGTTCGCGCAGCCAGCGCCACATCCATCCGGTGAGCTTGAAGCCCACCAGCAGGCAGCCCAGGGCGGCAAGGGCGTACAGGCCCCAGGCGAGGGTATAGTCGTTCTCGGTCATGGTGTTCGTGCAAGCCAGGCAAAGAGTTGCCTATGATAAACACTTTTCAGGGCGCAGGCGCCCCTCCGCTGTTCGGAGGCCCGCGCCGACCTCCCAGCCAAGAGAATGCAGATGCCCACCCAGCCCCAGCCCCCCATTGCCCGCGCAGACCAGTCCAGTGACCCGTATGCCTGGCTGCAGCAGCGTGACACCCCCGAGGTGCTCGACTACCTGCAGGCCGAAAACAGCTACCAGGAGGCCTGCCTGGCCCATCAGGCGCCATTGCGCGAACAACTGTTCGAGGAAATCAAGGGCCGCATCCTCGAGACCGACCTGTCACTGCCCTCGCCCTGGGGCCCGTACCTGTACTACACCCGCACCACCGCCGGCGACGAGTACCCACGCCATTACCGCTGCCCGCGCCCGGCCGACGACTCCAACACGGTGGATGAAAGCCGCGAGCAACTGCTGCTCGACCCTAACGCCCTGGCCAACGGCGGCTTCCTGTCGCTGGGTGCCTTCAACGTCAGCCCCGACCATCGCCTGCTGGCCTACAGCCTCGACACCAGCGGCGATGAGGTCTACACCCTGTACGTCAAGGACCTGGGCAACGACCGTGTCACCGCCCTGCCCTTCGAGGACTGCGACGGTAGCCTGACCTGGGCCAATGACAGCCAGACGCTGTTTTTCGCCGAACTCGATGACACCCACCGCCCCTGGCGCCTGCGCCGCCACACCTTGGGCGGCAGCGACGCGCCGACTGTGTTCGAAGAGCCGGACGGCCGCTTCTTCCTGCATTGCTACCGCACAAGCTCCGAACGCCAGCTGGTGCTGTTGCTCAACAGCAAGACCACCAGCGAGGCCTGGGTACTCGATGCCCAAACCCCGCAGTTGCCGTTCACCTGCCTGGCGCCGCGGGTGGAGGGCCATGAGTACTTCCCTGACCACGGCCAGCTCGATGGCCAGTGGCAGTGGTTCGTGCGCAGCAACCAGGACGGCATCAACTTCGCCCTCTACCACGCCCCGGCCGACCAGGTCCCGACCCGTGATCGCTGGCAACTGCTGGTGCCGCACAACGACAAGGTCATGCTCGAGGGCCTGAGCCTCAACGCGGGGGCGCTGACCCTGAGCCTGCGCGAAGGTGGCCTGCCGATCATCGAAGTGCGCCCGCAGGGCCTGCCTGCCTATCGCGTCGAATTGCCGGATGCGGCCTACAGCCTTTACGTGCAAGACAGCCTGGAATTCGCCAGCAGCCGCGTGCGCCTGCGTTACGAAGCGCTCAACCGCCCGGCCCAGGTGCGCCAGCTGGAGCTGGCCAGCGGTGCGCAGGTGGTGCTCAAGCAAACCCCGGTGCTGGGCGTGTTCGATGCCGACGACTATGTCAGCCAGCGCCTGTGGGCCACCGCCCAGGACGGCACCCAGGTACCGATCAGCCTGGTGCGTCGCCGCGAAGACCTGGGCAAGACCGTGCCGCTGTACCTGTATGGTTACGGCGCCTATGGCGAAAGCCTCGACCCGTGGTTCTCGCATGCGCGCCTGAGCCTGCTGCAGCGCGGCGTGGCCTTCGCCATTGCCCATGTGCGCGGTGGCGGCGAACTGGGTGAGGCCTGGTACCGGGCCGGCAAACAGGAACACAAGCAGAACAGCTTCACCGACTTCATCGCCTGTGCCGAGCACCTGATCGCCGAAGGCGTGACCTCGCCCGAGCGCCTGGCGATCAGTGGTGGTAGCGCCGGCGGGCTGCTGATGGGGGCGGTGCTCAACCTGCGCCCTGAGCTGTTCCGCTGCGCGATCGCCGAAGTGCCCTTCGTCGACGTGCTCAACACCATGCTCGACCCCGACCTGCCGCTGACCGTCACCGAGTACGACGAATGGGGCAACCCGCAGGAGCCTGAGGTGTATGAGCGCATCAAGGCCTACGCCCCGTACGAGAACGTCAAGGCCCAGGCCTACCCGGCCATGCTGGTGGTGGCTGGCTACAACGACAGCCGCGTGCAGTACTGGGAGGCGGCCAAGTGGGTGGCCCGCCTGCGCACACGCAAGACCGATGACAACCTGCTGCTGCTCAAGACCGAAATGGGCGCCGGGCATGGCGGCATGAGTGGGCGGTACCAGGGGCTCAAGGATGTGGCGCTGGAGTATGCGTTTGTGTTTGGTGAACTGGGCGTGAACTGACCCATGCTGGGGGCGCTCTGCGCCCCTTTCACAAACCCTCAGTCCTCCTCCACCGGCACCTTGGCCGGCTCTGGCCGCAACCCCGGCAAAGGCTGGTCTTTAGGGGGCCCCGGCACCGGCATCGGTGGCAACAGCGGCGCGCCAGGCTGGCTGTCGTATGCCTTGGGCGGCGTACTTGGGGTGATCTGCGGGTAAGGCGTGGGCGTAGGCGTGCCAGGCGCACCGGGCACGGGTGTATTGAGCCTGGGTGGCGTGCTGGCCGCTTCGGCCATGGGCAAGCCAGCCAGCAACAACGCGGCGAGGATCGCATGCAACATCAGCAACCTCCTGTCGGGAACCTTTCTACAGGCTACGCCTAAATGACAGCTTTCGCCTGTCCGCCTGGCCTGCAAGCGCGCTAGACTCAGTGGCATAACCGTCATTTGCCTGATCAGAACAAAGGAAACACCATGAGCTCGGCCTCTACTTCCGCCGCCACCGCGCGCCTCGACCGCATCCTCGCCGATGCCAAGCGCGACAAAGAAATGGGCTACCGCGACAAGGCCCTGAAGATGTACCCGCATGTGTGTGGCCGCTGCGCCCGCGAGTTCGCCGGCAAGCGCCTGAGCGAGCTGACGGTGCACCACCGTGACCACAACCACGACAACAACCCGCAGGACGGTTCGAACTGGGAGTTGCTGTGCCTGTACTGCCACGACAACGAACACTCGCGCTATACCGACCAGCAGTATTTCAGCGAAGGCTCGACCAGCACCCCGAGCATCGCCAAGGCCACCCACAACCCGTTTGCCGGGCTGGCGGGTCTGCTGAAGAAAGACTGAACATCGATTCGCCCCCCGCTGCTACCGGCGAGCCCGTATAATCGCGCTTTTTACGCGAAGGGCCCCGGTACGTGGCAAACAAACGATACAGCTGCATCGGCCTGTTCAACCCCAAGTCGGCAGAAAACGTCGGCTCGGTGATGCGCGCAGCAGGTTGCTACGGCGTCAACTCGGTGTTCTACACCGGCAAGCGCTATGAACGCGCCCGCGACTTCGTCACCGACACCAAGCGTGTGCACTACGACATCCCCCTGATTGGCATCGACGACCTGCAGCGCATCATCCCGCTGGGTTGCACGCCTGTGGCAGTGGAACTGGTCGAAGGCGCACGGCCGCTGCCCGAATACACCCACCCGGATCGCGCCATCTACATCTTCGGGCCGGAAGACGGCAGCCTCGATGCCAGCGTGCGGGCGTGGTGTGAAGAAACCATCTACATCCCGACCGAAGGTTGCATGAACCTGGCGGCGACGGTGAATGTGGTGCTGTATGACCGGTTGGCCAAAGGCCTGAATACCCGTTCCGGGCCCAAGTTCAAATAAAAAGCCACTTCTGATGGTGCTCATGCCGGCCCCGCGAAGAGGCCGGCACAGACAAACCAGAAGCGGCCAGGTGCTGAGCTCCGTCAGAACAGCACCGTCCTGCAGTCAGCTCACGCAGCGTTGATCCAGATGGTCTTCAACTCCGTGTACTGGTCATGGGCCCAGATGGACTTGTCACGCCCACCAAAGCCGGACTCTTTGTAGCCACCGAACGGCGTCGACGCATCGCCCTCGCCAAAGCAGTTCACCGTCACCACCCCCGCGCGGATTTCCCGTGACAGGCGCAAGGCATTGCGCAGGCTGCCGGTGTAGGCCGAAGCGGCCAGGCCGTAGACGGTGTCGTTGGCCAGCTCGATCGCTTCCTCAATGGTCTCGAACGACGTTACGCTCAACACTGGGCCGAAAACTTCCTCGACGAACAACCGATTGTCAGGCGTAACCCCGTCAACGATGGTCGGCTGCACGAACACGCCCTGCTCGGTCTCACCGCCCTGCACCACGTTGAGCTTCTGCTCGGCGGCATATTCCAGGTAAGACTTCACCTTCTCGAAGTGCGATTTGCTGACCATCGCGCCCAGGCGGTTTTCCGGGTCGAGCGGGTCGCCCAGCTTCCAGTCCTTCAAGTGCTTGCCAATCAGGGTCAGCAGCTCGTCCTTGACGTCTTTGTGCACGATCAGCCGCGAAGAGGCCGAGCAATTCTCGCCCATGTTCCAGAACGCACCGGCGGTGACGAACTGAGCCACTTCGTCCAGGTCCTCGCAGTCATTCATGACCACGGCCGGGTTCTTGCCCCCCAGCTCCAGGACGATGCGCTTGAGGTTGGACTCGGCGGCGTATTTCAGGAACAGGCGGCCGGTGTCGGTGGAGCCGGTGAAGCTGACCATCGGGATGTCCATGTGGCGGCCGATGGCTTCGCCCACTTCACGGCCACCGCCAGGCACCAGGTTGAACACACCCGCCGGTACGCCAGCCTGGTGGGCCAGTTCGGCCACGCGCAGGGCGCTGAGGGTGGTTTCCTTGGCCGGCTTGACCACGATCGAGCACCCGGCGGCCAGCGACGGGGCGATCTTCCAGGCCAGCATCAGCAGCGGGAAGTTCCAAGGCAGCACCAGGCCGACCACACCGATGGCTTCACGCACCACCATGGTCACGGCAGCGTTGCCGGTCGGGGCGGTGTTGTCGTAGATCTTGTCGATCAGCTCGGCGTGCCAGCGGATGGTGTGGATGGTTTCCGGTACGTCGACGTTCTGGCATTCACTGACCGGCTTGCCGCTGTCCAGCGCTTCCAGTACCGCCAGCTCATGGCTGTGGTCTTCCAGCAACTGGGCGAACTTCAGCAGGATGTGCTTGCGCTCACCCGGTTGCAGCTTGGACCACGAACCGTCTTCGAACACGCGCTTGGCTGCTGCCACGGCAAGGTCGACATCCTGCACGTCGCAAGCGGCGACTTCGGCCAGTTGCTTGCCGGTGGCCGGGTTGGTGGTGACGAAGGTGCGGCCCGAGACAGCATCGCGGAATTCACCGTCGATGAACGCCTGGGTACGCAGTTGCAGGTCGGCGGCGATGGCCGCGTACTGTGCCTTGCTCAGTAATTCAGCCATTTTCAGGCACCTCCGGTGATCTGGGCGATGTTGCGCTTGAGTTCAGTGACCACGCGCTCGAGTGCCTGCTTCTCGGCAGCGTCCAGCTCGGACAACGGCTTGCGCACGCCACCGGTGCTCAGGCCGTTCAGGGCCACGCCGTACTTGATCGACTGGACGAACTTGCCACCTTCCAGGAAGTCCATCAGCGGCATCATGGCGCTCATGATGCGGCGGCCTTTGTCGAAGTCTTTCTCGACCACGCAGGCCTCGAACAGGGCCACGTGCTCCCGCGGGATGAAGTTGGAGCCGGCGCACACCCAGCTTTGGGCGCCCCAGGCGAAGAACTCCAGGGCCTGGTCGTCCCAGCCGCACGACAGCTGGATGTTCGGGCGCTGGATGGCCAGGCGGTGCAGTTGGGCCATGTCGCCAGAGCTTTCCTTGATGGCGACGATGTTTTTCACATCGGCGACCGCATCGAAGAACGCTTCGCCCATGCTCACGCTCATGCGGCCTGGGTAGTTGTAGAGCATGATCGGCAGGCCGGCGGCAGCGTCGACCGCTTTGACGTGCAGGGCGATTTCCTGCTGGGTCGGCAGCGCGTACGGCGGGGTGCCCACCAGCAGCGCATCGGCTTTGATTTCCTTGGCGTGCTTGGCGAACGCCACCGAGTCTTCGGTGCGGATCGCGCCGGTGCCGATGATCAGCGGCAGGCGGCCGTTGAGCACGTCCTTGGCCTGGGCGGCCAGTTCGATACGCTCTTGCGCGGTGTGGGCGTAGTACTCGCCGGTGGAGCCACCGATGATCACGCCGTGGATTTTCGATTCGACCAGGTAATCGAGCACTTCGGCGAACGCCGCCTTGTCGATCGAGCCGTCCGCAGCCAGCGGAGTGATTGCCGGGGTGTAGATGCCTTCGAATTTCACGGTAGGTTCTCCAGTGCGTTGATCAGTGTTGTAGAGGCCGCAGCGGTGCGACGCTGCGGCCGGTGGTCATGGGTTCAGGTCAGCGAAGCTGCTTGCTGCAGGTTCAGCGAACGGGTTTCCGGTGCTAGGGCGACGGAGAAGGCCAGGCCGACAAAGGTGACGGCGGCAGCGGCATACATGGTTGCGCCGATGCCATAGTTGTCGAGGGCGATGGGGACCAGCCAGGTGCCGACCGCAGCACCGACCCGCGACATGGAGGTGCCCACGCCAACGGCGCCAGCGCGGATTTCGGTAGGGAACAGCTCGTTGGGGTAGACCAGCTGCAGTACTTGGGCACCGCCAATGAACAATGCATAGGCCCCGAACAGCACCAGGATGAGCATCTCGTTGCCGTTGCTGAACGCCGCCAGGCCCAGCAGGGCCAGCCCCGACCAGAAGAAGCTGTGCAGCAGCGTAGTGCGCCGGCCAATGGTGTTCAGCAAGCGGGTGCCGACGATGCAACCGACCACGAACAGGCAGGTGATGGCGACCGAACCGATCGATGCCCAGTCACCCTTCAGGTTCAGTGCACCCAGCACTTTCGGGGCGAAGGCGTACACGGCGAACACCGGGATCACCGAGCAGGTCCAGAACATGGTGACGAACAGCATGCGTTTGCCGTAGCCGGAGTGCAGCAGGCTGAAGAACGACAGCTTGCGGGCCTTGGGCTCTTCCGGCAGGTTGCGCAGCGAGAAGCCCTCGCCATAGACGCGCTTGATCACCTGCTCGGCCTCGGACGAACGGCCTTTGCTGATCAACCAGCGCGGCGACTCCGGGGTGCCCAGGCGCATGACGAACAGCAGCGCGCCGATCACCGCTGCACTGGCCAGCACCAGGCGCCAGGCATCCTCGCCTCCGTTGCGCAGCAGCGCTTCACCGACCACGTAGGCGGTAGCGGCACCGGCGAACCACAGCACGGTCAAGGTAGCCAGGCGCGGGCCGCGGTTCTTCTTCGGCAAGAACTCCACCAGCAGCGAAGTGGCCACCGGGTACTCGATGCCCACTGCGATACCGATGGCAAACCGCAGCAGGAACAACGCCAGCGCCGACTCCACCCAGAATTGCGCAAGCGAGGCCAGGATGAACAGGGTCGGGCCTACGAAGAACACCCGCTTGCGGCCAAAGCGGTCAGTCAACCAACCGCCGAAGAAGCCGCCGAAGAAAATGCCGATCAGCGCCGAGGCGGCGATCATGCCCTGCCAGAAGCTGTTCAGGCCAAGGCCTGCAGACATTTGCACCATGGCCACGCCAATGATGCTCAACACATAGCCATCGACGAACGATCCGCCACCCGAGCGCAGGGTCAGCAACTGGTGGAAGCGGTTGATCGGTACATCTTCAATCGAAATATTCGGACTTGTCATTATTGTTCCTACCACTTCATCTGCATGCACATATTCAAGGCGAGCGCGGCCGCGAAACTGAAAACACGGTTCAGCCCCGGGTGACCGGACAGCGCATCTCGATCATCAAATTCGGGCAAAGCGCGCCCGTGCCGGCTAACTCACACCCGGCGTTAAATGTTCAATGGCCTAACTCAGATAAGGATCAGCTTTCTTTGCCAGCGCGCAGTTGCCCCCACATCAAGTTTGCGTTCAAGCCCAGGGATACCAAGGGCTGCGGTGGATTTGCGCAAGGCCCGGGGGCATTGAGCAGAAACTCGATAAGTTCGTTTTTGTCGCCGGCCAGCCAGTCGGCCAGCAATGCGCCGGTGACGGTGCCACGGGTAACGCCCAAGCCATTGCAGCACAGGGCGCCTACGACATTGGGCGCCAACTGGCCGAAGAACCCCATGTGATTGCGCGACAACGCCAGGGCACCGCCCCAGGTGTATTCGAAGTTCACCTCGGGCAGCATCGGGAAGCGCCGGGCAAACGACTCGCGGTGGCGCTGGACAAAGCGTTCCAGGTACTTGCGGTTGCTGCGCCCGTCCGGGTTGTAGCTGAAACTGTTGCGGATCAGCAGGCGATTGTCGACGGTGCGCCGCATCGTGGTGCCGAACGGGTCGGCCGGGATCACGCCCCAGTAGGGTTTGCCCCCCAGGCGTGCCTGTTCCTCATCGGTCAACGGGCGGGTGATGCTGCCATAGGTGAAGACAGGCAGCATGCGGCCCTTGAGAAAGCCGAAACTCATGCCGAAGGCGTTGGTGGTGAGCACCAGCTTGTCGGCCGTGATCGAGCCGTTGGCATGACGCAGTACCACCTTCGCACCATATTCGACGTCGGTAATCGGGGTGTTTTCGTACAACGAGACGTTGCTCGGCAGGCTGTCGGCCAGGCCTTTGACCAGCGCCGAGGGCTGCAGCAAGGCAGTGCCGGGGGTAAACAGGCCCTTGCGGTAGAAGTTGGTGCCGATATGCTCCGGCATGTCGCGGCCTTCAATCACTTCATACGGCTGGCCCAGTTTGTCCAGGCCACGGCGATAAGCATCCAGCACCGCGATGCCGCGATCTTCGACGGCCGCCTGGTATTTGCCGCAGTGACGGAACTGGCAGTCGATGTCGTAGCGTTCGATCAGCGCTTTGAGATAGGACTGGCCGCCCAGGTTGAGCTTGAGCACCGTCTTGGCGATATCGATGTCGCCGATGTAATCCTCGGCACCAATGTCATGGGGCAAGTCGATGGCAAAACCGGCGTTGCGCCCGGAGGTGCCGAAACCGACTTCCTGGGCCTCGACCAACACGATTTCGTCGTCCGGGAAGTTCGTTGCCAGCTGGCGTGCAGCGGCCAGGCCGGTGAAACCAGCACCGACCACCACCCAACGCGCCTGGCTGTGGCCACTGTGGGCCGGCCGGGGCTTACGGGGCTTGCTCAGGTGATACCAACCACAGGTGGCATCATCGGCAGGTAACGAACTTATTCTTGTCATGTCACTAACCTGGATCTTGCTGTTGACGAGCGGTCGGCGCCAGCGGCGAGACCTGGGAATCTCATAGCTGAATGGGTACATCCAGCCCTTGCGGCGCTGCGTATTCGGCCATGCGCCGGCGCGACAGCTCGAAGTGCTCACGCACCAGTTGCCCGGCGCGCGCGGGGTCGCGGTGTTCGATGGCGTGGATCATCTGGTCATGCTGATCGCAGGCGACTTCAAGGTCCTGCTGCATGTCATCGGTGGTCGGGTGGCGATAGAAAATCTTGCCCAGGCGGGCATGGTCGATAAGCAGGCGGCGCAGGCTCGGCATCAGGTAGTCGTTGTGCGCCATCTTGCCGATTTCCAGGTGGAAGGCATCGTTGTAGACCACCCGGTTTTCCACATCACGCGCTTCGATGGCCTGGCGAAAAAGCACCTGGATAGCCTTGAGCGCCTCGATTTCCGCTGTGCTGGCGTTGGTGGCGGCCAACTGAGTGGTGGCGATATAGATGAGTGGCGCGGCGACGAAGAAGCTGTGCAGCGAATCATGGTTCATCGCGGCAACCCGTGGCGCACGGTTGGCTTCCAGCTCGATATAGCCTTCAGCGGCAATCTGGCGCAGCAGTTCACGCACCGGTGGGCGCGACAGGCCGAACTCGTCACACAGCGCCAGCTCGTCCACCACAGCCCCTGGGGCCAGTTCCATGCTGAGGATCCGGCGGCGCAGCGCTTCGGCGAGGACGGCCTTGCGATCCTGCGGCGCTTCAGCGCCTGCGGGCGCACTGATGGCTTGAACGGTGGCTTTCATGGCGGCCTTCTTTGTTGTCATGGCGCTGTGTCTACTATTTGTATAACGACTATAGGGCACTGTTAGACAATGTGTCTACAGCATTTTCGATGAGCGATTGAATCTCTCAAAGCCCCTGATTCAAAGGGCTTGAGGGGTTACCTGGGGTGAGATTAAACACCGTTGGCGCTGCATTTCCAAACCGGACAAAATGTTATCCAGACCGGACACATTGCGGATTATTTGCGACCACCCCCTTCCACTTTGCAGCCACTCATCCCGCATGCCGTTGAGCAACACGAATGAACGGCTGCAATCAGCCTGCGGTCAGCTACTTACACTTCACACGGAGGGCTTGCCATGCTCGATATCCATACCGCTGCGGCGTCGCCGGAGCACAATGTTCAGGGCCTGGAAAGGGTCGGTTCGCTGGCTGGGGGGGCGCTGATGTTCAGCAAGGGGCTGCGCCATGGCGGCCTGGTCGGCCTGCTGCAGATGGTAGTGGGCGGCCTGGCGGTGGCGCGTGGGGTCAGCGGGCACTGCTCGACCAAGGCCTGGTGGCAACGGCACCGTCAGGAATACAACCGGTTGCGCTCGGACATCGAACGCAGCGCGGAACAGTTGCAGGCATTGAAGGCGAGCGCCAAGGCAGCTACGCGCGGGGTGACGGTGACAGGGAAGGATCCGTTGACCGGCCTTTGATGTTACTTGGCCTGTGCCAGCCGGTTCGCGGGCACAGGCTACAGAGGCCTTTAGCGCAACGCCTTGCTCTGCAACACCTCGGACCGGCGCCCCAGCACGCTCTCGCTGATCTGCACGAACTCTTCGGTGCTTACGCTCGGCAAACGCATCAGCGCCCGCGCCACATCATCCAGCGAACGCTTGGCCTGGGTGTGGATGCGGATCTCCTTGTCCAGTGCCTGCAACAGCATCACCCCCCGGGCAACCTGAGCCGGGCTGGCCTGCTCGCCCTTGAGCTGCGTGACCTTGGCGCCTTGCTTGCTCAAGCGCGCCTGCCAGGCCTGGTAGCGGTCATCGCTTACCCCACCCGCTCTGCGTAGCAATTCGCTGGCGTAGTAGTCGGTCAGGCTCTCGACAAGCCAGTCATTGCCATCACGCCCATGGATCTGTGCAAACAGTTGCACCAGTTCGCGCAACAACGGGCTGCTGCCATTCTCGCTGATCATCGGCCGGGCACTGTGCAGATACAGCGACCCCTGCGCCGCCATCGCGCCACGCCACATGCCGTCACGGGCACCGACCAGCAGCAACTTCGGCGGGTTACGGGGGAACACCGCCTGCAACTGCGGCCAGACAAAGGTCAGCAAGGTCAGGCTGTCCATGCGCCGCATGCCCTGCCCGACCGGCGCGGCAACGGTGACTTCGGTTTCGCCCAGACGTGCACGGCGGCTGCCCAGGTCACCGGCTAGCATCCAGCCGGTGGGGCGGTCGAACAGGCGTGAAACGTTGTCGATGCGAAACTTGTCCTTGCCGACACGTGGCCAGGACGTTTCGATGCTCTTCCAGCCTTCGGGCAGGTCGAACCACAGGCGCGCCACCAGCTCGGTACCGTCCTGCTGGTCGAGGTGCGCAGGCGGCACCAACTGGTCACCGAGGAACAACGCCCAATGGGGCGTGATACGCGACGAGTAGGCGCCGCTGCGCAGCTGCTGGTCCAGCTGCACGCGGTAGCTGAGGCTGGTCTTGCCCGGCGCCGGGTGCCACACCCCGCGCGCGCCCTGGTCTGCCACCTGCCATTGGCCGTCGGCCTGAAAGCCGCTGTAGGTGCCGCCCTTGCCCAGGTCGAAATCCAGGCTGCGCACACTGCTGCCCTCAGCCAGGGTCAGGCGCACTTCAGCCTGGCCATTGGCGGGCAACAGACGCACGTGATAATCCAGGTCGACTTTCTTCGCCCAGGCCGGCGAACAGGCCACCAGGCTTAACAGCAGCAACAGCGGGCAACGCATACAGAAACTCCTTGTTTCCCAGAGGCGACGGGGCGCGCCGGTCAGCTGGCGCGAAAAATCAGATGGTCTTCCCAATCGTCCTCGTCGACATCATGCTCACTGAGCATACGCCCTGACTGGGAAATGCGCTGTTCATGGACCTGCTGGCGATCGCCGCAGATCAGGTGGTGCCAGTCCGGCAAGTCCTTGCCTTCGCTGACCAGGCGGTAACCGCAGGTGCTTGGCAGCCACTTGAACTGATCGGCCTTGCCCGGGGTGAGCTGGATGCAGTCGGGCACCTGGGCAAAGCGGTTGGGGTAATCGCTGCACTGGCAGGTGTTCAGGTCCAGCAGTTTGCAGGCGATGCGCGTGTAATAGATGCTGTTGTCGTCCTCGTCCTCAAGCTTTTGCAGGCAGCACAAACCGCAACCGTCGCAGAGCGATTCCCACTCTTGCGGGTTGAGTTGTTCGAGGGTCTTGCGCCGCCAGAACGGCGCGCTGTCAGCGATCATCACACGGGTTTCCTGCATTCATCTTCAATGGGCGGCGCGCGGCGGCGCCAGTCTAGAGCCTGGCCTTCGGCAAAGCCAGACCGCTTGTCAGTGACGACGGGACGCAGTAGCGTGCGGTTTTTCCCATCCTCTTGCAGGAGCAGCCATGAGCGCCACACCCCGTATTGCCGATTACGCGATCAACGAGCAGTTCATCAACCGCTGGTCGCCGCGCGCCTTCACTGCCGAGCCGATCAGCGAAGAGACCCTGCTGAGCTTCCTCGAAGCCGCGCGCTGGGCGCCGTCGGCGTACAACTCGCAGCCTTGGCGCTTCCTCTATGCCCGTCGCGATACGCCGAACTGGGAGCGCTACCTGAACCTGCTGGTGCCCTTCAACCGCAGCTGGGCGCAACAGGCTTCGGCGCTGGTGCTGATCATTTCCAAGACCACTTTCGCAGCGCCTGGCGCCGCGGAAGAGAGCCCGGCCCTGTGGCACACCTTCGATACCGGTTCCGCCTGGGGGCACCTGGCCCTGCAGGCCAGCATCAGTGGCTGGCACACCCACGGCATGGCCGGTTTCGACAAGGCACTGGCGCGTACCGAACTCAAAGTGCCTGAAGGTTACGAGCTGCATGCCATGATCGCGATCGGCAAGCTGGGCGACAAGGCGACCCTGGCCGAGGCACTGCAGGCGCGTGAGGTGCCAAGCCCACGCCGGCCGCTGAGCGAGCTGGCGGCTGAGGGTGATTTCAGCCTGTAAGCGCTTTATTGGCTGTACTGGCCTCTTCGCGGGGCAAGCCCGCTCCTACAGGCACTGAGCAAGTTGCAGAACTGCTCAGTACCTGCGGGCTTGCCCTGCGAAGAGGCCAGTAAAGCCACTGCACATCAGTAACCCCGGGTGAAATCCACTTCCCCGCGCAAGCCCTGCTCCGCCTCATATGCCCGCACATTCTCGACAAACAGCCGCACCATCGCCGCCGGCGAGGTGGGCGCCGAGCTGTGCCCGGTCAGCAGCAAGCCCAAGGCGGTCCAGAACGGGTGACGCTGGGGCAGCGGCTCCTGGCGGCACACATCGATTACCGCGCCCGCCAGGTGGCCTTGCTTCAGTGCTTCGACCAGGTCGCCATCGACCACCGCCACCCCGCGCCCGGCATTGATGAACAACGCACTGGGCTTGAAACGCTGGAACAGCGCCGCATCGTACAGATCATGGGTAGCCGGCGTGTCCGGCAGCAGGTTGATCACGTAATCGGCCCGCTCGACCCTGCTCGGCAGGTCCGCCAGCGCGGCCACTTCGGCGAACGGCGCCTGCTCACGGGCGCTGCTGGCAATACCGTACAGGGTTACCCCAAACGGCTGGAGAAACTCGGCTACCCGCTGGCCAATATCGCCGGTGCCGACGATCAACACCTGGCGCCCCTCCAGCGTGCCGCCCGGGCGGTCGTCCCAGCGCCGCTCCACCTGGCTCAGCAGGCGCGGCAGCACTTCGCGTTCATGGCCAAGCATGTAGGTGAGCATGTATTCCGCCATCACCTGACCAAAAATGCCCACCGCACGCGTCAAGCGATAATCCCGTGGCAAGCCGTCGGCCAGCAGCGGGGTAATGCCCGCCCAGGTCGACTGCATCCAGGCCGGCTTGTGGCCCTGGCGTAGCAGGCTCGCCAGCAAGTCAGGCTGACCCAGCCACACTGGGCACTGCGACGCCTGCAGCGCCAGTTCGGCAGAGTCGCTGCTGGTCAGGATTTCCAGGTCAGGGGCCGCCTGGCCCAACAACTGGGCGTAATGGGCATGATCCTGTTCGGCAATCAGAACGCGCATTCGTGAAAACAACCTTGGCAGACAACCAAAGCGGCCCGACGCGCGGGCCACTTGGCGAAAGAGGGGAACCTGGCCTGGGTCAGACCGGATCGTTACGGCGCAGCAGCTCTTCGGGCAGGTGCTCGATGTACTCGTCTTCGACCGGCGGCATCTGCAGGTGATAGCCCTGGTTGTCGAGGTTTTCCAGCACCTTGGCGATATCCTCGCGGGCCAGCTTGCGCTCGGGGGTCAGCACCAGGTCGAAGGCATGCACGGGGGCGCCGAAGAACGGCAGCAGGGCCTCGGGCACGCGCTCCAGGCCTTCGGCCTTGAGCACATACAGGTACATTTCGTTCTTGCGGGGGCTCTTGTAGATCGAGCAGATACGTTTCATCGGGTTTCTCCGGCACCTGCCAGGTTGTCCAGCAGGGCCTGGCCCATACGCTCACGGCGCCAGCCGCGCAGCGAATCGGGCAGTTGATAGGGGCCGTTGGGGTAGCCGCTCTTGAGCAGGGCTTCCAGGGTTTTCTTGCGCAGCATCAGCTCGGGGGCTATGCCCAGGCGCTCGCCTTCGGCCTGGCCGATCGCGCGCAGCTGCTTGAGGATACCGGCAGCCTCGATCGGCAAGGGCTCGGGCAGGACCTGCGGCCACTGCTCGGCAGGCAGGCTGGCAGCCCGCTTGATCAGCTGAACGAGGAACTCACCGTCCTGACGGATGGTACGCGGGTGCATCTCGTCGATCTTGGCCAGCGCCGACAGGTTGGACGGCTGGGACTTGGCCATCGGCCACAGCGAGTGCTCCTTGAGGATGCGATTGCGCGGCACGTCGCGGTGGCGTGCCTCGCGCTCGCGCCAGGCACACAGCTCGCGCAACACCGCCAACTGCTGGGGCGCAAGCTTCCAGGCCAGCTTGACGTCGCGGTACAAGCTCTCGGGCTCGACCTCGCGGCGCAGTTGGGCAACCAGCTCGGCGCCGTCCTCCAGCACCCAGGCGTACTTGTCGTCGGACAGGCGCGGGCGCAGGGCGGTGAACAGCTCGGCCAGGTGCACCGCATCCTCGGCGGCGTAGCTGATCTGGGTTTCGGAAAGCGGGCGCTGCAACCAGTCGGAGCGGGTTTCACCCTTGGGCAGCTCGAGCCCCAGCACTTCCTGGACCAGGCGCGAATAACCCATGGAGAAGCCCAGGTTCAGGTAGCCGGCGGCCAACTGCGTGTCAAACAGCGGCTGTGGCAGCTTGCCGGTCAGGCGCAGCAACACTTCGAGGTCTTCGCTGCAGGCGTGCAGCACCTTGACCACGCCGCTGTCTTCCAGCAACTCGGCCAGGGGCTGCCAGTCCTTGATCAGCAGCGGATCGATCAGAAAGGCGCGTTGGCCGTCGCCGATCTGGATAAGCCCCGCCTTGGGGTAGAACGTGTCTACCCGCATGAATTCGGTGTCGAGCGCTACGAAGGGCAGTTCGCGCCAGCTTCGGCAGAGTTCGGCCAGGGTCTGGTCGTCACGGATCCAGTGTATTTCGATGGCCACGAGGCTCTCCCACTAACATTGGCGCGCAGTATATACGGCGCGGGCACTGCGGGTGAAACCTGCGCCATCCTTGGAATAGATAAACGGTGGTATGCAGGCCATTGGCAGTCAACGCTTGGCTGCCAGCCAAGGCCGGCAGCTGGCGAACATGTCCAGCGACTGCTGGTAGACCTCGGTGCGCACCTGCAACAGGCCAAGCATCGAGTGGAACAGGTTGTCCTGGGACAGCGGTGCGTCGCTGAGCTTGGCCAGGCAGTCGGTGTCCAGGCCAAAATCTTCGCGGTAGCTGTCCGAAAACCAGGTCAGCAACGGCACGTGTTTCTGTTGCTCTGGCGCCAGCATGTAGGGGGTGCCATGCAGGAACAGGTTGTATTCGCCCAGCGATTCGCCATGGTCGGACAGGTAGATCATGGCGGTATCGACCTTGTCCTGCTTGCTGCGCAGGGTATCGATCAACATGGCCAGGACCTTGTCGGTGTAGGCCAGGGTGTTGTCGTAGCCGTTGACGATCTCCTGCTGGCTGCACTGGTTAAGGGCATTGCTGTGGCACACCGGGGTGAACCGCTCGGTTTGCGCCGGGTAACGCTTGAAGTACTCGGGGCCATGGCTGCCCATCTGGTGCAGCACCAGCACGGTATCCTTGTCAAGGTTGTCGAGCAGCTCGGCCAAACCCTGCAACAGAATCTCATCATGGCATTCACCATTGGCACACAGGGCCGGGTCGGTGAGGTTGCTGACATCGATGAACTGCACCCGATCACAGGTACCCTTGCAGCCCGACTGGTTGTCGCGCCACTGCACGGCCAGGCCTGCGCGCTGGAGGATGTCGAGCAGCCCTTCACGGTTCTTGGCGACGCGCGCGTCGTACTCCTTACGGCCCATGCCCGAGAACATGCACGGCACCGACACCGCCGTCTCGGTACCGCACGAATGCACGTCGGAAAACGCCAGCAGGCCCTGCTCCTTGGCAAGGTTTGGCGTGGTGTCGCGGGCATAGCCGAGCACACCAAAGTTTTCTGCACGCGCGCTCTCACCCACCACCAGCACGGTCAACGACTTACGGGCGTGCTGCTGCCAGGCTGCATCGCGCCGGGCATCTTCACCGTAAGGCTGGAATGGCCGGGCGGCCGTGCCCACACGTTCACTGACATAACCAATGGAGGCGCCGACGATATTGCTCGGCGTCAGCATCAGGCGCAGTTCGTGGTGATTGCGAAACAGCGAAGACAACCCCTGATAGTTGACCAGCGCCACCGACCCCAAGGCCACCACGCAGGCGCCGCTTACCACCAGCTTGCCCAGCAGTTCGCGGTGCCAGGCGCGGTAGGCGATCGGCGCCTTCCACAAAAGCACCGAAGGCAAAATACCCAACCCCAGGATATACAAGGCACACTTCAGCGAGAGCAAGTCGCGCACTTCCGTGACATTGGTTTCGGCGATATTACGGAACATACCGGCATCAATAAGTACACCGTACTGATTCATGAAGTAAGCGACACCTGCACCACTCATGAACAAGAGGATCAGCACCGGTTTCAACACAAACCGGAAGGCAAACAAGGTCAAGATCAAATTAAACGCGAACAGCATCAGCACAGCAAACGCCAGGCTCAGCCAAAGCCCCGGCAGCCCTGGCGGAACCACCTGTTCCAGGTGTTGCCAGAGAAAGACATTGAAGCCGATCAGCAGGTACAGGCTGGCCAGCAGCGTGACCCATTCAGTCCGCAGGGATTTGACGTTGAGCATCAGGGTTCGCAATCAAGAGTGAGTATCAGCCCGTGGGCCTGTGCGGCACCGGGGGAACGTTGGCTGAACTCTAGAAAGGGCACCATCAATGTTTCGTGAAAAAGACGCCAACAAAACAGTGAGCGGGCATCTTTATCACATTAAATGAAGTTCATTCAGCCGCCATTCAGCCAGGCAGGCGAAGCTTGGCGTACGGCTCACAGGGGGATGCGACAGCCTACCCCAGCCCCCCCTCGGCGCAAAGGCGACTATCCTCAAAAGTCAGGACCGTTCGCCAACCCCCAAGAGAGGTGAAGAAATGCCCGTTCCGCACGATCTGCTCGCTGACCTGAACATCACTGCCGACGACTTCCAGATGCGCATTGACAAGGACCATGACCTGCACAAACTGCACAAGGAGTACAACGCCAAGGACAAGGAAGTGCTGGCCGCCGAGGGCAACGCCAGCACCGATGACACCGTCACCCGTTTGCGCAAGGAGCGGCTGTTGATCAAGGACAAGATCGAACGCATTGTTCATCCGCCCAAAGCCTGACCCACACAACCTGAATTTGAATGCGCCGGCCTGTTCGCAGGGCAAACCCGCGAACAGGCCGGCAACCCTCACACCGCTGCCGACGCCCGCAGCGCGCAGTCCAGGTCCTCGATCAGGTCGCGGTAGTCTTCGATCCCCACCGACAACCGCAGCAGGTTCTCACCGATCCCCATCTCGCCTTTCTGCTCCGGGCTCAGCGAGTTGTGCGACATGCTCCAGGAGTGGTTGATCATGCTTTCCACCCCGCCCAGCGAGTCGGCCAGCACAAAGATCTGCAAGGCCTCTACCAGGCGATTGAGCGCGGCCCGGTCGCCGCCCTTGACCTTCATTGCCACCACGGCCCCGCCCGCGCGCATCTGGCGCTTGCACAGGTCATGCTGCGGGTGGCTTTCAAGCCCCGGGTAATAGACCTGTTCGATCTGCGGGTGGCTTTCGAGAAAACGCGCCACCTGCAGGGCATTGGCGCACTGGCGCTCCATGCGCACATCCAGGGTCTTCAGGCCGCGCAGCGCCAGGTAGCAGTCGAACGGCCCCTGGATGGCCCCGACCGCCATGCTGATCTTGCGCAAACGCGCCAGCAGTGCGTCATTGGCCGCTACCACCACACCGCCGGTGAGGTCGGAGTGGCCGCCGATGTATTTGCTTGCCGAGTGCATCACCAGGTCCACGCCCAAGGTGATCGGCCGCTGGTTCCAGGGCGAGCAGAAGGTGTTGTCGATGCAGGTGAGGATACCGCGCGCACGCGCCAGGTCGCAGACCGCCTTGATATCGACCAGGTGCAGCAGCGGGTTGGTCGGTGATTCTATCCAGATCAGCTGGGTTTGCGGGCGTATCGCCGCAGCCACGGCCTGCAGGTCGTTGAGGTCGACGTAGGTGGTGGTCAGCCCCGACGTATGGCTGCGGTAGTCCTCCAGGATACGGAAGGTGCCGCCATAGACACCGTTCATCACCACCACGTGGGCATCCTTGGGCAACAGTTCGAGCACCGTCGCGGTGGCGTTCACGCCAGAGGCACAAGCCACCGCGCCAACGCCTTCTTCCAGCGCCGCCACACAGCTCTCGTAGGCATGCCGGGTCGGGTTGCCGACACGGCTGTAGGCATACTCGGGGTTATCGTCGAGGCTGCGCTTGATGTAGGAACTGGCGGTATAGATGGGCGGGAAGATCGCGTTGTCGGCAACGCTATGCTGTTCGCCGGCGTGGATGGTGCGGGTGGCGAAATTACGCGGCTTGTCGGACATGATCCGGTCCATTGACTGAATAGAGCCTGCAACTATCGCACAACCGCCGCGCTCGGCAAGGGCGCGCAGCAAGGGGGATTAATTTCCTGCATTCTGGCGTAATCTGGAGAAGAATTTTCTACAGCCAGCCTTCTATCGATATGGACAGTTTCGACCAGCACATCCTCACCCTGCTCCAACGCGACGCGTCGGTTTCCCTCAAGGACCTGGCCGAGGCGGTCAACCTGTCGACCACGCCCTGCTGGAAGCGGGTCAAGCGCCTGGAAGAAGACGGCTACATCGTCGGCCGTGTCGCGTTGCTCGACCCCACGCGCCTGGGGCTGGGCCTGACCGTGTTCGTCCAGCTCAAGACCCAGCGCCACGACAGCGCCTGGCTGGAGCAATTCGCCGCCACCGTGACCAGTTTCGAAGAGGTGATGGAGTTCTACCGCATGTCCGGGGACTGGGACTACATGCTGCGGGTGGTGGTGGGTGATATCGCCGCCTATGACCGGTTCTACAAGAAGCTGATCACTCGCACGGATGGGCTTTCCAACATCACCTCGAGTTTTGCCATGGAGCAGATGAAGTACACCACGGCGTACCCCGTGCACCGCCCCTGACGGGATGCTGGAGGCCCTTCCAGGCCACCGATCAATCCGCCGCCAACACCGCCTCGATCCGGTTCCCGGCCTTGGCCTTCTCTAGCTTGATGGCCACAAACTTCGACGTCGGCGTATACGTCCCCTCGCCATAACTCTCCAGCGGCACCAACGGATTGGTCTCCGGGTAATAGGCCGCCGCCTGCCCCTCGGGCACGTCATACACCACCAGGCGGAACCCCGACACCCGCCGCTCGCGACCATCCTCCCACAGCGACACCAGGTCAACATGCTCGCCGGGCTCAAAGCCCAGGCGGCGAATGTCGGCCTCATTGACGAAGACCACCTCGCGCAGGCCGAACACCCCGCGGTAGCGGTCGTCCAGGCCATACAGCGTGGTGTTGTACTGGTCGTGCGAACGCAAGGTCTGCAGGATCAGGTCCGGTTTGTCGCCACGGGCCAGCACCTGGGCATTGACCAGTTGCTCCGGCAACTGGCTGGCACTGAAACGCGCCTTGCCGGTCGCGGTGCGCCAGTTGCGATCCGCCGCATTGTTGCCCAGGTGGAACCCACCCGGGTGCTGCAGGCGCGCATTGAAGTCGGCAAAACCCGGGATCACGTCAGCGATCATGCTGCGGATGCGGCCGTAGTCGGCAATGGCGTATTCCCAGTCGATCGGCTTCTTGCCCAAGGTCGCCTGGGCCATGCCGGCAACGATCGCCGGCTCCGAACGCAGGTGCGGCGAACGTGGGCGCAGCTGGCCGTGGGAGATGTGCACCATGCTGAAGGTGTCCTCCACGGTGACACCCTGCGGCCCGCTGGCCTGCAGGTCGATTTCGGTACGGCCCAGGCACGGCAGAATCAGCGCATCGCGGCCGGTGACCAGGTGCGAGCGGTTGAGCTTGGTGGAAATCTGCACGGTCAGTGCGCAATTGCGCAGGGCCGCATGAGTGCGCGGGGTGTCCGGCGTGGCCTGGGCGAAGTTGCCGCCCAGGGCGATGAAGACCTTGGCCTGCCCTTCTTCCATGGCTTTGATCGCCAGCACCGCGTTATGCCCGTGGGCACGTGGCACACGGAACTGGAAGCGTTCTTCCAGGGCGTCGAGCAAGCCGGCCTTGGGCTTCTCGTCGATGCCCATGGTGCGGTCGCCTTGCACGTTGCTATGGCCACGCACCGGCGACAGGCCGGCACCCGGTTTGCCCACGTTGCCGCGCAGCAGCTGCAGGTTGACGATTTCCTGCACGGTGGCCACCGAATGGCGGTGCTGGGTGATGCCCATGGCCCAGCACATGATGACCCGTTCGGCCTTGCGGTACATGCGCGCGGCCAACTCGATCTCGGCCTGGGTCAGCCCCGACTGCTCGACGATATGCGCCCAGGCGGTGGCATCCACCGCCGCCAGGTAGGCATCGACGCCACTGGTGTGCTCGGCGATGAAGGCATGGTCGAACACGGCCGGCTCACCCTTGGCCTGGGCCTCGCGCTCCCACTGCAGCAGGTACTTGGCGATGCCGCGCATGGCCGCCATGTCGCCGCCCAGGGCCGGGCGGAAGTAAGCGGTGTTGGTCGGCTCGGAGCCGTTGCTGAGCATCTCGAATGGGTGCTGTGGGTGCTGGAACCGTTCCAGGCCACGCTCTTTCAGCGGGTTGAAGCAGACCACCTGGGCGCCCCGCTTGACCGCCTCGCGCAGCGGTTCGAGCATGCGCGGGTGGTTGGTGCCGGGGTTCTGGCCGATGACGAAGATGGCGTCGGCCAGCTCCAGGTCATGGAACACCACCGTGCCCTTGCCCACGCCGAGGGTTTCCGACATGCCCACCCCGCTGGCCTCGTGGCACATGTTCGAGCAGTCGGGGAAGTTGTTGGTGCCGTAGGCGCGGACGAACAGTTGGTACAGGAACGCCGCTTCGTTGCTGGCCCGCCCCGAGGTGTAGAACTCGGCCTGATCGGGCGAGTCCAGTGCCTGCAGGTGCTGGGCGATCAGGGCGAAGGCGTCTTCCCAGGAGGTTTCGACGTAGTGGTCGGTGGCCGCGTCGTAGCGCATCGGGTGGGTCAGCCGGCCTTGGAATTCGAGCCAGTAGTCGGTCTGCTGGGCCAGCGCGCTGACGCTGTATTTGGCGAAGAATGCCGGGTCTACCGAGCGGCCGGTAGCCTCCCAGTTGACCGCCTTGGCGCCGTTCTCGCAGAACTTGACCATGTCGTTTTCCGGCGACTCGCCCCAGGCGCAGCCTGGGCAGTCGAAGCCGCCGTTCTGGTTGGTCTTGAGCATGGCCCGCAGGTTCTTGAAGGCGTTTTCGCTGCCCAGCCAGCTTTTGGTCACGCTCTTGAGCGCACCCCAGCCGGCGGCGGCGCCTTTGTAGTCCCTGATGTGTTCGTCCTGGCTCATGCGGTGAATCCTCACGCTCGGTGTTTTTTCCAGACTATTGAGCGTGGGGTGGGGGCGTCCAATCGAAAGATCTTACGGCGTGATAAGCCGTTTCGATCATGGGGGGCTGGCCCAGCAGCCGTGATAGAGCATATTGATCATTCGGTCGGGGAAAGCAATTTGACGGGGGTGCACCCAGGTTATAGCTTGGAGATGAGTCCAACCCATTCGAGCACAATCGTGGAACAGAACAGCCGGGCCCTGATCGACGGCTTCAACCGGAAAATCGACTACCTGCGTATGTCGGTCACCGACCGCTGCGACTTCCGCTGCGTCTACTGCATGGCCGAAGACATGCAGTTTCTGCCACGCCAGCAGATCCTCAGCCTCGAAGAACTGTTCCAGGTGGCCGAGCGCTTCGTCGCCCTGGGCACCCGCAAAATCCGCCTGACCGGGGGCGAGCCGCTGGTACGCCAGGGCATCGTCGAGCTGTGTGGGCGCATCGCCGCCCTGCCCGGCCTGCGCGAACTGTGCCTGACCAGCAACGGCTCGCAGCTCGGGCGCCTGGCCCAGCCGCTGTTCGACGCCGGCGTATCGCGCCTGAACATCAGCCTCGACAGCCTGGACGCCGGGCGCTTCAAGCAGCTGACCCGCACCGGCGACCTCAACCAGGTCATCGCCGGCATCGACGCCGCACGCAAGGCAGGCTTTGAAAAGACCAAACTCAACTGCGTGGTGCTCAAAGGCCGCAACGATGACGAGCTGGTCGACCTGGTGCGCTTTGCCATCGACCGCGAGCTGGACATCACCTTCATCGAAGAAATGCCCCTGGGTGAAATCAGCGAACACCAGCGCGGTGAGTCGTTCTACTCCAGCGACCAGGTGCGTGACCGCCTGGCCGAGCAGTTCACCCTGATCGAGTCCACCGAGTCGTCCCAAGGCCCGGCCCGTTACTGGCGCCTGGCCGAAGCGGCACACACCCGGGTGGGCTTCATTTCGCCGCACAGCCACAACTTCTGCGCCACTTGCAACCGCGTGCGCCTGACCGTCGAAGGCCGCCTGCTGCTGTGCCTGGGCAACGAGCATTCGGTGGACCTGAAACAGGTCCTGCGTGCCCACCCTGGCGATGCCGCGCGGCTGGAAAAAGCCATCCGCGACTCGCTGCACCTCAAGCCCTACCGCCATCACTTCGAAGTGGGCGGTGAGGTGCAGATTCTGCGCTTCATGAACATGACCGGCGGCTGATTGGCTGCCTCTGGATTTCCATGATCGTCCACCCCCGCCCCGATGTGCTGCGCGTGCTGTTCACCCTCAAGGGTTCGATCGTCAAGCGCATTGCCCTGCGCTGCCTGATGGTCACCGTGCTGGCCGCGCTGATCGTGCTGGTCGAGCGGCATTTCCCGGCGTTCTTCTACCCGGTCAGCGCCACTCCGTTCACCTTGCTCGGCCTGTCGCTGTCGATTTTCATGAGTTTTCGCAACAACGCCTGCTACGACCGCTGGTGGGAGGGCCGCAAGGCCTGGGGCAAGCTGATCATCGAGACCCGTTCATTCGTGCGCGAGAGTGTGGTGATCGCCGACCCGGCGCTGCGTGCCGAGCTGCTGCGCAACCTGTGCGGCTTTGCCCATGCGCTCAATGCCCGGCTGCGCAACGAGGATGACCTGGCCGCTGCCCGACCTTGGCTGGCCAGCCCGGCTGCAATCAGCCCGCATAACGTGTGCAACAGCATCCTGAGCGAGATTGGCGGGCACTGTTCGCGGCTGGCCGAGCAACAACAGATCAGCGATTGGCGCTACAGCGTGCTGGAGCAGCGCCTGGTGGGCCTGTCGGAAGTACAGGCCACCTGCGAACGCATCAAGGGCACGCCGCTGCCGTTCCCCTACACCCTGTTGCTGCATCGCACCATCTACATCTTCTGCCTGCTGCTGCCGTTCGCCTTGGCCGAACCGCTGGGCTGGCTGGCGCCCTTGTTCACCACCATCGTCGGGTATACGTTTTTCGGGCTGGATGCGATTGGCAATGAGCTGGAAGACCCGTTCGGGCGGGATGAGAACGACCTGCCCACCGATGCGCTGGTGCGTACCGTGGAGCGCGATGTGCTGGCGGGGTTGGGGGTAACGCCACTGCCACCGGCTTTGGAGCCGGTGGGGTATGTATTGAGCTGAGGGTTTTCTGCTTTCTGGCTGGCCGTTACCCTCGGCTGGCACAAGCCTCGACGGGCTTCAGGTGCGGCACGAAATTGCACGGCCGGTGCCGCGCATCCAGCTGCTCCGCCAGGATCCCTTCCCATGCCGTGCGGCACGCGCCGGTGGAGCCCGGCAGGCAGCACACCAGGGTACCGTTGGCCAATCCGGCCAAAGCGCGGCTCTGAACGGTCGAGGTGCCGATATCGAGAATCGACAACGCCCGGAACAGTTCGCCAAAGCCATCAATACGTTTGTCCAGCAGGCATTCAACCGCTTCCGGCGTACTGTCACGCCCGGTAAAGCCGGTGCCGCCGGTGATCAGCACCACCTGCACCTGCTCCTCGGCAATCCAGGTAGCGACCTGGGCGCGGATCTTGTACAGGTCGTCCTTGAGCAACGCCCGTGCCACCAGGCGGTGGCCGATCTCCACCGAGCGGCTGGCCAGCAGCTCGCCGGAGGTGTCGTTGTCGTAGGTGCGGGTGTCGCTGACGGTCAGCACGGCGATATTGAGCGGTACGAAGACCGCGTCGGGTTTGACGCTCACGTGGGCTACTCCTGAAAGGGCATTGTCACCACGCTAGAGGCATGGCCTGGGGGCGTCCAATCGATATGGCGTACCGGGTGATCAATGACATCTATCGCTGACTTGGTTAAGGTCAGCACAACCAGACGCCAGGCACTCCCATGGACATCAAGCAACTCAAGTTCCTCATCGCGCTCGACCAGACCCGCCACTTCGGCCAGGCCGCAGCGCTGTGCCACATCACCCAGCCGACGCTGTCGATGCGCCTGCGCAACCTGGAAGACGAACTGGACCTGGTGCTGGTCAAGCGCGGACAGCGCTTCGAAGGGTTTACCGAGGCCGGCGAACGCATCCTGGCCTGGGCTCGCACCCTACTGGCCGCCCACGACGGCCTGCAGGCCGAAGCCGCCAGTTGCCGTGGCCAGGTGGTCGGTAGCCTGCGCCTGGGCACGGTGCCGCTGGCCAGCTTCAACCCGATGCAATTGCTGCTGCCGCTGCGCGAAAAATACCCCGAGCTGCAGTTTCAGCTCAGCTCGCACAGCACCGAACAGATCATGGATGGCCTGAGCCGCAACCAGCTCGACCTGGGCATCTGCTACCTGGACCAGGTCAACGCCAGTTTCTTCGAAGTGATCGAGCTGGGCACCACCACCATGGGCCTGCTGCACGACACCCGGCACTTCCAGTTCGAGGCCGACAGCCTGCGCTGGGAGGAACTCGGCGAGATCCCCCTGGGCCTGCTGAGCAAAGGCATGCACTACCGTCAGTCGCTGGACCTGAGTTTTCGCAGCCGCAGCCTGGAGCCCAACGCCGTGCTGGAAAGCGACTCAAGCTTCCAGCTGATCCAGGCCATCAACACCGGCGTGTGCTGCGCGATCATGCCACTCGATTGCGGGCTGGAAGACTTGAGCGACCACATGCGCATACTGCCCATCGTCGATGCCAGCATCCACAGCCCGGTGGGCCTGCTGCTGCGCCGCAGCGAGCCACGTTCGGCAATTGCCGAGCAGTGCTTTGACGAGGCCCGTGCCCTGTTTCAAGCCCCCTGAGCCGCCGTCGCCTGGCGGTACTGGCGCGGGGTGAAGCCGGTCAGTTGCTTGAACTGCCGGCTGAAGGCGCTGTGGTCGGTGTAGCCGCAGCGCATCGCCACGTCGGTGATCGGCAGGTCCGAATGCAGCAAGCGATGGGCATGCTCCAGCCGTGCCTTGTGGATCATCTGCCGCGGCGTGAGGTGGAACACCCGCTTGCAATAGCGCTCCAGTTGCGCCACGGAAATACCCGCGATGCGGGTCAGTTCACCCATGCTGATCGGCTGGTGAAAGTGCTGGCGAATATGCTCATCCACGGCGGCCAGGCGCTGGTAAGCGGGATGGGTGTCGGCGGCTGACTGCAGGTCGACCGAGATGCCCACCAAGCCGATGATGGCGCCTTGCGGGTTATACAGCGGCCGCTTGTGGGTCAGGCACCAACCGGGCTCGCGGCTGCCGTACAGGTGCAGTTCGAGCTGGTCTTGCAGCACTAGGCCATCTTTGAGTACGCGGCGGTCCTGCTCGGTGTAGCCGGGGCCCAGTTGCGCCGGGAAGACTTCGGCGCTGGTCTTGCCCAGCAACGGCTGCAGGCGCTTGAGGCCACAGCGCTGGACCAAGGTGTCGTTGGCTAGCACGTAGCGGGCGTCGGGGTCCTTGATGAAGATCGCGGCGTTGGGGATGGCGTCGAGGATCGGCAGCAGCAGGGAGACCCCGGCGAGCAGCGCCTCCAGGGTGGCGGGGCGGTGCGGGTCGAAGCACTGATACAAGGTTGCCAGGGGGTGATCTGTCATCTCGCTTCTCGGGGGCGACGCTATTGACCACCTGTGGGAGCGGGCTTGCCCCGCGAAGGCGCCAGAAGCGTCACTGCTCCTCGCCAGCCCACAGCCGGTATGGCTTCAAGCCTATCCGCCCGCCCCCGCCAGCCGCCAGCTTTTTCTGCAACTGTGCCGATTTCGTCATCCCCCTTGCAGAAAACCATCAAGAACCGACGCCCCGATCGGTCCACTCTATGCCCCACGCAAGCCGCCCAAGACCTACAAGAGCGCGGCCCAAGAGCCGCATCTCGTGACATCAGACCTGCCTATCCAAAACCTACAAAAAGGCGCACCCATGTCAGGTAAATTCAAAAAACAGCTGTCATTGCTGGACCTCACCTTCATCGGCCTAGGCGCCATCTTTGGCTCCGGCTGGCTGTTCGCTGCCAGCCACGTCTCGGCCATCGCCGGCCCCGCCGGTATCCTCTCCTGGTTCCTCGGCGGTTTCGCCGTGCTGTTGCTGGGCATCGTCTACTGCGAGCTCGGCGCCGCCCTGCCCCGCGCCGGTGGCGTGGTGCGTTACCCGGTGTACTCCCACGGCCCGCTGCTCGGCTACCTGATGGGCTTCATCACCCTGATCGCTTTCTCCAGCCTGATCGCCATCGAAGTGGTCGCTTCGCGCCAATACGCCGCTGCCTGGTTCCCCGAACTGACCAAGGCCGGCTCCAGTGACCCGAGCGTGCTCGGCTGGCTGGTGCAGTTCGCGCTGCTGGGGCTGTTCTTCGTGCTCAATTACCGCAGCGTGAAGACATTCGCCAAAGCCAACAACCTGGTCAGCGTGTTCAAGTTCATCGTGCCCTTGCTGGTGATCGGCGTGCTGTTCACCTTCTTCAAGCCGGCAAACTTCGAAGTCCAGGGCTTTGCGCCTTACGGCCTGTCCGGTGTGGAAATGGCCGTGTCAGCCGGCGGCATCATCTTCGCCTACCTGGGGCTGACGCCGATCATTTCGGTGGCCAGTGAAGTGAAAAACCCGCAGCGCACCATCCCGATCGCGCTGATTCTGTCGGTGCTGCTGTCTACTGCGATCTACGCCTTGCTGCAACTGGCGTTTCTCGGCAGCGTGCCGACCGAAATGCTGGCCAACGGCTGGGCCGGGGTGACCAAGGAACTCGCCCTGCCCTACCGTGACATCGCCCTGGCCCTGGGCGTGGGCTGGCTGGCCTACCTGGTGGTGGCCGACGCGGTGATCTCGCCCAGCGGCTGCGGCAACATCTACATGAATGCCACCCCGCGGGTGATCTATGGCTGGGCGCAGACCGGCACCTTCTTCAAGTTCTTCACCCGCATCGACGAGCAGTCCGGCATCCCCCGCCCGGCCCTGTGGCTGACCTTCGCCCTGTCGGTGTTCTGGACCCTGCCGTTCCCCTCCTGGGAAGCGCTGATCAACGTGGTGTCGGCGGCACTGGTGCTGAGCTATGCCGTGGCCCCGGTCACTGTCGCCGCGCTGCGCCGCAACGCTCCTGACATGCCGCGCCCATTCCGGGTCAAGGGCATGAGCGTGCTCGGCCCGCTGTCGTTCATCATCGCCGCGCTGATCGTCTACTGGTCTGGCTGGAACACCGTGTCGTGGCTGCTGGCCCTGCAAATCGTGATGTTCGTGCTGTACCTGCTGTGCGCCCGCTTCGTGCCCACCCAGCACCTGTCCCTTGGCCAGCAAGTGCGCTCGTCGGCCTGGCTGATCGGCTTCTATGCCGTGACCATCCTGCTCTCCTGGCTGGGCAGCTTCGGTGGCCTGGGCGTGCTCGGCCATCCGTTCGACACCGTGGCCGTCGCGGCGTGCGCCCTGGGCATCTACTACTGGGGCGCTGCCACCGGCGTGCCGGCCCATCTGGTGCGCCTGGATGGCGAAGATGAAAGCGAAGCCAGCGCCGACACCCACCTGGGCCACCGCCCTGCCGCCGTCGCCTCCTGACCTCGGCCTCAACCAAGGGACATGCCCATGAAACACATTCACGTCATCGACTCGCATACCGGCGGCGAACCGACCCGCCTGGTGATGAAAGGCTTCCCGCAGCTCAATGGCCACACCATGGCCGAACAGCGCGACGAACTGCGCGAGCTGCACGACCCCTGGCGCCGCGCCTGCCTGCTGGAGCCACGCGGCAACGATGTACTGGTGGGCGCGCTGTACTGCCCACCGGTGTCGGAGGGCGCCACCTGCGGGGTGATCTTCTTCAACAACGCCGGCTACCTGAACATGTGCGGCCACGGCACCATCGGCCTGATCGCCTCGCTGCAGCACCTGGGGCTTATCGCACCGGGCGTGCACAAGATCGACACGCCGGTCGGCCAGGTCAGCGCCACCCTGCATGAAGACGGCGCGGTCACCGTAGGCAACGTGCCGGCCTACCGCTATCGCCAGCAGGTGCCGGTCGAGGTACCGGGCCATGGCGTGGTGCACGGCGATATCGCCTGGGGCGGCAACTGGTTCTTCCTGGTGTCCGAGCACGGCCAGCGCATTGCGATGGACAACGTCGAGGCGCTCACCGATTACACCTGGGCAATGCTCAAAGCCCTGGAGACCCAGGGCATCACCGGCGAGAACGGCCAGCCGATCGACCATGTCGAGCTGTTTGCCGACGACCCCGACGCCGACAGCCGCAACTTCGTCATGTGCCCCGGCAAGGCCTACGACCGCTCGCCCTGCGGCACCGGCACCAGCGCCAAACTGGCCTGCCTGGCCGCCGACGGCAAGCTCGACGAGGGCCAGACCTGGGTCCAGGCGAGCATCACCGGCAGCCAGTTCCAGGGCCGCTACGAACGCGAAGGCGAGCGTATTCGCCCGTTCATCACCGGCCGCGCCTACATGACCGCCGACAGCACCTTGCTGATCGACGAACAGGACCCTTTCGCCTGGGGCATCTGACCCGCCCAGGCCTTTTATTCGCCCCCCCTACTGAATATTGCAAGGAGTGACACCCATGAGCGACAACATCTTCACCGGCTGCATGCCTGCCCTGATGACCCCTTGCACCGCCGAGCGCAAACCAGACTTCGACGCCCTGGTGCGCAAAGGCCGCGAGCTGATCGAAGCCGGCATGAGCGCCGTGGTGTACTGCGGTTCGATGGGCGACTGGCCGCTGCTGACCGAGGCCGAGCGCCAGGAAGGCGTGGCGCGCCTGGTGGCGGCCGGCATCCCGACCATCGTCGGCACCGGCGCGGTGAACACCCGCGAGGCCGTCGCCCACGCCGCCCATGCCGCCGAACTCGGCGCCGCCGGCCTGATGGTAATCCCGCGGGTGTTGTCCCGCGGCGCCTCGCTGATCGCCCAGAAGCACCACTTCTCGGCCATTCTGGCGGCTGCGCCGAAGCTGCCGGCGGTGATCTACAACAGCCCGTACTACGGCTTCGCCACCCGCGCCGACCTGTTCTTCGAACTGCGCCGCGAATACCCGAACCTGATCGGCTTCAAGGAATTCGGCGGCGGTGCCGACCTGCGCTACGCCGCCGAACACATCACCTCCAAGGACGACGACGTGACCCTGATGGTCGGCGTCGACACCCAGGTGGTGCATGGCTTCGTCAACTGCAACGCCACCGGCGCCATCACCGGTATCGGCAACGCCCTGCCGCGTGAGGTGCTGCAACTGGTGGGCCTGAGCAAACAGGCCGCCAAGGGCGACGCCAAGGCCCGGCGCCTGGCCCGCGAACTGGAAGCGGCGCTGGCAGTGCTGTCGTCGTTCGATGAAGGCTGCGACCTGGTGCTGTACTACAAGCACCTGATGGTGCTGAACGGCGACCGCGAATACAGCCTGCACTTCAATGAGACCGACGCCCTTACCGACGCCCAGCGCAACTACGCCGAACAGCAGTACGCGTTGTTCCGCCAGTGGTACGCCAACTGGTCGGCCGAGCAGAACGTCGCCTGATAACTCTGGGAGCAACTGTCTTGCTCAAGCGTGACCCCTGTGGGAGCGGGCTTGCCCCGCGAACACGGGCTATGCCCGTGCCATCCTCCGCGGTGCCTGCTTCGCGGGGCAAGCCCGCTCCCACAATGAATGCCCTTGTTCTCTGTGTGAAGGCGCAGCCCGAAAGGGTTGGGCGCTTTCCCGCAGGGTAAGCCGAATCTGACTCCAAAGGAGGCTCCATGACCCTGACTGGCAACCTGCTGATCGGCCAGCGCGCCGTGACCGGCAGCCGCGAAGCGATCCGCGCCATCGACCCGGCCACCGACCAAGCCCTTGAGCCCGCCTATGCCGGCGGCACCGGCGAGCACGTGGCCCAAGCTTGCGCACTGGCCTGGGCGGCGTTCGATGAATACCGCGAAACCTCGCTGGAACAGCGGGCCCACTTCCTCGAAACCATCGCCGAACAGATCGAGGCCCTGGGTGATGCGCTGATCGACCGCGCCGTCGCCGAAACCGGGCTGCCCAAGGCGCGCATCCAGGGCGAACGCGGCCGCACCTGCACGCAACTGCGCACCTTCGCCCGCGTGGTACGTGCCGGCGAGTGGCTGGACGTGCGCGTCGACAACGCCCTGCCCGAGCGCCAGCCCTTGCCGCGCCCCGACCTGCGCCAACGCCAGGTGGCCCTGGGCCCGGTGGCGGTGTTTGGTGCCAGCAACTTCCCCCTGGCCTTCTCGGTGGCCGGCGGCGACACCGCTTCGGCACTGGCCGCTGGCTGCCCGGTAGTGGTCAAGGCCCACGGCGCCCACCCAGGCACCAGCGAGCTGGTCGGCCAGGCACTGGCACAGGCCGTGAAACGCTGCGGCCTGCCCGAAGGCGTGTTCTCGCTGTTGTACGGCGCGGGCCGTGAAGTGGGCATCGCGCTGGTCAGCGACCCGCGCATCAAGGCGGTCGGCTTTACCGGCTCGCGCAGCGGTGGCATCGCCCTGTGCCAGGCCGCCCAGGCACGCCCGGAGCCCATCCCGGTGTACGCCGAGATGAGTTCGATCAACCCGGTGTTCCTGTTTGATGCCGCCCTGCACAACCGTGGCGAGGCGCTGGCGCAAGGCTTCGTCGCTTCGCTGACCCAGGGTGCCGGGCAGTTCTGCACCAACCCTGGCCTGGTGATAGCGCGCCAAGGGCCGGCGCTGCAACGCTTTGTCGCCGCCGCCAGCGCACAGGTGCAACGCGCGGGGGCACAGACCATGCTCACCCCCGGTATTTTCAGCGCCTATGCAACGGGCGTCGGCGCCTTGGCCGAAAACAGCAAGGCCGAGGTCGCGGCCAGCGGCCAGCCGCCGCAGGGCCCTAACCAGTGCCAGGCCCACTTGTTCGTGACCCAGGCCAGCGCGTTTCTGGCCGACCCGGCGCTGCAGGCCGAAGTCTTTGGCGCCGCCTCGTTGGTGGTGGCATGCGATAGCGACGCGCAGATCCGCCAGGTCGCCGAGCACCTGGAAGGCCAACTGACCGCCACCCTGCAGCTGGACGAGGCCGACCTCGACAGCGCCCGCGCGCTGCTGCCAACCCTGGAACGCAAAGCCGGGCGCATTCTGGTCAACGGCTGGCCTACCGGGGTCGAGGTGTGCGATGCGATGGTCCACGGCGGGCCGTTCCCTGCCACCTCCGATGCCCGCACCACCTCGGTGGGGACGGCGGCGATCCTGCGCTTCCTGCGCCCGGTGTGCTACCAGGACTTCCCTGACGGCCTGCTGCCAGAGGCCTTGCGCCACGGCAACCCGCTGCAACTGCGCCGGCTGCTCGACGGCAAGCGGGAAGGCTAGGCCATGGTCGAGCCACTCAACGCTGCCGACACCGATATCGCCGTGGTCGGCGCCGGCATCGTCGGCGTCGCCTGCGCCCTGCAACTGGCCCGCCAGGGCCGCCGGGTGCTGCTGATCGACCGCGAGCAACCCGGCCATGGCGCCTCCTACGGCAATGCCGGGCACCTGGCCACCGAGCAGGTATTCCCGATCGCCGACCTGTCGATCCTCAAGCGCCTGCCGAGCATGCTGATGGACCCGATGGGCCCGCTGCGCCTGGACTGGAAGTACCTGCCCAAGGCCATGCCCTGGTTCACCCGCCTGCTGCTCAACCTGCGGCCGGCGCCGTTCCGGCGCAGCGTAGCCGGTATCCGTGCATTGAACGAAGGCAGCCTGGCGGCGTGGCAGCAGTTGCTCGGCTCCATTGGGCGCAGCGACCTGTTCAAGGAAGAGGGGTCGTTGCTGGTGTTCGAACGCAGCGAGTCGCGCCAAGCACTCGTGGCCTTGCAGGCGCGCATGCAACAGCAGGCCGTGCCGGTCGACTGGTGGTCGGCCGATGCGGTGCAGGCAGCGGCGCCCCAGTTGAGCCTAGCGCTTTTAGGTGGGCTGTTTTTCCCCGCTACCGGGCATTTTATCGACCCGTACCGCGTGGTCTGCGAACTGTTCGAAGCGGCCAGGGCCAGTGGGGTGCGCTTCGTCCGGGCGCAGGTCGAAGGTGGGCAGTTGCACGGCGGCGGGGTCAGCCTGGTCAGCGACCAGGGCACGTTCAACGCCCGCCAGGTGCTGATCAGTTGCGGCGCGCACTCGGCAACACTTACCGCAGCCCTCACCGGCAAGCGGGTGCCGCTGGATACCGAGCGCGGCTACCACCTGATGTTGCCTGGCGAGCAGCAACGGCTGCCGTTCGCCGTGACCTCACTGGAGCGCAAGTTCATCATGACGCCGATGGCCGACGGCTTGCGCCTGGCCGGCACGGTGGAATTCGCAGGGCTGGATGCGCCGCCGAGCATGCAGCGGGCATGGCAGCTGCATCGGCTGAGCCAGGGTTTGTTCAAGCAGGACCTGGATGCCGAGGGCGCGACGCCGTGGATGGGCTTCAGGCCATCGTTGCCGGACTCATTGCCGGTGATCGACCGGGTGTGTGATGGGCGGGTGTTGCTGGCATTCGGGCATCAGCACCTGGGGCTGACCCAGGCGGCCGTGACGGCCGAATGGGTGGGGCGGCTTGCCGACCAGGAAAAAGGGCCGCAGATGGAGGCCTATCGGTTGGATCGGTTTTGATCAGGGCCGGCCTCTTCGCGGGGCAAGCCCGCTCCCACAGGTAACTGCCAACCTCAAGGCCAGCGGAGTAGCTGTGGGAGCGGGCTTGCCCCGCGAAGAGGCCGGCCCAGGCTACTGAATAATCAGCAACTCAGCGATAACGCTCAAGCCAGTGCGCATAAGGCGCCGGCAAGGTCCACGAGGCTTTATCCACGCCCAGCTCCTTGGCCGCAAAGTACGCCCAATGCGGATCAGCCAGGTGCGCACGCCCTACCGACACCAGGTCGAGCTGATTGGCTTTCAGCGCGCCTTCGGCCAGCTGCGGCGTACCAAAGCCCCACGCCGACGTCACCGGCAGGCCCGCCTCGCGGCGTACACGCTCTGCAATCGGCCCCATGAACGCCGGGCCCCACGGGATGTTGGCGTCAGGGATGGTGAAGCCGACGCTGACACTCAGCAGGTCCAGGCCACCGGCTTTGAACATGCGGGCCAACTCGATGGATTCTTCCAGGGTCTGCTCATCGCGACCGTCATATTCCAGCACGCCGAAACGCGCGGTCAGCGGCAGGTTTTCTGGCCACACCTCACGTACCGCGGCCAGGGTTTCCAGCAGGAAACGGCTGCGGTTCTCGAAGCTGCCACCGTAGGCGTCGGTGCGCTGGTTGGTGTGTTCGGAGAAGAAGCTCTGGCCCAGGTAACCGTGGGCAAAGTGCAGTTCGATCCATTCAAAACCCGCATCCCGCGCACGGCGTGCAGCGTCGACGAAGTCTTGCTTGACCCGGGCGATGTCGCCCAGGGTCATTTCGCGCGGCACTTTCTGCAGGTGAGCACCGAAGGCAATGGCCGACGGGGCGATGGTGTCCCAGCCACGGGCGTCGTCGGCGGCGATGTGGTCGTCACCTTCCCAGGGGCGGTTGGCGCTGGCCTTGCGCCCGGCGTGGGCGATCTGGATGCCGGGCACCGAGCCTGCGGCCTTGATCGCCTGCACCACCGGCACGAAGGCTTGGGCGTGGGCGTCGCTCCAGATACCGGCACAACCGGGGGTGATGCGCCCTTCCGGCGCCACGGCGGTGGCTTCGACCACCAGCAGGCCGGCACCACCTCGGGCCAGGCTGGCCAGGTGCACGTGGTGCCAGTCGTTGATCATGCCGTCCTCGGCCATGTACTGGCACATCGGCGGAATGGCGATGCGGTTGCGCAGGGTGACGTCCTTGAGGGTGTAGGGTTCGAACAATGCGGACATGGAGAAGCTCCCGGGTTATCTGAATACGATAGTTCGATCATAATCGAACTATGGCAATAATTGAAAGGCCCGTTATCATGTCGACCATGCGAGCCTACAAACATCCCAACCCTGAAGACCTGATTCTCGAGCGCCTGCTTTACGCCCTGAGCGACCCCGTGCGCCTGGAGATTGTGCGCCACCTGGCGGGCGTGGCGGAGGCCAGCTGCGGCGAGCTTGACGGCGGGCGGCCGAAGTCGAGCATGTCCCACCATTTTCGCGTCTTGCGCGATGCGGGGCTGGTGCACACGCGCAACGTCGGCACTACCCACATGAATTCGCTGCGCAGCGAAATGCTCGACGAACGGTTCCCTGGGTTGCTGGAGTGTGTTTTGCGTCAGCGGTGATGCCGTGTGCTCGCCATAGCAGTTTCAGCGGCTATGAAATCGAGCGCCGCCCGCGCGGCGCTTCGCGGGGCAAGTCGGATCGCCGCACCGCCGCTCCCACATCTGTTTCGGGCCAGTGAGGCCTGTGGCATTGGCGCGCGCCCCCTTGTTTGTACGACGCGATATCGAGGCGGGCGCCAAGGGGCTGCGCGCCAATGCCTCAGGAATAACTGGCCCGAAACAGATGTGGGAGCGGCGGTGCGGCGATCCGACTTGCCCCGCGAAGCGCCGCGCGGGCGGCGCTCGATATACGCCCCTCCACCCATCCCATGACAGGCCCCTAGCCGCCCTCACCCGATCTCCCGATGAACAAATCGCAGCCATTCTTCCCCAACATGGCGTGAAGAACCCAAAAAAAAGCCACGAGGTCACCCCCGTGGCTTTCGATTACAACAATGGGGCTTACAGCGCCATGTCGTTCTCAGGCTTGCTTTCTACCGGCTCGCTCGGCGCGTTGCCGAAATCAACGCTGGCGTCGATCACTGGCGGCTTCTCCAGCTGCAGCACTTCAGCGGTGTAGTTCCACTCTTTCTGCGTGGCCGCAGCCGAATCATTCAGCTTGGTACCGTAGCTTGGCACGATCTCTTTGATCTTGGCCTGCCACTCTGGCGTCGCCACTTTCTCTTTGAACACGGTCTCAAGCACATTGAGCATGATCGGGGCCGCGGTCGAAGCACCTGGCGAGGCGCCCAGCAGGCCGGCGATGGTGCGGTCTTGGGAAGCCACCACTTCGGTGCCCAGCTTCAGCACGCCACCCTTCTCGGCATCACGCTTGATGATCTGCACGCGCTGACCGGCCTGCCACAGGCGCCAGTCTTCTTTCTTGGCGTTAGGGAAGTAGGTGCGCAGCGCTTCGAAGCGGTCGTCGTCAGACAGCATCAGCTGGCCAGCGAGGTACTCGACCAGCGGGTACTGTTCGATACCGACCTTGGTCATCGGCCACACGTTGTGCAGCGTGGTGCTGCCCAGCAGGTCGAGGTACGAGCCGTTTTTCAGGAACTTGGTCGAGAACGTGGCGAATGGCCCGAACAGGATCACGCGCTTGCCGTCCAGCACGCGGGTATCCAGGTGCGGTACCGACATGGGCGGCGCGCCGGTCGAGGCAATGCCGTAGGCCTTGGCCATGTGCTGCATGGCAACGGTCGGGTTCTCGGTCACCAGGAACGAACCACCCACCGGGAAGCCGGCGTACTCCTTGGCCTCCGGGATACCCGACTTCTGCAGCAGCTTCAGCGCGCCGCCGCCGGCACCGATGAACAGGAACTTGGCGTCGGTGGCCGACTCGGTACCGTCCTTCAGGTTCTTGTACTCGACGTGCCAGGAGCCGTCCTTGTTACGGGTGATGTCCTGCACTTCGCTGGACAGCTTCAGGTCGAACTTGTCCTGGGTCTTCAGGTGGCCAACGAACTGGCGGGTGATCTCGCCGAAGTTGACGTCGGTGCCGATCGGTGTCCAGGTCACGGCCAGCTTCTGGTTAGGGTCGCGCCCTTCCATCATCAGCGGGACCCACTTGGCGATCTGCGCGTGGTCCTCGGAGTACTGCATCGGGCGGAACAACGGGCTGGCCTGCAGCGCGTCGTAACGCTTCTTGAGGAACTTGATGTTGTCATCGCCCCAGACGAAGCTCATGTGCGGGGTGCTGTTGATGAACGAATGCGGGTTCTTCAACACACCCTGGCGGACCTGCCACGACCAGAACTGGCGGGAGATCTGGAAGGCTTCGTTGATTTCGATGGCCTTGGTGATGTTGACGTTGCCGTCTTTGTCTTCCGGGGTGTAGTTCAGCTCGGCCAGCGCGGAGTGGCCGGTACCGGCGTTGTTCCAGCCGTTGGAGCTTTCTTCGGCGACGCCGTCCAGGCGCTCGACCATTTCCATCGACCAGCTCGGCTCCAGCTCGTGCAGCCAGACAGCCAGGGTGGAACTCATGATGCCGCCGCCGACCAGCAGCACGTCGACTTTCTTGGTTTCTGCCGCGTGCGCTTGCATGACGCTCGCCGCGACAGCCAGACCCAGCAAGGTCTTGCCAGCTTTCTTGAACATTGATTGATTCCAATGGTTAGCACGTAAGGAAGGCCTAGGCGGGGCCTTGTATTTCTCTGTCCTTCAGCGCGCGCTTGTTATTGGTCATTGGAGTCAGCAGCCAAGAGAAACAGTGAACGCTCAGCCGTTGGTCGAATTGACCGGCCACCGCTGAAACGTTTTTCCGATTGTAACCCAATTGCCAGCACAAACAAATTGAGGGGGTTTGCGTCAAGGCGGCAGGTTGTCCCAGGGGGAAAACAAAAGACCCCGGCCACTTGCATGGCCGGGGTCTTTGGATCACGTCGCAAGCGGCGCGATCAGGGTATCGCCAAGATTACTGCGGCTGAGGCAGTTTATCGATTGGGCCGCAGCCACCGATGACCTTGGAGATGGAAACCGAAGGGTGGAACAGGTAGTCGTACGAGCAGTTTTTCTGCTGGTTGTAGACTTGACCAGTGCAGCCGGACAGCAGGGCAACGCCCGAAACGACAGCAACAGCAACGGTGGCTTTCAACAGCTTTTTCATACAAAGTCCTTTAAATGAATCGTCGGCCATCGTGCTGATGGCGCCCGGATCATACAGAACCAAGGCATTGGATCCAAGTCGTGCGGGCCGCGATGTAACAATACGTCGCGTTATCGCAGCATTAACCGACCGTTGAAAAGCGGGCCGCCTCGGAAGATAGTCTGTCGTTCTGCCTCACACCTGCACGCTTACAGGAGTTTCCCCATGCTCGGTGTTACCGACTACGGCGCGTTCGTCATCGCCTTCATCATCGTCCTGGCCATCCCCGGCCCGGGCAACTTTGCCTTGATCACGGCGACCGGCAAAGGCGGCATCAAGGCTGGCATGGCGGCGACCTGCGGGGTGATCCTGGGTGACCAGGTGCTGTTGTGGCTGGCCGTGGCCGGCGTTGCCACCCTGCTGGCCGCCTACCCTGCCGCGTTCCATGTGGTGCAGTGGGCGGGCGCTGCGTACCTGGCCTACCTGGGGCTGCGCATGCTGCTGAGCAAACCCGGCGGCGCCCCGCGTGCAAGCCGCATGGACAACGGCCACTACTTGCGCCAGACCATGATGATCACCTTGCTCAACCCCAAGGCGATCATGTTCTACATGGCGTTTTTCCCGCTGTTCGTCGACCCGGTGAAGCACCAGGGGCTGGTGACCTTTGGCTTCCTGGCGGCGACCGTGGCGGTGGTGACGTTGCTGTATGGGCTGATTGCGGTGGTGTTGACCCACAAGCTGGCTGAACGCATGCGCGCGAATCCGCGGATTACCAACCTGTTCGAGCGGTTGGCGGGGGTGTGCCTGGTCGGGTTCGGGATCAAGCTGGCGGCGATGCGCTGAGGGTTTTCCTACAAGGCTTGCGCGGCCCTGTAGGAGCTGGCTTGCCCTGCGATGGGCCGCAAAGCGGCCCCAGGATCTATCCAGCAAACCATAACCAACAGGTCAGCCCAGTCTTCATTCCCTGAACGATAAAAGACGGCAACTTAGCCTTCCGCCCTACAGCTAACCTTCAGTTTTTTCCCCTATCTTGTAGTCCATTTCCCAAACATACTCCCAACCCGCTCAAACTGTTGCTAGTGCTTGGGTCGCGCTCTAGTCTCGCCGTGTCGTTGCCACTGTAGCGACCGGCTTTGACAGGCCGTCCCGACTTAAGAACTCACTTGCAGCGCTTAATGGCAGCTGTACATGGGGCACACTCGTGTGCGCCGGGTTCCTTGGGTCACCGGTCTGTCAACCCATGTATAGCTGCCTCCATTCGTTTGACAGCGTTAGCAGGCAGCTCCACCTGACTCAAGGAGCTGTATATGCGCAAGATAGTCCCCGATCCGCCCTACTCCCTCGATGCCTCGCAAATCCTGCAGGACACCCTGATCCAATCCACAGAGTACGTCCTCTGCGCCCTGTCCGTAGCCCGTCAGTCCGTGCAACTCAAACCCACCTCGCCCAGCTCGATCGTGATGCAAGCCGTCATCCACGAGATGGAAGCCGTACAAAGCCTGGTGGAGTCCGCCTTGATGCAACTGCAGATGCAGCCGCATGCTCCGGCAGAGCCGCGCACCCTGCACTGAAACCATTGAAGTGATGCATCGCCTGGGCGTGCCTGTTCGCGGGTAAAACCGCGAACAGGCACGCCCGGGAACTGAACATTCCAGGGAGTTCAATGATGACTACAGACACCCCCAAGCAGCCCACTACAGCCGGCAAAACCACGTTCTACCAAGGCGAAAACCAAACCCACCCACTCTTTCGCATCGAGCCCGGCATCTGCTGCCAAAGCGCCCGCGAACAGGCTTCCGAATTGATGGGCTACGTACGCGACATGACCTTGGCTGGATTGATGGATGGTGATCAAAAGCTGATCTGGGCCTCGCATTACCTGAGCGCGATGGCCAAGGCGCTGCTAGATGATGCTGAGCTGGGGATGATGAAACATTAAGGCAACGCTATGCGAGTCTCGATCTGATTTTGAGCAACACCAAACCGTTCGAGGCCTCGCGCTTTCTCGACAATACCGAAATATTCGCAGCGTTCTTGACGGAGGGTCTGTGGACACTGAGACGTATACAGGCTGGGCAGCGTAGAGCAATTGCCATCGCAAGCACTATCAACAGAGACGCCTGATCACGGCCTCACCAAAAGGCTAAGGTTGTCGCCTGAGCGCTATCTGTAACTCATAAGCGCCTGCTCCAGGGCTGTAATAGCAGCCTGTACCTCTACCACGACATCGCTGATCTGGCTCTGATACATCTCCGGTGTACGGCACAAAACCTCCAGTTGACGACAACACTCAACCAGTTGCTCAGCTTTTACCACCCTTGCAGCGCCCTTGATTCGGTGCGCCAGCTCCGCCAGCTTTTCGAATTGGTCTTCCTGCATGAAGATACCAAGAGCTTTACAATCCTTGCGGTTGTTATTGATCAGCTCGTCAAGAATCTGTCTAAACTTCTCAGGCTCGCTGCTGATCAACATTTCCAAGGGCCCAAGGTCGACCACGCTCGTTGAAACAGGCCTCGCCTCTAATCGTTCCGTAGACTGCAAGTCGATCGCAGGACTTTCGTTCTTAGAGCACTGCAACAAGCGAGCGTCCAATTCATCCAAAGCAATCGGCTTAATTAGACAGTCATTCATACCGACTTTAAGACAATGCTCTATCTCTTCCGATTGCGCATCAGCGGTCAGACCCAGGATTATGGAAGCCTCCAACCCTTGAGCCTCCTCTACCTGCCGTATCGCCTGAGTAAGTTCGGCACCGCTCATGACCGGCATGTGGCAATCGGTAATGACAATATCGAAAGCGTGCTCACACCAGCGTTCAAAAGCCGACCGGCCGTTTTCCGCCTCGCTGACATCATGACCCAGAAAGTTCAGCTGCTGACGCAGTACCTGTCGATTGACTTCATGATCATCGACGATCAATACTTGCAAACGATAGCGTGGCTGTTGAATTAACGGCAGTGCAGTTATTGGCGTAAAATTAACAGGTTCAAGTATCTGCAGGCCTAGCTCGACTTCGACGCGCGTCCCTCTACCGACGGCGCTGCTCAGGTTCACTCGGCCGCCCATCATTTCGCAAAGCGAGCGACTGATCACTAGCCCCAGCCCAGTGCCTTCGCTTTGATGTGAGTTTCGTTGAGCCTGAACAAAAGGACGGAACAATCGTTGTTGATCTTCAGAACTGATACCCACGCCAGTGTCTTCGACACTGAGCTTGATAGTTAGCACGCTTGCTTCGCTCAACACACCACTGATGCTGATTTTGACTGTTCCCGCTTCGGTGAATTTGATTGCGTTGCTAACCAGATTGGAAAGAACCTGTTTGAAACGTAGAGCGTCGATCAGTACGTCACAGTTGATGCTAGAATCGATATCGAGCAAAAGCTCTAGGCGCTTTTGACGCGCCAGCCCTTCAAACACCCGCGCCACTGACTCAATCAAAACACGTAAGTTCGCACGTTTAAGCGACAGGCTAAGGCGTCCAGACTCGATGCGGGCGATGTCAAGGATATCGCCGATCAATTCCAGCAGGCTTTTTGCCGATGTATGAGCGATCTCAATGCTGGCGCGGTCGATTGGCTCGCTGTCGGCGCGCTTGAGTGCAAGCTCGAGGATGCCGATCACGGCATTCATCGGTGTGCGGATTTCGTGACTCATGGTGGCCAGGAAGCTGGTCTTGGCGCGGCTAGCGTCGTCCGAATGGGCCTTCGCTTCGCGTAACTGCGCCACCAACTGGCGGTGCTCGGTAATATCCAGCCAGCCACAGATGACCCCCTTTGTCACCCCTTTGGAATCCTGAAACGGTTGCACCCAGTGGTTGATCCACGCTTCCTTGCCCTGGAGCCGCACGGCATGTACCGACTCGATTGTCTGCCCGTCGCGCATGGCCTGAGAGTAATTACGATAGAACTCCGGGAGGCTTTCGAAATTCTCCTTCGGTAACTGCCGGACCGTTTTATGCAACACCTCATCAGCGCTCAAGCCAACGCTTTTGAGATAGCTGCGGTTGCACGACAGCATTCGTCCCTTGGTGTCACGGACATAAAGCGGTGGCGGCATGCAGTCAGTCAGGGTCTCGATAAATTGCAACTGATCGTTGAGCATGCGCTCGGCCTTGAGCCGGGCTTTGATCTGCCTACGCAGGTAAAACACCCACACCAGTGACAACAACAGCAACAGCGCGGCAGCGGCGACAATTTCAGTGATCAGCCGCTCATAATCTACCCAGGTCTGACCGCTCATACCCGGTGGCGAACGCCAGCGGTTGGAAATCGCATTAAGCTCGTCCGGTGCAATGCTCTGCAAGACCGTATCGATGATCGACTGCAGCTCTACGTCACTACGACGCATGGCGAAATTGACCGTCGCCGGCCCAACATCCAGTATCTGGTTGATGGCCAGTTTGTCTCGAAATAAACGCTCGATGTAATAGCGAGCAGCGGGTAAGGACACCATGGCGGCATCCGCATCGCCTTCGTAGAGCAGATTCATCGAATCCAGCGAGCCACCCGCCTCAACCACCCTGGCTTCGGGGTAACGCTCGCGCAGTTTTTCGATGGCCACATGACCTGTTGGTACCGCCACACGCTTGTCGATCAGATTGCCCAGCTTGCCTTGCTGGTCAATGTTGCTGAGCAATACAAAGGGACTGTTGAGCAGTGGCCGGGAAAAGCGCAGGTATTCCTCGCGCTCGGAGCTTGCCGTCATCAGTGCCAGATCAGCCTTGCCCTGCTGCACCGCGTCGATAATCTGGGGGAAGCCACCACTGCGGGAAACCACTTCAAAATGCAGGCCGGTACTTAGCGTGATCACTTCAAGAACATCGGCGATGCCGCCTGAAAACACCCCGCTAGCATCGAAATAGGCGCCCGGGGCCAGGTCATCATTGATCACCAGGCGTACCACCGGATGCCGCTGTATCCAGCGTGTTTGCTCTACGGTGAGGCTAATGGGGTCTTCACTGGGGATGAAGCTGTTGCCCACCCATCGCTTGGCCAAATTGCGCAACTGATCTTCGCCGATGGATGTGAGGGCGACATTGAGAAGCCGTTGCATACGCGTGTTGTCGACCTTCAGCGCATAACTGTAGTCGCCTCCGCGAACATCCGAGAAACGCTCAAAACGGACAAAGTTGTAGAACGAACGATTGATTAGGTAATAGGCGCTGTACAGGTCGTCCAAGTAAACATCCGCCTGCCCAAAGGCGGCAGCGGCAATCGCTTTTTCATGGTCGGCGTACACCCTGAAAACGGCCCGCGGGTAGCGGTGTTTGAGCTCGGCGCTATGCTCGTGGGTGATCGCAACACGCAAGCCGGCAAGATCAGGGGGTGAATGCCGGGGTTCGGCACTGCGTTTGAACACCGCCAGCCGGTCCCTGGCGTAGGGAATGCTCAGCAGCAGGTCGGGGCGAGGCTCTGTACTGCCGTGAATACTGATGACATCGACACTACCGGCCTGTAATGCCTTGCGCGCGTCCTGCTCATTGGCAAAGGGAACGACCTTCACCTGCAAGCCCAAGAGTTGAGCGACCAGAGCGGTTGCATCGGCGCTGATGCCTTCGTACAGGTTATCTTGGGCATAGACTGAAAACGGCGCGCACTCGGTTGCATACACACCCACCTTGAGCTCAGCCTTGTGCCGCAGCCAATGCCAGTCTTCAGTCGTGATCGCCATATCGTGACGATCGATACGCAGCTGGCTGGACAGCACCTGCGGGGCCAAAGGCAGGGTGGCAGCCAGCAGCGGAACGCTGCTCAACAGTAGGCCGATGGACAGGCAGAAAGAACGTAAATGCATGCGAGATAGAAACCGAAGGAGCCTGGGGATCGCCGCCAGTGGCGGCGCAATAATAGTTCAAAGTGGTTGCCGTCGCTCGTTCATGAGGACCTGCCTCACAACCTGCGCTGCATGCAGAAGTCGATGAAGTGGCTTTCCGGCATCGGCCGGGCGAACAAAAACCCTTGGGCAAGGGTGGCGCCCAACTCAATCAGGTGAGCCTGTTGCTCGACGGTCTCTACACCTTCGATAACCAGCGAGATGCCTAACGCCCGGGCCAGCGCCACCGAGCAACTGATAATCGCAGCGCTCTTGGGCTGGTTTTGCATCTTGCGCACGAACGCCCGGTCAAGCTTGATTTCACTAAATGGCAGTTCACTTAGTCTATCCAGTGAAGAATAACCGGCGCCAAAATCATCCATGGCCAGGCCACAACCGAGCATACGCAGCCGCACCAAGTTTTCCAGACTTCTGGCAGGTGCACTGATGAGACCAGACTCGGTGATTTCGAACGTCACGCTGGCCGCTGGCACCTGTGACCGCTTGATCAGCAGGGTGATGCGCTCAGTCAACGCGGCGCACGCCAGCTGCGCCGGGTGCAAGTTGAACGCCAGGTCGATCCCCTGGCGCTGCGCTGCCAGCCTTTGCTGAAGAGACAGGCCCTGTTCGAACAGCTGCCAGAACAAGCGGTTGATCAGGTTGTGCGCTTCCATCACCGGTAAAAAATGTGCGGGTGGCAGCACCCCCCATTGAGGGTGCGTCCAGCGTGCAAGCACTTCTGCGCCAACCAGTTGCTGCCCCTGCAGGGTAAATTTGGGTTGGTAATAGGCCTCGAACTCTCCGTTGTCCAAGCCTTGCTGCACATCGTTCAACGTGGGGAGCTCTGCCGGCGACAACACTTTAGGCGCGGCGCTGCAGTGTTCCCTATAGCGTTTGACCACCTGGCTGAAACCTTCCAGGTTGAAAGGCTTACCCAAGTCGCCCAAGAAAGTCAGGCCCAGACAGTGGATCATCGCGACCGTGGCCTGACGCAGCGCCGGGTCCAGTTCGCTGCATAGCACCACAGCCCCAATTTTGCCGCTGCTACTGGCTTGGCGAAGAAACGCCAAGCCGTCCATGCCAGCCATTTTCAAGTCACAGATAATAATGTCTATCGCGTCGCAGGCTGACAGCACAGCAACGGCCTCGTGGCCGTCCGCCGCTTGCAGAATGGGCCCCGGCAACACTTTTTCCAGTGCAGTCACGGTGACAAGGCGCTGGAAGGGTTCATCCTCCAGCACCAGAACAGTCAAGTCTTGCATCGCAGGTCTACACGCACGCAATTGAAGGAGCCACAGTCTGCAAGGCTCGCATCTGACACCTCCATGGGAAATTTCCTCTCATCCATCGGAAATTTCCGAAGCAAGTACAGCTCTGTCCTACGCAGCTAATGGTGATAACCTGCTAGTGGCTTATCGATACCGTTCCGTAACAAGCGCGTTCTCAAGGTAGATTCACACTATGCATAGCGTTCTGATAGTTGACGATCATCCAGTCATTCGACTTGCAGTCCGGGTGCTGCTGGAAAAGCACGGCATGCGCGTGGTGGGCGAAGCGGACAATGGCCTGGATGCGGTTCAGCTGGTACGCGAGCTCAACCCGCAGGTGGTCATTCTCGATATTGGTATTCCCAAACTGGATGGGTTTACCGTTATCACCAAGATTAAAACGCTAAACGTGCGTAGCAAGGTGCTTATCCTGACTTCGCAACCTGCCGATTCGGTATGCCGTCGCTGTATCCAGTTAGGTGCACGCGGTTTCGTCAACAAGGAAGAGGACCTGGGCAGCCTGATTACAGCAATCAAGTCAGTGGATGCCGGCTATTCCTTCTTTCCCTCTCTGACGTTTGACAGTGTCAATCCTTCCGAGCAACTGACGGAGCAGGAGCAGATTCAATCACTGACTGACCGGGAAGTGACCGTATTGCAATACCTGGCCCAAGGGTATTCCAACAAACAAATTGGCGAAATGCTCTTTCTTAGCAATAAAACCGTAAGCACCTACAAAACACGACTGCTACAAAAGCTGGGTGCGACGTCACTGGTTGACCTGGCGGAGTTTGCCAAACGCAACGCATTGACGCCGTGATTGCTGTAATGCTCCTGTAGGAAATTTCCTATGCCTCCGTAGGCAATTTCCTACTCACTTCTTCCCTTCCGCCCCCTAGGCTTACCCCAGCTCAACGGTACACAGATACCCGAGCGGAGAGAGTGTTCGATTGAGTCCCTTCAAGCACTTCACTATCAATCTAGGAGTATGAAATGAAAGTTAGTTCGTTGGCTGGCGCAATTATGGCAGTTGCACTGGCAGCCACTTCGGCTGTCAGCTTTGCCCAAGATCAGGGGCACGGTGTCATTACCTTCAAAGGCGCTATTATTGATGCACCGTGCTCCATCGCTCAAGAGTCTCAGTACCAGACTGTAGACATGGATCAGATCGCCAGCGTCGCCTTGAAAAACGGTGGCAAATCTAGCCCGACTACCTTCAAGATCGAATTGCGCGGCTGTGAATTGGATGCCCTTAAGTCCGCAACTGCAACCTTCACTGGCTCGCCTGCGTCCAACCCCGACCTGCTGGCGCTTAAAGGGCAAGCCCAAGGCGCAAGCCTGGCCATTGCCGACCACACAGGCGCGCTGATCAAACTCGGCAGTGCTTCACCTGCGCAGACTCTATCCAACGGCAACACCTACCTGCAGTTCAATGCCTATCTGCAGGGCGATAAAGCCGTCGGCCAAGGGGCTGCGCCTGAGATCGTACCGGGTGACTTTGAGACTTTCGCCAACTTTACCCTCGCTTATCAGTAACGTCATTCGTCACTGAGGTGCCCCGCAGTACGCAATACCCGCGTACTGCGGGGAGATGGGGGAGTTTTAAATGAATCACACTACCGCACTGTGGTTAATCCCACTGGCGCTACTGTTCGTGCTGAGCGAACCCGCCAGTGCCACTGAGCCACTTCCTGGTGGCTCATTTAAGGGGCGGGTGCAGATTGCTGGGAGCATCGTCGATAGCGCCTGCAGCATTCGTGTTGGAGGTGACAGCCAGACAATCGCGTTCAAGCCCTTGGCACTAAATGGATTGCTAAGCGGTGACACCACTTCCCAACAATCCTTGACCATCTATATCAGCGACTGCATTACACCGGAAAAACATAACAAGAAAACCGATCCATTTCAGCGTTTCACGCTTACATTCGAAGGCCAACCTTATGGTAAAAACTTCGGCATCCAAGGCGGCGCGAAAGGCATCGCACTACAAATCAAAGATAACCAAGGGAAATTAGTTTCACCTGGCATGTTACTTGAGCATGGCGCACTTTCCATCGACAGCCTGATGCTCAATTACTCCATGACGCTCATCGGTAGCGGACATACACTGGAAGCGGGCGATTATCACGCCACGATCAAGCTGAGTATTCAGCATTTCTGAACTGCAAAAATCTAGTTCAGTTTCGCTCAAGGATTTAGTCACGTGAATTACCGTAAGGTACTGGCTACCACGACGTTTTGTTGTGTCGCGACGTGGGCAGGTGCAGCCGAGGAATTCCAATTCAATACCGATGTACTGGACCTCAAGGACCGCGAAAACCTTGACCTTGGGGTGTTTGCTTCGGCCAACTTTATCATGCCCGGCCATTACAGCCTGATGGTGCACGTGAACGGCGATACGTTGACGGAGTTTGCTGTCGACTATCTCTTGGCCGAAGATGATACGAAAAGCAGTGTCGCCTGTCTTTCGCCGACTTTGGTCAATGAATTGGGTTTGAAAGAACACGTCAATAAGTCGCTGATCTGGTGGCATGACGGCGCCTGCCTGGACCTAACCAGCGTTCCCGGTATGCAGGCACGTGGCAACCTGGGCACTTCCGCGCTGTACGTGAGCATCCCGCAGGACCAACTGGAATACACTTCTGCGAACTGGGACCCGCCTTCCCGCTGGGACGAAGGAATTTCCGGGGTGCTGTTCGATTACAACTTCAACGCCCAAACCACAGCGTACAAGCGCGGTAAAGGTCGGAGCGACAACCTCAGCGGCAACGGTACCGCTGGGATAAACTTGGGCGCTTGGCGCCTGCGCGGCGACTGGCAGACCCAGATGCAACGCAGTGACGACCAATCGTCGCAAAACCAGTTCGCCTGGAGCCGTTTCTATGCGCTACGCGCAGTGCCATCGCTGCGCTCGAACCTGCTCGTCGGTGAAGACTACTTGGACTCTAACCTATTCGGCAGTTTCCGCTACACCGGCGTTAACCTGAGCAGCAATGACAACATGCTTCCCCCTAACCTCAGAGGTTATGCCCCGGAAGTCAGCGGTGTGGCCCGCACCAACGCACGTGTGGTGATTCGCCAACAAGGTCGGGTGCTTTATGACACCCAGGTGCCGCAAGGAGCGTTTCGGATCCAGGATCTTAACGATGCGGTCTCTGGCAAGCTTGACGTACGTGTGGAGGAGCAGGATGGCAGCGTTCAGGAGTTCCAGATGGATACTGCCAGTATCCCGTACCTTACTCGTCCAGGCACGGTGCGCTATAAACTGGCAACTGGCAAGCCCTCCGACTGGGAACACCAAGTCGATGGCCCGGCGTTCGCCACCGGGGAATTTTCCTGGGGTGTGAGTAACGGCTGGTCGCTGTATGGCGGCGGCCTCGGTGCCAAGGATTACGGGTCCCTAGCCGTGGGCGTGGGCCGTGACCTGATGGCGTTCGGTGCGCTGTCATTGGACGTCACACAATCGCGGGCCACAGTGCCAGAACACGACACCTTGAGCGGCAAGTCGTATCGTGCCAGCTATTCCAAGCGCTTCGATGAGTACGATAGCCAGGTTACCTTTGCCGGTTACCGGTTCTCCGAGGAGAGCTACCTGAGCATGAACGAGTTCATTGAAATCCAGCGCGGCAGCCAGCCGTTGAACCAGAGCAAGGAGCTTTACACTGCGACACTAAGCAAACAGTTTCGCGACTCCGCGCTCAGCGTGTACTTCAACTACAACCACCAAACTTACTGGAACAGCCAGGCGAGCGACCGCTACAGCCTGTCGTTGTCTAGCTATTTTGATGTCGGTGGTTTGAAGAACCTCAGCCTGTCGCTAACAGCGTACCAAAACAAAGGTAACGGCACCTCCGATGACGGCGCCTACCTGACGGTCAGTATCCCCTGGGACAGCACCGGTTCGTTCAGCTACAGCTCGTCGGTCAACCGCGGCGAAACGAGCCATAGCCTGAGTTACTACGACCGTATCAATGAGCGTAACCACTACATGCTCAGCGCCGGCGAGTCCTCCAGCGGGGACATCGCCAGCGGCTTCCTGTCCCATGACGGAGATCAGGCCCAGTTAGTGGCCAGCGCCAGCTACCAAGCTGGTGAGTACACCTCGGCTGGGCTGTCAGTGCAAGGCGGCGCCACGCTGACCGGCCAAGGCGCAGCGTTGCACCGCAGCAATGTCATGGGAGGTACTCGGCTGCTGGTGGATACCCAAGGCGTGGCCGACGTACCGGTGCGCGGCAATGGCGGAGTGACCCGAACCAATCGTTTCGGCAAGGCGATAGTGACAGATGTCAACAGCTATTACCGCAACCAGGCAAGCATCGTGCTGGATGATCTGGCTGACGATGTTGAAGCCACCCAGTCCATTACCCAGGCGACGCTGACCGAAGGCGCAATTGGCTACCGTCGTTTCGATGTAATCGCCGGCCACAAAGCCATGGTCGTCATTCATATGGCCGACCATCGCGCCCCTCCGTTTGGCGCCAGCGCACAAAACAGCCGTGGCCAGGAAACCGGCATTGTCGGCGAGGAAGGATCGACGTATCTGAGTGGGATGAAGCCGGGCGAAACCATGTCGCTGCACTGGGACGGCAGTGCACGGTGTCATTTCACCCTGCCCGACCAGGTCGTTTCATCTGAAAGACAACTAGAGCTGCTGTGCCAGCCCGCTAATGACGCGGACAACCCCGCCGCTTAATCCATTTGCAACAGGTACCTATATGAACAACAGCTTCAAAAGCAACACCCTGACCCTGCTTGCCCTGATCGGGACCTGTGCGGCACAGACCAGCCTGGCCGCCGTATCGCTGGACCGTACCCGGGTTATTTTTACTGGCAGTGAAAAATCGATCAGCCTCAGCGTAAGTAACCAGAACCCGCAGTTACCCTACCTTGCCCAAGCCTGGATCGAGAACGAACAGGCCGAGAAAGTCACCAGCCCTATGGTCGTGGTCCCACCGATCCAGCGCCTGGAGGCCGGCGCGAACAGTCAGGTGAAGATTCAAGGCCTACCTGAACTGAGCCAGCTCCCACAGGATCGCGAATCGCTGTTCTATTTCAACCTGCGTGAAATTCCGCCGCGCAGTGATAAACCCAACACCTTGCAAATTGCCCTGCAAACGCGGGTGAAGCTGTTCTATCGACCCGCCGCGATCGCCCCCCGGGCAGGCATCAACGAAGCCCCCTGGCAGGAAAAGCTGACTCTTACGCGCCAAGACGACCGCTATTTGGTGAACAATCCTACGCCCTATTACGTCACGCTAATCGATGCCACGCCCAAGCTCGACACCGCTAGTCCAAGTGACTTCAAGCCCGTGATGATCAAACCCAGAGGTCAACTCGACCTGGGCGTGAGCAGCAAGGTGCTAGGCGACAAGCCGGTGCTGACCTACGTCAATGACTACGGTGGCCGCCCGCAACTGCAGTTCAGCTGTGCCGCAGGCACATGCACCGCTAGCCCCGTTGCCACCAAGCGCTGATACCCGACGACCTACTCTAGTAAGGGCACATCATGAAGCCTGGACTCCGAATCTGTCTTGCTGCCTTGCTCTGCAGTGCCAGTGTCTCGACCTTGTCTTTTGCCGCCGGCAGTACTGCCCAGACGGCCGAATTCCAGGTCACCGGCACCCTGCTTGAAAGCGCCTGTTATCTCGACCCTAGCTCAGCCTATCAGACCGTGTCCCTTGGCGATCTGAGCACCGCCCGTCTGTCGCTCCCTGGCGATCAAGGTACGCCTGTGGCCCTGCACTTCAAATTGCAAGGTTGTATACGCAGCAAAGGCGGCCGCGAGGATGAACAGCAAGGCTCTCTGGTCTGGAGCGCTATAGAGCCTGTGGCCGCACTAGCCTTTACGGCGGTCGCTGATGCCGATACGCCCGAGTTGATCAGAGTGACCGGGGCTGAGGGTTTTGGCCTGCGCCTGCTCGATATCCAAGGTCACGACGTACGCCTCGGCCGCACCGCACCGGGATGGTTCGTCTCGCCAGGAGACAGTCAGCTGACCTATTACATTCGCCCTGAGCGCACTGCGGCCGCTTTGCGCCCGGGCGCTTTCCGCGCCAGCGTCAATGTGAACTTGGCGTATGACTGAGAGCAATTTAATGACTGTCGTATGTACCGTACTGCTGGCTATGCTGCTTGGCTGTGCGTCGATGAGTCACGCTTCACAGTGGCAGGTGGTGACGATCGAGGGTGTCGTCTATGCAGCGGCTCCCTGCGTTATCAATAGAGACGCGCCCATCAGTGGCGCCTTTGGCAGTGTGCAGACCGCCGGAATCGATGGCAATTACAAGACCATCACTCTGGATTACGAACTCGATTGCAGCCGTTCGTCAAGCAATGAGTTGCGCATTCAGGTACGCGGCGACCCCGCGTTCGATCCCACGCTGCTAAAGGTGCGCGAGCATGACAATCTCGGCATAAGCATCAAGAAGGACGGTACCCGTCTGGCGGTCAATACCTGGGCTGACTTCGACACCCGCAAACAACCGGTACTGCAAGCGGTGCTTATAAAACGCGAAAATAGCGAACTAAAAGCCGGCGCGTTCAACGCCAGCGCAACCTTGGTGGTGGACTATCGATGAACACTCTATATCGCATGCTGGCGATACTGTCAGTCGGGACCCTGCCCCTGCGATGCATGAGCGCGGACAACCTTCAGTTCAGCGGCACCCTAGTAGCGCCGCCCGGCTGCACCGTCAGCGACAAAGGTGGGCGTATTGAGGTTCGCTTCGAGCGTAATATCGCCGTCAACCGCATTAATGGCGAGCTTTACCGGCAAGTGATTCCTTATCAGATCGAATGCCCGGGTGCAACCAACGCCGGTATAACATGGCACATGCGCCTGACCCTCAAGGGTGCTGACGCCGGTTTCGAACCTAGCGCGCTCAAAACTTCAGTAAACGATCTGGGCATCAAGGTACTGCTTGGCGGTACCCCGCTAATTCCCAATCAGCCCCGAGATATTGATGTCAACGCATCGACACCGCCATTGCTAGAAGCCGTACCGGTAAAGCTTGCTGGTGCGGCCCTGCCCAGCACCGACTTTACCGCTTCGGCGCTACTGATGGCCGAACTCTACTAGGAGGTACTATGGGCAAGTGGGTTATGACTCTGAGCGCCTTGATCGCCAGCCTATGGTTGCCGACAGCACAGTCAGCAGAGGACAACCTGTATTTCTCCGGCACCCTGGTGAATGAGCCTTGCGTTCTGGATGAGAGAGATGAGTTGATCAAACTGGACTTCGAAAGTGTCATCGACAAGGACCTGTACCTCAATGGCAGAACCAAGGGCCGCCCCATTGAGCTGCGCTTGAAAAACTGCGACCTGGATATTGGCAAACGCATGGTCAACATCACGTTCAGCGGTAATGAAAGCAGCGAACCACCTGGGCTACTGATTCTGCAAAGCGCACATGTGCAAGGCCTGATGGTAGGGCTGGAGACGACGGTAGGAACGCCCCTGCCGTTGAACAAGACCCACGCCATGGGCGAATTGAGCGGTGGCTATCACGCCCTCAACTTCAATGCTTACCTGCAAGTGGCACCCCAGGTGCTAGCCAACCGCACCCTAGGGTTGGGCGAATTTGAAGCGTCGCTAACCTTTGCCCTGAGTTACGAGTAATCACCATGAAAAATCCGTACACGACAAAGCTACACCGCGCTTTGGCATCGGTACTATTGTGCGGCATTACAGCACAAGCACAAGCCTTCAATATTATCTCAACGGACAGTCGCTATGAGGCGAGCGGCGTACGCTATTACTTCACAGTAAACAATTGGACAACTAACGACAATAGTCGTAGCCCTTGCATTCAGCCCTCTCCAGGATCGACTACTTGCGTCGTTGAGGTGACGGCGAACCAGTCGCCGTTCACGACCTCCTCTGTTGGAACAAGCTTATCTTGGGATGTACCACTTCGGTCCGGATACTCAACTATGGGCCAATTATTAGTGGACCTTCAAAGCAAAGGATTTAGAATCCCCCTAAACGGGTCAGTTCTAGTACCTTACAATTCTGTTACCGATGATCTCTGCATCACTTTTACCTATGCAGCAATTGGCCCTAGCATAGGAGGCGCAGTTAACCGTTTTGGGCCATGCACCCCTGTCATGGCTCCGACACTACAATGCCAGCTCACGGGCGACACAACTATCAACCATAAAAATCTGTCAGACAATGAGGTTAACGGGGCAAAGGCGTCGACACAGCTCAATCTGCAATGCCAGGGCCCATCTAGCGTAACTGTTAGCACATCAAGAACGGACTACTCAGGCGTAAAACTCAGAAGCGATGGCAGTCTTTATTCAAAGATCACCATTAATGGCATGGACGCTTATAGAGGCATCGACGTACAGGTTAGCAAAGGTCAAATTGCCAAACTTAATATTACCTCGACACTTAGTACTCGTGGGACCGTCGCCCCTGGTGAATTCTCTGGCTCCACGGTTATAAGTATCTCACCGCCATAATTTAAATTAAAATAGGTTGCTAAAACCACTCTCCCCTTCGCCGAAGACGATGGTGAAGAATCCTGCTTACACAAATCATGTCCTCGGCACCAGGCTTTGCCCGATGCACACCTTGATCCACGCAACATACTGGGAAGAGAACGACGTCATACCCAGACCGGAAATAAAGTAGTAGATCAGCAATACAATGTAGAAACGAAAAAGCCCCGCAGATGTTAATCTGCGGGGCTTCATCTTGTATGGCGGAGAGATAGGGATTTGAACCCTAGGTACTGTTGCCAGTACAACGGATTTCGAATCCGTCCCGTTCGACCACTCCGGCATCTCTCCAATGCCGCGCATCATACCAGCGAATTCTGAAAACGCAAACCTTTATTTTCAAAAAAATCGCGTGGTATCAGGCGCTTGCGTGAACAGGCCGCTTACAGCGGCACGCCCAGGCGCTTGGCAACTTCTTCGTAGGCTTCGATCACGTCGCCCAGGCCCTGGCGGAAGCGGTCCTTGTCCATCTTCTTGCGGGTTTCTTTGTCCCACAGGCGGCAGCCGTCGGGGCTGAATTCGTCGCCCAGGACGATCTGGCCGTGGAACACGCCGAACTCCAGCTTGAAGTCGACCAGCAACAGGCCTGCGTCATCGAACAGCTTGTTCAGCACTTCGTTGACTTTCAGCGACAGCTTTTTCATCTCTGCCAGCTGCTCGGCGGTGCCCCAGCCGAACGCGACAACGTGGGATTCGTTAATGAAGGGGTCGCCCTTCTCGTCGTTCTTCAGGAACAGTTCGAAGGTGGACGGCTCCAGCTTGATGCCCTCCTCCACGCCCAGACGCTTGACCAGGCTGCCCGCCGCGTAGTTACGCACCACGCACTCGACCGGGATCATGTCGAGCTTCTTCACCAGGCACTCGTTGTCGCCCAGCAGCTTGTCGAACTGGGTCGGCACGCCGGCTTCTTCGAGCTTTTGCATGATGAAGGCGTTGAACTTGTTGTTCACCATGCCTTTGCGGTCGAGCTGTTCGATACGCTTGCCGTCGAACGCCGAGGTGTCGTTGCGGAACAGCAGGATCAAGCGGTCGGCGTCGTCGGTCTTGTAAACCGATTTGGCCTTGCCGCGGTAAAGTTCTTCGCGTTTTTCCATGATGGGCTCCGCTTGCTTGAGTAGTTGGGCTAGGCGATTTCGCGCCAGTCGAGCCCGTGTTCCTGATTCGCCACCTGAAGCCAGTCTGGGTCGCACCCAAGGGTGTCGACGAAGCACTGGCGGGCCAGTTGTGGCAGGTTGTTCTTGCTGCTGAGGTGGGCCAGCACCAGGTGTTGCAGGTTGCTCCAGCCCAACTCGTCCACCAGGCGCGCGGCCTGGTGATTGTTCAAATGCCCTTGCATGCCACCTACCCGCTGCTTCAGGAACGACGGGTAGTGACCGCGTGCCAGCATGTCGCGGCAGTGATTGGCTTCGATCAACAGGGCATCCAGGCCCTGGTAGCGCTCCAGCAACAAGGCATCGTATGAGCCCAGGTCGGTGAGCATGCCGAAACGCCGCCGGCCGTCGCTGAGCACGTACTGCAACGGCTCGTAGGCGTCGTGCTCGACGCGCGCTGCCGTCACCTCCAGGCCACCGATGCGCAGGCTGTCGCCACAAGCGAGAAAACCGGCCACCTCCACCGGCTTGCGCAGGCCGCGCAAAGTCCCTTGGCTGAGGTAGACCGGTACATTGTAGCGCCGCGACAGCAACCCCACCCCATGCACGTGGTCGGCATGTTCGTGGGTAACCAGCACCGCGCTCAGCTGTGCCGCCGAGACCCCGAGCAGCGCCAGGCGCCGCTCGGTCTCACGCAGGGAGAACCCGCAATCGACCAGGATGAACGTGTCACCACTGGCGATCAGCGTGCCGTTTCCCTGGCTGCCGCTTCCGAGTACCGCGAAGCGCACTTAACCCAGGTGGTCCTGAATGGCGCTCAGCACACGGCGGGCGACATCGGCCGGAGCCACGGTGTTGATGTTTTTCTCGACGGTGACCTGCACGCTTTCGCCGACCTTGCTCAGGCGTACCTGGTAGCGCTCGGCTCGGGCTTCACGCTCTTCTTTGGTCGGTGCACTGCCGAACATACGGCTGAAGAAGCCCGGCTCGTTCTGCTTGTCGTCAGGTTTTTCGGACAGGTTGATGTAGTACAGGCCCAGGCTGCGGTTGATGTCTTCGACACGCCACTCGCCACCTTGCTCCAGGGCACGGCCCACGCTGGACCAGGCGCGATCCAGGTCGGCGCCCAGGAACAGTACCGGGTTGCCGCTGCCGTCTTCGCTCAGGCTGACGCGGCTTGGCGCATCGAAATCGCGCGCGGCCAGCAGCGAGACAGACCCGCCCTTCTCGGCGCTGCGGTTCATGCTGGCGAGCATTTCGTCAACCAGCAGGGCATCGGCGCCGGTGTTGCTGGAGGTGGACGGGAAACCAGGCTCGGCGGTGCTGCCAGCCGGGCGCTCGACGCTGACGATGTACACCTCGGAGGTGTTGCGCTGCACGCCGGGCTCCATGCGTACACGCACGCGCACTTCGCTGTCGCCGCTGCTGGCGGTGCTCGCCAGGCGCTGGCCGAGCGAGGCCGAGAGTTCATCGAAACGCTGCCAGCTGGTATTGAATTCGCCGGTTTGCGGGCGCTCTTCGGCAATGCGGAAGCCATTGTCTTCAAAGAACTGACGGGCCGCAGGCCAGACTTCGGCTGGCGAGCGCTGGGCCAGCACCCAACGGCTGTTGCCGCTGCGTTGCAAGCTGAAGTCGCTGACTTCGGCACCGGCCGTCAGCGGTTGCGGACGCGGCACTTCGAACTCGCCGGTGGCGCTGTCATCGGCAACGTTACGCGGAATAGGCAACAGCGGGTCGAGGCGCTTGACGTTGCTGGCGTCCGGCGGCAGTTGCATCGGCGCGGTCGGGTGCGCCTGCAGGTAATCGCTGCCGCGGTCGCGGAAATAACCCTCGTCGCCCCACAGCCAGCCGCAACCGCTGGTGCTGGAAATGATCAGGGCAAGGGCGGAAAGACCAGCCAGTCGCTTCATGCGGTGTACTTCCTCGATTAAACCAGTACGCCGGACTGGCGCAAGGCAGTACGGACTTTTTCGTGACAGCCTTCGCTCAGCCAGGTCAGCGGCAGGCGAATGCCTTTGTGCATCAGGCCCATTTCGACGAGCGCCCATTTCACCGGAATCGGGTTGGCTTCGCAGAACAGGTCTTTGTGCAGCGGCATGAGTGTTTCGTTGATTGCGCGGGCCTTCTCGGCATTGCCCTCAAGGGCGGCCTCGCACAGGTCGGCCATTTCGCGCGGGGCGACGTTGGCCGTCACGGAGATGTTGCCCTTGCCGCCCAGCAGGATCAGCTCGACAGCCGTCGGGTCGTCGCCGGACATGACGATGAAGTCTTTGCTGACGCCATCGAGGATGGCCTTGGCACGGGCCAGGTCGCCGGTGGCTTCCTTGATGCCGATGATGTTCGGCACGGTCGACAGGCGGATCACGGTCTCGGCCTGCATGTCGCAGGAGGTGCGGCCGGGTACGTTGTAGAGGATCTGCGGGATGT
>Ga0213828_1000199_pt1 | contig 64313 bp, 41 predicted proteins | sample MC6MC0897MG_FD_180664 | JGI IMG/M metagenome (GOLD analysis project Ga0213828, IMG submission 180664) | Enriched soil aggregate microbial communities from Iowa State University, Ames, United States - MC6-MC0897-MG | ecosystem: Environmental > Terrestrial > Soil > Unclassified | place: USA: Iowa...
CAACTTCAACCACTTGCGCTTCGTTCGACTTGGCGTCTCACGTCAGCGGGAGGCGAATTCTACAGCGTTACAATCTGCTGTCAACTCCCTTTTTCACCGCTGTCGATTCAAGCATCTGAACCGAAGCTCTTCCTCGCCACTTACTTCGTCCAACTCATTGATTCTCAAGGAGTTTTCCGTTTCGTCTGCGCCGGAAGTGGGGCGAATTATAGAGAGATTCAGAGGGGCGTCAAGCACTTATTTAAACTTTTGTTACAGCGGCTGCTTTTCTTCCCGTCCGACGCGGGATTCGCCGAGCAACTGCAGGGATTCTAAGCATCAGCAGGAAAGTACCAATGCCGGCATATATAGCCCACTCCTTTAGATCTGCCCTGACGATCCACAACATATGCAGCAATCCCAGCCCGAGGACGGCGTAGCTGAGCCGATGGAGTTTCTTCCACCGCGCACCCAAACGACGCTGGCTGTAACGATTGGACGTTAACGCCAGCGCCAGCAAACAGAGGAAACCCAGGCTCCCGACAATAATGTAGGGCCGCTTGACCAGCTCGACGCCGAGCTGCGCCCAGTCGAATCCCAGGATAAAGAACCCATACGCCAGCATGTGCACCACCACACAGGCAAAACACCACAGCCCCAACTGGCGGCGAACCGCGACCCAGCCCGGCCACCCACTCACGCGCTGCAAAGGCGTCATCGCCAAGGTGATCAACAGCAGCACGAGCGTGCCCAAGCCAAAACGATCCACCAGCACCTTTCCGGGATCGGGTCCCAAATCGAGAAGCCACGCCTGACGGAGCCACACGACAGGCGGGATGCAGATGGCAATGAAGACAGACAGACGCCAGAACGGATAACGCATCAATAGTTTTTCCGAAGATCCAAGCCTGTATAGAGGGAAGCCACCTGCTCGCCATATCCGTTGAACATTTCTGTCTGCCGAATATTGGGACTGAACAGCCCACTCGGAAGACGCCGCTCGTGGGCTTGCGTCCAGCGCGGATGATCGACGGTAGGGTTTACATTGGCATAGAAGCCGTACTCATTCGCCGCGATGCTTTGCCACGTGGTTTTCGGCTGCTCGCTCACCAGGCTGATGCGCACAATCGATTTCACGCTCTTGAAGCCGTACTTCCATGGAACGACCAAGCGCAACGGTGCACCGTTCTGGTTTGGCAGCTCACGTCCGTACATACCCACCGCCAGAATCGCCAGTGGATTCATCGCTTCGTCCAGTCGCAGCCCTTCCACATAAGGCCAGTCGATCAACGCAAAACCGGATCGCTGACCCGGCATCGTCTTCGGGTCTTGCAGCGTTTCGAAGCGAATGTATTTTGCATTCGCCGTCGGCTCGACTTGCTTGAGCAGGGCGGAAATCGGAAAGCCCATCCAGGGGATGACCATCGACCAGGCCTCGACACAACGCAATCGGTAGATGCGCTCTTCCAATTGATAAGGCCTCATGAAGTCTTCAAGCGCATAGCGCCCAGGTTTGCCCACTTCCCCGTCGATCACCACACTCCAAGGCTCGGTCTTGAGTGAACCGGCGTTTTGCGCAGGGTCGCCCTTATCGGTGCCGAACTCGTAGAAGTTGTTGTAGTGGGTCGCGTCCTTGAACGGGGTAATGGCCTCGCCCTTGACCGTCATAGCCTGCCACTGAGTGGTTGAGAGCTTGTCTTTGAACCAGCTCGGGGCGGCACCCGGCTCGACATCGGCGTATTGCGACGCATCGCTGGCCACGGACCAGCGCGGCAACGCACCGACAGCAAGCCCGGCAAGCGAGCTTCCCAGCAGAGAGCGGCGAGAGAGATAGAAGGATTCTGGTGTGACATCCGACTCTTTGCAGTCAGAGGCCAAAGGGGATTTGATCAGCATGATGACTCCGCAGCGATGGAGAACTGAAGCATCTATAGCTGCGGAGTATGCGGGAAAGGAGGCGGTTCGAACTACTTGTGCCGACGCAAGCGCAACAGATACTGAATCGGACCGGATGCTGCGTAACCAAGGAAAATCAGCAGCAGAATGCGTGGCGGATCGCTGAATACGACAGCAAAGACCAACACCACTGCCAGAATCGCAACAAAAGGCACACGCCCTTTCAGATCCAACTCCTTGAAGCTGTTGTACTTGATGTTACTGACCATCAGCATGCCCGCCGCCGCGACCAGCAGAGCGACCAGGAAAGACAGTTTGGAGCCCTGGATGCCGTAGTCGCTGAATGCCCACACGGTTCCGGCCACGACGCCCGCTGCAGCCGGACTGGCCAGGCCAATGAAATAGCGCTTGTCGGCTTTGCCCACTTGCGTATTGAAACGCGCAAGGCGCAGTGCGGCGCCTGCGACATAGATGAAGGCGACCATCCAGCCGACCTTGCCCATGTCACCCAACGCCCAGCCGAATGCCAGCAGCGCCGGCGCCACACCGAAGGCAACCATGTCGGACAGCGAGTCGTACTCGGCGCCGAACGCACTTTGGGTATTGGTCATGCGCGCGACGCGACCATCCAGCCCGTCGAGGACCATGGCCACGAAGATGGCGATGGCCGAAAACGCGAAATACTTGCTCGCCCCCGCCAGATCACCCGCACTCATCGCGCTTTGAGCACTCATCGCGCTGATGATGGCGTAGAAACCCGCGAACAGGTTCGCCGTGGTAAAGAGGTTCGGCAGCAGATAAATGCCGCGATGCCTGACCTTGCGGCCTTCGGCGTCGTGACCCTCTTCTATATGTTCATCGATCGGTAGCAGGCTTTCGGCGTCAGAGGCCTTGTTCGGCTCTTCGGGACGTTCGCTCATGGACAATACCTTGCAGCTATGAAATTTCGACAGATGCTTGCGGCGACGTCGCGCCAGCAAACGATGCAGCTTTATACCAGATGAGCCCCCAGAACGAAAAAACGCGACCCTGAGGTCACGTTCTTCGTTAACCGGAACCCGATTTATACAATCTTAGTTCTTGGTCTGGTCCACGATTTTGTTCTTCGCGATCCAAGGCATCATCGAGCGCAGTTGCTCGCCGATGATTTCGATGCCGTGAGCCTTGTTGTTACGGCGCTTGGCGGTCATCGATGCGTAGTTGCTTGCGCCTTCAGCGATGAACATCTTCGCGTATTCGCCGTCCTGGATGCGCTTCAGAGCATTGCGCATGGCCTGACGGGATTCAGCGTTGATGACCTCAGGACCGGTCACGTACTCGCCGTATTCAGCGTTGTTGGAGATCGAGTAGTTCATGTTGGCGATACCGCCTTCGTACATGAGGTCAACGATCAGCTTCAGTTCGTGCAAGCACTCGAAGTAAGCCATTTCTGGCGCGTAGCCCGCTTCAACCAGGGTTTCGAAACCGGCTTTGACCAGCTCGACGGTACCGCCGCACAGTACGGCTTGTTCGCCGAACAGGTCAGTTTCGGTTTCGTCTTTGAACGTGGTTTCGATGATGCCGGTACGGCCGCCGCCAACGCCCGAGGCGTAGGACAGAGCAACGTTTTTGGCATTGCCGGAAGCGTCCTGGTAAACAGCGATCAGGTCAGGGATGCCGCCGCCTTTGACGAATTCGGTACGCACGGTGTGACCTGGCGCTTTTGGCGCAATCATGATCACGTCCAGGTCGGCACGTGGAACGACCTGGTTGTAGTGGATAGCGAAACCGTGGGAGAAGGCCAGGGTGGCGCCTTTCTTGATGTTCGGCTCGATTTCGTTCTTGTACAGCTGGGACTGGAATTCGTCCGGGGTCAGGATCATGACCAGGTCAGCAGCGGCAACGGCGGAAGCAACGTCAGTCACTTTCAGGCCGTGGGCTTCAGCCTTGGCGACAGTAGCCGAACCTTTACGCAGACCAACAGTGACATCAACGCCGGAGTCTTTCAGGTTGCACGCTTGAGCGTGGCCTTGGGAGCCGTAACCGATGATGGCCACTTTCTTGCCCTGGATGATCGAAAGGTCGCAGTCTTTGTCGTAATAAACTTTCATGAAATTCCCCTGTTATCTCGGCCGTTCAGGCCATTCGCAAAATTAGGTTAGATGCTCAGTACTTTGTCGCCGCGGGCGATGCCCGTTACGCCGCTGCGTACTGTTTCCAGGATGGCACTGGTGCCGATCGCCTGGATGAAGCTGTCCAGTTTGTCGCTCGTCCCTGCCAGCTGCACCGTGTAGACGCTGCTGGAAACATCAACGATCTGGCCGCGGAAGATGTCCGTGGTGCGCTTGATTTCCGCACGTTGGGCACCCGTAGCCTTGACCTTGATCAGCATCAGCTCGCGCTCGATATGGGCACTTTCCGACAGATCGACCAGCTTGACCACTTCAACCAGCTTGTTGAGGTTCTTGGTGATCTGCTCGATCACCTCATCGTGACCGACGGTGGTCAGCGTCAGACGCGACAGGGTCGGGTCCTCGGTCGGCGCCACGGTCAGGCTTTCGATGTTGTAGTTACGCTGCGAAAACAGGCCGACGACGCGAGACAAGGCACCCGGTTCGTTTTCCAGCAAAAGCGAAATGATGTGCCGCATATTAGGTACGCTCCGTCTTGCTCAGCCACATGTCGCGCATCGACCCGTCTCTGATCTGCATCGGATAGACGTGTTCGGCGACGTCGACCTGGATGTCGAGGAACACCAGGCGATCCTTCATGGCGAACGCTTCTTCCATTTTCGGCTTCAAGTCTTTCAGGTCGGTGATCTTCATGCCGACGTGACCGTAGGCTTCGACCAGCTTCACGAAATCAGGCAGCGACTCCATGTAGGAGTGCGAGTGACGACCGCTGTAGCTCATGTCCTGCCACTGACGGACCATGCCAAGCACGCCGTTGTTGAGCAGAATGATCTTCACCGGCAGGTTGTACTGCAGGCAGGTCGACAGCTCCTGAATGTTCATCTGGATACTGCCTTCACCCGTCACACAGGCAACGTGTGCATCAGGGAAGCTCAGCGCTACGCCCATGGCCGCAGGAAGACCGAAGCCCATGGTGCCCAGACCACCGGAGTTGATCCAGCGGTTAGGCTTGTTGAAACGGTAGTACTGCGCGGCAAACATCTGATGCTGCCCCACGTCGGAGGTGACATAGGCATCGCCCTTGGTCACTTCGCACAGTGTCTCGATCACCGCCTGAGGCTTGATGACGCTGCCGTCACCGCGGTTGTACGGAAACAGGTCGCCGCCCGCACGCCATTCGTCAATCTGCTTCCACCAGGTCGCCACCGATTCCTTGTTAGGGGTCTCGCCGATTTCCTTGAGGGTCGCAACCATTTCGGTCAGGACGCTTTCTACAGGACCTACGATGGGCACGTCAGCCTTGATGGTCTTGGAGATCGAAGCCGGGTCGATATCGATATGAATGATCTTGGCGCCAGGACAGAAACGCGAGGCGCCGTTGATCACGCGATCGTCGAAACGCGCGCCGACAGCCAGAATAACGTCCGAATGGTGCATGGCCAGGTTGGCGGTGTAGCTGCCGTGCATGCCCAGCATGCCGACGAACTGGCGATCGGTCCCCGGATAGCAGCCCAGGCCCATCAAGGTATTGGTCACCGGAGCGTTCAGCATTTGCGAGAGCTCGGTCAGCGGTGCCGAACCGTTGCCCATCACCACGCCGCCACCGGCGTAGATGATCGGACGCTTGGCGGCCAGGAGCATTTCCACCGCCTTGCGAATCTGTCCCGAATGACCACGAACTGCCGGACTGTAGGAGCGCAACTTGGCTTTTTTCGGGAAGACGTATTCGAATTTCTCGGCCGGGTTGGTCATGTCTTTTGGAATGTCGACCACGACAGGACCAGGACGGCCGGACTGCGCCAGGTAGAACGCCTTCTTCAGGACTTCCGGGATTTCCGACGGATGCTTGATCATGAAGCTGTGCTTCACGATCGGACGGGAGATACCGATCATGTCGGTTTCCTGGAATGCGTCGGTCCCCACCATGTTGCTGGGTACCTGACCCGACAGGACAACCATCGGAATCGAGTCCATATAGGCGGTCGCGATACCGGTGATGGCGTTGGTCGCACCGGGACCTGAAGTCACCAGTACGACGCCAGCCTTGCCGGTGGCGCGCGCATAACCGTCGGCCATGTGGGTCGCAGCCTGTTCGTGACGAACGAGGATGTGGCTCACGGCCGGCTCTTTGAACAGCGCGTCGTAAATATGCAGGAGGGCACCGCCCGGGTACCCATAGATATGCTCAACGCCTTCGTCACGCAAAAAGCGGACGACCATTTCAGCGCCAGATAAAAGCTCCACGTTGTTCACCTCTAAAACGCCAGAATACCGTCCACACAAACGAGGAGACGGGTCTTAATAGGTTTACTGCAAAGCAGAGCATGAGCGACGGTGGTCGCCGACTACGTCAGCACTGACTGAGCAAGTATTGGGAGCGCCCCTAAGTGTTTCGGGGTCTTCCCACCCAGCGCGAGGTAACGCGTTGCGGGTGTTACAGGTCGGCGCGGGTGTGCGCCTCATGATCTACCGAGACGGTCTGCTTCTGGCAGTCCCTCTACAGCGAACTTTGGATTGTTCTGATTCGCCCCGCTCAAGTCAAGTCATCGATGCGCTTTCTTCACCCACGCTGATCGAAAAAGCACCGAATGAGGTCGCCATGGCGTGCTTGTGATAGGTTGCGTCAGCACCGCAAACGACGTTAAAGGAAGCAGTATGCGCTGGATGATTCTTGCCACCGCGCTGACGCTGGCAGTTGGGACTGCTACCGGTCAGGCGGCCCAGATCTATAAATGGGTCGATGCACAGGGGGTGACGCACTTCGACGCCCAGCCGCCTGCCGGACAGTCGGTTCAGGAAATCGACATACAAAAGCCGGTCGCGCCACCCACCGCTGCGCCGGCGACCCGCCCGGATGCCAATCAGGAACAGCAGGCCATCGACACTAAAGTGAAGAAGCAGGTCGCGGCCGACTCTGCCAAGCGCAAAGCGTATTGCGATCGCCAACGCACCAACCTTGCGCAGTTGCAAAACAATCCGCGGGTGCGTGAAGAGGTCAACGGAGAATACAGACGCTTTACCGAAGAGGAGCGTCAGGCACGTATCGCCGAGGTCAAGAGGTCCATCGACGATACCTGCAACTGAGCGTCAAACCGACTCTGTGATCAGCCGATCGAACTGTGCCAGCAGTGCTTGCAGATTGCGGGTTTCCTGGACGCGGCTGGCGTAGACCATTTGCGCCATTTCCAGAATGCCCGATGCATTGGGCAATGCCAGATTCTGCTCAAGGATGATCTTCATCCGGGGCAGGAAAATCCATTGCAACCACTGATCGAAGTCCAGCGTGTCGACGCAGAACGGCTCGCGGCTCGAGAGATCTTCGTCGCTGGGCGGGACCTCTTTCCACCAGCCCAGCGCGCGAAGTTCACGCTCGATCAACAGCAACTGATCGGCAATCTCCGGAAATCTTTTATCCATTGGCCTTCTGCCGTGCCAGCGCTGCACCGGCAGCGTCGCCCTGTTTCTCACGCGCTTGTGCAATCAGCCCCCACAGGCTCGCCTGCAAGCTGGCGCGGCCGTTGGCATAGGTCAGACCACGACGCGCCAGTTGCTCAGCCTGAGGCGCATCGCCCTGGGCCAGACGCACTTGCGCCAGTTTGTAGAGCACCTGAGGTTCGCGTGGCGCGACACGTTGAGCGCGTTCGAGGCTGGACGAAGCACCGTTGAGGTCGCCACTGCTCTGTTGTTGCTGCGCGGTGGTTAGCAGTGCCAGGACCGGACCGTCCAGTTGCTCGTCGGCTGACAGGCCGCCGCTGCTTGACGCCGACGGAATGCCGGTCGGCGCCGACGCAGGCATGTTGTAGGTGTTGCTGGTCGCGGCAGGTGGTGTGTAGCTGTTGTTGATCGGCGCCTGGTTGACCGGAGCGGTGTTGATCGGGGCAGTACTGATCGGCGCCGAGGTCGGCGGGACGAAGGTCGAGATCGGTGCGGCACTGGCGTTGGCGCCGCCCGGGACCATCACGGTGACACCCGAGTCTTCTTGAATCGATTGGGCCTGCGCCGGGCTCTGCACCGGCGCACGATAGGCGGTGTTACGGTTTGCCGAGACACGCTCGCTGTTGGACACGCGCGAGCCGGAGTCCACCACCGGAATGTTGCCGGGCGTCTGACTGGCGCAACCATTGAGCAAAGCCAGAGCCGTTAAAGCCGGAATCCACCACTTGTTCACTTCACATCCTCTTCGCTTAGTTCAACCAGCCTTTGACCCAGTCCATCACCGACTCGGCGGGCGCTGACGGCCCGCCACATGCTGGCCCGGGTTGTGGCTCACTGCCGCGAATATACGGCATCTGTACCGCGCCCGGGCAGCTGGCGTCGGTGCCTTGCCCGGTTGAAGCATTCACCCAGGCCTGAACCACGTTGTCCGGCATCGCCATGTCCAGCGGAAGCGGGTCGGCTTTCTTCATGAAGCTGGTCCAGACCTGCAACGCGCCCGTGGCGCCGGTAAACGGTGTCTTGCCGTTGTCGTCGCGGCCCATCCAGACCACTGCCAGCAAATCCTGACTGAAGCCTGCGAACCAGCTGTCACGAGAATCGTTCGTTGTCCCCGACTTGCCCGCCAGATTCAGCGTGCTTGGCAATACGTTGTACACCGACTTGCCGGTGCCTTCGCGCATCACACGCTGCATGGCGTTCTGCAGCAGATAAATGGAGCCCGGGTCGAAACGCTGCTGAATCTGGAACGGATAACGCTTGAGCGGCTCGCCCTCAGCGGTCAGCACGCTCCGGATACCCCGCAGTGGCGTGTTGAAGCCGCCGCTGGCAATGGTCTGGTACATCGTCGCCACTTCAATCGGGCTCAAGGCGCCAGCCCCGAGCAGCATCGACGGGAACGTCGGCCAATCGCGGGTTACGCCCAGCTTGGTGAGGGTCTTGAAGACATTCGGCACGCCCAGATCGAGCCCCAGCTTGGCGCTGGACAAGTTGTAGGAGTGCGCCAGGCCCTGATACAGGAAGATGTTGCCGTGGGCCTTGTGATCGAAGTTCTGCGGCTTCCAGATCTGGCCATCCGCGCCCTTGACCTGGAACGGCTCGTCGGCGACCCAGCTGGTGAGCGTGTATTGCTGAGGACGCTCCAGCGCGGTCAGGTAAATCGCCGGCTTGACCAGCGAGCCGATCGGACGCACGGCATCCAGCGCACGGTTGAATCCGGCAAATCCGGCCTGACGGCTGCCGATCAACGCCTGCACTTCGCCCGTTTCCGGATTGGTCACGACCATGGCCGTTTCCATTTCATCGGAACCCTTGCGACCCGCCATCTTCGCGAAACTCTCACGAACAGCGGCTTCCGACTTCATTTGCAGGATCGGGTCGAAGCTGGTGAAGATTCGCAGGCCTTCTTCGGTCAAGTCTTCGTCGCGATAGTCCTGACGCAGCTGACGTTTGACCAGGTCCAGGAAGTCCGGGAACGAGCTGTCGGCCAGCGAACCTGTCTTGGTCACGCCCAGCGGCATTTTCTTCGCTGCCGCCACGGCCTCAGGCGACGCAACACCTTGCTGCTCGAGCAGATCGAGCACCAGATTACGGCGCTCCAGCGCCCGATCGGGATTGCGACGCGGGTTGTAGTAAGAAGGCCCCTTCACGAGACCGACCAACAGCGCCACCTGATGAAGCTTGAGCTCCGACAACGGCTGGCTGAAGAAATATTGACTCGCCAGGCCGAAACCGTGAACGGCGCGCTGGCCATCTTGACCGACAAAGACTTCGTTGAGGTACGCCTCGAGGATTTCCTGCTTGCTGTAATGGATCTCCAACAGGATCGCCATCATGGCTTCGGTCAGTTTGCGTGTGATACTGCGCTCGTTGGTCAGGTAGAAGTTCTTGACCAGCTGCTGAGTCAGGGTAGAGCCGCCCTGACGCATCTGTCCCGCCGAGGCGTTGACCCAGAAGGCCCGGGCGATCGACTTCGGCGACACGCCGAAGTGATGGTAAAAGTCTCGGTCTTCGACCGTGACCAGGGTATCGAGCAAATAAGGAGGCGCCTGATCGAGCTTGATCAGGATGCGGTCTTCGAGGTTTTTCGGGTAAAGACCGCCGATCATCAGCGGCTCAAGACGTGCAACGGCGAGCTTGGAACCATTGGCGGCCGTCAGGTCTGCGACATAATCGCCGGAGAAGCGCACATGGATCTGCTGGGCGGGATCCGCGCCTTCATAGAACTGAAAGCCGCGTGTATTCAGGTCGACGTTGTTGCCGTTCACCGCCGCCGCGCCCGGCCCGTTGGCAACGCTTTCACGCCGGTAGCCCAAGGCATCGAGCTCGATGAGGAAGTCATCACGGGACAGTTTCTGTCCGACGAACAGCTCCAGTGGCCGCGCGTATACCTTGGCGGGAATCGTCCAGCGCTTGCCGGAGAATTTTTCCTGGACGATGGAGTCCAGGTACACCGCGAAGCAGGCAAGGATCACTATGCCCACGAGGCTGAGTTTCAGGGCCCAGCCCAACAGGCTGCGAAGGCGGCTGTTGGCGGGTTTGGGGGATTTTTTCGAAGTGCGGGATCGAGTCATGGCGGCGGATTATACGCACTTTCAAGATCATCGGCAGACCGCCCTCTCAGCGGTTTGCAGCAATGCGCCAAGCGGCCATAATGGCCGCCTTTAGTCACCTTCTTTTTCGACTTATCACCTTTCAAGGATTGTCCGTGAGCCAGACACTGATAGCCGCTCTGCAAAACCCTGCCCTGTTTCCGCATCCGGTGGAGCAGTTTCAGGTCATTGAGACGCATATTTCCTGGGTGCTGCTCACAGGCCCCTTCGTCTACAAGATCAAGAAACCGATGAATTTCGGCTTCCTTGATTTCACCACCCTCTCCTCTCGCGAACACTTCTGCCAGCAGGAGCTCAAGCTGAATCAGCGCCTGACCGAGAATTTGTATCTGGAAGTGTTGCCGATCACCGGCAGCGCCGAAGCTCCTCAGTTGGGCGGCGACGGCGAGGCGATCGAATACGCGCTGAAAATGCGTCAGTTCCCACAGGACGGCCTGCTCAGCACCCTGCAAGCCAAAGGCGAACTGACCACCGCGCACATTGATGACATGGCGCGCCAGATTGCCGAGTTCCACGAAAAGGCGCCGCGCGTCCTGTCCGAAAACGAACTGGGCTCGCCCGAAAGCGTGATGGCACCCGTCACCCAGAACTTCGAGCAGATTCTGCCGTTCCTCAGCGAAAAGGCCGATCTCATTCAGCTGGACGCCCTCGAAGCCTGGGCCAAGGCCAGCTACGAGCGCCTGAAGCCTCTACTGAGTCAGCGCAAGGCCGAAGGCTTCATCCGCGAATGCCACGGCGATATCCATCTGGGCAACATCACGCTGATTGACGGCAAGGTCGTGATTTTCGACTGCATCGAATTCAACGAGCCGTTCCGTATGACCGACGTCTACGCCGACATCGGTTTCCTGGCAATGGACCTGGAGGACCGTGGCCTTAAGAGCCTGTCGCGCCGTCTGATCAGCCAATACCTGGAACACACCGGCGATTACGCGGGCCTGGAGTTGCTGAACTTCTATAAAGCCTATCGTGCGCTGGTTAGGGCCAAGGTGTCGCTGTTCAGCCTGTCGCCCGATGCTGACCACGTGCAACGCGCAACCACCCTGCGCCAGTACCGCAACTACGCCAACCTGGCGGAAAGCTACAGCGCCATCCCGTCCAATTTCCTGGCGATCACCCACGGCGTTTCCGCTGTCGGCAAGAGCCACGTGGCGATGCGTCTGGTGGAAGCGCTGGGCGCCGTTCGTCTGCGTTCTGATGTCGAACGCAAGCGCCTGTTTGGTGACAGCAAGGACCTGTATGCAGCCGAGGTCAGTACCGCCACGTACAAACACCTGAATGAACTGGCTGCCGTGGTGTTGCACGCGGGGTTCCCGGTCGTGATCGACGCGACGTACCTCAAGCACGAGAAGCGTCTGGCAACGGCACATGTTGCGGAAGCGACCGGCGCACCGTTCCTGATTCTCGACTGCGCGGCGCCCAAGGCAGTCATCGAAGGCTGGCTCGCGCAGCGTCAGGCCCAGAACCAGGACCCGTCTGACGCCACCATGGAGGTCATCGAAGCCCAACTGGCGAATCGCGAGCCGCTGACCGCAGACGAAACCCTGCGCAGCCGTCACGTGGAAACCAATTTGAGCGGTGATCTGGACAAGCTCGTTACCGACATTCGTCAGTACCTGCCCGGTCTGTAATCAAAGAACGTTCACCAATCATCGAGTCGTGAAGGAAGCCCCTTCACGGCTCGTAGATAGTGGCATTATACTGGCGTCAGAATTCCAACAAGGTGACGCCATGAACCAGCCCAAGCAGCTCGACTCCCCGCTCTTTGCCTTGCTGCGAAGAGATGACGTGAACGCCTTCAACCTTCAACGCCCGAAAAGCGGCCCGATCGATCTCTCCAGCGGTGACTTTCGCGGCCTCGACCTGCGTGAGCTGAATGCCGATGACATCGACTTCAGCGACGCTTATTTTCGGTCCGCCGATCTGCGCGGCGTCGATTTCCGGACGGCGTCCCTGGAAGGCGCAAGCATCGCCCACGCCCAGATCTCCGGAGCGTATTTCCCGCCAGAACTGAGCGCCGACGAGATTCTCATGTCGGTTAATTTCGGCACACGCCTGCGTTACCGCACACGCTAAGCCTGCACGGCTCTCGCTCCACGCGAGTGGCCGGTGTCCCCCGCCCTGCATGCTCGGACATGCCGGGCCTGCCCGTTTGTCGCCTTAACGACATCTTTCGCTACCGTCCGGCGCTTCGCTGGGGTTTTACCGAGCGTTGGTCCTTCCCCCTCTAATGGCTATCTATACTCATTCCATGGCTTGAGCCCGCAGTTTGTCCAGGCCTGTAAGGTTCTTGAATACGGAGCAACACCTTGCACGGAGGCAACATGGAAGACGAACTGCAACAGATGAAGAATCTGGGCAAGACTTCGGCCCAGTGGCTGCACGCCGCCGGTATCCACAACGAAGCAGACCTGCGCCGACTGGGCGCCATACACGCTTATCGCGCTGTCAAAACCCGAGGTTTTCGCACCTCCAAGGTTTTGCTCTATGCCATCGAAGGCGCACTGCTCGACCAGCATTGGTGCGACCTGCCGCTTGAAGTGAAAGCGTCGCTGAACAAACAACTCACCGGACTCGACAAGGAAGCCGCGCGGCCTCGCGCCATAGACGTTGAAAAAATAGTTTGAGATCGCCTGTTGACTTACAAATGAGAATCACTATGATTATCACATCCGGTCGCGAGACTGGCTGGTAACCTGAAAAGCTCCTTGGTTCGGACTCTCAGATTATCTCCTCATCAGGCTAATCACGGTTTTTGACCCGGCTTTTTGCCGGGTCTTTTTTTGCCCGCGATAAGCAGCTCACTCATGTCCCCATGCCCAGCTGCGTCAGCAAATCGTCCAGCAGGCTCGATCCGCCCAGTCGCATTCTGTGCGCCTCCAGCCAGTAAGGCCCAAACCGGGCTTGCGCCATCTCGAGGTAGGTCCGCGCCTCACTGACCGTGCGCACATTTCCAGACGCCTTGAATCCGACCTGCGCGCCCAGTTCGGCAATCGCCTCGATCAGGATCCGCGCTGCCTGCGGTGTTGCGCTGACGATCTGTTTACCGGTGCTGGTCTTGAGAAAGGCGACACCCTCGCGAATTGCCATCCGGCACACATCGTGGATGATCTGCGGATCGCGCAACACACCGGTTTCAAGGGTGACCGTCAGCGTCACGCGCCGTCCGCAGCGCGCTTTGCAGGCCGCGATCATTTCGGCACCGACCTGTTTGTCGCCCGCCAAATGCGCGTGGAACGGGTAGACCAGATCTATTTCATCGACCCCCGCGAGCACAGCGGCCTGTGTCTCCGACGCCACGGCGGAAACCGAGCCGCCGCCATTGGGGAAGTTCACTGCGGCCACCACCTTGATCTCTCTGGCCTGGGCGTTGTCGAGCGTGCGCCGGGCCAGTCCTGCGAACCTGGGTAGCACACAGACTGCCGCGACATTTCCTACCGGTGTCTTGGCTTTCTCGCACAAGGCCACAATGCGCTCGGCCGTGTCATCAGCGTTCAGCGACGTCAACTCCAGCAACGCTACCGCCGTTTGTGCCCATGCTTCGTCGCTCTCGTTCATCCTGTTCATGCCGCTTGCCTCACCCTTCGCTTAAGAGGGTGCGACGATAATCCAGCGAGGGTGCGCGTGAACGACCACGCAGGCGGTCGAGAGCTCACCTACGCGACTATCAGAAACGTCTTAAGGATATTGCCTGCAACAAATCACTCTGGTTGTCAGGTAGGCGGGCGCATCTGCGCGCAATAGTCCTGATCGGGTAACGCAGCGGTGTACCAGACGTAATCTGCGCTGCCCGGCTCGACCTCGCTGCCGACCTGCGCCAGCAACAGCACGACGGGACGATCCGGACTGTTGAGGTCCGCCATGTGCAACGGAACACCCAGATCCTTGCGAACGTGATAGCTGCCCGCGAACAACAAGGCAGGCGCCAGCGCCTCCATCACACGGTGCGCCATGCGACGGTCTCGTTGCTGTTGAACGGCGAGCATTGCAGGAAGGGCATCCTCGGGCAGCATGCCGCAGTGAGATTGGCGGACCTGATCCAACAACTGCGTGCGCACAGTATCGCGGGTTGATTGAGCACCGCTCAGCGCGGGACGCTGGTGGTAAATCGCTCCGATCTCTTCTTTGCTCAGGTTGGCGGACAGCATCGGGTACGGCTGGGCCAATGCAAACCGCATCACCGGTCCGTAAAGCGCCCAGTCCCAGCCTTTTTCCCACCCTAGCGCGACGGGCAAGTCGGCAGGATAGCGGCCGTTCCGTATACCGCGCTGTACTTCATCGACCCGTCCCTGCTGATCCGGCGTCAGCATTTCCAGCAACAGGCTGCCTTGTGGACGCTGATCGCTGAGCGCCTGCAACAACCACAACTGCAAGGCATGGTGATCGGGGTTGTCATGCTGCTCGCCCACGAGCACACGCGGCGCCCCGGCCAGATGAGAGATCAGCTGTTGCGGCGTCAACGCCTGTCCGGTGCCGAGATCACGAATCATGCCCAGATCCCTATGCTCACGCCCCTCGGGGCTTTGCCAGGAAGGTAGGGGTGGCAACGTCGGCGGCGACTGGCAGGCGCTCGCCAATGACAACATCAGAAACAGCAGGTAACGACGCACGCGACCTCCTTGTTCAACAACCCTTTCAGAACGGTTTACCGCGCAATGATCAACGGATGCCCCCGTTCGGGGTGACGCTGAACCAGCACTTCCAGGCCAAACACGGCCTTGAGCGCCTCCGGGACCAGCACCGCGTCTGGCGTACCCAGTGCATAGGGGCGGCCCGACTCCAGCAACAACAGCCGGTCGCAGTAACGCGCCGCCAGATTGAGATCATGCAGAATGACCATCACCGCCCCGCCCCGGTAGGCAAAATCACGCACGGCCTGCAACGTGGTGTGTTGATGCAGCGGGTCCAGCATCGAGGTCGGCTCGTCCAGCAACAACGTTTGCCCGCCCTCACCCGGCCACAACTGAGCCAACACCCTGGCCAGGTGAACCCGCTGACGCTCGCCACCCGACAATGTGAGGTAGCTGCGATCGTGCAAATGCAGTGCATCGGCGGCTTCCAGTGCAGCCTGAACGATCTCGGCATCACGCTGCTGGCCGCTGTCATGAGGCAAACGCCCCATCGCGACCACTTCCTGCACCTTGAACGCGAAGCTCAACGTCGAACTCTGCGGAAGAACTGCCAGCCGGCGTGCCCTCTGCGGGCCTGTCCAGTGCGTCAGCAACTGCTCATCCAGCCAAAGCTGGCCCTGCGTCGTTTTCAACTCACCACACAATGCGCCTAGCAGGGTGCTCTTGCCAGCACCGTTCGGCCCGAGCACGCCCAGCATTTCGCCGGGGTTGACGGTCAGATCGATGTTTTCCAGCACGCATTTGCCGTCGCGATGAACGCTGACCCCTTCTGCCTTCATCATCAGGTGCGCCCTCGGACCAGCAGAAACAGGAAAAACGGCGCCCCTATAAAGGCGGTAACGATGCCGATCGGCAGTTCGGCCGGCGCCAGCACCAAGCGCGCAAACACGTCGGCAAACAACAACAGGCTCGCCCCGGCCAGTGCGGAAGCGGGCAATACGACCCGGTGATCAGGGCCTGCCACCAGCCGAATCAGGTGCGGCACGATCAACCCGACAAACCCAATCAGCCCCGCAGCCGCCACCGCTGCACCGACGCCCAGCGCGATACACAGAACCAGCTCGCGCTTGAGTCGCTCCACTTCGATGCCCAGATGCCGGGCTTCGGACTCCCCGAGGAGCAATGCATTCAGCGCACTGGCACGACGCGGGAGCCAGACAATCACCGCCGCACAGACCAGCAGCAGAGGCCAGAGCCTGGCGTAGCTGGCGCCGTTCAACGTGCCGAGGTTCCAGAACGTCAACGTACGCAACGCCGCGTCGTCGGCCAGATACGTGAACAGGCCGATGATCGAACCTGCCAGCGCCGTCATCGCCACACCCGCCAGCAGCATGATGCCCACGCTGGTCTGTCCATCGCGACGCCCGAGGCGATAAACGATGCCGGTCACGGTCAGGCCGCCCGCGAATGCACAGATCGATAACACATAAGGCTCAAGCGCAGGCGGCACCCCGCCCACAGAAGCACCTGCCACGATGGCAATAGCTGCACCCAGCGCTGCACCGCTGGACACCCCGACCAGGCCAGGGTCGGCCAGCGGGTTGCGGAAAAGACCCTGCATCGCCACGCCGGACAATGCCAGCACTGCACCCACCGCCAACCCGAGCAGCGTACGGGGCATACGAATCTGGCCAAGAATCAGCTCGGCCTGCTGAAGGTTATCCCCTGACATCGGAACACCGAGCAGGCGCAGACCGGCGCGTAGCGTGTCGAGCAACGGCAGGCTCACCGGCCCCAATGCCAGCGACAGCCACACAGCCAGCACGCAAGCGAGGCTGAGCAGGGTGAACAACGTTCGCGGTTGCACAATCGCTCTCATTGAGCCGGCGACACCTTGGCGTTGAGCGGCGTATCCCCAGGATAGAAGGCTTTGGACAGGGTCTTCATCGTCTCCGGAAGACGCGGTCCCAGACCGCCGACCAGCAGCGTCGGGTCCACTTCGATCAAGCGGTTATTGCGTGCGGCCTGCGTCGAGGCCAGCAAAGGGTTTTCCCTGAGCAAGGCGTCTCGGGAAGAGGCCCCGTTCTGCGCCCGGTCGGTGAACACCAGCACGTCAGGATTCAAGCCGGTCATGGCCTCAGCGGAGAAAATCTTGTAGCCGGTATGAGTCGCCAGATTCCGGCCACCGGCCTGTTTTATCAGCCAGTCACCCACGGTCCCGACTCCGGCCACCATCGGGGCTGCCCCGGCATGGCTGACCAACAGGATGACGCCAGGTGCCGGTTGGTGCTGTTGTGCTTGCGCAACCCAGGCGTGCTGAGCGTCCAGTTGCTTGGCGTATTGCTCGCTGAGCTCACGTGCCCGGCGTTCATCGCCCAGCAACGCGCCGAGCTTCTGCAAGTTGCCCTGCAACGCCGACATGTCCGCCCCGGCGGACAACACCTCCACGTTCACGCCTGCCGATCGCAGCTTTTCAAGGACAGGTGGCGGGCCCATTTCTTCAGTGCCCACGAGAATGTTCGGACGCAGGCTCAGGATGCCTTCAGACGACAACTGCCGCTGATAACCGACACTGGGCAGCGACTTGATCGATTCGGGGTGCTGGCTGGTGGTGTCGATGCCGACCAGGTGAGATTCCCCACCCAACGCCACGACCCATTCCGTCAGCGCCCCGCCCGCACTGACCCAACGCTGCGGAGGTTGTGATTGCGCCGACGCCAGATGAGTGAATACAAGCCCGGCCAGAATCGCAGTCAGTTTGCTCAGGGAACGCATAGCGGGAGAGTCCTTAATAGTGAGGAACGCGCCTGTCACCCCTCAAGGATCAGGCCTGGCGTCACGCCGGATCGACGCGTCAATTGCAGAGCTGTCAGACTAGACGCTCATGACAACCGGGCAATTTGATAATTATTTGCATTTACGCGTCAAGCGCGAAGGAGACTCCGCTGAACTACCTGTGCAACGGGAACGAACTGCCCGAAGGAACAAGCCGTGGCTTCGATATCGATGGACTGCAGGTGCTGGCCGTACGCCGTGCCGGGCAGGTCCACGTCTACCAGAATCGATGCCCGCACCGTGGTGTGCCGCTGGAATGGCATCCGGACCAGTTCCTCGACAGCAGCGCCAGCCTGATCCAGTGCGCGACCCATGGCGCTTTGTTTCTGATCGAGAGTGGCGAATGCATCGCGGGGCCCTGCGAAGGCAAAACCCTGAACGTGATCGCGTGCGGCGAAGACGCGCAGGGCATCTGGATCAGCCCGCCAGCACGGGATTGAGTACATCCGTTTCCGTCAGATGAACCTCCAGACGACGGTCCACGCGCACTTCATTCGGCGTCAGTTGCACGCCATAGGCGAGGACTTGCACCCCGGCGGACACGGCCTCACGCAGCGCTTCGGCATAGGCAGCATCGATTTCTTCGGCGGGACGTACGCCCTCGATCCCGGTCAGATTGACGCAATAGAGCAGCACGGCGCGCACGCCTTCGCGCGCCAGAGCCGCCAGCTCACGCAAATGCTTAGCGCCGCGCTGGGTCACCGCGTCGGGAAACGCTGCCACGGCCGTATCGTCAAATCCCAACGTGACGCTTTTCACCTCCAGGTAGAGCGAACCCTCGGGGTAATCCAGACGGAAGTCCACCCGACTGTTCTCCTGCCCGTACGCCACTTCCCGCTTGAGCGCGGTGAAGCCGTTAAGCTCGGTGATGACGCCCGCCAACAGCGCCTCTTCCACCAGTTTGTTGGCGCGGCCGGTGTTCACGCAGGCAAAGCGCCCCTGAGGGGTCTCGCTGATCTCCCATGTGCCCGGCAACTTGCGCTTGGGGTCATTGGAGCGACTGAACCAGACGCGCCCGCCGGGCATCATGCAGTTGAACATTGAGCCGGTGTTGGGGCAGTGAATGGTCAGGCGTTCGCCGCTGGGGGTTTCGATATCGGCCAGGAAACGTTTGTAACGCTGGATCAGGCGACCTTCTTCGAGTTCGGGAGAGAAACGCATCAGGCCTTCCAGCTCCGCAGTCCACGCTCGATCCGCTCTACGGCTTCCTGGAGTCGCGGCAGGCTCTGCGTATAGGCAAAACGCACATGATGGCCAGCCTGATAACGCCCGAAATCCAGGCCCGGCGTGAACGCGATGTGTTCGGTTTCCAGAAAATGCCGACAGAATGCGAAGGCATCGCCGCCGAAAGCGCTGATGTCTGAATAAAGATAGAAGGCGCCTTCGGGCTCGACGGCGATGTTGAAACCCAGCTCGCGCAGGGCCGGGAGCAGGAAATCCCTCCGCTTGCCGAATTCAGTGCGACGCTCTTCGAGAATGGCCAGTGTCTGCGGCTCGAAACACGCCAGTGCGGCACTTTGCGCCATGCTCGGTGCGCTGATGTAAAGGTTCTGCGCCAGCTTTTCCAGATCGCCGACCGCGTCTTGTGGCGCCACCAGCCACCCCAGGCGCCACCCGGTCATGCCGAAATACTTTGAAAAACTATTCAAAACAAACGCGTCATTGTCCACTTCCAGCACGCTGGCGGCATCGGTGCCATAGGTCAGGCCGTGATAAATCTCGTCCACCACCAGATGCCCGTTGCGCGCCTTGAGGGAAGCGGACAGCGCGGCAAGCTCGTCACGGTGCAGCAACGTGCCCGTCGGGTTGGCGGGCGAGGCGACCAACGCACCGACGCTGTCCTGATTCCAGTGCTGCGCGACCAGATCCGGCGTCAACTGGTAACGAACCTCCGGCCCGACCGGCACCAATTGCGCGGCGCCTTCCACCAGACGCAGAAAGTGACGGTTACACGGATAACCCGGATCGGCCAGCAACCAGTGTTTACCGGGATCGACCAGCAGACTCGCCGCCAGCAGCAAGGCGCCCGAGCCACCCGGCGTGATCAGGATGCGGCCCGGATCCACGTTGACGCCGTAACGCTGGGCATAGAAGCCGGAAATGGCCTCGCGCAACTCAGGCAAGCCCCGCGCGGCGGTGTAGCGGGTTTTGCCGGCCGCCAATGCAGCCTGCCCGGCCTTGATGATGGGTTCGGCCGTGGTGAAATCCGGCTCGCCGATCTCCAGGTGGATGACATCGTGCCCCGCCGCCTGCAATTCGTTGGCACGCGCCAGCAGCGCCATCACATGAAAGGGTTCGATGGCGCGACTGCGCGCACTGTAGGGCTGGGGCATTGGCCTTCCTTTATTGACACGTGGCGGAAACATTTGCCGATTCTACCCAACCGCTTGCCCGGCTACAGGATTTATCCGGCGCCGTTTTGTGCCGACGATCCACAAATGACGATGTTGTGGCGACAGGGGGCTAGACTGATGGCACTGCAAAATAATATAAAACCGGGCGCTTTGGCTGTGGTCATAGTTCATGGGCGCGTTGTGGAGCCATGCTCGACAACCGGGAGTAGCGCGCTCCGATTCGATCTGGTAAGTTCGCCCGCTTGCAGCCGCAGGGCCGGCAGGTGTCGGCGATGGATCATTACCCTGCGCAATGGCTTAGAAGAGTGAGAGGCGGTCCGTTCATGCCCACCGAAGAAAAGCAAAAGAGCAATTCAACAACGATCAGCGGTTTCACTCCCTACGTTGAAACGAAGGGTGAGGAATACATGGGCAAGCCCATGCGCGATCACTTCATCAAGATCCTGAACAAGTGGAAGCAGGATCTGATGCAGGAAGTCGACCGCACGGTTGATCACATGAAGGACGAAGCGGCCAACTTCCCTGACCCTGCTGACCGTGCGAGTCAGGAAGAAGAATTCGCTCTGGAACTGCGTGCTCGTGACCGTGAGCGCAAGTTGATCAAAAAGATCGACAAGACGCTGCAACTGATCGAAGACGAAGAGTACGGCTGGTGCGAATCCTGCGGCATCGAGATCGGCTTGCGCCGCCTGGAAGCCCGCCCGACTGCCGACCTGTGCATCGACTGCAAGACGCTGGCTGAAATCAAGGAAAAGCAGATCGGTAAATGATCATGCTTTTCAAATGAACAAAGGACGCTTCGGCGTCCTTTGTTGTTTTCGGCATTGTCCCCAAACCGATTTCCAGTACCATCACTGCCCATGAAATCCCCTTCTTATATAGGGCGCTTTGCGCCAACGCCCAGCGGCTACCTGCACTTTGGCTCTCTGGTTGCCGCACTGGCGTCCTATCTGGATGCGCGCGCGGTCGGGGGGAAGTGGCTGATGCGCATGGAAGACCTCGATCCGCCCCGTGAAGAACCCGGCGCGCAGACCGCGATCCTCAACACGCTGGAAACCTACGGCTTTGAGTGGGACGGCGAGCTGGTCCGGCAAAGTGACCGCCACGAGGCCTATCAAGACATCATCAATCGCTGGTTCAGCTACGGACTGGCCTACGCCTGCACCTGTTCGCGCAAGCAGCTCGAAGATTTCCAGGGGATTTACCCCGGCTTCTGTCGTAACGCAGGGCATTCGCCTGACAACGCGGCGATCCGTATCCGCGTGCCAGAGCTGAAATATCGTTTTGAAGACCGCGTTCAGGGTGAGTTTCGTCAGCACCTGGGCCGTGACGTCGGCGATTTCGTGATCAAGCGCCGTGACGGCTTTTACGCCTATCAACTGGCCGTGGTGCTGGACGATGGCTGGCAGGGTGTGACCGACATCGTGCGCGGCGCCGACCTGCTGGACTCCACGCCGCGCCAGCTTTACCTGCAGGAATTGCTAGGATTGCCGCAACCGCGCTATCTGCACGTCCCGCTGATCACCCAGCCTGACGGCCATAAACTGGGCAAGTCCTATCGCTCGCCACCGTTACCGGCCGATCAGGCCACACCGCTATTGATGCGTGCGTTGCGCGCGCTGGGACAGCCGGTGCCGGGCGAATTGTCCTTCGCGACGCCGCGTGAGGTGCTCGACTGGGGCATCGCCCACTGGAATGCCGATTTGATTCCACGGGTCGCCCATATCGAAGAGGCTCGAATAGACTGATCTAGAGCGGTTGCTCCAGACTGCACCACAAAGCTGGCCGAAACGTCGCTTGCAGCCTGATAGCCATCCGTTACCATGCCGCTCCGTCACAGGCTGTCGTGCCGGCGTCACTCAATCTGGGAGGCCAAATGTACATCTATCGATTGGTCCTGCTCCTGGTGGTAGGCATCTACCTCTTCTCCCCCGCCATCATGGATTGGTGGATCGACGCGACGGGCGCCTGGTACCGGCCCTACATGCTGTGGCTGATCCTGATCGTGGTGACCTTCATTTTGCAGAGCCAACGAGATGCCGATGAGCTTTAGCCTGACCCAGATGATCCTGGTCAGCACCGCCTACCTGCTGGTGCTGTTCAGCGTTGCCTGGATCAGCGAACGCGGCCTGATCCCGCGCTGGATCATTCGCCACCCGCTGACCTACACGCTGTCGCTGGGCGTGTATGCCAGTGCATGGGCGTTCTACGGCACCGTGGGCCTGGCGTACGAATACGGCTACGGCTTCCTGTCCAGTTACCTGGGCGTATCGGGCGCATTTCTGCTCGCGCCGGTGCTGCTTTATCCGATTCTCAAGATCACCCGTACCTACCAGCTCTCGTCCCTGGCGGACTTGTTCGCCTTCCGCTTCCGCAGTACGTGGGCGGGCGCACTGACGACGATTTTCATGCTGATCGGTGTATTGCCGCTGCTGGCCCTGCAAATCCAGGCCGTTGCGGACTCCATGGCGATCCTGACCCGTGAGCCCGTGCGCAACTACGTGGCCTTTGCGTTTTGCGTGCTGATCACCCTGTTCACCATCTTCTTCGGCTCGCGACACATCGCCACCCGGGAAAAACACGAGGGCCTGGTGTTCGCCATCGCGTTCGAATCGGTGATCAAACTGGTGGCCATCGGCGGCATCGGCCTCTACGCGCTGTACGGCGTATTCGACGGCCCAGCGAGCCTTGAGCAATGGCTCCTGCAAAACCAGAGCGCGCTGGCCGCTTTGCACACGCCCCTGCAGGAAGGCCCTTGGCGAACGCTGCTGCTGGTGTTCTTCGCCTCGGCCATCGTGATGCCGCACATGTATCACATGACCTTTACCGAAAACCTCAATCCGCGGGCGTTGGTCAGCGCAAGTTGGGGGCTGCCCCTGTTTCTGCTGTTGATGAGTCTGGCCGTACCGCTGGTGCTATGGGCCGGGTTGAAACTGGGCGCGACCACCAGCCCGGAATACTTCACCCTCGGCATCGGCATTGCCGCCAATAACAAGCTGTTGGCGCTGCTGGGCTACGTCGGAGGGCTGTCGGCAGCGAGCGGCCTGATCATCGTGACCACGCTGGCCTTGTCGGGCATGGCGCTCAACCACTTGGTGCTACCGCTCTATCAGCCACCGGCCGAAGGCAATATCTATCGCTGGCTGAAGTGGACCCGCCGTGGGCTGATCGTCGCGATCATCATGGCCGGTTACGGGTTCTACCTGCTGCTCGGTGCCAAGCAGGATCTGGCAAACCTGGGCATCGTCGCTTTCGTCGCCACCTTGCAGTTCCTGCCCGGCGTGCTCTCGGTGCTTTATTGGCCCGCAGCGAACCGCCGCGGCTTCATGGCAGGCCTGATCGCGGGAATCGCGGTGTGGATGGTCAGCATGCTGTTCCCGCTGATTGGCAACTTCCAGGGCTTCTATATTCCGCTGTTGAACATGATCTACGTGCTGGATGACACCAGTTGGCACATGGCGGCGATTGCCTCGCTGGCCGCCAACGTCCTGGTGTTCACCCTGATTTCCCTGTTCAGCAACCCCAGCCCTGAAGAGGCCAGCGCTGCCGAGGCCTGCGCCGTGGATAACGTTCGCCGCCCTCAGCGTCGGGAGTTGCATGCCGTATCCCCGCAAGAGTTTGCGACCCAACTGGCCAAACCGCTGGGCGCCAAAGCCGCGCAAAAGGAAGTCGAACAGGCGCTGCGCGATCTTTACCTGCCATTCGATGAGCGTCGCCCGTACGCGCTGCGCCGCCTGCGTGACCGGATCGAAGCCAACCTGTCCGGCCTGATGGGCCCCAGCGTCGCACAGGACATGGTCGAAACCTTCCTGCCGTACAAATCAGGCGGCGAGAACTACGTCACCGAAGACATTCACTTCATCGAAAGCCGGCTCGAGGATTACCACTCGCGCCTTACCGGCCTGGCCGCCGAGCTCGACGCCCTGCGCCGCTACCACCGCCAGACCCTGCAAGAGTTGCCGATGGGCGTCTGCTCGCTGGCCAAGGATCAAGAGATCCTCATGTGGAACAAGGCCATGGAGGAGCTCACCGGGATTGGCGCGCAACGTGTCGTCGGCTCGCGCCTTGAAACCATCGCCGACCCTTGGCGACAGTTGCTGCTGGGTTTCATCAACGTGCCGGACGAGCACTTGCACAAGCAACGCCTGGCGCTGGACGGCCAGACCCGCTGGCTGAACCTGCACAAAGCCGCCATTGACGAACCACTGGCGCCCGGCAACAGTGGCTTGGTGATTCTGGTTGAAGACTTGACCGACACCCAGATGCTCGAAGACAAACTGGTCCACTCCGAGCGCCTGGCAAGCATTGGTCGCCTGGCGGCTGGCGTCGCCCATGAGATTGGCAACCCGATCACCGGCATCGCCTGCCTGGCGCAGAACCTGCGCGAAGAGCGCGAAGACGATGGCGAACTCACGGAAATCAGCAGCCAGATCATCGAACAGACCAAGCGTGTCTCGCGCATCGTGCAGTCGCTGATGAGCTTCGCCCACGCCGGCGGCCATCAGCACTCGGACGAAGCCGTTTGTCTGGCCGAAGTGGCACAGGATGCCATCGGTCTGCTCGCCCTGAATCGCCGCAATTTCGAAGTGCAATTCTATAACCTGTGCAACCCGAGCCACTGGGTCGATGGCGACCCGCAGCGCCTGGCTCAGGTGCTGATCAACCTGCTTTCCAACGCCCGTGACGCCTCACCTGCGGGCAGCGCGGTGCGGGTGAAAAGCGAAGCCTCCGAACATACGGTCGATTTGATCGTCGAAGATGAAGGCACTGGAATTCCGAAAGCAATCATGGACCGCTTGTTCGAACCGTTCTTCACCACCAAGGATCCGGGGGAAGGGACAGGACTGGGGCTCGCACTGGTCTATTCCATCGTTGAAGAGCATTATGGACAAATCACCATCGACAGCCCGGCTGACCCCGAGCAACAACGCGGAACCCGTATTCGGGTGACATTACCGCGACATGTCGAAGCGACGTCCGCTGTGAACTGAGACCGTCGAGAGAATCGAATCAATGCCGCACATTTTGATCGTCGAAGACGAAACCATTATCCGCTCTGCCTTGCGTCGCCTGCTGGAACGTAATCAGTACCAAGTCAGTGAAGCCGGATCCGTGCAGGAAGCTCAGGAACGTTTCAGCATCCCCTCGTTTGACCTGATCGTCAGCGACCTGCGCCTGCCTGGCGCACCGGGCACCGAGCTGATCAAGCTTGGTCAGGGCAAACCGGTGCTGATCATGACCAGCTACGCCAGCCTGCGCTCGGCCGTGGACTCGATGAAAATGGGCGCGGTGGATTACATCGCCAAGCCCTTCGACCACGACGAAATGCTGCAGGCCGTCTCGCGTATTCTACGTGACCGGCAAACGGTGCAAAGCCTTCAGGCCGAGCGCGTGGCCAGTGGCAAAGCGTCCGCTTCGGACAAGCCGGGCGCCGATAACAGCAACGGCGAAATCGGCATCATTGGCTCGTGCCCGCCGATGCAGGACCTGTACAGCAAGATCCGCAAAGTCGCACCGACCGATTCCAACGTGCTGGTTCAGGGTGAGTCCGGGACCGGCAAGGAACTGGTGGCTCGCGCCCTGCACAACCTGTCGCGCCGCGCCAAGGCCCCGATGATTTCGGTGAACTGCGCGGCCATTCCGGAAACCCTGATCGAATCCGAACTGTTCGGCCACGAGAAAGGCGCGTTCACCGGTGCCAGCGCCGGACGCGCCGGTCTGGTGGAAGCGGCTGACGGCGGAACGCTGTTCCTCGACGAAATCGGCGAACTGCCACTTGAGGCGCAGGCACGTTTGCTGCGCGTGCTACAGGAAGGCGAAATTCGTCGTGTCGGCTCGGTGCAATCGCAGAAGGTCGACGTACGCCTCATCGCTGCGACCCACCGGGACCTCAAGAGCCTGGCCAAGGTCGGGCAATTCCGTGAAGACCTTTATTACCGTCTGCACGTCATCGCCCTGAAACTACCGGCACTGCGTGAACGTGGCGCCGACGTGAACGAAATCGCCAACGCGTTTCTGGCACGTCAAAGTGCCAAGGCCGGACGCAACGACCTGCGGTTCGGCCCTGACGCCGAGCAGGCGATTCGTCACTACGCCTGGCCGGGTAACGTGCGAGAGCTCGAAAACGCGGTCGAGCGCGCTGTGATCCTGTGCGAAAGCCCGGAAATTTCGGCTGATCTGCTGGGCATCGACATCGAGCTGAGCGACCTGGACGTCGAAGAGTTCATCGGTCTGGCACCACAGACCGGTAATTCCGCCAGCTCCACGGCTCATGAGCCCACCGAAGACCTGTCACTGGAAGACTATTTCCAGCACTTCGTGCTTGAGCATCAAGACCACATGACCGAGACCGAGCTGGCACGCAAACTGGGCGTGAGCCGTAAGTGTCTGTGGGAACGCCGTCAGCGCCTGGGCATCCCTCGTCGCAAGACGGGCGTGGCCAGCGAAACCTGAGGAAACACCCTGCGCAGGGCTCTGGCACGCAGTGTTCTGGCCTTGTGAAAAAACTGTTACCTCAGTCAGCGAGACGTAACAAAAGCCGGGGCATACGGTAACGTAACCCCGGTTTTTTCTGGCCTTCGAAAAATAGCGTCATTTTGCCACACCCCCGTGTTTAAAGGGCTGCAGCGTTTTACACAGAAGTTGGCACGCGTCCTGCTATATACATTCGTACAAGAACAACAAAAATCAGTCACCCGCAAAAACAACACAATAAAAACAAGACGTATCGACTCACGCATAACAAAAACAACACGGCGGAGGCGTAGCTAACTGATTCTTTTGGAGAGGCGTTGCATTTGGGACTTGTCCCGCAACCAGGCCGAGAACAACAAAAAACTACCCTAAGGTAGAGCCTGAACTGGTTGGATCGATTGATTACTGCAGCACAGCGACCAAAGCAATCCGTTTGCTCTTGACTCCCGATTGGGAGGTTTCACAGGCGAAAGCCGTGAATTGGGCGCTCAACAAAAATAAAAAGCCCAACAGACAATAAAAATAAGAGCACGCACTTTGGGGGAGCTTCGGCTCCCCCAGTAGCTTCCGGAATAAACGTCCGTCGCAAATCCCGATGCGAAAAGGCTTAAAGCCCCGCTCGGCCTGCCCCAAGACTGCCTTCGCGCAGCGTCCTACACCATCCCTCGACTAAATGCTAGAATCCCCGCCCATCATGCGGTCATTCTTCGTAATTGGCCGAATATTCCTTCAAACAGTGCATCCCATGCTGAAGAAGCTGTTCCAGTCATTCCGTTCTCCTCTGCGCAAACCGCAGCAACACGTGCGTACAACGCCTGAAGTGCTCAGCAGCAGCCAGCATTCGTTGCAGCGCAATCAATTCAGCCGCTACGCGGTGAGCATCGTCGAACGCCTGCAAAATGCCGGCTACCAGGCCTATCTGGTCGGCGGCTGCGTACGCGACATGATGTTGGGCATCACGCCGAAAGACTTCGACGTCGCCACCAGCGCCACGCCTGAGCAGGTCCGTGCCGAATTCCGTAACGCCCGCATCATCGGTCGTCGTTTCAAACTGGTTCACATCCATTTCGGTCGTGAAATCATCGAAGTGGCGACCTTCCGCGCCAACCACCCTCAGGACGACGAAGACGAAGACAGCAACCAGTCTTCGCGTAACGAAAGCGGGCGGATTCTGCGCGACAACGTCTACGGCACGCTGGAAGAAGACGCACAACGTCGCGACTTCACCATCAACGCCCTGTATTACGACCCGGTCACCGAACGCGTGCTCGATTTCGCCAACGGCGTACACGACATCCGCAACCGTCTCATCCGGCTGATTGGCGATCCTCAGCAGCGCTATAAAGAAGACCCGGTGCGAATGCTGCGCGCCGTGCGTTTCGCCGCCAAGCTTGATTTCGGTATCGAGAAGCACAGTGCGACGCCGATTCGACCGCTGGCGCCGATGCTGCGTGATATTCCAGCGGCGCGCCTGTTCGAAGAAGTGCTCAAGCTGTTCCTCAATGGCTATGCCGAGCCAACGTTCGAGATGCTGGTTGACCTGGAACTGTTCGAACCTCTGTTCCCGGCGAGCTCCAAGGCGCTGGAGTACACCCCGACCTACACGCACACACTGATCAGCGAGGCCCTGGCCAACACCGACCTGCGCGTGAAGCAGAACAAGCCGGTCACGCCGGCGTTCCTGTTCGCCGCACTGCTGTGGCCTGCGCTGCCGGCGCGGGTGTTGCGTTTGCAGGAGCGTGGCATGCCGCCGATCCCGGCCATGCAGGAAGCCGCGCACGAGTTGATCACCGAGCAGTGCCAGCGCATCGCGATCCCGAAACGCTTCACCATGCCGATCCGCGAAATCTGGGACATGCAGGAACGCCTGCCACGTCGTTCAGGCAAGCGCGCCGATCTGCTGCTGGACAACCCGCGCTTCCGCGCCGGTTACGATTTCCTGCTGCTGCGTGAAACCGCCGGCGAAGAAACCGATGGCCTGGGTGAATGGTGGACGGAGTATCAGGACGCTAACGAATCGGGTCGTCGCGACATGATCCGTGACCTGGGCAGCAAGTCCGAAACCGGCCAGGGCCCGCGCAAGCGTCGTCGCAGCGGTGGCGGCAAGCGCAAGCGCGCTGGCGCGGATGCATCGGAATAACCGGCATGGAACGTGTCTACATCGGCATGGGCAGCAATCTGGCCGCCCCCGCCGAACAATTGCGCGAAGCGCTCAAAGCGCTGGGGCAGCTGCCACACACCCGCCTGTCTGGCGTTTCTTCTTTTTATGTCAGCGACTCGTTGCTGCCCGGCCAGCCGCGTTACACCAATGCGGTCGCCGCGCTGGACACGGCGCTTGAGCCGTTGGCGTTGCTGGATGCGCTTCAAGCCATCGAAAACAGCCAAGGCCGTGAACGCCTGGAGCGTTGGGGACCTCGCACGCTGGATCTGGACATCGTGCTGTTTGGCGATCGCCTGATCGATGAACCCCGCTTGACAGTGCCGCACTACCACCTGCAGGCGCGGGCCTTCGTGCTCTATCCGCTGGCTGAGCTGGCGCCAGGAATCACCCTGGCCGATGGCCGCTCGCTGGATAATCTGCTCGCCGCATGCCCGTTCGAAGGGCTTGAGCGCCTCTAGCTGCAGCCCGCAGGGCGTAGCAGCTGGCTTTCTCACACTCGGCGTGTATAGCTTTTGCTGACGCTGCGCGCCAGATCGCGGGACAAGCCACGCTCCTACAGTTCGGCATTACCTTTAGCATGACTCTGACATAGGCCTAGCAGCCGTCACCCTCCGGTAACATCCCGATCAAACCGGTAACACCCGGAATTGACTTCCCGCCCCCTCCTCACGAAGATAAGCGTCCCGAAGCCGGACTACCGGCCTATAGGCGCCAAACAGGTCTTTGCAAACATCGCGAAACGACGATGTGCCTGCGTTTGCAGAATGAATCACGCGTTGCTCGCCGTCGTGTTCACAGCGCCTGAATGAGGACTTTTTCATGCCAGATATCACCGTTACGTCACTGCTGGGCCTGAAGCAGAAAGGTGAAAAAATCACCATGCTCACCTGCTACGACGCAACTTTCGCCCACACCGCCAGCCAGGCCGGCGTTGAAGTGTTGCTGGTCGGCGATTCGCTGGGGATGGTCCTGCAGGGGCACGACAGCACGCTGCCGGTCACCACGGCCGACATGGCTTATCACGTTGCCAGCGTCAAACGCGGCAATCAGGGCGCATTGATCCTCGCCGACCTGCCATTCATGTCCTGCGCCACCCTCGAACAGACCTTCGCCAACAGCGCGATGCTGATGCAGGCTGGCGCGCACATGGTCAAGGTCGAGGGCGCGGCATGGCTTGGGGAGTCCATTCGACTGCTGGCTGAGCGTGGTATCCCGGTGTGCGCACACATGGGGCTGACCCCTCAGGCGGTGAACGTGCTCGGCGGTTACAAGGTGCAGGGTCGTCAGGAAGCTCAGGCACGTCAGATGCGCGCCGACGCCATCACCCTGGAACAGGCCGGTGCGGCCATGATTCTGCTGGAATGCGTGCCGAGCGAACTGGCGCAGGAAATCAGTCACGCCGTGAAGATTCCGGTGATCGGCATTGGCGCCGGCAGCGCCACCGACGGCCAGGTCCTGGTGCTGCATGACATGCTCGGCCTATCGATCAGCGGCCGCGTGCCCAAGTTCGTGAAGAACTTCATGACCGGCCAGCCTGATATCCAGTCGGCCATCGCTGCGTATGTCAGCGCCGTCAAAGACGTCAGCTTTCCCGCTCCAGAACACGGATTCTCGGCATGAACACAGTAAAAACGGTGCGCGAACTGCGCGCCGCCGTCGCACGCGCCCGCAGCGAAGGCAAACGTATCGCGCTGGTGCCCACCATGGGCAATTTGCACAGCGGCCACACCGCTTTAGTCACCAAGGCCGCTCAACGCGCCGACTTCGTGGTGGCAAGCATCTTCGTCAACCCGCTGCAGTTCGGCCCCACCGAAGACCTGGCCACCTACCCGCGCACGCTGGCAGCCGATCAGGAAAAACTTCTGCAAGCCGGTTGCCACCTGCTGTTCACGCCGACCGTTGAAGAGATGTACCCGCACGGCATGGCCGATCAGACCATCGTTCGCGTGCCCGTCGTGTCGGAAGGATTGTGCGGGGGCAGCCGTCCGGGTCACTTCGACGGTGTGTCCACCGTGGTCAGCAAGCTGTTCAACATGGTTCAGCCTGATATCGCGATTTTCGGCCAGAAAGACTTTCAGCAACTGGCCGTGGTCAGCGCGCTGGTGCGTGACCTGAACATGCCGATCCAGATCATCGGCGAGCCTACCGTTCGTGCCGCTGACGGCCTGGCGCTGTCGTCGCGCAACGGTTACCTGACCGAGGCCGAACGCGCCACGGCACCTGCGCTGTATCGCGTGATCAAGCACATCGGTGACGCCCTCCACAACGGCGAACAGAACCACGCGCAGCTGCTGGACGACGGCAAGAAAGCACTTGAAGCCGCAGGCTTTCGCCCCGACTACCTTGAGATTCGTCAGGCCGTGACCCTGCGTCCCGCCACCCCTGACGACCATGACCTGGTGGTGCTGGGCGCAGCGTTCCTGGGCAAGACCCGTTTGATCGACAATTTGCACCTGACCAAGGCGTGACAGGCCGCACAAGGCAGTTATTCGCAACTATGCTCACTAGCCCGAGCACGCGCGTGCGCTAAAAGGGTTCGGGCAATGAACTTAGCCACACGAGCAATGCCATACCGGTACAGGTCGCCTGAGACAGGCGACACTACCTTGTGAGAAAAAGTACCGAGCAAAGGTAAAGCAAGGCGCAGACATCGGCGCGTCCGCAGGTTAGGCTTCGGCGAACGCATGCATTCGATCCCGCCCTGGCTTTTCAGTGTCCAAAGGCAGTTCAAGTACAAGGAAACCCGCAGCGATGGCGTACTACCGCACTCCTCATGACGTCACTACCCTGCCCGCCTGGCAGGCGCTCTCCGACCACCGCAAAGCCATGCAGAATTTCAGCATGCGCGAGGCGTTCAACGAAGACCCGCAGCGTTTCAACGAATTCACCCTCAGCAGCGCCGGGCTGTTTCTCGACTATTCGAAAAACCTGATCACCGCAGAAACACGCCAATTGCTGGTCAATCTGGCCAACGAAGTGGGCCTGAAAGACGCGATCAAGGCGCAATACGACGGCGAGCTGGTCAACGCCTCCGAAGGCCGTCCGGCACTGCACACCGCACTGCGCCGTCCGGTTGGCGACAAGCTGCTGGTCAACGGCGTCAACGTGATGCCGGAAGTGCATAAGGTACTGAACCAGATCACCGATCTGGTCGGCCGTATCCACGACGGCCTGTGGCGCGGTTACACCGAGAAACCGATCACCGATGTGGTGAACATCGGCATCGGTGGCTCATTCCTCGGCCCTGAGCTGGTGTCCGAAGCGCTACTGTCCTACGCGCAAAAAGGCGTTCGCTGCCACTACCTGGCGAACATCGACGGCACCGAGCTGCACGAGCTCACCAGCAAGCTGCGCGCTGAAACCACGTTGTTCATTGTCTCCTCCAAGACCTTCAGCACGCTGGAAACCCTGAAGAACGCGACGGCGGCCCGGGCTTGGTACCTGGCTCAAGGTGGTTCCGAAGCCGAGCTGTATCGTCACTTCATTGCGGTATCGAGCAACAATGCCGCCGCTGTGGCGTTCGGTATTCGCGAAGAAAACATTTTCCCGATGTGGGACTGGGTGGGCGGTCGTTATTCACTGTGGTCGGCGATCGGTCTGCCAATCGCCCTGGCCGTCGGCATGTCCAACTTCAAGGAGCTGCTGTCCGGTGCCTACACCATGGACCAGCATTTCCAGAACGCGCCATTCGAGCAGAACATGCCGGCGCTGCTGGGTCTGCTCGGCGTCTGGTACGGCAATTTCTGGGGCGCGCAGAGCCACGCGATCCTGCCGTACGACCACTACCTGCGTAACATCACCAAGCACTTGCAACAGCTGGACATGGAGTCCAACGGCAAGAGCGTTCGCCAGGACGGCGTCCCGGTCAAAACCGACACCGGCCCTGTGATCTGGGGTGGCGTGGGTTGCAACGGTCAGCACGCGTATCACCAGTTGCTGCACCAAGGCACCCAATTGATTCCGGCCGACTTCATCGTGCCGATCGTCAGCTTCAACCCGGTGTCCGACCACCATCAGTGGCTGTACGCCAACTGCCTGTCGCAGAGCCAGGCACTGATGCTGGGCAAGACTCGCGAAGAAGCCGAGGCCGAGTTGCGTGCCAAGGGCTTGTCGGAAGACGAAGTTCAGCGCGTTGCGCCACACAAGGTCGTGCCGGGTAACCGTCCGAGCAACACCATCGTCTGCGAGCGCATCAGCCCTCGCCGCCTGGGTGCGCTCGTCGCCATGTACGAGCACAAAGTGTTCGTGCAAAGCGTGGTCTGGGGCACCAACGCCTTCGACCAGTGGGGCGTGGAACTGGGCAAGGAGCTCGGCAAAGGCGTCTACAGCCGCCTTGTCGGCTCTGAAGAAACCCCGGCCGAAGACGCTTCGACCCAAGGCCTGATCAATTACTTCCGCGGTCGTCACCGCGGCTGATCCTGCCTCAGGCAACACCCCGAAACCCGCTCCCTCGCAAGAGGCGGCGGGTTTTGTGCATTTGGTGTTTTTGAAATCACGCAAATCCACTGTGGGAGCGAATTCATTCGCGATGCGCCCATGTAGGCGATTAATACGTGCCGACCGTACCGGCCTCTCGCGGATGAATTCGCTCCCACGGTTTGGCTCAGGCTCGATCCAACCGGCCTGAACCCTCAAAAGTCCAACTACTCTGATGTCTTGTTGCAACCACAAGAAAAACAGGAGACGCCATGTTCAATCTCAGCGATTTCCCGCAGGCCGATGCCACGCGCAAAGCCGCTCAACTGAGCGCCGACGACTATCAGCGGCTTTATCGGCAATCCATTGAACAGCCCGATGAGTTCTGGGCCGAGCAGGCCAAAAAATTCCTAGACTGGTCCACACCTTGGGATCAGGTTCAGCAATCAGACCTCAAGACCGGCACTGCGACATGGTTCAAGGGCGGCAAGCTGAACGTCAGTTACAACTGCATCGATCGCCATCTGGAGAAACGCGGCGATCAAGTGGCGATCCTCTGGGAAGGCGATAACCCTTCAGAGTCGGCCGAAATCACCTACAAGAAGCTGCACCATAACGTTGCCCGTCTGGCGAATGTGCTGAAAGCACGTGGGGTCAAGAAAGGCGACCGTGTGTGCATCTATATGCCAATGGTTCCGGAAGCGGCTTACGCGATGCTCGCGTGTACGCGGATCGGCGCGGTGCATTCGGTGGTGTTCGGCGGGTTTTCGCCTGACGCGCTGCGCGACCGGATCCTCGATGCCGATTGCCGGACCGTGATCACCGCCGACGAAGGCGTACGCGGCGGCAAGTACGTGCCACTCAAACAGAACGTCGATAAAGCGCTGCAAAGCTGCCTAGACGTCAGCACCGTGCTGGTGATCAAACGCACCGAAGGTGCCGTTGACTGGGTCGAAGGCCGGGATATCTGGTACCACGAGGCACTGCACGGCGTTAGCGATGACTGCCCGCCAGAACCGATGGACGCCGAAGACCCGCTGTTCATCCTTTACACCTCTGGCAGCACCGGCAAACCCAAAGGCGTGTTGCACACCACTGGCGGCTATCTGTTGCAGGCGGCGATGACGCACAAATACGTGTTCGATTACCGCGATGGCGAAATCTACTGGTGCACCGCCGACGTCGGCTGGGTCACCGGTCACAGCTACATCGTCTATGGCCCACTGGCCAACGGCGCCACCACGCTGATTTTCGAAGGCGTACCGAACTATCCGGACACGTCGCGCTTCTGGCAGGTCATCGACAAGCACGGTGTGAACATTTTCTACACCGCCCCCACCGCCCTGCGCGCCCTGATGCGTGAAGGCCCGAAACCGTTGGAAAGCACCCGTCGGGAATCCCTGCGCGTACTCGGCACCGTGGGTGAGCCGATTAACCCCGAAGCGTGGGAATGGTACTTCCACAAGGTCGGCAAAGAGCGTTGCCCCATCGTCGACACCTGGTGGCAGACCGAGACCGGCGGCATCATGCTCACCCCGCTGGTCAGTACCACGCCACTGAAACCGGGTTGCGCGACACAGCCGATGTTCGGGGTACAACCGGTCTTGCTGGACGACAAGGGCAAAGAGCTCGAAGGCGCCACCAGCGGGTTGTTGGCCATCAAGGCCAGTTGGCCGGGCCAGATCCGGGGCGTGTACGGCGATCAGAAACGCATGGTCGAGACGTATTTCAAACCTTATCCCGGTTATTACTTTACCGGCGACGGCGCGCGCCGCGATCAGGACGGGCATTACTGGATCACAGGGCGCGTGGACGACGTCATAAACGTATCAGGCCACCGGATCGGCACCGCCGAGGTCGAAAGCGCACTGGTCTTGCACGACAGCGTGGCCGAGGCAGCCGTCGTCGGTTATCCCCATGACGTGAAGGGCATGGGGATTTATGCGTTCGTCACGACCATGGCCGGGATTGAGCCCGACGAAGCGTTGCGCAAGGAGCTGCTGGCATTGGTCAGTAAGGAAATTGGCAGTTTCGCCAAGCCGGAGTTGATTCAGTGGGCGCCGGCCTTGCCGAAAACCCGTTCGGGTAAGATCATGCGGCGCATCCTGCGCAAGATCGCCTGCAATGAACTGGACAGCCTCGGGGATATTTCGACCCTGGCGGATTCGAGTGTGGTGGAGGGTTTGATCGAGAAGCGGCTTAACACCTGACGGGGCCCCATGGAATTCATCCGCACACGCATCGAAACCCAGGTCATGAGCATGACCGGTCTGGCCCTGGGTCAGCTCGACATGGAGAACCCAAAGGGCGATCCCGGGCTGTTCGGCCCGCAGGCGGTGTGTTGGCAGGTGCACGGCGATTTTCCCAGCATGCTGATCGGCGGCATCTGCGCCTTGATGCTGCAGATGCTCCACCCGCGTGTCTTGGCGGGTGTGTGGGATCATTCCAACTTTCGCGATGACATGCTCGGTCGACTGCGGCGGACCGGGCAGTTCATTTCGGGCACGACCTTCGGTTCCACCCACGATGCCAACTGGCTGATCGACAAGGTGCGCAACATTCATTCGCAGATCAGCGGCACCACCTTGGATGGCAGCGTGTATGCCGCGGATGATCCGGAGCTGCTGACGTGGGTGCATGTAGCGGAAGTCAGCAGCTTCATGGCTGCGCACCTGCGCTACCTGAACCCGGCACTGTCCCTTGAGGATCAGAATCGGTATTACGCCGAAACCGCGCTGGTTGCCGAGCGCCTCGGCGCGCAACAGGTGCCACGATCGGCGCAGGAGATCGCCCGTTATCTGGACACCATGCGCCCGCAATTGCTGTGCGATGACCGCACACGCGAAGTGCTGCGGATTTTGCAGGGTGCGCCTGCACCGAGTCGTATGGCCAAGCCGATGGGCAACCTGATGAGGCGGGCCGGGATCGACTTGCTGCCCGTCTGGGCCAGCGGCCTGTTTGATATCCAGATGAGCGATTTCAAGCGCAAAATGATCCGTGCCGGCGTGAACCGCACGGCGCCCGTTCTGCGCTGGGCCGTGCGCAATGCCTCGGTTCATCGGGCCAGACGGCGGATGGGTGTGATGTGAATGCTGCCACCTCCTCTTTCCTGTAGGAGCGAGGCTCGTCCCGCGATCTGGCGCGCAGCGGCAGTAAAATCAGCACCCCGTTTGTATCAGGTGAACCGCACTCGCCGGATGTGCTGCCGGTTCCCGGCAGATCGTCCGGATGCGGCCCAGACATAAGCCACGCTCCTACAGATTTTGCAGGGGCCCGGGGATGGGCGTTGAAACTCAAGTCAGCACCGCACGAAGCAAAACGACAGAGGGCTTAAATTACCCCCGTCATTCATGCCACCATGTGCGCCCTTGATTCCGCTGTCCCGGACCGTTTTCCTCTTCAGCTTTTAGTCCGGTCCCGGCGGCCAAACCCACAACAGTGAGGATTCGTACCATGCAAGACGTCGTTATCGTTGCCGCTACCCGCACCGCGGTCGGCAGTTTCCAGGGTTCGCTGGCGAACATTCCTGCCGTTGACCTGGGCGCGGCGGTCATTCGTCAGCTTTTGGCACAAACCGGCCTGGACCCTGCGCAAGTCGACGAAGTGATCATGGGCCAGGTGCTCACGGCGGGCGCAGGTCAAAACCCTGCGCGCCAGGCGTCGATCAAGGCGGGGCTGCCGTTCGCCGTGCCGGCGATGACCCTGAACAAGGTCTGCGGCTCGGGCTTGAAAGCCTTGCACCTCGGCACCCAGGCCATTCGTTGTGGCGACGCCGATGTGATCATCGCGGGCGGTCAGGAAAGCATGAGCCTGGCGAACTATGTCATGCCGGGCGCACGCACCGGTCTGCGCATGGGTCACGCGACCCTGGTCGACACTATGATCAGCGACGGTCTGTGGGATGCCTTCAACGATTACCACATGGGCATCACCGCCGAGAACCTGTCGGAAAAGTACGGCATCAGCCGTGAAGCACAGGACGCGTTCGCAGCCTCGTCGCAACAGAAAGCCGCCGCCGCCATCGAAGCCGGGCGCTTTGTCGACGAAATCACCCCGATCCTGATTCCTCAGCGCAAGGGCGACCCGGTCTCCTTCGCCACCGACGAGCAGCCGCGGGCGGGCACCACCGCCGAGTCGCTGGGTAAACTCAAGCCAGCGTTCAAGAAAGACGGCACAGTGACGGCGGGTAATGCCTCGTCGCTGAACGACGGCGCAGCGGCCGTGATCCTGATGAGCGCTAAAAAGGCCGAAGAACTGGGCTTGCCGGTCCTGGCGCGCATCGCCGCATACGCCAACGCCGGTGTCGACCCGGCAATCATGGGCATCGGCCCGGTCAGTGCCACCCGCCGCTGCCTGGACAAGGCTGGCTGGTCGCTGGACGAGCTGGACCTGATCGAAGCCAACGAAGCGTTCGCCGCGCAATCGCTGTCGGTGGGTAAAGAGCTCGGCTGGGACATGGAGAAGGTCAACGTTAACGGCGGCGCCATCGCCATCGGCCACCCGATCGGTGCATCAGGCTGCCGCGTGCTGGTGACCCTGCTGCATGAAATGATCAAGCGCGATGCGAAGAAAGGTTTGGCGACCTTGTGCATCGGTGGCGGTCAAGGCGTGGCGCTAGCGTTGGCCCGTTAACACAGCATACAAAGCCCGCTTCTGCCCGGACGGCATAGGAGCGTGGCTTGTCCCGCGATCTGCCGGGCACCGGCAGCAAAATCAGGCGTATTCGTTGTGTCAGGTACACCGAAGTAACCGAGTTTGCTGCCGCTTCGCGCCAGATCGCGGGACAAGCCACGCTCCTACGGCCGCCGGCCAGAATCAAAAGCAATCCGTCGCCGTCCGTTTGATCGTTCCCACGCTCCGCGTGGTAATGCAGCCCCGGACGCTCCGCGTCCCCGCGCGTGTGACGCGGAGCGTCAAGAAATGTGCCCACGGGGAGCGTGGGCACGATCACACCGCTCAAAAATCACTGCCAACCAAACTTCCTCACGTAAAACCCTTTCACCGCCTGCGTCAGCCCCACATACGCCAGCAGAATCAGCGGCAGGATGACGAAGTACAGCGGTGGCAGCGCCTGCAGTTTGAAGTAGTGCGCCAGCGGCCCCATCGGCAGGAAGACCCCAACGGCCATGATCACCCCGGTCATCACCATCAACGGCATTGCCGCGCGGCTTTGCAGGAACGGGATTTTCGGTGTGCGGATCATGTGCACGATCAGCGTCTGCGTCAGCAGCCCCACCACAAACCAGCCTGACTGAAACAAGGTCTGATGCTCTGGCGAGTTGGCGCCGAACACGTACCACATCACCGCAAACGTCGTGATGTCGAAGATCGAGCTGATCGGCCCGAAGAACATCATGAAACGCCCGACGTCCGCAGGCTGCCAACGCTGTGGTTTCTTCAGCAGTTCCTCGTCGACGTTATCGAACGGAATGGCGATCTGCGAAATGTCGTACAGCAGGTTCTGCACCAACAGATGCATCGGCAGCATCGGCAGGAACGGAATAAACGCGCTCGCCACCAGCACCGAGAACACATTGCCGAAGTTCGAACTGGCCGTCATCTTGATGTACTTGAGCATGTTGGCGAAGGTCCGACGCCCTTCCAGCACACCCTCCTCCAGCACCATCAGGCTCTTTTCCAGCAGGATGATGTCCGCCGCTTCCTTGGCGATGTCCACGGCGCTGTCCACGGAAATCCCGATATCGGCAGTCCGCAACGCTGGCGCGTCGTTGATCCCGTCTCCCATGAATCCGACCACATGCCCGTTGGCTTTGAGCAGGCGGACGATGCGTTCTTTATGTGACGGGGTCAGCTTGGCAAACACATTGGTGGTCTCCACCGCCACCGCCAGCTCGGCATCACTCATGCGCTCGACGTCGCCACCGAGCAGCAGACCTTGGCGTTCCAGCCCTACTTCACGGCAGATCTTGGCAGTCACACGCTCGTTGTCCCCGGTCAGCACCTTGACCGCAACGCCATGATCGGCCAGGGCCTTGAGTGCAGGCGCGGTGCTTTCTTTGGGCGGATCGAGAAACGCTACATACCCGATCAGCGTCAGGTCGCTTTCATCGGCCAAGCCATACGCGTCGCGACCTTGCTCCATGGAACGGGCGGCCACCGCCACCACGCGCAGTCCTTCGTCGTTGAATTCAGCCGTCACCTCCATGATGCGCTTGAGCAATTCTGGAGTCAGCGCTTCGTCCACTTCGCCGTGACGCACGCGCTTGCACACGGCCAGAACCTCCTCCAGCGCGCCTTTGCAGATCAGCAGATGCGCCTGCCCTTGCTCCTGCACCACCACGGACATGCGCCGCCGAGTGAAATCAAAGGGCACTTCATCGACCTTGCTGAAGTGGGTGCCGATGCGCAATTCACGGTGGATTTCCACGTGTTCCAGCACGGCGACATCCAGCAGATTTTTCAGGCCGGTCTGGTAGTAACTGTTGAGATAAGCCATTTCCAGCACGTCGTCGGACTCATCGCCCCAGACGTCGACATGCCGCGCCAGGAAAATCTTGTCCTGGGTCAGGGTGCCGGTCTTGTCGGTGCACAGCACGTCCATGGCGCCGAAGTTCTGGATCGCGTCCAGGCGTTTGACGATGACTTTTTTGCGCGACAGAAACACTGCCCCCTTGGCCAACGTCGAGGTGACGATCATCGGCAGCATTTCCGGGGTCAGCCCGACCGCAATGGAGAGCGCGAACAGCAACGCTTCCATCCAGTCGCCCTTGGTGAAACCGTTGATGAACAGCACCAGCGGCGCCATGACGAACATGAAGCGAATGAGCAACCAGCTGACTTTGTTGACCCCGGCCTGAAAAGAGGTTGGCGCGCGGTCGGTGGCGCTGACCCGTTGAGCCAGCGCGCCGAAATAGGTGTGGTTGCCGGTCGCCAGAATCACCCCGGTCGCCGATCCCGACACCACGTTGGTGCCCATGAACAGGATGTTTTCCAGGTCCAGCGGGTTGCCGGTGTCGCCCTCCTGCCGACGCGCGAATTTTTCCACCGGCATCGATTCCCCGGTCATCGCAGCCTGACTGACGAACAGATCCTTGGCGCTGAGCACGCGGCAATCGGCCGGGATCATGTCGCCAGCGGACAGCACGATCAGGTCGCCCGGCACCAATTGCTTGATGGGCAATTCGATGCGTTGTTTGCCGCCGCCGTTGACCTGCGCGTCATCCTGCGAAACGTCCGCACGGCGCATCACGGTCGCGGTGTTGCTGACCATGGCTTTCAGTGCATCGGCCGCCTGATTGGAGCGGGTTTCCTGCCAGAAACGCAGCAGCGTCGAGAGCACCACCATCGAGAAGATCACGGTGGCGGCTTTCATGTCCTCGGTCAGCCACGAGATGAAGGCGAGCAAGGTCAGCAGCAGGTTGAAGGGGTTCTTGTAGCAGTGCCACAGATGCACCCACCACGGCAGCGGTTGTTCGTGTTCGACTTCGTTCAGGCCGTGCTGCTCGCGCAACGCCAAGGCTTCGGTTTCGGTGAGACCTTCGCCATGACTGCCCATACGCGTCAGCAGTTCGGGGACGTCGCTGGTAGCACCTTGGGTCAGGGTCTGCGCCAGGGTTGGCGGGACTTCGCGGCTGACGGTGGCGTCGGTCACGCTCTCGAGCATCGCCAGCCGGCGAAAGTGCCGGCCAAAATGGCGAGTGCGCAGAAAGCCTGCGAAAAACTCTCTGAGGAGGGCGAGCTTCAGGGTGGTGTACTTCATGGCTGTGTCCCCTGGACTGAAGGGCTTTACGACTAAAAGGCCCAGGCAGGTACGGCCGACCGCATGTGAATCTTTGCAAGGAAAGACACGCAAGGTGTGGCCCGCGACCCTGAAGGCCGCGCGGGTGTAACGTCAGGAATGGGACAGGGCGCTCCATCTGCAGCCGCCCGGCTTGCAGGTGGTGGCGATCTCAAGGACGCCACCGCCGGCAAGCAGGACTGCTACGGGAGTAAAAGCACTGCCGTTTCTCGCGATTGTCGGCGAGCGAACGGCAGCAAAATGACTGCGCGTTAACTCGTCGAGAATGGGCCGGTCATCGAAACCGGCTGACGTCTGTCACTCGAACAAGTACCCACTGTGGGTCTCCGCATTGGTTGAAAACGGGCGAAGAATACGCCCGGCTTTCAGGAGTGTAAACGGCCATTACACGCCCGCCAGGACTATCGCGCGGGGCTTCAGGAAAGGTTCAGGAAAGCTTAAAAACACCCCCTTGTAGGAGCGCGCTTGCCCGCGATGGCGGTGTATCAGTCGACATATTTTTCTCAGACAAATCGCATTCGCGGGCAAGCGCGCTCCTACAGGGTCTGCGGTAGGGCAATCAACTTTGCGGTGTCTGATCTGACCCAATCGTCAGCAAGCCAGCTACAGCTCGGAACGCCGCGCATCTATTTGTGCAACGACTCGCTTTCTTAAAATCTGAAGCCTGGACACAAGAGTGGGCCGACGCTGCTCCTGTGGGAGACGTCCGAGGTTACGAGGGCAGCGAATGCGATAGGTCAGCTACATCAATGGCGATGGCAGTCCGCAATCGCCAGTTCAGACCGGCTCCTACAGGACTTGCATCCGGCACATAGCATTACACGCCATAACACCGATAAAGGCCTTGCTGCTAAACTCGCACGCCCTTATTCCCGCACCAAGGCGCCGTGCATGTCTTCGTTGAATCAGGCGCTCAGCGTCGCCCTCGATAACCGTCAATCCCTGCTCGCTGAGCTGCATGCCCAGGGCACCGACTGTTATCGCCTGTTCCACGGCAGCCAGGAAGGCGCGAGTGGTTTGACCATTGACCGTTATGGCCCGCAGTTGCTGGTGCAAAGCTTTCACAACAGCCTCGATCGCGATGCGCTGCTGGCGCTGCACACCGCCATCAACGCGCGTCTGGGTCTGGAGCTGATGCTGGTCTACAACGACCGCTCGCAGGGCAATTCGCGGATCGACCGCAGCGATGCCGTTTACAAGGCAGACGATGCGGCGCTGGAGGATCTGGTCGGACATGAATGGGGTTTGAATTATCGCGTCCGTGGCCGTCATGCAGGCCAGGATCCCTTGCTGTTTCTTGACCTGCGCAACGCCCGGGGCTGGGTGAAGGATCACGCCAAAGGCAAAAGCGTGCTCAACCTGTTCGCCTACACCTGCGGTGTCGGCCTGAGCGCTGCTGCCGGTGGCGCCAGCGAGGTCTGCAATCTGGACTTCGCCGAGGGCAATCTGGCGGTGGGTCGCGAGAACGGGCTGCTCAACCCGCAGTTACCGCCAATGCAGTTCATTCAGTCCGATTACTTTCCGGCGATCCGCCAGCTCGCAGGGCTGCCGATCGCTTCGCGTCGCGGACAGAAGCTGCCCTCGTATGCGCGACTGGATCAACGCCAGTTCGACCTGGTACTGCTCGATCCACCGGCGTGGGCGAAGAGTGCCTTCGGCACCGTGGATTTGCTGCGCGACTACCAGAGCCTGCTGAAACCGGCGTTGCTGACCACCGCTGAAGACGGCGTGCTGATCTGCTGCAACAACCTGGCAAAAGTGAACATGGATGAGTGGCGCGACCAGGTGTTGCGATGTGCGAGCAAGATTGGCCGTCCCGTGCGTGACTGCCAGACCCTTGCACCCGGCGCCGACTTTCCGTCGATGGACCAGCAGCCACCGCTCAAGACATTGATCTTGCAGCTCTGATCACTTACTGACTGCAAGGAAATTTCCCACAGGGTTTGCGGACGACGCCTTCGGAACCAGATTGACGTGCCATACTCAAAGGCACCTCAGATCGAGAGAGTTGGCGACCTACATGCCCAAAGGATTGAAACGTGCCATCGGCGCCTTGCTGGCCGTCTTCGCAGTTTATAGCCTGCTGGGGTTTCTGATCCTGCCAGGCATTGCGTTACGGGTGATCAATCAACAGCTGGCGAACTACGCCACGGTCCCGGCAAAGCTGGACCGTCTTGAGCTCAATCCCTACAGCTTGAAAGTGACGCTCTGGGGCCTGAACATCGGCGCGCCGGGCAAGGAGCAGATTGGTTTCGAGCGCCTGTTCGCCGACCTGCAGATTGACAGCCTGTGGACCAAAGCCCTGCACCTGCAGGCGGTTGAACTGGACAAGCCTAAGGTCGAGCTGCTGTTTTCCAAGGATGGCACCCTCAATCTGGCAGGTCTGTTCAAGCTGCCGCCCGGCGAACCGGCCAAGCCTGACGAAGCACCGAGCAAGCCATTTCCGCTGCGCGTGGATGAGATCAAACTGGCGGGCGGTAATGTGCACTTTCAGGACTTGCGCCCCAGCGAGCCCATCGAATTTCTGTACGACGAACTAAATTTCGAACTGAAAAACCTCAGCACCCTGCCCGAAGACAACGCCGACATGACGCTTGTGGCCGCTGGACCTGAGGGTGGCCAGATCGACTGGGTTGGCCGCATCAGCCTGGTGCCGATCACGTCCGAAGGCACACTCAAAATCACCGACGGCAAGATGAAAGTCTGGTGGCCCTATGTGCGCGACGCTCTGCCACTGGTGCTCAAGGACGGCGTGCTCAACTTCAATACCCATTACACGCTCAGCCTGGCCAAGGAAACCGAGATGCGGCTGGACAACACGTCGCTCAGCGTCGCGCCCTTCGCCATCGACGCGCCTGACGGCCGACCCTTGGTGCGCCTGAAGAACCTGGAAGTGAGCGATACCTCGATCGATCTGGCCAAACAGCTGGTCACCGTAGGGAAAATCCGCAGTCAGGGTCTGGAAACGTGGGCGGCGCGAGAGGCTGACGGCCAGCTTGACTGGCAGAAACTGTTCGCCGCGCAGCCGTCCAAGGCCCAGGAAAAGAAAGCCGAGGCGGCTAAAAAGGAGCCCGCCACCGCCACCAGCGCCGAGACCACAGCGAAAACAGAAGCCGCAGCGCCGAGCAAACCCTGGCAGGTATTGCTGCGTGATACCCAGCTGCGCGATTACCGCATCCATCTGGCGGACAAAGTGCCGAAGGAGCCCGTGGCGATCGACGTCGGTCCGCTGAATCTGGACCTGACCCATTTCGACAGCCTCAACCAATCGCCCTTCAACATCAAGCTGGACACCGGCCTGGGCAAGCAAGGCAAGCTGACGGCCGAGGGTGAGGTGAACCTGGCGCCGGTTCGCGCCAAACTCAACGTGACCACGCGCGACATCGACCTGCGTGTCGCGCAATCCTATGTCACGCCGTTCATTCGGCTGGAAGTGCGCAGCGGCATGCTCAACACCGATCTGGCGGTAGACCTGAAAAGCACCGAGCCGCTGGCGCTGGGCATCACCGGCAAAGCACAGGTGGATCAGTTGCACACGCTGGACACCCTCAAATCGCGGGACTTCGTGAAGTGGGAGCGCGTCAACGTCGAGGGCCTGAACTTCCAGCTTGGCGACAGCCTGAGCATTGCCTCGATCAATCTCGAACAGCCGTACGCACGCTTCGTGATCGCCGACGACCGCACCACCAACATCGACGATTTGCTGATACCGCAACCCGCAGACAGCAAGCCTGCAGCCGCCAAAACCAAGTCAACCGCCAGTGCCGAAAAACCGATGGGTATTCATATCGGCGAGGTGAACATCAACAACGGTTCGGCCAACTTCGCCGACTTCAGCCTCACGCCCAATTTCGCGACGGCCGTGCAGCAGCTCAACGGGAAAATCGGCACGCTGGACAACCGTCAGGACAAACCGGCGCCTGTGGACATCAAGGGCAAGGTCGATCGCTATGCGCCTGTCACGATCAAAGGTGCGCTCAACCCGTTCAACCCCCTCGCCAGTCTGGACATCGCGACCAGTTTCAAGCGTGTCGAGCTGACCACGTTGACGCCCTACTCCGGCAAGTTCGCGGGCTATCGCATTCGCAAAGGCCGACTGAACCTGGACCTGCATTACCTGATCACCAAGGGTCAGCTCAAAGCCGAGAACAAGGTGGTGGTCGAGCAACTGCAACTGGGTGAAAAGGTCGACAGCCCGGACGCGGTTAACCTGCCGCTGAAGCTGGCGATTGCCTTGCTTAAGGACGTCGACGGCAAGATTTCCATCGAGTTGCCGGTCACCGGTGATTTGAACAACCCGCAATTCAGCGTGATGCCCATCGTCTGGCAGACCCTGCGCAATCTGGTGGTGAAAGCCGCTGCCGCACCGTTCAAATTCATCGGCGGTCTGATCAGCGGAGGCGGTTCGGAGGACCTGGGCACTGTGTCGTTCGCTGCAGGTTCGGACGAGTTGAACAGCGACGCCCAGGCCTCGCTGGACAAACTGGCTGCAGCGCTGAAAGCACGCCCGGCGCTGCGTCTCGAGATCGAAGGCACCAGCGCCGAAGCCAGTGACGGCCCGCTGATCGCCCAACAGCGTCTTGAGCGCGAATACCAGAGCACCTATTACAAGATCCTTCAGCGCCGAGGCGACAAGGTGCCGGCGCAAGCCGCCGACCTGAAAGTACCGGACGATGAAAAGCCGCCAATGCTCGAAGGCATCTATCGCACACGCCTGAAGGGTCAACCGCCGGCCGAGTGGGTTGATCTGGGCAAGGAAGAGCGGCAGAACAAGATGCGCGAGGCAGTACTCAAATCCTGGAGCTCGAGCGCACTGTTGCTGCGTCAGCTTGGCCAGGCCCGTGCCGGCAGCATCAAGGACTATTTGGTGGACAAGGGACAATTGGCGGACGAGCGGGTCTACTTCGTTGACGCCAGTCTCGGTCAACCCGAAAAAGACGGTCGCGTCGTCAGCCCCCTGCATCTGGACAGTGAGTAACGACTTTTGAAGAGTGTGTTAGCGAAGACCGTGCTGATGCTCGGTCTGACAGCAACGGCGGCCTTCGCTCAGGCGGCGACCGACACCTTGAGGTGTGGCAGTCAGCTGATCAGCGTCGGCGACCGGATGTTCGAAGTGCAACAGAAATGCGGCCAGCCCGTCAGCCAGGACATTGTCGGCTACAAGGAAACGGTCAACCATTTCCGTCAGGTCGATCAGGTGCAGGTCCAGGAATGGATCTACGGCCCGAACAACGGCATGTATCAGTATTTGCGGTTCGAAGGCGGCCGATTGGTGCGGATCGACAGCAAGCGGGGGCGGTAAGCCTCCACAAGACTGCGAACATCACTACCGTCCGTGTGGGAGTGAGCTTGCTCACGAAGGCTGAGTTCCATCCGATGAAGATGTTGCGGATGGACCGGCGTCTTCGCGGGCAAGCGCGCTCCTGCAAGAGCTGGCAGCGCCCAAACACGCTTTAAATCCTGAACTGCTTCACCAGCCCGCCCAACCGATCACCCAGCTCCGTCAGGCTGCGTGCCGTTTGCGCGCCGCTTTGTGCGTCGTCGGCCACGCTGTCCACGGCCTGGGCAATCTGGGTCATGCTGCGGCTGATTTCCTCGGCGACAGCGGTCTGTTCTTCCGATGCGCTGGCGATCTGCGCGTTCATGTCGTTGATGGTCTCGATCAACTGACTGATCGCATCGAGCGACGTCCCTGCCTCGTTCGCCAAGTCTCCGGTGGTCTTGCCGGTGTCGCTGGAACGGCTCATCGCAACCGTGGCTTCCTGGGCGCCGCGTTGCAGCGAGGTGATCATTTCGTGGATTTCCTGGGTGCTCTGTTGAGTACGGCTGGCCAGCGCGCGAACCTCATCGGCGACCACCGCAAACCCACGCCCCGCGTCCCCTGCCCGCGCCGCCTCAATGGCAGCGTTGAGCGCCAGCAGGTTGGTCTGTTCGGCCACCGAGCGAATCACATCCACCACCGTCGCGATGGACTGCACGTCCTGGCGCAAGTGATCCAGCGAGGAACTGCTTTCGCCGATTTCGCCGATCAACGCATGAATACTGTCGATGCTCTTGTTCACGACGGACTTGGCGTCCGAGCCGACGTCGCTGGTCTTGCGTGCTGCCTGGGAAGCCCCTTGCGCACTGATGGACACCTGATGCGCCGCTGAAGACATCTCATGAATGGCCGTCGCGACCTGATCGGTCTCCTGACGCTGACGACCCATCGCTTGTTCCGACCGTTGTGCCTGCGAGGACATATCGTTCACCAACCCGTTGAGCTGGCCGGTCATTTCGGCGATCTGTCGGACCAGCCCGTGAATTTTCTCGACGAACTGGTTGAACGACTTAGCCAATGCGCCCAGTTCGTCGTTGCTGGTTTCCGGCAGACGGCGGGTCAGGTCGCCATCACCCGCGGCGATGTCGTCCAGGTTCTGCTTGATCACCAGTACCGGCTTGACCAGCCCGTTGCCAATCAGCACACCCAACAGCGCCACCACCGCCAGGAACACCGCCACGATTGCCACGATCAACGCGGCCGAAGAGCCGATCCGGCTTTGCGTCGATGCCTCGATGGCGGCCACCTGATTGTCGATGTCGTCGAGGTTAGCCTGCGTTCCGAACGCCAGATCCCACTTCTGCAGGTAGCTGGTATAGCCCAGTTTTGGAATCGGCTTGTCGCTGCCCGGCGTCGGCCAGTCGTAGCGGAAGAAATGCGTCCCGTCTTTGGCCTTGTCCACCAGGCCACGAATCACGTACACGCCGTTGGCGTCTTTGGCTTCGGAGAAGTTCTTGCCGATGTCCAGGTCCTTGTCCGACCAGAACACCCGCACGTACTGCGAGTTGTAGCCAAAAAAGTAGCTGGCCTTGTCATATTGCAGGCTCTTGAGCACCTTGAGCGCCCGATCACGGGCTTCCATGTCGCCCGGCGCAGAGGCATCGTAGATCGGTTTGATCGCAGCTTCGCCAATCTGCTGATAATTCTTGAGCGACAGCTTGCGCTCCTCCAGCAACAGCGCTCGGATCTGCTCGACTTCCTGAGCGGCCAGTTTCTGCAGCACGACCCACGTGATGCAACTGATCACCGCAGCCAGCAAGAGGCTCGGAATGATGGCGAGGAGAATAACCTTACGGCGTAGGTTCAACGTCACGACGATTTCCTTTGTATGCAGGAAGTATCATTTTTGATGATAAAAAATGACCAGTAGCTCTTGTGGTTAATGGCCGCGTTGACGACAGGTTCAACTCACCGTATCGCTGTTTTGCCCCGGATCTTTAGGGGAAAACACAATAAATTACGACCGAAATATGTCACAAGGCTACTATCCCTAAGGATGATCGACAGCCGAGAGGGAAGCGTGATGGGTATGTGTTTGGAAAGGGTGCTGGCGGGGTAATACGAGGTGCTTTTCATGCTGGTCGCAGGCCGTAGAAGCAAGCTTGCTCGCGAAGTCCCGGCATCAGTCACTGAATGTGTGTCTGATTGACCGGCCTCTTCACGAGCAAGCTCGTTCCCACAGGATCACATGGCGTACAGGCGATCAACGCTCGTGCAATGCCTCGGCGCGAGCCTTCAGGACCGGCTTGAGCAGGTAGCTGAGGATGCTTTTCTTGCCGGTGATGATGTCCACCGAAGCGACCATGCCGGGAATGATCAGCAACGGATGCTCATCGGTCCCCAGGTGGCTGCGGTCGGTGCGCAGCTTGATTACGTAGAACGTGTTTTTCTTCTCTTCGTCCTGAATGGTGTCGGCACCGATCTGTTCCAGCTTGCCTTTGAGGCCACCGTAAATGGTGTAGTCATAGGCCGTGAACTTGATCATCGCTTCCTGACCTGGATGCAGGAACGCAATGTCCTGCGGGCGGATGCGCGCTTCGACCAACAAGGTGTCGTCCAACGGCACGATTTCGGCGATGTCGCTGCCCGGCTGGATAACGCCACCCACGGTGTTGACCAGCATTTGCTTGACGATACCGCGCACCGGCGAGGTGACCATGGTCCGGTTGACCCGGTCTTCGAGGCCTTTGGCCGTCGACTGCGCCTTGGAAAGGTTGGTGCGTGCCTCGTTGAGCTGGGTCAGCGCGTCGCTGCGAAACTTGCCGCGCGTCTCGTCGATCTTGCGCTGCACTTCGGCAATCGCGGCCTGAGCGCGGGGAATCGCCAGCGTGGTACCGTCCAGTTGACCGCGGGTCTCCACTTCCGAGCGCTTCAAACGCAGGATATCCACAGGTGATACCGCGCCCTGTGCAACCAGCGGTTCGGACATGCCGATCTCCTGGCGCAGCAGGTTCAGGCTGTTGCGGTATTGCTCCTGCTTGGAACCAAACTCGCGCAGCTCCTGCTGACGCTGAATCAGTTGCTGTTGCAGGCCGCCGACCTCGTCAACCAGTTGCTGACGACGACTCTTGTACAAGGACTCCTCGTTGGCAGCCTGATTGGCGGCGGTCTTGCGCGCTTCGGCACTGATGTTCAGCGGACGGTCATCGACCTCCGCACTCAGACGCTCGACGCGCAATTCCATTGCCACGCGATCGGCCTCGGTTTCACCGACGTTGGAGGCAAAACGGGTGTCGTCCAGACGGATCAGCGGCGCGCCCGCGTCAACGATCTCGCCATCCCGCGCGTAGATCTGAGCGACGATACCGCCCTCAAGGTTCTGAATCTTCTGGATCTTGGTTGAAGGGATCGCCTTGCCTTCGCCCTTGGTCACTTCGTCGATCACGGCAAAGTTGGCCCACAGCACCAGGAAGGTGAAAAACAGAATGACCGCCCAGATGGTCAGCCGGACGATACGCGGGGCGTCATCGACCAGGGCCTTTTTGACTTCAGGCATCGGCTGCCCGTCGAGGGACTGCGAACCTCTGAAATAGCCGAACAGACCACCGCCGGAATTTGGACCCGATTTAAGCAACACTGATCTGCCCCTTCTTCAACGCTTCCATCACGGCGGCTTTCGGGCCGTCGGCGAGAATCTGGCCACGGTCGATGACCAACAGGCGGTCGACCAGCGTGAGCAGCGAGGCTCGGTGTGTCACAAGAATCACAGTCTTTTTCTCGATAACGGCTTGCAGACGCTGCTTCAAGCGCTCCTCACCGGTGTTGTCCATGGCGCTGGTCGGTTCGTCCAGCAACAAAATCGGCGGGTTCAGCAACAGGGCCCTGGCCAGAGCAACGTTCTGACGCTGCCCGCCAGACAGGTTCTGTCCACGCTCGCCGACTTGCAGCTCATAACCTTGCGGGTGCAGGCGGGCAAACTCATGCACGCCCGCCAGCTCACCGGCTTGCAGCACCATTTCATCGTCCACGTAGCGCGCGCCGGAAATCAGGTTGTCGCGCAGCGTGCCCGACAGCAACTGGATGTCCTGAGGGACGTAACCGATGTTGTGGCGCAGTTCGCTGACGTCGATCTGGCGAATGTCGACGCCGTCGACCAACAGCGAGCCCTCGTCCGGCTGATACAGGCCGACCAATAGCTTGGCCAGCGAGCTTTTGCCCGAGCCGCTGCGGCCGATGATGCCGATCCGCTCGCCCGGACGAACCACCAGGTTGATGTTCTTCAACGCCAGGGTCTGCTGATTCGGGTAGGTGAAGTCGACGTTGCGGAATTCCATCGCGCCCTGCAGCACCTGACGGCTCAACGGGCGCTCTTCGAAGTTGCGCTCTTGTGGCAACTCCATCATCTGGTCCACCGACACCATGGTCACTTTGGCCTGCTGATAACGCGTCAGCAGACCCGACAACTGCGCCAATGGGCCCAGCGCGCGGCCGCTGAGCATGTAGCACGCCACCAGGCCGCCCATGCTCAGGTTGCCGTCGATAATCATGTACACACCGAAGCAGATCATCGCCACGCCCGCCAGTTGCTGGATGAGCAAGGTGATGTTCATCGCCAGACCGGACAGGATCTTGACCCGCAACTCCAGGCGACTAAGGGTGCCAATGGTCTGTTCCCACTGGTACTGACGCTCGCTTTCAGCGTTGTTGACCTTGACCGCGTCCAGGCCGGACAGGGTTTCGATCAGGCTCGACTGACGCTCGGCGCCCAGTGCCATGGTGCGTTCCAGGGTGGCGGTCAAAGGCTTTTGCAGCAGGTGGCCGATGCCCAGCGCGAGCGGGAACGCCACAATCGGAATCCACACCAGATGCCCGCCGAGCAGCGCGATCACCAGGAGGATGATCAAGGTAAACGGCAGGTCGATCAGGCTGGTCAGGGTCAGCGACGTCAAAAAGTCGCGCATGCCCTGAAACTCATGAATGTTCTGGGCGTAACTGCCGACGCGCGCCGGACGGAATTTCATCGCCATGCCGACGATGCGCTCGAACAGCGTGGCGGAAATGATCAGGTCGGTTTTCTTGCCCGCCAGGTCCAGGCACAGGCTGCGCAGGCCTTTAAGCAAGAGGTCGAACAGGTAGGCGCCGCAGATACCGGCCGCCAATACCCACAACGTCGCGGTCGCCTGATTCGGCACCACGCGGTCGTAGACGTTCATGACAAACAGAGGCGCCGCCAGAGCGATCAGGTTGATCACCAGGCTAGCAGCGATCGCGTCGGCGTAGAGCCAGCGCGACAGCTTGAGGGTGTCTTTGAACCAGGACCGCGCTCGAGGAATGAGCGAGCCTTGGGTCACGTCAAACTTGTGTTGCGGTTGGGCGAAGAACACCTTGCCGCTGTAATCCTGAGCCAGCGCTTCGCGCTCGACCCGGACTTCGCCGCCGTCGCTTTCGCTGATCAGCAGGCGCGCCGCATCACCTTCCCAACCCAACAGCACCGCGCAACGCCCTTCCTTCAAAAGGAGCATCGCGGGCAAGGCAATGGCGGGAATCTGTTCGAGCCTGCGCACCAGCAGACGCCCTTGCAAACCGGCCCGAGCCGCTGCGCGGGGCAGCAGATCAGGGCTGAGGCGCTGGTCCGGCAACGGCAAGCCGGTGCTCAGCATCGCCCGGCTCGCCGGTTTGTGGTGCAAGGCGCAGAGTGTCAGCAGGCCATCCAGCAACGGATCATCATGCTGGCTGCGTGGGTCATGACCTAGTTGGGCAGAAGGTAATTCCAAATCCACGCTGACACTCTCTTTAGCTCTAACAGTTAAAAGAACCTGGCTCCTGACACACGCGCGTCAAGAATCAGTTCATGCCCGGCAGTTTGACTGTCGGTTTCACATCGTTCTGCACAACCGATGCCAGCGGAGCCACGACGCCCTGGCTTTTCAGCAAGGTGCCGATGTCCGCTTGAATGCGGTATTGGGTGTACGTTTTCAGGCTCTGCAGTTGCACCAGACGCTGTTGCGCGGTGAACAACTCGTTCTCGCTGTCGAGAAGGTCGAGCAGAGTACGCTCTCCGAGGCTGAATTGCTGCTGATACGACGTACGGACGCTGGTTGCCCGATCAACGTACTGCTGAGCGATCGGCACTTGCTGGGAAGCGTTGTTGTAGGCGTTCCAGGCCAGGCCCAGTTCTTCGTTCAACTGACGCAGTGCGTTGTTGCGGATGTCCAGTGCCTGCGAAGCCAGGTAAGACTTGGACGTCAGGTCGGCCTTGTTGCTGCCACCGGCATACAGGTTGAACTGCATGCGCACCATCGCTTCCCAACCATTGTTGTGGCCTTCGTCGCCGCCGACGTTGTTGTCGGCATTGCGGCCCAGGTCCAGGTCAAAGCGCGGGGAGAAGGTCGACTTGGCAGCGCTGTACTGTTTCTCGGCAGCGGCGATGTCCGCTTCAGCCGAACGCAGTACCGGGCTGTTGTCGAGCATCTGGCGGCGCGCTTCCTGCAGATCGGCTGGCATCAGCGCGAACGGCGCTGGCTTTTCCAGCTGATCCGGCACGATACCCACGGCGCTCAGATAGTTGGTCTGGGCGTCAGCCAGGTTGGTCTGCTCGGTGATCAGGTTGTTCTGGGCCTGTGCCAAACGGGCGTCGGCCTGATCCATATCCGCCATTCGTCCGACACCACGACTGGTGCGCAACTTGATCTGATCATAGATACGTTCGTGACTTTTAAGGTTTTCTTGCGCCAGGCGAACCATCTCGCGCTGTGTAAGAACATCGATATAGACCTGTGCAACTGTCAGCGCAGTGCGCTCGGAAGTATTCAACAAAGAATACGCCCGAGAATTGGCGGTGGCTTGTTGACGCCCAACTTCGTTACTTGTTGCGAACCCATCAAAGAGCATTTGACGAAGACGTATGGCAGACTCGCCGCGGTTCATGGTCTTCCAGTCGTTATTGCCACTTTCCGCACGCGTGGACGGGGTGTCAGATCCCGCACGGCCGTACCCCGCGGTCACGTCGACACGCGGCAGGTAACCACCCTTCGCCGCACGAACCGCGTAGTCCTGCGCGATACGGGCGTTGACGCCTGCCTGCACCTCAGGGTGTTCTTGCATGGCCTTCTGCATGGCTTCTGGCAGGGTTTGTGCCTGCACGAAGCCGACTGTCAGAACAAAGGGTACAGCAGTGAGAAATTGCACACGCATGTTGGTTCTTCCCGAGAACGTACTTGTTCGAAAACGCAGTATTAATAACTGCATTGCAAGAGAGGCTTGTGTAGGAGATCGGCGGCGTCAGGCTGTTCTGAAGGGTCTCTGGGAGCGAACAACAGAAATACACGATCTCAGAAAATATCAATGTGACATTACGGGGGCGATTGTTTAGGATGTCGCCCAATAGGTCAATAGTTTGGCAGAAAGTTAATGAGTATCCGCTAAAAAGGATGCAAATAAATTGACGTCAAATAATTAACAACAACTAAATCAAATGCTTAGTTGTTTGACGTCAACGTTTTGAACACTTTACGTAGTCCAATATGAAGCAGCCCACCCTGGGCAGGCGGACATGATGGATACCAACTGATCGGTAATCTCGGAGAGTCACCCCCATGAGCAGTGTTGTTGCCATCGTCAAAAGCATTGTTGGCCAAGTAGTCGCAGTCTCCCCGGAAGGGATTCGTCGTGTGCTGATCGAGGGTGACCGGCTGTTGGCCGGCGAGCAGGTGCTGACCGGGCCGGAAGGTTCGGTAACCCTGCAATTGCCTGACGGTCGTCAATTGGACATGGGCCGTGACAGTCAGTGGAGCTCAGACGCCCCGACGTCCACCACCAACCTGGCCGAAGCCACCGAGCAGGCCGCGCCGTCGGTTGCCGAACTGCAACAAGCCATCGCTGCGGGCGCCGACCCGACCAAAGACCTGGAAGCCACCGCTGCCGGCCAGACCACGGGCTCTACCGATGGCGGTAACGCAGGCGGCGGTCACAGCGTGGTGATGCTGACCGAGACGGCAGGTGTGGTGAACCCGAACATCGGCTTCAACACCAATGGCCTGGGCAACAACGCAGCCGCCGCCACCGAACAGGATGCAGGCGTGCCGCAACGCGCCTCGACGCTGAGCCTGACCGCCACGCCAACCCTGACCGAAGCCGGCGGCGCGCTGGTGTACACCGCATCCGTCACGCAGGCACCGCTCAGTGACCTGACCATCACCCTGTCCAATGGCTCGGTGATCGTGATTCAGGCCGGCCAGACCTCCGGCAGCGTGACCGTGCAGATCCCGAACGGCAACACGCCGTACCTGGACGCCCACGACATCACCACCACCATTACCGGTACAACCGGTGGTTCGGGCCTGGTGCTGACCACCAACCCGGCGCCGGCCGTCACCAACATCACTGACACCATCGACACCACCGTCGCCACCATCACCGGCAGCACGCAGGTGACCGAAGGCCAGACGGCGACTTACACCATCAGCCTGAGCAACCCGGCGCAAACCGAAGTCACCGTCAACCTGACGTACAGCGGCACCGCGGCCGACGGCAGCGACTACACCAAAATCGTCAGCGTTAAGATTCCGGCCGGTGCGAGCAGCGCCACGTTTGATCTGGCAACGCTCAACGACACGATTCCGGAAGGCGTTGAAAACGTTACGGTCTCGATCGGTGGCATCACCGGCGGCAACTTTGAAAACGTCGTGGTCAGCGGCACCAACGGCAGCGTCACCACTACCATCATCGACAACGATGCGCTGCCCGTGGTTGACCTGAACGGCAGCGCCACTGGCGTCAACAACCAGACCACGTTCACCGAAGGCACCAGTGCCGGTGTTCCGATCGCTGCGGACATCAAGGTCAGCGACGTCGACAGCCCTACCCTGCAAGGCGCCAAGGTCACTCTGACCAATCCCCAGGATGCTGACAGCCTGGTCGTCGGCAACCCGAACCCGAACATCACGGTCACCACGACTACCGTTAACGGCCAGATCGTACTGACCCTGACCGGCACCGCGACCGCTGCCGAATACGAAGCCGTGATCAAATCGATCACCTTTCACAACGACAGCAACAACCCGAGCGTGGCTGACCGCAACATCACGATCACCGTCAACGACGGTCAGAATGACTCCGTGCCGGTGAACAGCACCGTTCACGTGGATGCGGTCAACGACGCGCCGACCGTCACCTTCGAAAACGCGACCTACGTCGAAAACGGCGAAGCTCAATCGCTGGTCAACAACCTGCAGATCAAGGACGTCGACGGCGACACCCTGAGCGGCGCGAAGATCACCCTGACTGGCATTCAGGCAGAAGACCTGATCGTTTCCCAGTACTACAAGGGCGGCAACGAAGGCACCACCGACCTGGGCATCAGCTACAAGCTGAGCAATGGCCCGGACGGCAGCATCATCATCACCCTGAGCGGCAATGCCTCGGTCGCCGACTACACCAAGCTGATCAACTCGATCACCTACGCCAACAACAGTGACGACCCATCGGCCACGCCACGCGGCGTGAAAATCGAAGTCACTGATGTCGACGCACACGGCACCAACAACCAGTCTGGCAGCCACACGGGCGAAATCGACGTCACGCCGGTCAACGATGCACCGACCGTGGCTGCTGCTTCGGGCAACGGCGACGAAGACAGCATGATCAAAATCGTGCTCGGCGGCGCAGACGTTGACGGCAAGATTGACCATTTCAACCTCGTCGACATGGCGGCGCATGGCAAGTTCTACGCCGACGCGGCCGGCACTCAAGAGCTGACCAGCGCCAGCGACATCGCGGCCGCCAACAACAGCGCCACCATCTACTTCAAGCCGGACAAAGACTGGAGCGGCAGTACCGACTTCACCTACACCGCCGTCGACAACCAGAACCTGAGCGCGGCCAAGCCAGCCGCCGGCACCATCACCGTTGCGCCGGTGACCGACATGCCGGACCTGGTGCTGGTCGGCGACAAGACTGTTGCCTCACTCAACGTCAACGGCCACACAACCGGCTCGATTGGCGACATCTCGGGCGGCGCATGGCACACCGACAACAGTGGCGACGTCGTTGAAATCAGCCAGCCGGGCACCTATGGCGTCGCAGGCAACGCGCAAAACACGGCCGTCATCGAGCTTGAGCGCAATCCGGGCGACCCGAGCAACCTGTACACCAACATCGATGCCAAGGCAGGTGCGACCTACACCATTTCGGTCGATTACTCCGTGCGCGCAGGTGCAGAAAGCAACTCCCTGATCAATGTGTACTGGGGCGGCACGCTGGTCGGCACGCTGAACAACTCCGTCACCGGCATCAAGACGTACACCTTCGACGTTCCGGTGACAGCAGACGGCAATGCCAAACTGGAATTCAAGGCCGGTGACAGCAACTCCGTCGGCGGCGTGATCAACAACATCAGCGTCACCGAGCACCTGAATACCGGGCTTGAAGACAACGCCATTCTGCTGTCGACCATCAAAGCCAACACCACCGACGTTGACGGCTCGGAAACACTGACCCTGAGCCTGAAGGGCCTGCCGGCAGGTTCGACCCTGACTGACGGCGTTCACACGTTCACTGCCAGCGCCGGCAACACCTCGACCGACATCACGGGCTGGAACCTGAGCGCGCTCAAATTCACGCCGCCGTCCAACCTGAGCGGCGACATCCAGCTGACCGTGACCGCCACGGCACAGGACGGCGCGGCTGCGCCGGTCAGCAAAGACCTGAACTTCAACGTGCACGTCATCGCCGTGGCAGACGCGCCAACGGTCACCACCAGTGCAGCACTGGGCGCTGAGGATTCGCAGATTCATCTGAACGTCGGCACGGCCCTGGTCGACACCGACGGCTCCGAGTCGTTGAGCCTCTTGACGGTGTCCAACATCCCGCTGGGTGCCACGTTGACCGATGGCGTCAACAGCTACACGTCCATCAAGACCGGCGACGGTGCAGTCATCATCGACGGCTGGGATCTGAGCAAACTGACGATCACGCCGCCGAAGGATTTCAACGGTCAGTTCACCCTGCAGGTCAGCGTTACCTCGACCGAAACCACCGGACAGTCGGCCACCACCACCAAGCCGTTGACCGTCACTGTTACCCCGGTCAACGACGCACCGGTTCTGGACCTGAACACCGCCGACGGCGCAGACCAGACCGGCTACGCCCTGACCTACGTCGAAAACGGCAAACCGCTGAGCATCGCCGGTAATGTGTCGATCACCGACGTGGACAACGCCACGCTCAAAGGCGCCACCGTTACCCTGACCAATGCCCAGGCCGGCGACGTTCTGGCCATCAGCAGCCAGTTCGGCATCAAAGCCACTGTCAGCGGCATCGTGGACGGCAAGATCACCATCACCCTGAGCGGTGAGGCGAGCAAGGCGTCTTACGAGAAGATCATTCAGTCGATCACCTACAAGAACACCAGCGACAACCCAAGCACCGCTGACCGCACCCTCAACGTGCAGGTCAACGATGGCCAGTCCGAGCACAACCTGTCCAATGTCGCGACCACCACTATCAGCGTGACCGCCGTCAACGACGCTCCGGTTGTCGACCTGAACGGTCCGTTCCTGCCGGGTAACAACACCGTCACCCTGCCGTATGTCGAGAACGCAGCGCCGGTCAAACTGATGCCGCTGCTGACCCTGAGCGACCCGGACAGCCCGAACCTGCAAAGCGCCACTGTGACCATCAAGGACGCGCAGGCGGGCGACAAGCTGGTGTTCGACACCACCAACAGCAAGATCACCATCACCTCGGAAACCGTCAACGGTCAGCTGGTCTACACCCTTAAAGGCGCGGCAAGCCAGGCTGAATACGCGGCCGTGCTGAAATCCGTGGCCTTCGTCAGCGAAGGCGAAGACCCGGTCGGCGGCACCCGTTCGATCAGCGTGCAGGTCAACGACGGCCAGGACAGCTCCAACGTCGCCACCGCCAACGTCACCGTAATTCCGGTGAACGACGCACCGACCCTGGATCTGGATGCGAACGCTCCGGGCACCGGTTTCACCACCGCCTACACCGAAAACGCGCCAGGCGTCAGCATTGCCGGCACTAACGTCAAGATTGGCGACGTCGACAACACCACCATGAAAGGCGCGGTCATCACCCTGACCAACGCCAAGGCCGGCGACGTGCTGTCGGCGCTGGATCAGTTCGGCATCCACGCCACCGTGCTGGACACCCGTGCCCTGAACGGCAAGATCACCGTGATCCTGAGCGGCTCCGCTGACCTGGCTTCGTACCAGAAGATGATCCAGTCGATCACCTACAGCAGCACCAGCGAAAATCCGGACACCACACCGCGCAAGATCACCATCAGCGTCAACGATGGCGAGGTCTTGAACAGCCAGTCGAACACCACGACCACCACGATCAACGTGACGGCCGTCAACGACAAGCCGGTGGTCGTCGTCGGCGACAACACCTACGTGGAAAACCACGACGCGGTGTCCATCGCCAATGGCCTGGTGATCAAAGACGTGGACAACTCCACGCTGAGCAAAGCGGTCATCACCCTGACCCACATGTCGCCTGAGGACCTGATCGGTTCCGGCCATGACCTGGGCGGCGGCAAGACCGACCTGGGCATCGACTACAGCGTGTCCGGTCCGGACGCCAACGGCACCCTGACCATCACCCTGACCGGCAACGCCAGCGTCGCCAACTATCAGGCATTGATCCAGTCGATCCAGTTCGTCGCGTCCGGCAACAACCCGACGCCGGGCGACCGTGGCGTGCAGATCAGCGTCACCGACACCGGCCTCAAGGGCGACAACGTCGGCACCGAGACCTCGGTTCTGGTGGACGGCAAGATCACCGTTGTGGCGGTCAACGATGCGCCTGAAGTCAGCTTCAGCAGCGTGTCGTACACCGAAAACGGCGCACCGATCCAACTGGTCAAAGACCTGCAGATCACTGACGTCGACAGCGGCCAGTTGAGCGGTGTGAAGATCACCCTGACCGGTGTGCAGGCTGAAGACCTGATCGTTTCCAAGTACTACAAAGGCGGCACCGAGGGTGTCACCGATCTGGGCATCGCTTACAAACTGAGCACCGATGCGAAGGGCAACGTCGTCATCGAGTTGAGCGGCAAATCGTCGATCGCCAACTACGAAACCCTGATCAACTCGCTGACCTACCAGAACAACAGCGACAACCCGAGCACCGCGCCACGCGGCGTGACCATCACCGTGACCGATGCCGATGCCCATGGCACCGACAACCAGACCGTGACCGTGGGTCATGCTGATCAGGTCACAGTGATTGCCGTCAACGACGCACCGGTTCTGGACCTCAACGGCCCGGCCGGCGGTACCGCCAGTACCACGTCGTTCACCGAGAACGGCAGCGCGCTGAAAGTCATGCCGTACATGGTCATCAACGACCCGGACAGCCCGACGCTCAAAGGCGCGACCGTCAGCTTCACCAACCCGCAGGACGGCGACAGCCTGTACTTCGCCAGCACCAACGGGAAGATCACCGTCACCTCGGCCACCGTCGACGGCAAGCTGGTGTTCACCCTGACCGGCGAAGCCACTCAGGCCGAATACAATGACCTGCTGAAGTCGCTGCGCTTCATCAACAACAGTGACAACCCGTCGAGCGATAACCGTGTGATCAACGTCACCGTCAATGACGGTGTGGTCGACTCCGCGCCTGCCCAGGCCGTGATCAAGGTCGTTCCGGTCAACGATGCACCGGTTCTGGACCTGGACAGCAGCCCGGCAGCGACCGGCACCGGTTACAGCGTCGGCTACACCGAGAACGGCGATGCGATCAGCATTTCCAGCGCCAACGTCGGTATCAGCGATCCGGACAACACCACGCTCAAAGGCGCGACCATCACCCTGACCAACGCTCAGGCCGGTGACGTGCTGGCAGCTGCCGACAAATTCGGTATCCACGCCGTGGTCAGCGATACCCGCACCACCGACGGCAAGATCACCGTCACCCTGACCGGCGAAGCTTCGCTGGATCAGTACAAGGCGATGATCGAATCGGTCACGTACAAGAACACCAGCGACGATCCGAGCACCATCGACCGCACCATCACCGTTCAGGTGAATGACGGTTCGGCTCAGCACAACCTGTCGAACGTGGCGACCAGCACCATCAAGGTCACCGCCGTCAACGACGCCCCGGTTCTGGACCTCAATGGCCCGGCCGGCGGCAGCGCCAGCACCACGACGTTCACCGAAAACGGCACCGCGCTGAAAGTCATGCCTTACATGACCATCACCGACCCGGACAGCCCGACGCTCAAAGGCGCCACGCTCACCTTCACCAACCCACAAGACGGCGACAGCCTGTACTTCGCCAGCACCAACGCGAAGATCACCGTCACTTCGACCCTGGTCGATGGCAAGCAGGTGTTCACCCTGACCGGCGAAGCCACTCAGGCTGAATACAACGACCTGCTGAAATCGCTGCGCTTCATCAACAACAGCGACAATCCGTCGGGTGATAACCGGATCATCAACGTAACCGTCAACGACGGCGTCGTTGACTCCGCGCCTGCGCAAGCGGTGATCAAAGTCATCCCGGTTGACGACGCACCGGTCATCCACGCGCCGACTGACACTCAGAGCATCGCGGAAGACACCGTGCTGACGTTCTCGTCGGCCAACGGCAACGCCATCACCGTGACCGACGCCGATGCCGGCAGCAGTCAGCTGCGCATCTACGTCAAGGTCACTGGCGGTACGCTGGTACTGGCCAACGGCGACAGCAGTGCCCTGCACAACGGCGCCGTGTCGCTGACCGGCACGCTGAAAGAAATCAACGCGGCACTGGAAGGCGCGAAGTTCACGCCGATTCAGGACTCGAACAACACCACCGGCACCGCTGGCTTGTCGATTTCGGTCAACGACCTGGGCAACACCGGTACGTTGCCGACAGGCAGCACCGGCCTGACCGACAGCACAACGATCAACATCGACGTCACGCCAGTGAACGACGCACCGGTCGCACGCGATGACGTCGGCGCGCCTGTTGTCGGGACGCTGCAAGGTAACTACTACGGCTATAAAGAAGGCACCGATGGCGGCAACCTCGGCACCATCAAGCAGGCGCTGGATTTCATCGCTTCGCACAAAGCCGATGCCACCTTCGACGCCAAAACCCTCAACTACGGCGGCAGCGCGTTCAGCAACAACCTGGGCCAGTCGGGCAACCTGGGCACGTTCCTGGGTGGTGACAAGGCTTCGCTGACCTACACCAACGGCACCAACTCGCAGACCACCACCTCCGACGCCATCGTCGAGCTGGCGGGCAAGGTCTCCATGGCCGCGGGCACCTACTCACTGAAAGTGACGGCGGACGACGGCTACATCGTGCTCATCGACGGCAAACAAGTGCTCGCCGTTGACGCCAACCAGTCTTCGGCCAGCAAAACCGCCAGCTTCTCGGTCACCGGCGACGGCCCGCACGACATCCAGATCGTTTATTGGGATCAGGGCGGCTACGCACAGCTGAAAGTGGAAGTGGCAGCGGTCGGCGCCAACGGCAACGTCGGTCCTTACAGCGTGCTGGGCACCAGCAACGCCATTTCGCTGGGCCACGACACCCTGACCACCCTCGAAGACCAGCCACTGGTCATCAAGGCCGCGACCCTGCTGGCCAACGACAGCGATGTCGACGGCGACAAGCTGACCATCAACACCTTGCAAGGCAAGTCGACGCTGACCACGCCTGCGGATGTGTTCGACAGCGCCAACCACAAGGTCGGCACCGTGGTCATGGACGCCAACGGCAACGTGGTCTTCACCCCGGCCAAAGACGTCAACGGCCTGGTGACCTTCAGCTACACCGTGACCGACGGCCACGCCAACTCCAACACCGCGACCGTCACCGTTAACGTGACACCGGTCAACGACGCGCCTGTCGCCGCCGTCACCACCGGCAATGGTGTTGAAGACACGACAAGCACCGGTCAACTGAAAGCCTCCGATGTCGATCAGGGCGATGTCCTGACCTACACCGTCAAGGATGCCGACAAGCCGGCAGGCTTCAGCGTCGATGCTTCGGGCAAATGGACGCTGGACGCCAGCAACGCGGCCTATCAACACTTGGGTGCCGGTCAGACGACCACCTTTACCGTACCGTTCACCGTCACTGACAAAGCAGGCCTGAGCAGCACCTCGAACCTGACCCTCACCGTTACCGGCACAAACGATGCGCCTGTAGCCAAGGTCAGTACAGGCACTGGTGTTGAAGACACAACAAGCACCGGTCAACTGCAGGCTTCGGACATCGACGACAAAGACGTGCTGTCTTACATCGTCAAAGATGCCGACAAGCCGGCAGGCTTCACTGTCGATGCTTCTGGTAAGTGGACGCTGGATGCCAGCAACGCGGCCTATCAGCACTTGGCTGCCGGCGATACGACCACGCTCAACGTACCGTTTACTGTCACTGACAAGGCCGGTCTGACCAGCACTTCGACCCTGACCATTACAGTCACCGGTACTAATGACGCGCCGGTCGCCGCAGCCACTACTGGTCTTGCCGTTGAAGACTCGACGGCCACCGGCCAGCTGAAGGCAACGGACATCGACGACAACGACGTGCTGTCGTACACCGTCAAAGATGCCGACAAACCAGCAGGTTTCAGCGTCGATGCTTCGGGCAACTGGACGCTGGATACCAGCAACCCGGCGTATCAGCACCTGGGTGCTGGTCAGACGGCAACGCTGGAAGTGCCTTTTACCGTCACCGACAAAGCAGGCCTGACCAGCACGTCGACGCTGACTATCACCGTCACCGGCACTAATGACGCGCCGGTTGCAGCAGCCACCACCGGCCTGGCCGTTGAAGACTCGACAGCAACTGGCCAGCTGAAGGCAACCGACATCGACGATAACGACGTGCTGTCGTACACCGTCAAAGATGCTGACAAGCCAGCAGGTTTCAGCGTCGATGCTTCAGGCAAATGGACGCTGGATGCCAGCAATCCGGCTTATCAGCACCTGGGTGCCGGCGATACAGCCACGCTCAACGTGCCGTTTACCGTCACTGACAAAGCAGGCCTGACCAGCACGTCGACTCTGACTATCACCGTCACCGGCACTAATGACGCGCCGGTTGCAGCAGCCACCACCGGCCTGGCCGTTGAAGACTCGACAGCAACTGGCCAGCTGAAGGCAACCGACATCGACGATAACGACGTGCTGTCCTACACCGTCAAAGATGCCGACAAACCAGCAGGTTTCAGCGTCGATGCCACGGGCAAGTGGACACTGGACGCCAGTGATCCGGCTTATCAGCACCTGGGTGCTGGTCAGACGGCAACGCTGGAAGTGCCTTTTACCGTCACCGACAAAGCAGGCCTGACCAGCACGTCGACCCTGACCATCACCGTCACGGGCACCAACGATGCGCCTGTTGCAGCAGCCACCACCGGTCTTGCTGTTGAAGACTCGACAGCAACTGGCCAGCTGAAAGCAACCGACATCGACGACAACGACGTGCTGTCGTACACCGTCAAAGATGCTGACAAGCCAGCAGGTTTCAGCGTCGATGCCTCGGGCAAGTGGACGCTGGATGCCAGCAACCCGGCTTACCAGCACTTGGCAGCTGGCGAAACAACGACCATCACCGTGCCGTTCACCGTCACTGACAAAGCGGGCCTGACCAGCACCTCGAACCTGACCATCACCGTTACCGGCACCAACGACGCACCTGTCGCGGGCAACGACGTGGGCAGTCCTGTCGTGGGCACGCTGCAAGGTAACTACTACGGCTATAAAGAAGGCACCGATGGCGGCAACCTCGGCACCATCAAACAGGCCCTGGATTTCATCGCTTCGCACAAAGCCGATGCTACCTTCGACGCCAAGACCCTCAACTACGGCGGCAGCGCGTTCAGCAACAACCTGGGCCAGTCGGGCAACCTGGGCACGTTCCTGGGTGGTGACAAGGCTTCGCTGACCTACACCAACGGCACCAACTCGCAGACCACCACCT